>Ga0073904_10000365_pt1 | contig 32127 bp, 12 predicted proteins | sample KloWWTrecipitate_FD_66668 | JGI IMG/M metagenome (GOLD analysis project Ga0073904, IMG submission 66668) | Active sludge microbial communities from Klosterneuburg, Austria, studying microevolution and ecology of nitrifiers - Klosterneuburg... | ecosystem: Engineered > WWTP > Aerobic digester >... | reverse complement strand
TCGGCCAGCGTGACGGCGCAATCGGCCACCGGCACCTGCCAGGGGCCGACCATCTGGTCGCGGTGCGTGAGGCCACCGACGGTGCGGTCACCGATGGTGATCAGGAACCGTTTGGAGGCCACCGTCGGGTGCGACAACACGGCGATGGCCGCACGCTGCAGGTCGGTGCCAGAGAGGTCAAGCGGCGGGAACTGGCGTGACACGGTGCTGACATCGCGGTGCATCTTGGGCGGCTTGCCGAGCAACACGTCCATCGGCATGGCTACCGGCGTCGGACCGTTGGCGTCGACCAGCGAGAGCTGGCGCTCCTCGGTGGCCACGCCGACCACCGCATACGGGCAACGTTCACGGGCACAGAAGGCGGCAAACTGCGCCAGCGCGTCCGGTGCGATCGCCAGCACATACCGTTCCTGGCTTTCGTTGCACCAGATCTCGCGCGGGCTCATGCCGCTTTCGTCCAGCGGCACGGCACGAAGATCGAAACGGGCGCCCCTGCCGGCATCGTGGGTGAGTTCGGGAAACGCATTGCTCAGGCCGCCGGCGCCGACATCGTGGATCGCCAGCACCGGATTGGCCTCGCCCAGCGCCTGGCAATGGTTGATGACCTCCTGGGCCCGGCGCTGCATCTCGGGGTTGTCGCGCTGCACCGAGTCGAAATCGAGTGATGTGGCATTGGTGCCGGTGGCCATCGAACTGGCCGCGCTGCCGCCCAGGCCGATGCGCATACCGGGGCCGCCGAGCTGGATCAGCAGGCTGCCGGCCGGAAATTGCTTCTTGTGGGTCAGTTTGGCGTCGATGCTGCCCAGTCCGCCAGCCACCATGATCGGCTTGTGATAACCACGGCGCACCGTATCGACACTGGATGCGGCAGTCTGCTCGTATTCGCGGAAATAACCCAGCAGATTGGGACGACCGAATTCGTTGTTGAATGCGGCCCCGCCCAGCGGGCCTTCGACCATGATCTGCAAGGCGCTGGCAATATGTTCGGGCTTTCCGTAGGCCGAAGCAACGCCGTCCAGATCCATCTTGGACACGCTGAAACCGGTGAGGCCGGCCTTGGGGCGAGAGCCGCGGCCGGTGGCGCCTTCGTCGCGGATCTCGCCGCCGGCACCGGTCGCGGCACCGGGGAAAGGCGAGATCGCGGTTGGATGGTTGTGGGTTTCGACCTTCATCAGCACGTGCTGCAGGGACTCCGACGCCTGGTAGCTGCGCGGTGCCTCGCCCCCGCCCGTGGCATCACCACCGGCGACAAAACGCTGCACTGTGTTGCCTTCCATCACCGAGGCGTTGTCCGAATACGCCACCACCATGTGCTGGGGATGGGTCGTGTGGGTATGGCGGATCATGCCGAACAAGGTGTCGGGCTGGACCACGCCGTCGACGGTGAAACGCGCGTTGAAGATCTTGTGCCTGCAGTGTTCGCTGTTGGCCTGGGCAAACATCATCAGCTCGACGTCGGTCGGATTGCGCTGGAGCTGCGTGAACGCCTGTACCAGGTAATCCATCTCGTCGTCGGCCAGCGCCAGCCCATGGGCCTTGTTGGCATGTTCGAGTGCGGCCTTGCCGCCGGCCAGCACATCGATCTGCTCCAGCCCTGGCGCCGCAAGTTCGACGAACAGCTGCGAAGCCTCGGCGCGGGCGAACACGACACTCTCGGTCATCCGGTCATGCAATGCAGCCGCCAGCGCCTGCAATTGCGGCGCGCTCAGCTGGCTGCGCCCGAGCAAGCCGGACTTCAGGCCGATCCGGTATTCCACCACGCGCTCGATCCGGTGCACGTCGAGCGCGCAATTGTGCGCAATATCCGTGGCCTTGGAGGCCCAGGGCGAGACGGTACCCAGCCGGGGGGTGACCACCACCAGCGCGCCCTCGGTGGTACCCGTATAGGGCTCTCCGTAATCGAGCAGTGCTGCCAGTTGCTGCTGCAGCTGCGCCGACGGTGGCTGGTCGGACCAGACCAGGTGGACGTAGCGTGCATCGAGTCGTGCGACACGGTCATTGAGGGACTGCAGGCGCTCCAGCAACTGCCGGGCACGGAAAGGTCCGAGCGCATGGGCGCCTTCGAAGGAGGTGATGGTCTGGGTCACGGAATGGATAGAAAAGGTCACGCCGGATCGGGAGCGCCGGACGCGGCATGGGCGCAGCCCGGCCGGTGGCGCGATTTTAGCGGCCCTGCAGTGGGATAATTGACAGATGACAATTACCTACAAAGACGAGGCCGGCATCGCGGGCATGCGGGTGGCGGGACGTCTGGCGGCCGAGGTGCTGGACTATCTGACACCGCATGTGTTGCCCGGTGTTTCGACCAACCAGCTCGACAAGCTGGCGCATGACTACATCACCCAGGTACAGCAAGCCATTCCGGCGCCGCTGAACTACCGCGGTGGCGGCAACATCCCGTATCCGAAATCGATCTGCACCTCGGTCAATCACCAGGTCTGCCACGGCATACCGAACGACAAGCTGCTCAAGAAGGGCGACGTGCTCAATATCGACGTCACCGTCATCAAGGACAGCTGGCACGGCGATACCAGCCGGATGTTCGTCGTCGGTGAAACATCGATTGCAGCCCGGCGCCTGAGCACCATCACCTACGAGGCCATGTGGCGCGGCATCGTGATGGTCAAGCCCGGCATCCACCTGGGCGACATCGGTTGGGCGATCCAGAAGTTCGCCGAGTCCAACGGTTTCAGCGTGGTGCGCGAATTCTGCGGCCATGGCATTGGCCAGGTCTTCCATGAAGAGCCGCAGGTGCTGCACTACGGCAAGCCCGGCACGCTGGAGGAGCTCAAGTCCGGCATGACCTTCACGATCGAGCCGATGATCAACGCCGGGCGCAAGGAGATCAAGGACGGCCCCGAAAAAGATGGCTGGACCATCGTGACCAAGGACCATTCCTTGTCCGCCCAGTGGGAGCACACGGTGCTGGTCACCCCCACCGGATACGAAGTCCTGACCCTCTCGGCCGGCAGCCCGCCACCACCAGCCTTTGTCAATGGCCAATGAGCAGCCCCCTGCCACGCCGGACGCATCGCCGATGCGTGCGGTGCGGGAGCTGCGCGCCGATTTTCGTTCCAAGAAGCGGGTATTGCTCGAGGACATCCGCGCCAGCGTGGCCTCGACACGGGCGGTCGGCAAGACGCTGACACTGCTGTCCAACCTGGCAGACCAGACGCTGCGCGCGTTGTGGGAGCAGGCCGGTCTGCGCGGGCCGTGTGCATTGCTGGCGGTCGGAGGGTATGGGCGGGCCAAGCTGTTTCCGCATTCCGATGTCGATGTATTGCTGCTGCTGGACGACGATTGCCAGCTCGACCAGGACAGCGCCTTGAAGTCGCGCATCGAGACCTTCATCGGCAGCTGCTGGGACACCGGACTGGAAATCGGCTCGGCCGTACGGACCGTGACGCAATGCCTGGCGGAAGCCGCCAAGGACGTGACAGTGCAGACATCGGTGCTCGAGTCGCGCCTGGTGATCGGCAACCGCAGCCTCTATGACGAGATGTGCGCTCGGCTGGGCCAGGAGATGGATCCGCGGGCATTTTTTGTCGCCAAGACGCTGGAAATGCGCCAGCGCCACAGCAAGTACGAAGACACGCCCTACGCACTCGAACCCAACTGCAAGGAGTCTCCCGGCGGACTGCGTGACCTGCAGATGCTGCTGTGGGTGTCCAAGGCGGCCGGCATGGGCCGCAACTGGGACGAACTGGCCCGTACCGGCTTGGCCACGCCGTTCGAGGTGCGCCAGATCAAGCGCAACGAGGCCTTGATGCGCCTGATCCGGATGCGGCTGCACCTGATTGCCGGGCGCCGCGAGGACCGGCTGGTGTTCGACATGCAGACGGCGGTGGCCGAATCATTCGGTTACCGCACGCCGGAGAACGGCACCGTTCCGTTCTCGGTCGGGGTGACCGAAACCTCAGCCAAATCGACCCGCAAGGTCACCGTGGTACGCGCCAGCGAAGCCCTGATGCGGCGTTACTACTGGGCAGCCAAGGCGATCACGCAGCTCAACCAGATCGTGCTGCTCAACATGGAGGAGCGCCTGTACGGCTCCACCGAGCAGCCCCGCCCATTGAACGCCTGGTTCAATGTGAAGGCCGGCATGATCGACGTGGTCAGTGATGACCTCTATCTGCGCGAGCCCCATGCGATCCTGCAGACCTTTCTGGTCTACCAGACCAGCAGCGGCACCAAGGGGCTTTCAAGCCGCACCCTGCGCGCGCTGTACAACGCGCGCTCGATCATGGATGCGAAGTTCCGCAACGATCCGGTGAACCGCGCCACCTTTCTCGAGATCATCATGCAGCATGATGGTCTGACCCATGCCATGCGGCTGATGAACCAGACCTCGGTGCTGGGGCGTTATCTGTGGGTGTTCCGACGCATCGTCGGGCAGATGCAGCATGACCTGTTCCACGTGTACACGGTGGACCAGCACATCCTGATGGTGCTGCGCAACGTACGGCGCTTCTTCATCGTCGAACACGCGCATGAATATCCGTTCTGTTCACAACTGGCCGCAGGCTGGGACAAGCCCTGGATTCTGTACCTGGCCGCCCTGTTCCACGACATCGCCAAGGGGCGTGGCGGCGACCATTCCAAATTGGGCGCCACCAGCGTGCGACAGTTCTGTCGCCAGCACGGCGTCGCGCGCGAAGACGCACGCATGATCGAGTTTCTGGTGCGCGAACACCTGACGATGAGCCATATCGCGCAGAAGGCGGATCTGAGCGACCCGGACGTGATCATGAAGTTCGCCGCCAGGGTTGGCGACCAGCGGCACCTGACGGCGCTGTACCTGCTGACCGTCGCCGATATCCGCGGCACTTCGCCCAAGGTGTGGAACGCGTGGAAAGGCAAGCTGCTCGAAGACCTGTACCGGTTGACGGCACGTGCGCTGGGAGGCGATGTACCCGATCCGCAGGCCGAGGTCGAGGCGCGCAAACGCGAGGCGCTGGTCAAGATCGCGTTGTATGCGTTGCCGTACGGCGCCCACAAACGCCTGTGGGACACCCTGGACGTCGGTTATTTCATGCGCCATGACGCGACCGACATCGCCTGGCATACGCGCCACCTGTCGCGCCATGTCGACACCGACCGGCCGATCGTGCGTGCGCGCCAGTCGCTGGTTGGCGAAGGCCTGCAGATCATGGTCTACACGCGCGACCAGAGCGATCTGTTCGCACGCATCTGCGGCTATTTCGACCATGGCCATTTCAGCATCCTGGACTCACGCATCCATACCGCGCGCAATGGTTATGCACTCGACACCTTCCAGGTCGTGACATCGTCGATGCCCGATCACTACCGCGAACTGATCAGCATGGTCGAGTCCGGCTTGGCCTCGGCCATTGCCGACACCGCCCCGCTGCGTGAGCCCAGCCGTGGGCGGGTCTCGCGCCGCGTTCGCAACTTCCCGATCACCCCACGCGTGACGCTGCGTCCGGACGAAAAAGGCCAGCGCTGGCTGCTCAACATCACCGCCAGCGACCGCGTCGGCCTGCTGTATGCCGTCGCGCGCGTGCTGGCCTTGCACAAGGTGAACCTGCATCTGGCCAAGATTGCCACGCTCGGAGAAATGATCGACGACACCTTTCTGATCGACGGGCCGCAGTTGCAGCACAACCGCGATCAGATCGCGATCGAGACTGAATTGCTGCAGGCGCTGACCTGACTGCGTGCGTGGCGAATGCGCTCGACAAGGGCTGTCGACGCCGCCAGGATGGCTCAGTCGTCCTGACGGGCGTCCAGTCCGGGAAACAGCACCTCGGTAAAACCGAAGCGGCTGAAATCACGCACCCGCATCGGGTACAACACACCGATCAGATGGTCGCATTCATGTTGCACGACACGCGCATGAAATCCCTCGACCACCCGCTCAAACGGATCACCATACGGGTCGAAGCCGGCGTAATGCAGCCGGGCATGGCGTGGCACCACCGCGCGCAGTCCGGGCACCGACAGGCAACCTTCCCAGTCTTCTTCCAGCGCGGGGGCACCTGCGGCCGCCGGCAATGGCGTGATCACCGGATTGAGCAACACGGTACGTGGAATCGGCGGTGCATCCGGATAACGCGGGTTCGGTGCATCGGTACCGAAGATCACCAGTTGCAGGTCGACCCCGATCTGCGGGGCGGCCAGCCCGGCGCCGTTGGCCGCATGCATGGTGTCGAGCATGTCGCTGACCAGCAGATGCAGCGCATCACTGTCGAAATCCGTGACCGGTTGCGCCACGCGCAACAGCCGCGGATCGCCCATCTTGAGAATCTCACGTACCGCCATCGCGCAACTCCTTGAGCCGTGTTTCGTCGATCACCGGCACGCCCAGTGCCAGCGCCTTGTCGAGTTTGCTGCCAGCTTCGGCGCCGGCAACAACATAGTCTGTCTTCTTGCTGACCGAGCCGGCCACCTTGCCGCCAGCAGCTTCGACAAGGTCTTTCGCCTCGTCGCGGCCCATCGAGGGCAGCGTGCCGGTGATGACGAAGGTCTTGCCACTGAACGGACGTGGCGCTGCCGGTGCCGGCGCGCCCTCTTCCCATGCCAGGCCGCAGGCACGCAGCTGCTCGACCACCTCCCGGTTATGCGGCTGCGCGAAGAACGTGCGAAGGCTTTGCGCCACGATCGGGCCGACATCGGCCACCTCCAGCAATTGCGCCTCGCTGGCATCCATGACCGCATCCAGACTGCCGAAATGGCGCGCCAGTTCCTTGGCCGTGGCCTCGCCGACATGGCGTATGCCCAGGCCGAACAGGAAACGCTGCAGCGTGGTTTGCTTGGATTTCTCCAGCGCCTCCAGAATGTTGCGCGCCGACTTGTCGGCCATGCGATCGAGCCCGGCCAGTGCGGCAAGACCCAGCCGGTAAAGGTCGGGCAAGGTGCGCACCACCTGGGCGTCGACCAGCTGATCGACCAGCTTCTCGCCCAGGCCCTCGACCTCGACCGCCCTGCGCTGTGCGAAATGCAGGATCGCCTGCTTGCGTTGTGCCGCGCAGAACAGCCCTCCGGTGCAGCGGTAATCGGCTTCGCCCTCCTCGCGCACGGCCGCCGATCCACAGACCGGGCAGATCCGCGGCATCGTGAACGGTGGCGGATCGCCGCTGCGCTTGTCAAGCAATACCGACACGACTTCGGGAATCACGTCGCCGGCGCGGCGCACCACCACGGTGTCACCGACGCGTACGTCCTTGCGACGGGCTTCGTCCTCGTTGTGCAAAGTGGCATTGGTGACGGTCACACCGCCCACGAATACCGGCGCCAGCTTGGCCACCGGCGTCAGCTTGCCGGTGCGGCCGACCTGGACCTCGATACCCAGCACGCTTGTCAGCTGCTCCTGCGCCGGGTACTTGTGCGCCACTGCCCAGCGCGGTTCGCGGGTGACGAATCCAAGCCGCTGCTGCAGCGCCAGCGAATTGACCTTGTAGACCACACCGTCGATATCGAACCCCAGTGTGTCACGCTGCGCGCCGACGCGTTGGTGGTAGTCCACCAGCGCCTGCGCACCATCGGCCAGCGCCACCAGCGTACTCACCGGAAACCCCCACTGGCGCAACTGCTGCAGCATCGCATAGTGCTCGCCAAAGGCAGGCCCGCCCTGCTCGGGTGGCGTCACCTGGCCCAGTCCGTAGGCGAAGAAACTCAAGGGGCGCTGTGCGGCAATGGCCGGGTCGAGCTGGCGCACCGCGCCGGCCGCCGCGTTGCGTGGATTGACAAAGGTCTTCTCGCCACGCATCCCTGCAGCGATCTTGTCGCGCTGCGCGGCGTTCAGGCGTTCAAAATCGTCGCGCCGCATGTAGACCTCGCCCCGCACCTCGAGCAGATCCGGTGCATCGGGTGGCAATCGCAACGGCACCTGGCCGATGGTGCGCACGTTCTGCGTCACGTCCTCGCCGGTCTCGCCGTCACCGCGCGTGGCGGCCTGGACCAGCATGCGGTTCAGATAACGCAGACTCATGGCCAATCCGTCGAACTTGGGCTCTGCCACGTATTGCACTGGCGCATCGTCAGCCGACAGCCCCAGTTCGCGCCGCACCCGGGTATCGAAAGCCGCCGCGCCACTGGCCTGCGTATCGGTCTCGGTGCGGATGCTGAGCATCGGGATCACATGCCGCACCTGTGCAAACCCGTCCAGCACCTTGCCGCCCACGCGCTGGGTCGGTGAATCTGCTGCGAGCAGGTCCGGCCGGCGGGACTCGATGGCCTGCAGTTCCTGGAACAGCAGGTCGTAGGCCGCATCGGGAATACTGGGCGCGTCAAGCACGTAATACTGGTGCCCGTGCCGGTGCAACTCGGCACGCAGCAACTCGGCGCGACGCGCGTCGGCCTCTGGCTCCGGGCCGGGCGGCTTGGCTGCCGAACTCATCGTGCAAGCTCCGGGCAAGGGGCTGCGGCGCCGTGGGCCCTGGGTGCGGCCCTGTTGCTGCAGCAGTCGGCAGGCGGAAAAATCACGAGAACAGGCGGCGTGCCAATGCCGAGCCGGCAGCCAGGTCGCGTTGTTCCAGTGTGTCGTACAGGCCTTCGAGTTCGCCACCGATGGCGTCCATCGCATCGCGCGGCAACACCTGGCCGTTGTCGTCGGTGATGACGCCGTCCATGGCCTGTGCCATGCCCTGGGCGACCTCGCGCAGCCGCACGAACGGTTGCTCGGCGCGGTCGACCTGGGCCACATCGAGTGCCAGCGATACCTGGCGCACCGCAGCCTGGGCGGGATCCTCGGCCAAGGCCGCCTGGGTGTCGAATATCAGGCTCAGTACCGGTGGCAAACCAGCAGCAGCGGACGCCGGCAGGACCATGCGCCCGGGCACCGCGCCGGCTACAAAACCCAGCCGCGCAGCCTGTTGCTGCACATAGCCGGGGCTCCAGGCCGCGCTGCGCGCACGCAGTGTGAAGCCGAGCTGCGCGTCGTGGCCGCTGGCGAACTGGTCCAGTTCGCGGGCACGTGCCACTTCTTCGAGCATGTCGGGAAAATCCGCCGTTCCGCCGACCGCATCGCAGAAGGCCTGGGTCTTGGCAACAAACTCGGAGAACTCGATTTCATTGAGTGCACCCGAGCGATTGGCCAGTTGCACACCGGCCTGCAGCGCCTCATAACGCTGGCCCGCCTGCGGCGCCTCCCAATGCCTGGTATGGCTATTGAGACCTTCGACTGCAAATGGCTTGCTGCCGACGCGGCGGGTCGACGGCAAGGCCGCAACCACGGCCTCTCCATGAAGCTCGGCCTCCAGTGCGACCGGCGCAATCACATCGATCAACGCATCCAGACCAGGCTTCTTGTCGCTGGGTGGATGTGGCGCAGCGGTAGGCGCCACGAAATCGTCGTCGTCGAGCCTGGGTTCGATCGCCTCGGTTGCCTCTGGTACCAGGGACGCATCGTCGCCGGGCTGAGGCTGAGGCTGTGGCTGGCGCGGCGTCACCTTGCGCGCCGACCAGGCGCCGTGGGCAACCACCGCGGCCAGCAACAGGCCACCGACAATCGCAAGACCCAGCTGCAAGGTACTCATGGATATCAGGCCAGCTCAGCCAGCGAGGCGGCAGCGTCCATGTCGACTGCCACGATTCGCGATACGCCTTGTTCCTGCATCGTGACTCCTATGAGCTGTTGTGCCATTTCCATGGCGATCTTGTTGTGACTGATGAACAGGAATTGTGTTTCCCGGCTCATGCTGGTAACCAGTTTGGCATAACGCTCGGTGTTGGCATCGTCCAGCGGTGCATCGACCTCGTCGAGCAGGCAGAACGGCGCGGGGTTGAGCTGGAATATCGCAAACACCAACGCAATCGCCGTCAAGGCCTTCTCGCCACCGGAGAGCAGGTGGATGGTCTGGTTCTTCTTGCCCGGTGGCTGGGCGATCACCTGAACGCCGGAGTCCAGGATTTCCTCGCCGGTGATCACCAGCTTGGCATTGCCGCCACCGAACAGCTCCGGGAACATCTTGCCGAAATGCGCATTGACGGTGTTGAAGGTGCCCGACAACAGCTCGCGCGTCTCGGCATCGATCTTCTTGATCGCATCTTCGAGCGTATTCATGGCCTCGTTCAGGTCGGCCGACTGTGCGTCCAGGAACTGCTTGCGCTCGCGGGCCGATGTGAGTTCATCGAGCGCCGCCAGGTTGACCGCACCCAGTGCAGTGACTTCGGCATTGATCCTGTCGATCGACCCCTGCATGCCGGCCAGTCGCACATTGCCCTGTTCGATCGACAGGCGGATCGCGTCGATGTCAGCGTGTGCATCGTCCAGCAGTTGCTGGTACTGCTCGCTACCGATGCGGGCCGCCTGTTCCTTGAGTTGCAGATCGGTGATGCGCTGGCGCAGCGGATCGAGCGCACGCTCGAGTTCGAGTCGGCGCTCGTCGCTGGCGCGCAATTTCGCGGTCAGGTCGTCGTATTCACTGCGCCTGGCACCCAGCGCCTTCTCGCGTTCGAGCTTGACCGCCAGCGCACTCTGAAGCCCGGCCTGCGCCGCAACATCGCTCAGGCGATCGAACTCCTGGCTGGTACGTTGCTGCTCTTGGGCGATCGACAGTGACTGCTGATCCGCAGTGGCGATCGCCCTGGCCAGCTCGGACTGGCGCGCCCCCAGACTGCGCAGCGCGAACTCGGCCTCCTGCGCCTGGCGTTCGACGCTGCGCTGCTGCTCGCGGCTTTCTGCCAGGTTGCGTTCGGCCTGGATCACGCGGTCATCGAGCTGGGCGTGGCGTTCCTGGGTGTCGGCCAGCTGCATGTCGAGTTCTTCGAAGCGCGCGTCCGACATGACGCGGCGCTGCTGCAGATCTTCAAGCTGCAGGTCGAGTTCGGCCAGTTCAGCGCTGAGCTGGCTGCCGCGCACGCGCGTCTGCTCGGCCAGTTGGCGCTGTCGCAAGGCCTCCACCTGCAGGCTATGGGCCTGGGTCTGGAGCCCGGCGGCATCACGGCGCAACTGCACCAGGCTTTGCGTTGCCTCGGCCAGCGCCGACTCGGCGCGCGAAAGATGCTGCCGGCTCTGCTCGCAGATCAGCTGCTGCGCACGCAGCTGCTTTTCCAGATTCTCGATTTCCTGGGCCCTGGCCAGCAGGCCGGCCTGTTCGGAATCGGGGGCGTAAAAGTCGACGCTGTCGGCGCTGACTGCATGGCCCGAGGGCACATAAACCACGTCACCGACCTTCAGCTGTGCGCGCAAGGCCAGCGCAGCCTCGAGGTCGGGTGCGGTATAGCAGCCCTGCAACCAGCCGCGCAATACCGCCGCCAGACCGGCGTCATTGAGCTCCAGCAGATCGGAAAGCCGCGGCAACTCCGACGACTCTTGTGGTTTGGACGCCTGTGGCAGGCTGAAAAAAACCAGTTTGGCCGGCGGCGCTTCGTCGACGAAGGCACGCACCATGTCCAGCCGCGACACCTCCAGCGCACCCAGACGCTCGCGCAACGCCGCCTCGAGGGCGTTTTCCCAACCCTGGCGCACGTGGATCCGGGTCCACAAGCCCGCCAAGGTCTCCAGCCCGTGCTTCTTGAGCCAGGGCTGCAGTTTTCCGTCGGTCTTGACCCTTTCCTGCAGGGCCTTGAGGGCCTCCATGCGCGCCGACAACGCGGCCTGCTGGCTGGATTCGGTATTGACGGCCTGCTGGTGATCGCGCCTGGCCTGCTCCAGCGTCGGAAGCGCATCCTGCAGCTCATGCAGGCGCGCATCGGCAACCGACGCTGCCTCGCGGGCCTGCTCCCATTGGCCTTCCAGGCCTTGCAACTGCGCCTCGTCCGGCGCCTGCAGCGCGCGCTGGTCGGCCAGCAGCCGCTCGCGCCGGGTCTCGAGCTGGCGCGACTGCTCCTGCACGCTGCGTTGCTCGGCCGCCAGTACCTGGATCTGCTGCTGCACCTGCCCCACGCTGGCGCGTTGTTCATTGGCCTGGGCCTGCGCGACGCGCACCGACTCCTGCAACTGCGGCAACTGCTGCGCATGGTCCTCGACCTGCGCCGACAAGATGGCGCTCTGCTCCTGGCCTTGTTCGGCGGTCAGCGTCAGTTCGGCCGATTCGCGTTCAGCATCGCGTTTGCGGGTCGACCATTGGGTCGCCTGTTCCTTGAGGCTGGCCAGGCGTTGTTCGGCGCGTTGGCGGCCTTCGACTACAAAGCGGATTTCCGCTTCCAGCCGTCCGACCTCGGTACTGGCCTCGTATAACAGGCCCTGGGCCTGGTTGACCTGGTCACCCGCCGCGTAATGGGCCTGGCGCACGGTTTCCAGACCCGACTCGATCTGGCGCAGGTCTGCGACCTGGCTTTCCATTGCATTGACCGCACCCTGCACGTCCTGCGTTACCCGCGACTGGTCGGACCGGGCCTCGGCCAGCTTCAGGTACCACAACTGGTGCTGGCGCAGGCTCACGTCGGCCTGAAGGCTCTTGTAACGCTGCGCGACTTCGGCCTGCTTTTCCAGCTTGTCCAGGTTGTTGCCAAGCTCGCGCAGAATGTCTTCGACCCGGGTCAGGTTCTCGCGCGTGTCGCTCAGACGGTTTTCGGTCTCGCGCCGGCGTTCCTTGTATTTGGAAACACCTGCTGCTTCCTCGAGAAACAGGCGCAGTTCCTCCGGCTTGGATTCGATGATGCGGCTGATCGTGCCCTGGCCGATGATGGCGTAGGCGCGTGGACCCAGGCCCGTGCCCAGGAACACATCCTGCACATCCCGCCGGCGTACCGGCTGGTTGTTGATGTAGTAGCTGCTGGTGCCATCGCGCGTCAGCACCCGCTTGACGGCAATTTCGGCAAACTGGCCCCATTGGCCGCCGGCCCGTTGATCGGCGTTCTCGAACACCAGCTCTACGCTGGCGCGGCTGGCGGGTTTGCGCAGATTCGTACCGTTGAAGATCACGTCCTGCATCGACTCGCCACGCAGCTCGCTGGCGCGGCTCTCGCCCAGCACCCAGCGTACAGCATCCATGATGTTGGATTTGCCACAGCCATTGGGCCCGACCACACCCACCAGTTGCCCTGGCAACTGGAAGTGGGTGGGTTCGACAAAGGACTTGAAACCCGATAACTTGATCGAATTGAGGCGCACGGACTACGGAATCAAGTGATGGACTGGATGAGGAATCGTCGGAGAAAGGCTGGAGAAACCGGGGGCTCCCCGGCAGCGGCAATGATACCTTGTCGCAATTTTCGATCGTCCCGGACCGTGCATAGTTCCTGCTCGCAAGACCAGGGGGCCGTGTTAGCATGTTCACCGTCGTGCGCGCGCCCGTCAATTTGACGCTTTGGGCAGCCACGCCATCTTCGTCACAGCATCGGGAGTACGCATGAAGGACGAGATCGACGATCCACGGCGCCAGATTCTGGTGCGAGCCCTGGCAGCCGGATTGCTGGGTTCTGGCCTTACACCGGCCCAGGCGCTCACTTTTGGTTCGTTCTTCGGCGGCAAGCCGGCCAAGTTGCCTGAAACCCAGTCGATCTACAGTGTCAATGGCGATGTGACGGTCAACAACGAGACTGCCACACTCAAGACCCGCATCAACCCAGGGGACACCGTCGAGACCGCCCGCAACAGCGAGGTCATCTTTGTTGTCAACAGCCACTCGATGATTCTGCGCAGCGAAAGCAAGCTGGTCATCGAGAAAGAAGAAAGTTCGGCCAGTGCATTGCTGATCAGCGGTCTGCGCATGCTCAGCGGCAAGCTGCTGTCTGTATCGCGCAACTCCAACATGCGCGTGACTTCCGCGACGGCCACCATCGGTATCCGCGGAACCGGCTTTTACATCGAAGCCGATCCGGAGCGCACCTATTTCTGCACCTGCTACGGCGTCACCGAGGTCGAAGCCAGCGCCGATCCGCAAAGCCGCGAGACCGTCGCGGCGACCCGGCATGATCGGCCTCTGTATATCGTGGCCGATGGCGCGGCCGGCAACAATATCCGCAATGCGCCGTTCATCAACCACACCGACCAGGAACTCTCGCTGATCGAAACGCTGGTCGGACGCAAGACGCCGTTCGTGTTCTCGGGCACCACCTATACCGGGCCGCGCCGGACATACTGAGCCAGCGGTCGAAGGCCGAACGCGGGTTGGCCGGGCACACGAACGCTCACGAGCCCAGGCACTTTCTGTGGCGCTGCTGACGTTCCGTCAGCCAGCGCCACCCCATCGGACCATCTTTACTCCGGTGCGCCGTTGAGAATCCAGTTCAATACCATGTCGTAATCGGCGCGGCCGACATTGCCCGGCGTCTGACTGGCATTGAAGCCCGGCCGGGAACCACCGTTGTGATGGTTACCCGACGGTTTGCGCAACAAAGGACTGGCCACGATGTCGGTGAAGTTGATGCGCCCGCGCACCTCTGTATAAAGCCAATGCAGGTTGGTCGCGTCGTTGGCATCGCCGGTCGCAGCCCGGTCGAAATCAACATACCAGATCGGCGGAATGACACTGCCGGCCGGCACTGCCCCCGCGTCACCACCGGGCCGATGGCAGGTATCGCACCCACCTGCACCAGCCTGCAGCAGTGTCTTGATCTGCGCAAAGCGCAACGCGGTCGGTGTATACGGCAAGGTACTGTCCACGACAATGGTCAGCGTAGCCGGGGCACTGGCGGTGCCGGCACTGTTGCTGGCCACCAATCGCACTTCATAGGTCCCGTCCTGCGTGGCTGTGAATGTGGGTGCGGCTGAGGTCGCGTTGGTCAGCACGGCACCTCCGGGCGGGCCACCGAGCAGCGACCACTGGTAACTGCTTGAGAACAGGCTCATGGCAGCCGACAAGGTGCTCGCGCCCTGCTTGACGACCCGGTCCGGCCCGGGATCTGCGATGGGCCGCCCAGGCATTTTCGTGTCGCCAAGATAGGTGCCCATGGTCTGGAACATGCCGGGCGTGCTCCAGTATTTATCGTAGATCAGCTTGGCCAGCGGCATGTTGCCGCGATCGACCACATGCACCTTGATGCGGTCCTTGTAGGCATCGAAATGCTGGAATGTGTCGAAGTCGATGTCGGACTGGTTCCCGGTGCCGCGCAGCAGGTGGCAGACCCGGCAAGCTTGCGCCTGCACGTTGAGATACAGCGTCGATTGCCCGGCCACGCTCCAGGATGGTTCGACATAGGTGTCGGTTGTAAACGAGGTCGCGTTGGGCAAACCGTCTCCACCGTACATGTCCTTGAGGTGCACTGCGGCTGTCCCCTGGTATTCGTTTTTGGTCGCCACGCGGCGACAGTTGTCCTCGGGAAAGGCGGCCACCGTGCCGGTGGGCAGCGGCATCGAGCACAACACCAGTTTGTTGATCGCCTTGATCGCAGCTTCTTGTTCGGACCGGCTGAAACCCGGAATCGTCGAATAGTCGAACGATGCCGGTTCGAACGGGTGCAGTTGTGCCTGCATATCGCCTCGATGCTGCGAATAGCCATTCATGACTTTCGCAAACAGTTTTTTGCCAGTCACAGGATCCGGTGGGGTCAGCGGGTCACCACGGCCGCCATGGCAGGTCGTACACACGGTGGGCATGGCCTTGTCCGGCCGGCCGTCCAGGCTCAGCGTGGTGAGCCGCTGCTCGGTGACCGGATCATAGGTATAGAACTTGACGAAATTTCCGTCGGCCGGAAGTCCCGCCGTACCCGCTTTGGGACCTGGGCTGAACTCGATCGCGTTGGTTCCCAGGTGCCATTTCGAAGTCCTGTTGATCGCTGCCTCCAGGTTCAACGGGGTGTAACCGCCGTAAGCCCCCACGAGATAGTTCTCGACCAGAAAGGCCAGCGTGCCATTCGGGTTGCGGTGCGCCACCATGCGCCGGCCGTAGCCCAGGTCGCGCTGGTCGCCGATGATCACCGAGTATTCGGTATGGCCGCCGCTGGTAACACCGATGTTGTTTGCCAGCTTCCATTTCGCCAATGTGTCCTTGGCGTTGGTGGGATCGATCGCCTCATAGTAGGCGTTGGCATATTCGACCTCACCCACCTCAAACAGTTGATCGGGCCGCACAAGTGGATTGGGGTTCAGCAGAAATCGGTCCAGACCGACGGCTTGCGAAGCACCCCGGTCCCCGTTGGTCTGGATGTCGCCCGTCGTGCTGCCACCCCCGCCACCTCCGCCGCACGCAACCAGCAGCAATGCCGTAGCGGCAATCCATGGATAAAGCAGCCAGCGTCCCTTTTTCATCGTCTGTTCCCTAAAACCGCATCAGATAGACCACCGACAGCTGATTGGCCTTGTAGCTGCGTGGCGAGGTCACGAAGGACGGGCGCAGCCCCGGTGTCGACCGGATATGGCGCCATGAGAAATCGATCGAGTCGCGCGGCCCCAATCCCAGGTTGTAGCCCATGGTCAGCAAGGTCGTGGCGCCCCGGAACCGGTAGCTGAACATCTGGCCGCCCGGATAGGCATCGTCCTGGGCAAAGACATCGGCCACGGTAACGTTCTCCAGCGACGCCCGGCCGGTCGACACGATGTCGCCCTTGCGGTATTCCGCGCCCAGGTAGACGATTTGCTTGTCGTCGATCGCGTAGTCGAGATTGCCCCGGATCGCGTTGTCCACGGTACTGAAGACGTCGCTGCTGGCGTTGCGCCGGTTGTGTGACAAGGCCGCAAACATGCTGATCCGGTCGGTCAGCGGCTGGCGCAACGAGACACCGGCACTGAATCGGTAGCCGTCGCGCAGTTCGGACTCGAACGCCTCGCCGGTCAGGCGGGCAAATGCGCCCAAAGTGGGTTCATCGAATTCGGACGAGGCACGGTACTGGTATTCGACCTCGCCGGTCAGCGACACACGGCTGAGCCCGTTGTAGCTGCGGAACTTCTCCCCGCCCAGGGTGCCGGTCCACAGCAGGCGCGAATTGGCCGACAGCTGCTGGCGGATAGCCTTGCCGACATTGAGCGCATAGGAGTGATCACCCAGGCGATCGGCGCCGGTCTTGGCGCGGGTCACGTTGTCGTCGTATACCGCGCCCGCTTCCAGCTGCACGTTGATCGGCTCATCGCGGGCCGCTTCGGCATTCTCGGATAACAGGCGCGGCAGCCCCCGTACGTCGAAGTCCTTGCTCAGGCGCAGGCGCAGCGCATGGGTGGACGCGTTGGAGAATGAATGGCTCAACTGGTACTCGATCGACAGGCTCAGACCATCACGCAGGATGAAGTCGCTTCCCAGACCCAGCACCATCGAATCGCGCGGTCCGCCAGCCGATGGCAGACGATACAAGGGTCCGCCGGCCTGATCCGCATACTGGATATAGGCATCGCCGGAGCGTTTGAACTCATGGCGATATTCGACCCGCACGCGCGGCACGGCATAACCGAAATCGGCAGCATGGATGGATTCGGCCCGCACGCCCAGTGCGCCCTCGACCGAGGTCGAAGTTTGCCGGACGTAGCGCAACGCATAAGCTCCGGCGCCGGTCTCGGTGCTGGTATCCAGGCGGCTGGTGGAGAAATCGATCCGGCCATATGGCGACAACAGCATATTGCCGTTGCGCCACTCGTACCCTCCGGTCAGCGCACCAAAAACCTGGCTTCCATTGCGCTTGCCATACGCGAAATCGCTGATAGGTGCAACGAACCTGGAAGAGTTGAAGTCCAGCGAACCGACGCCCAGCAAGCCATCGATGAAGGTGGTCGGTGTCGGCTGGTAGCTGCCATAGACCGCCAGCGAATATCCCTTGGATCGATTGACCGAGCCGTCGGTACCGATCAGCGTCTTGTCGCGGGCGTACCCCAGCCCCATGCCCAAGGCCAGCTGGTCGCTGTAGCGCTTGTCGACACCCACCGTGATGCCGTCGGAGCTGAACTCCGAGCTGCTGAAACCGCCCTGGGCATCGCGGGTGCCGAATGTGGCCACGCCTTCAACCCAGTAACTCACACTGCCAGCGGAACCGCTCGCCGGACTGGCGTTGAGACCCAGGCCCGAGCCCACACTCGACAGGTTGACCGACCGGTTCTTCACCAGCGAGATCACCGACTCGGCCAGCGGCAAGGACTGGACGCCCAGACCGGCACTCAGCGCGCGAACGATGTCCGACTCCCGGGCCGCCGCAGGCGCATGGTTCGCCGCCAAGGACGTGATTGCGCCCGGCGTTTGTGGCGTCACAGCGTTATTTCGAGCGGCCAACCAGTCAGTAGCAGTTGCCGGGGCAGTTGCCGCTGCAGTCGTCACACCAGCGCCAGCGAGAGCCGCGCTGCCAAATCCAACGGAAGCGGGCGTGTCGATGCGCCCCTGCAAACCGGATCCCACTGGGCCCTGAGCGCCGGGGCTGCGGTGCAAAGTTTCCATGCGGCGCTGGAAATTCGAGATCTGGGCACGCGAAAATCTCTGTGCAGCATCTGTCTGTGCCGTCAACAAGCCTGCAACGACTGCATCCTGCGTCGGGTCCGGGCGCCCAGTCACTGTGACCGTCACGGTGCCTTGTGGCGATTTTCCACCGGTCCCCGAGCCGACAAAGGTGAACGTATCGGAACCGAAATAGTTGTTGACCGGTGTGTAGGTAACCTTGGTGCCGTTGACCGTCACCGTTCCATGTGCCGGCGTTGCCACGATCGTGACCCCCGTCGGCAAAAACCCGGCAAACAGACAACTCGCCAGATCCAGCGTCGTTGCTGTGTTCAGCGGAACCGACATTGCGCAACTGGTCGGCGCCGGTATTCCCACCGTAAATTGCACCGTCACTTCAGCTCCGAAGTCGGCCGTCGGCAGGAAATCGTTCTTGGCGGCCAGCTTCACGGGATACACGCCCGGCGTGGAAGGTACACCGGTGATCTGTCCGGTCCCGGTATCGAGCACCAGTCCAGGCGGCAATCCGGTCTGCCGGTACCCGGTGATAACCGGATTGGTCGCCACGATCTGCAGCGGGGCAATTTCGACGCCTGCCTGATAACTCGCAAAAGTCGGACTGGTGATCACCGGTTTGCCAGCTGCGATGATGTTGAATGCAAGCTCGACCGGGACGCTAGTGCCAGCGGCATTGGTCGCCGTGAACTTCGTCTTGAAAAGGCCGCTGGTTCCAGGTGTACCAGTAATGGCACCGTTGGTCGTATTCAGGGACAGATTCGGTGGCATGCTGCTGCCAGCAAAAATCCCGTAAGCGGTGATCGGCACATTAGTCGCGGTCACCGAATAACCCGTGAACGGCACACCGACATTGCCATCGGGCGGCGCGATATTGTTCACGACCGGGGCCGTGTTGGGATTGATCAGAACCGTGATGTCCGTTGTGCCAACCCCCGTACCGCCAGCATTGGTCGCCCCTAGCCTGAGCACGAAGATTCCGCTGGCAGTAGGTGTCCCGGTGATCGCGCCACTGTTGGCGTTGACGCCTAATCCCGGATTGATCGAAGGCGGCACCGGCACCAGGGTGTAGCTGCCAGCATCAATTGCTGGCGGAGTGCTGGCGCTGATGGTGTAGTTCGACGCTACGACCGATGTACCGACCGTACCGGCGGCGCCCGAGGACGAAGCCGGCATATTGGTTGTGATGACCGGCGCCGTCGCAGCAGTGACCGTGATCCGCAGATTTTGCGTAACCGTGTAGGAGGGTACACCGGAGGTCGTCGCACCCATCGTGAAATCGAATTGTCCCGAAGTAGTCGGTGTAAAGGTCACCAGCCCAGAGCCATTGTTGACACTGATCCAAGACGGCAACTGACCACCCGCCGAAGGCACCAGCGTGTAGGTGCCATTTGTGGCGGCCGGGAACGATGTGATGTTGTAATTTGTCTGATTGACACCATTCTGGGCCAGGGGGCCCAGGGTTGTGGCACTGTTGATCCCGGCAACTGTCAATGTCACGGTTTTGGAAGCAGTGCCCGGATTGACGACACCATTGATCATGGCCTGCACCACGATGGTGTAGTCGCCAGGCACCGCAAGGGCTGGAATTGCTCCGGCGATTGCCGCACATCGTCCCGCGCCACAACCCACGCTGCCGCCAACGCTCAAACCAAGGTCCGCCAGCGTCGTCGCGGGCGAGGCGCCCGCGGGACGGCCGGTTACAGATGCACTGAACGCAGAGGCAGTAGCATCGTTGGAAGAGATCGTGTAGACCGTAGCGCTGGCTTGCCCGACTTTGCCCGACCCCGACGCGCCGCTGTCGATACCCAGCACATTCACGGCGATGGTCTGGAACGCGCTGCCGGACGGGTTGACAACCGAAAGCCTGAAATTGTCCGCTCCCGTAAACCCGGCGACAGATCGATAGCTGACGTTGTAGGCGACCGTGGCATTGCCGGCCACTTGCGCTGCGGTGACACCTCCGACTGCGGCGTTGGCCGTGGTATTGGAGATGACCAATCCGGCGCCATCCTGGGCTGCACCGCCAGAGCCATCGTCCCTGATTCGCGAATAAAAGTCTTTTGTCCCGGTCACTCCGGACAACACATTCATCGCCAACAGAGGGTCGACGGTCGGCTGCGTCACTTTGAACAGGGGAGCCTTGTATTGCCCGATATACAGCGCCAATTGGAACAACTGGTTGAGTTGGGTCGAGTTCGGCGGATTGAGCGCCGCAGTGCCGACCGCTAACGTCATCTTGCCCAGGCCGACAACGCCATCGTAAGGCATGGACGTATTGCCATTTGTCGGTTTGAAAGCGTCAATGAGGCGCTGCAGGTTGTTGGCAGCCTGAGGATGGCCGGAACCTTGCAAGTCCGTTGGGTTGTACTCGCCCAACGTGAAGTGGCAACTCTTACAGTTTTGGGACAGAAGCGGCGTTACAGCGGTATAGACATCGCGCCCCAAAGATACCTGGTTCTGCGCCATTGCAGGGCCGGCACCGACCAGCACCAGCAAAACGGCGCCAAGCAGTTGCCACAATCCTCGGCGGAACTCAAGCCAACGATTGATTGCACGTTTTGCCACCATGCGCTGCGGGCACGATTGCAGGGGTGGGAGTCTGGTCAATTGAAGATGCCTTATCGGTCGAGAGGCCCATCAAGGACGAACAGCATAGATTTGCCCAGACGAGGCCAAGCGTTGGCAAATGCACGCATGAAGACACAGTTTAGACAAATTTGGTTTCACTTGTAACCATTGACTCCCAACGACCACCGTCAATATATCCTTGTGTAGCATCATTTCCACAAATCAAGGGTCTTTACCTATATGGTCAGAGGTTGTGGTCGACCACCAAGTGTTCAGGGCTGAGGCCATGGCCCAATCGGCTGAGCCCCCCAATGCCGGTGGAACGACATTGCCGCCTTTTCATCATTTTCATTTCGCAGACGATCGATGCCCAGTTCTCTTCAACTCGCCCAAGGCCATGCTGCTCTCACAGAGGTCGTACGCGACTGCCGCAAGATGCTGCACCGCCGCTCCCTGGTGGCTGCCGGAGCCAGCATGGTGCCGATTCCCGGGCTGGACTGGGCCGTCGATGCGGCGCTGCTGTCCCGGCTGATTCCGCAAATCAATGCCCGCTTCGGCCTGACACCGGAGCAGATGGCGCGGCTCGGGCCGAGCCAGCGTGACCAGGTGCAGAAAGCCATCAGCGGGGTTGGATCGGTGCTGATCGGCAAATTCATCAGCAAGGAGCTGGTGCTACGGGCTGCCCAGACCGTCGGCATGCGGCTGACGACGGCGCAGGCCGCCAAATATGTACCCTTCGCCGGACAAGCCGTGGCAGCAGTGGTCGGTTATTCGGCGGTGCGTTACCTTGGCGAGCAACATCTGAAGGACTGCGTACGGGTGGCGCTGCGCGCGCAGCTGCAGCTGCCCGCCCCTGCCGGTCTGAAGGCCGACGGCACAGATCCGGCGGCCGCCGGAGGCTGACGGACGCCACGCCGGGTCAGAACCGGTAAGTCGCCGCCACGTGCAACCGGATCGGATTGCCTGACGGCGCCGCGCGTGGGCCGTCCAACGCCTTGGCCAGATCCACACCCAGCTGCATCTTGTTGTAGACCATGCGCATGCCGATACCGACCGCCATCAACGACTCGTTGGAGCCGCCGCGAAGCCACACCCGGCCTCCATCGAGAAACACGATCGGGCGAATTTTGAGTTCACCGATGCCCGGGCCCATGCCTTCGACGTTCCATTGGTAACCGCGCTCTCCGGCAACCACCCGATCCGAGAAGCCGCGCACCGAACTGGCACCGCCCAGGCCGAATTGTTCGCCCGCGATCAGAGAATCGTTGGAAAACTGGCCTTTGAGCCGCCCGCTCAGTTGCCAGCTGCCAGCCAGTGTCGCGGCCTCCAGGCTGTAGCGAATCGCGTCCCAGTTCCGGTCGCCACCATTGGCGGCATGGTTGGCCGCCGAGTTCGCGGTACCGCCGCCGATATTGACTGCGTAATCGACACTGCCGGCGTACACGCCCCAGTCCGGCTCGTTGCGCAGCGTGTATTGCAGCGACAACACCCGTGAGCCGACGTTGGGCTGGATCTGCGCGCCATTGAAGGTGGTGCTGTTCTTGAAATAGCGATCGTCCAGGCCGACGGCGACCGTCTGCTGCAAGGGCCCCACACGGTTCAGCGCCTTGGACAGCCGCACGCCGGCGAACTGGCCACTGCCGCTGACGTCGAACACATTGGCGCCCTGCCTGACCTGGCCGGAGTTGACATCGGAGCTGACATAGGCTGCCGACAGGTTCATGCCGGTGCCGTAGATCGGTACCTGGTAGTAAACGCCGATCAGGCTCACGTTGTTCGGATAACCCGGATCGGTCGTGTACGACACCGTCATGACCTGGTCGCGGTCGAACAGGTTGGAATGCTGGAATCCGCCACTGATGCGTCGCGTGCGCGCCGACGGGCCACTGCCGGTCACTTTTTCGTTCAGCGACAGTGCCGCGAAATAGTTCACCGGGTCCGAATCCTTGACCTTGATTTCGGCGTCGACCTGATTGGCTTCGCTGGACTCCTTGAAAGTCACCGTCACCTGCTTGGCCGGATTGGCGTTGCTGGCAGTGACGTCACGACCCAGCGTGCGCACTTCGGGTATCTCGCCCTCTTTCAGGCTGCCAAGGCTGCGCCGGATGTTGTCGCTGGAGAAAAACGTGTTGCCGGTCACCTCGACCTTGCCCACCCGGATCTGGACGATGCCCAGTTTCACCACGCCGTCGACCGGCTTTTGCTCCGGCACGAAAACCCGGTGGAAAGCGTATCCCCGGTCACGCAGCCGGCGCTCCAGTGCGCGCGCGGCCCCTTCGATGTCGGCCATGGTCTTGCCCGGACCCACAAACGGCGCCAACAAGGCCTGCGTTTCGGGCTCCGGCAGCGGAACACCGCCATCAATCAGATAACGCTGCACCTCCAGCGTCGGGCCAGCGAGCTCCGTCGATGTGCCTGTCTGTGCCAGCGCGGCTGTAGACAGGGTTCCGAGTGCCAGGCACAGGGCCAGGCAATGCAGCCGGGGCGGGATCAGGTTCGTTGCCGTTTTTCTTGCTCTTGTTCTTGCTTGCATGGGGTTGCCCTTTACAGTCTGCATATTTCCTGTCCCGGCTGGCCCAGCGTGATCCCGAACATCTGGAACACCGGGCGGTCGCTCTGGCTGAACAGCTCGGGCACCGGGTAAGGATCGGACGTCAGGAATCCTGGCGGCGGAACCAGACGCATCGCACGTCCGTCGTCGCCGACAAAACCTGCCTCACCGACACCCAGGTCGACGCGTGAACCGGCCGATGCAAGGAACACATGGCCGTCTCGCACGAACACGTAGATTCCGTCGGCGCCCGTTGGCGCGACACTTGCAAACAGGTTGTCCCAGTCGATCGCGACTTGATCGGGCCGCGGCGCCGGGGCCAACGGCAGAAAGTCGGGCTTCGTCCGCAGGATGCGGCCAAGCCCATCGTTGCCGATGAATCCGACCTGGTCCAGTGCGACGTCAAGCGGCCCCACCATAAAGTAGCTGCTACCTTCCCAGGTCATCAGGAACAGGCCATCGCCCTGGCGCGGATCGACGGTGCTGCTGGCCGCAGAGGTCTCGCCGAGCGACGGATCCACGCAGGGACCTTCACAACTGATGTCGATGCCGGTCCCGCGAATGCCGACGGTCGCGGTCAGCGTGCGGACCGAGAACGCACGGGGCTCCTTCTTGCCGATCAGGCCGGTGAACAGGCGCAGCCCGCCTTTGAGCAGCGACACTCCGAAGTTGTCGTTGACCTGGGGCTGGTCGTAGACATAGGAATCGATGCGGATGACGGTGTTCGGGTTGACCGAGGCGGCGGTACGGTCGCGAAAACCGATAACGGCGATACCGTCTGCGCCGGTGCGCAGGCTGTCTCCCTGGTAAAGCGCAGCGCCAACGGACAGATTGCGCGGGTTTTGACCAGGCAAGGTGGCGGTGATGGCACCATTGGCGCGCACCAGGCGCGCAACCACCGGTCCGGTACTGGCGACTCCCGCTACCGCTGCGCTGCTTGCCTTGGGTGCCACGCCCTCCTGCCGGCAATCATCGCCGCAGATGCGCGCGTCGAAACTGGTACCGCGGATTCCCAGCGTTGCGGTCTTGACCTTGAACTCGAAGCCCGCCGGATTGCGCTTGCTGACCAGCCCTGTGACCATGCGGACACCGCCACGCAACAGGCGCATGACGGCCGATTCCTCGCCCGCTTCTTGCTTGAACCGGTCGATGGCAAAGGTACTCGACGGACGCATGGTGAATTTGGTTCCATCGTCCAGTGCGACCACTGCGAAACCGCGCTCGGTGGTCGAGATGACGTCACCTTCGAGCACAGAATCACCGCGCGCCAGGAAGCGGTACGAACCATTGGGCTGCTGCGCCGTCGCCATGCCCTGCAGATGCGACACCGCACCCGCCTTGGGTTGTGCCGACACGCCGGCCGCAAACACGGCCACGGACAAGACCAGGGCGCAACGCGCCAAGGCCTGCCCCGCGCGGCCGCCGCTGCCGCCCCACCGGCGCGCAGCCTTGGCCATCTGCTGAAACGAAGAAGATGTCATGGTGTCTGCCTTGTCAATAACACTGGTTCAGCCGCCGATTCCTCAGCTCCAGCTCGCCGTCCTCGTTGTAGAAGGCTTCGAACAGTCCGAAGCCCAGGTCCGACAGCGCCAGCAGGTCGGACGTCACCAAAGCGCCATAGTCGGTTGGTGGCGGAATGAACGCAGATACGCTGAAGTTGCCGAACAGGTTGGTATCGCAGTTGTAGCAGATGCCGGTGATCGTGATTGTTCCGGACTGGCTGACCGTGATCGTGCCGCCGGTGAGATTGACGTTGCCCGCACCGTAATAGTTGAAGACGTCGGCGGTAATCGCTGCGATGGCAGCCGTGCTGATCAGGCTCAGGTCGCCCTGGGTGGCGGCCAGGTTGAAAATGCCTGCATTGATCGTCGCGCTCGCACTGGAGCCGGTTCCTGCAAGCAGGAACACCCCGTTGTTGGACACCATGTCCAGTTGCGGAGGATCGATCAGCGCCGCGCCCTGTGCCCCACCCTTGATTTCGATCGGACCATAGATCGTGCTGATGACAGCCGCGTCGTTGGGCACCATCAGCGCGGCGGTGGCCGCCGAACTCGCGCCACCCTGGATCAACAACTGGCCAGCCACCATGGTGTGTTTGCCACCGGCAAAGATCTGCGTCTTGCCCAGGCCGTCGGTACTGCCGATCTGCACCAGCCCGGCTGAGTCGTAGTCCATCAGAATGGTCTGGTCTGCCATGGTCGAGACCGCTGCCGAAGAATCGGTCAGGCTGCTGGTATTGAAGATCGACAAGGTGGCTGTACCCTTGGTCGTGCCGTCTCCATGCAGGCTGATCGTCTGGTTGCCACTGGCGGTGACACCCGCAAACGGTGACGACACCGGTGCCGCACTCGACAGGCTGATGCCCAGCGTATCGGCACTGATGCTTTGGGTACCCGTGGCACCGACATAGGTCAGCCAGCCCCCCTGGTTGACGATCGTCATCGCGCCGCCGACCGATATCGACTGGTTCGGACCCAGCGCCTCGATGCTGGTGACACCGGTGCTGGTGGTCGCAGCTGGCGACAACAGGGCCAGGTTGCCGCCGACAGTGATGTTCTGATTGCCAGTGGCACTGTTTTGCTTGACCCAGGTATCCGAACCGAAACCGCCCCCCGTGACCGACATGTCGCCGGTGACATTGAGCGTTTGCGCACCGCTGGTTGAATTGCGAATGGCCGTCTCGTTCAGACCCGGTGCACTGCCGCTGCCACCGAGCATGGCCAGCGAGCCCTGCACTGTCAGGGCCTGTCCGGTGCCGGACAACACCATCGCACCTGCGTTGTCGCCGCTGCCACCCGTCAGTGACAGGTTCGCGCCGGTGCGCAGATTCTGGGTCCCTGCCGACGCCGCAATCCTGGCGTAGGAGCCGGCTGCAGTGCCACCGGTCAGGCTGATGCTGTCGGTCCTGTCGTTGGAAAAGCCGACATTGCCAATCGTCTGGTTGCCCGCCGTCGTGGTGATTTCGGCATATGCACCGGAAGCGTTGCCCGTGAGGGAAATCACACCGCCGGCATCAATGGTCTGGCCGGTGGCAGCCTTGATGAACGCGGCAGAACCGCTGCCACCGCCGGCCTGCACCACGATCGATCCGGACGGGTCGTTGAAGAAAGAACTCGAGGTATTGCCGATCGATTGGGAACTGGTCATCGACTCAATCGAAGCGGTCATGGCAGCGCCCGAGCCACCAATCACGGACAGGTCGCCGCCGGTCCTGATGGTCTGGCTGCTCTGCGCCTGGATGCGGGCGATGCCACCGCTCCCTGCCTGCACCAGGATGGAATCGGTTGCGTCGTTGGAATTGGTCGACGTGGAACCGATCGATTGCGAACTTGCGGTGCTGAGGATCTCGGCATAAGCGCCAGAACCGGAGCTTCCCAGCACGTTGATCGAGCCACCTGTGCCGATGGTCTGACTGCCTTGGGCCTTGATCGACGCAAATGCCGCGGAGCCCGTGCCCCCCAGCACCAGAATGTTGCCGGTCGCGTCATTGAAGTTGGTACTGCCGCTTCCAATGGTCTGGCTGCCACCCGTGCTCTGGATTACGGCGGACATACCAGCGGCCGACCCCCCGATCACCGAAATGCCATCGCCAGCCTGGATGGTTTGGCCTGAGCCCGCCTTGATCTGCGCTGTGCCACCCGAGCCAGCCTGGACCAGGATGGCCGCAGTCGGGTCGTTGAAGTAGGTCGATTGGTTGCCGATTGTCTGCGAGGTTCCTGCCAGAAGTTCAGCGTTCGATCCGGCACCGGCATTGCCCAACACCCGAATGTCGCCAGAACTCTGGATGTTCTGGCTCGAGCCGGCGCGAATGGACGCGTAGGTGCCGCTGCCAGCACCGCCCTGCACGAGCACCAGATCGGTAGCGACAGAAGTACTGCCGATGGACTGACTGCCGGTGGCAACGATTTCGGCGAAAGCATCGGTTCCACTGCCGCCCTGTACCGTGACCGTCCCGGAAATATTGGTCAGCGATTGCGTAGATCCGCTGATGCGCGCGCTGGCGTTGTTCCCCCCGCCGATGACCGATATGTTGCTCAGCGTGGAGCCGTTTTGACTCTGCACAGCTGTCAGAGCGGCAGAACCACCATCGGTGGCACCACCTTGCACCAGCAGCAGATTGCCAGCAGTCAGCGACTGCAATCCAACCGAATCGACAATCGCCGTCGCGCCGGCCACACCGGCCGAACCACCGGTGATACGGATATCGTGGCCCGCGTCGATCACTTGCGTCCATCCGCTTGCGTTGTGGCTGACAAGGGCCGTCCCGCCATTGGCAGTCACATTGATGTCGTGTCCAGCATACAGGTAGTTATGGCCAGAGCTACCGGTCTGGCCCACGGTCACGGTCTCGTTGGAACCAGCGCCCGACGCAATCGTCAGATCGTTTCCTGCACGCAGATCGTAGGTATTGGCGATGACACTGCGTGCCCCGCCGCTGGCAACAATGCTCAGGTTACCCGTCGAGTTGTAGCCGTAACCGGCATTGAGCGCGAGCGCTGACACGCCCGAGATGTCTCCACCCACGATGATGTTGCCATTGGTCGCCGTCAAGCTGAAGGAAGCCAATGCACCCGGGACCAGCGCTCCGAGCAGCAGATCGGTACCATTGCGCGACAACGACAGACCGGAGAACGTACCCGAATCCACGATATTTATCGCTCCAGAACCGCTGGCCGCAGCAGTCACAGAGAGGCTGGTCAATACCGAAGCGCTCAGGTTGACCTCGATCGCATCGAGCGCCGACACATTCAGCCCGACGGCCCCGTTGACAAGCAACGGATTGGCGGAACTGCCGATACTTCCGTTGAGGGCACTGAGGGTCACCGTACCATTGGGCAAGGCCTGACCATTGAGTGTGTTGATCTGGAAGGGCTGGGCACCGGCACGCACGATGTTGCCGTTATCTGCGGTCAAGTTGACGTTCCCTCCAAGGCTCAGCACCTCGGTGACGTTGACGTGGTGGGTGTTGTCACCCGATGTTCGTGCCGCCACCGAGCCACCACCGCTGTTCACCGAGTTCAGGTCGATCGTACCGGCAGAGGTGTACACGTTGACCGTGCCGCCAGCGGTGGCCAATGACGTCAGTGCAATGTCGCCACTGGTATTGACAAATAGAGCGGCGCCGCCGGTCGTCACACCCGACGCCACGATATTCGCGACCGGGGCTGAGACATCGATTCTGCCGCCACCGCCAAACGTGCCGGCACTGGTGATGACGCCAATGTCCGAAATTTGATTTGAGGACTCCACGTAGTAGAAGCTGGCCGCAGTTGTGGATTTGAAGTCCAGATCGAACGTTGTCGCACCGGTCGCCACGGCGGTCAAGCCTTGATTACCCCCATTGGCAGTGACGGCAGATCCAGGGCCGGCTGCTGCGACTTCACCATCGGCCGTCACCTGCAGGGTGCTCAGGGTACCCGTGTTCGCCACATTGAAGTGGCCCGCCGTCTCGACAGTCAGGTTGGTCGTGCCAGTCAATGCGGCAGACACGTCGCCGTTGGTCGCGCGCAAGACGACGGTGGGGGCATTCAGGCTTGCGCCCCCGGTCGTCAGGTCAATACCGGAAGGCGCAACAATGCTGGCATTGGAACCGGCGCTCATGGTGATCGCACTCGACGGTGCGAAAACACCGGACGCGGTGATACTGAGCGTGCCACCGGTCGCCGTCAGATTGCCGGTGTTGAAATTCGTTCCCGTCAGCGACAGGTTGTTGTCCGCAGTCACCGCACCGGTCGTCAATGTCGTGCCACTGAGATTCACAAAGCGCGCATTGATCGCAGCCGAAGCCAGCGCACCGGTGCCGGCGCCAACGGTCACCGTGTCGTTGTGGTAGGAGCCGGTGTAATGGCCACCGTCGATCGTGCCGGTACCTCCGGCGCCAATGGTGACGCCTGCTGCGGCATTGATCGTCGCCGAGGTCGCACTGCTGACATTTCCGGCAGTCGTCAAGGTGCCAGCAGCCGCTATCTGCAACTGGTCCGTGACATAGGTGCTGTAACCCAGGTGGGGTACAAACAGGTAGTTGCTGTTGTAGTTGCGGTTGGTGCCGCTCGATGTCACCGTACCCAGCGAAAGATTGGTGCCGCTCAGGTCGATGGAGAGACCACTGAGGTTTCCGGTCGTGATATCGCCACCCTGGATTTCGACACTGTTACCGACGCTATTGGCACCGGCTGTCGACGAAACGACATTGCCCACCGTGACATTGCCACCCCCGCTATCGAGCAGGATATAACCAGCGCTGATGTTGCCGCTCGATTGCATCAGCGGTCCGTTGGAACTGAGCAGCAACTGGTTATAACCCGCCGTCGTCAGGCCAACATCGCCAAATGTCAGGCCGCTGGCGCCGCTGGCACTGAAGCTGAATTCGTTCAGGGTACCGGCCCCGCGCAAAATATTGCCGATCGTGATGGTCGATCCGTCACTGGCGGCGGTCACGTTCAGGTCGCCCGACGTGAAGGTGGCACTATTTCCGTTGCCGATGCCAGCCGCCGAGGCCGACAACCGGATCGTGGACAGGGAGAGTCCCGCCATGCCGTCGGTTGCCGCCACATGGAATTGGCCACCTGTGCTGGTCACGTCCAGCGTGCCACTGGTGTTGACATTGACCGGTTTGCCGACTGCCCCGACATCGAGCCCCGCGAACAAGGTGACCGCCTTTGCCGCGCCGGCCTGGATATCCAGCGGATTCGTGAACGACGCGTTGCCGATCGAGGTACCGGCGCTGACCGACACATTGCCGCTGCCGATGACATCGGCGCCGGTGTTGTCCATCGTGGTCCGAACGCTGCCGGACGACGACGTCAGACTGACATTGCCAGATGAACCATTGATAGCACTGGCCATGACCGAGTCGATGGTCAGATTGCCAACCGACTGCACCGAGACATTGCCGTTGCCGGCGTTGGCGCCGGCAACAAGCGGGCCAACCGTTGCCGTCCAGGCGTTCATGCCCTGAGAACCCGCCGTGATGCCGATCGAGTTGCGCGCGGTCAGCGCACCGGCAGCCAGGATCGCACCGTCGTTGGTGTACAGGTCGATGCCGCCCGACGTACTGCGATCAATAGCGCCGGTGACGGTCAGGCCGCCGATGCCGTAGTTATATAGGCTGAAACTCCCCGTGGCACCGACCGGATCAGCATTGCCGATCGTGATGACGTTGTTGGTGGTCTGGTAGACGTTGTAGGACGGTGAATAGCTGCTACCTGCATAGGCATAGACATCACTGCCAGAGGCCAGGCTGCCAATGGTGATATTGCCCTGCGCATTGTGGTTGGCATTGAAATACCGCCCTGCCACCGCAGTCCCCAGCACGATGTTGTTGTTGGTTGGCTGGCTCGTGTAGGGAAAGTTGGGGGCTGTGTCATAGACATTGCCGACCTGCAACTGGACGTCGCGCCCGGCCGTCAGGTTGGTGACGTTGATGTCGCCATTGTCGTAAGTCGAGAGGTTGATGGATCCGGTGCCGCCGGCGGTCAGCGTGCCGGCAACAATCGGGCTGGACGCGGCGCAGGCCACGTAGTTGTAGTATTCGCACGACTGCGTCGTCACATAAATGCCGGAACTCCCGGTCGTGACGGCCGAGCCGATATTCACTGCGCCACTGGCGCTGACAGACAGGCTGTCTCCGGTCATGGTGCCCACCGTTACGGCACCGGCGGATGTCAGACTTACCGGGCTTCCCGGCAACGTCAGCGTCGACGCATTGATCGCGCCATCCGTCACATTCACCTGGAATCCGTTGGCCAATCCGGTCGTCGATGCTGCGGACAGGTTCAACACACCAGAGCCAGTGCCCAAGGTCAGGGATGAAAGGTTGCTCGCGCCGACCAACGTACTGGCGCCCAACCCGGCCACCGTGCCAGTCAGGATCAACCGGGCAAGCGTAGGATTGCCGACCCATTCGACGTGTGCGCCAGAAGCGACGTCGTAGACGCCGATCAGCGGCTGCACCATGGCAGTTGGCGCTGCGATCCGCAAAGGCGCGGCCACGGAGCCGGCTTGAACCAGGCTGTTGTTGGTATACAGATTGATGTTGAGCGACGTCAGCAGGCCACCGCTGGCCTGCTCCATGCCGTCGTATCCGTAGATATTGACAGAGCTGTTGCCGGTGATGGTGCCCAATCGCAGGGGACCGGTTCCGTCACTCAAAAGGGTGACGCTGGAATTGGTCGACGTGGCGTTGACCCGGTCGCTGACATTGACGGTCGTGTAGATCGAACCGGTGGCATTCAGGTTGGCCGCTGCAGCATGGATGTCATTGACATTGATCGAGCCTGCCGTGGCGGTCAGGGCAATGTTCCCGCTGGTCTGGTAACTGCCGCCACTGATGCTGGCGCCAGTGGCCAGCACCGTTCCGGAGCCAGCGTCGACGTTGGCGCTGAAGACAGAGCCGGTCTGCGACGCCAGCGTGACATTGCCGCCGCCCGAGGTGATGGCACCGCTGTAACCCAGCGAGCCGGCGGTCAACAGGTCGACCGCGCCGCCCGTCGTGGCAATACCGCCGGCGCCGGAAATGGACTGGCCGCGCAGGCTCACGGTGCCGGCGTTGGTGGTGATGCCGGCGGTATTGATGATCCCGCCGGCATTGAACAGCGCCCCGCCAGCCGTCATCGTGATGCCGGCTCCCGACGTCGTCAGCGCGATCGCGTCACGGATATGGATATCGCGCTCGGCCTGCAGCACCACGTTGCCAGCCACTGCGGCCAGCGTCGTTGGCGAGACGGTCACCACGTTGCTGGCAAAGTCGCCAAACTGGTCGACAACGATCGGCAGGATGCCGCTGGTCAACGA
>Ga0073904_10000364_pt1 | contig 32172 bp, 22 predicted proteins | sample KloWWTrecipitate_FD_66668 | JGI IMG/M metagenome (GOLD analysis project Ga0073904, IMG submission 66668) | Active sludge microbial communities from Klosterneuburg, Austria, studying microevolution and ecology of nitrifiers - Klosterneuburg... | ecosystem: Engineered > WWTP > Aerobic digester >... | reverse complement strand
CCATTGCTCCTCCAATTCCGTTTATCGAATGGCAGGTTAAACATTGATTTTTGAATAAAGTATATCCCGTTTCCAATTTTCTGTTTTTAAGGGGATACAATTCTAATGTTGATTTATTCAATGGTTCCAAATAAATTTTTACCAAATTATAAGGCCATTTGTACCGAGTATCTTTTTCCGAAACCGATGTGTAAACGATATAAAATGGTTCCGCATTCATTTCATTTCCATCCTTTATAATTGGTTCCCATTTGGCTCCTTTTGGCGCATCCACATCCTGATAAGCCAAGTACGGATTTGCATTTAAAAATAATTCCAAAGGCATTTCGGGTTTGTAACCATCTTTACATTCAAAAACTATTTTGGTATTTTTAGGGTCAATTTTCGTTAAATCAATTTCATTTTTAATCAAAATCGATGCGTTCACGGCTTTGTATTTCTTTGCTTTGTGATAAACAGGATCCTTTGTGATTGCTACAATAGTATCTTTTCCTAGTTTGTTTTTTGCTTGTAAATCCAATAAATCCAGCTTTATTTCCAGTTGGGAAATACTTTTTGCTTCTGCTTTTAGCTCTTTCTTTTGGTTACAAGAAAAGATGCTAAAAATAAAAAGGCAAGAAATTAAAATAGGAATTATTGATTTATTCATTTTTTTTAACCACAAAGTTCACAAAGAAGGCACAAAGCTCACTAAGATTTCAACCAATTTTCTAAAATCTTCTTTCCGTTTGGGGTCAACACACTTTCAGGATGAAATTGTACGCCACGGACATCAAATGTTTTGTGACGCAAAGACATTACTTGTCCGTTTTCGTCGAAAGAGGTGGCTTCGAGTACATCAGGTAAATCAGTATCAACCACCCAAGAATGGTAACGTCCCACTTCGAATTCATTTCCCAAACCTTCAAAAAGAAGTTCGTCGTCAACCGATGTTTTTACCATTGAGGCAACGCCGTGATAGACTTTGTCCAAGTTCGAAAGCGTTCCGCCAAAAACTTCTCCGATAGCTTGTTGACCAAGGCAAACACCAAGAATGCTTTTGGTTGGCGCATATTTAGCAATCACCGCTTTCAACAAACCCGCTTCGTCAGGAATTCCTGGGCCTGGAGAAAGTAATATTTTATCGAAATGCGAGATTTCGTCAATATCGAATTCATCGTTTCTGTAAACGGTTACTTCGCAATTTAAATCTTCCAGATAATGCACCAAGTTGTAAGTGAAACTATCGTAATTGTCTATGACTAGTATTTTTTTCATTTTGTTTTTTGTTTGATGGACAAGTCGCGACTTGTCGTTACATTATATTGTTTCTGCCAAGTCCAACGCTTTATTCAACGCCAATAATTTATTATAAACTTCCTGCATTTCACTTTCTTCATTCGAATCGGCTACAATTCCAGCACCGGCTTGAGAATGCAATTGGTGGTTTTTGCTTAGGAAAGTTCGAATCATAATGGCGTGATTGAAGTTACCTTCAAAATCCATAAAACCAATGGCACCTCCATAAAAATTACGGTTTGTTTTTTCGTAATCTTCTATCAATTGCATTGCTCGGTGTTTTGGTGCTCCGCTTAAAGTTCCGGCTGGAAAAGTATCGGCTACGACTTGCATCGTGGTCGCTTTTTCGTGTAAATGTCCCGTCACTTTAGAAACCAAATGGATGACGTGAGAGAAAAACTGAACTTCCCTGTATTTCTCTACCTGCACACCGTGACCGTGACGACTCAAATCGTTTCTCGCCAAATCGACCAACATTACGTGCTCGCTATTTTCTTTTTTATCTTCGGATAAATTTTTAGCTAAAACAGCATCTTTTTCGTCATCGCCAGTTCTTCTGAAAGTTCCTGCGATGGGGTGAATTTCGGCTTTGCGGTTTTTGACAATGATTTGGGCTTCGGGAGAAGAACCAAATATTTTGAAATCGCCGTAATCAAAAAAGAATAGGTAAGGAGAAGGGTTGATGCTTCGCAAGGCTCTGTACACATTGAATTCGTCGCCTTTGAAACCTTGGGTAAATCTTCTGGACAATACCAATTGGAACACATCGCCCCTATGACAATGTTTTTTTGCCAAAGCCACATTGTGTTTGAATTCTTCGTCAGTCAGATTGGATTTACCTTCGCCATCTCGGGTAAATTTATAAGAAGCAATATTTCGGGATTGCAATAATTGTTCGATTTCCGAAATGTTGTTTTTTCCGTCCACGCTGTGACAAAAAATATAGGCTTCATTTTTGAAATGATTGATGGCAATGATGTTTTGGTACACCGCATAATACATATCGGGAATTGTGGTTTCCTCGTCTTTTTTGGCGATGGTCACTTTTTCGAAATAACGAACGGCATCATACGAAATGTAGCCAAACAAGCCGTTGTTGATGAATTTAAAATCACTTTTATCCGATTTAAACTGACCTGAAAACTCTTGAATTACTTGTGGAATATCGGTGTTTTCATCAATAGCAATAGTTTCAGAGCTTCCGTCTGGATAGGTTTTATAAATGGTTTCGTTCTCAATTTTTATGGAAGCTATCGGATTGCAACAGATGTAGGAAAAACTATTGTCGTTGCCGTGATAATCACTACTTTCTAAAAGTAAGCTATTCGAAAATTGATCCCGAATTTTGAAATAGACGCTTACCGGTGTTATTGTGTCGGCAAGAATTTGTTTGTAATTTGTTTGTAATTTAAAAGTCTTCATATTTTTTAATTTCTTTTCGGCTGGGAATAAAAAAAGGCTTGTCGTGATGACAAGCCTTTTATATTTATAGTTTATACTACAGGTGCTTTGTTCACGACGTTTGACGTAAATTGTTCCACCACCAAGTATTTTTTAAAATCGTTTTCATTCGACAAATATATAAATCAAATTTGATTATCCAAACAGAATAAATTAAAAATACTTTTTTTTATGATTTTGTTAAAAAAACAAACCCCGACAATTTCTTGTCAGGGTTTAGAGTCATTTATTATTGGTGAGAATTAGAATTTCAAATTCACTTTCAATTCGAATTCGTCATAGATTGCTTTGTCTCCAATGCTTTCGAAGAAAGATTTAGAGTTGTATTTTATGTCGTATTTAGTACGATCTACGTTGAAAGCTGTAGTAGCAGTATTGCCGTTTACTTTTAATTCAAAAGTAACTGGTTTTGTAATTCCTTTGATAGTCAAATCAGCGGTTACATTGTAAACATTAGCTGATTTAGTTCCAATTTTTTTGAAAACTAATTTAGCAGTTGGGAATTTATCCGTTCCGAAAAAGTCATCTGCTTTTAAGTGACCGTTTAATTTTCCTTGGTATTCACCTGAAAGATCGGTAGCTGTCAATGAAGTCATGTCTACCGTAAATGTTCCACCTACTAATTTGTTTTTCTTTAAAACTACGGCTCCGTCTTTGAAATTTACGGTTCCATTATGTTGTCCTGTTACTTTTTTTCCTACCCATTCGATAGTACTTGTTGTAGTGTTGATGTTTTTTGTTTGAGCAGATACTGCTGCTGTAGATAAAACTACTACTAATGCTAATGCAATTGATTTTAAATTTTTCATAATGTAATTTGTTGTTGGGTTAATAATTAAAGGGTGATAAATAATTCTTCGTTTGATTTTCTAACTTTTTTCTGATGTTGTGTGGTGTCTTCTGCGCTTCTGTAACCAATTGGAGCTAATAATGATGCATTCAAACCCAACTCATTGAAACCTAGTATTTCGTTGACTTGTGCAGGAACGAATCCTTCCATCGGGGTAACATCAATTTTTAGTTCAGCGGCTGCATTCATTAAATTGGCTAAGGCCAAATAAGTTTGTTTTGAAGTCCAATTTGCTTTTTCTTCCTCCGATTTTGCTCCAATTCCACCTTTCATAAAATCTCCATATCCGCTTAATGCTGTTTCTGGAATATTTCTAGTTTCGGCTACATTTTTTAAGTAACTATCGATGTCTTCATCGGTAACATTGGTTTGGTTTGCAAAAACAATTAGGTGGGAAGCATCAACTATTTGCGATTGTCCCCAAGCAGCAGGTTGGATTTTTGCTCTTAAATCTGCATTTTCAATGATAAAAACTTTATAAAGTTGCAATCCATAAGAAGACGTACTCAAACGGATGGCTTCTTTTAAGGTATTTAAATCTTCTGTTGAGATTTTTTTGGTGGAGTCGAATTTCTTCGTTGCGTATCTCCAGTTTTGATTTTCTAAAAAAGTACTCATGTTTTGTTGGTTGTTTTATTGATTTCTATATTTTTCTAATAAATGGTCTAATAACACTATTTCGTCGGCATTTAAATTTTTCGAAAATGATTCTTCGTGTTCCGTTACTTTTGGATCCAGTTCTTTTAAAACATCTAATCCTTTTTGTGTTATTGTAACCTCAATTTTTCGTCGATTATCGGGACAAACTTCTCGTGTAACAAATTCTTTTAATAATAATTTATCTACTAATCGTGTGGTGTTGCTGGTTTTGGCCAACATTCGTTCTTGAATGACACACATATTAGCAGGATTCCCTTTTTGTCCTCTTAATATTCTCAGTACATTATATTGTTCCCCAGATATATCATATGGTTTTAATAGTTCGTTAAACTTTTCTGCCAAAATATTTTGGGTGTACATAATATTGAGGATAATTTTTTTGGAATTCTCCATCGGTACAGTTGATTTTATAACATCTTCAATTTTCATATTTGTATGTATGTTATTTGTTGGTACAAATGTAGTATGTTTTTTATTTGTATATACAAATGTTATGTTATCTTTTTGTTAAAATAATTTAACAGTAGTTTTTTTGAAGTCGAATTAATCAAAACATAGCTGTTATGCTATTCATTTCCAGAGAGTATTTGACAATAAAATTAAGGGTATGTTTAAATAAATAGTATATAAAATACAAAAAAAATGTATATAGTTGTGATTTTTAAGTATTTTATAGTATAAATTCATAATTTGTTGGTTTTTTGCTTTTACTAAAACGTTTTCTTCAAATTATCCTCTAATTAACAAATGTGTTCCTTTTTGTTTCGTAAAAACATTGTATTTTTACAAAAAAACATCACTATGAATTTGACACAAGAAGATTGGGTTTCTCAATATGAAGCTGACGAAAACGCGGTTATTTTGGACGTAAGAACAGAAAATGAGTGCAATGAGGGTAGTATAGCCAATTCCATAAACATCGATATTTATGAAGGGCAAGGATTTATTGCAAAGCTGGAAGCCTTGGACAAATCAAAAAATTATTATGTTTATTGTCGGTCTGGAGCCAGAAGTGCCAAAGCTTGTGAAGTAATGGAGAGCCTTGGTTTTGAAAACACTTATAATTTACTTGGTGGAATATTAGAATGGGATGGCGAACTCGTCTAATTACAATTTCATGAAGCTTAGACTTCATTTTTTATTCACGCTTACTTAGAAAGCACAAATTATTTATATGAATACAATACCTCAAGAATTTCAAATTAATTCATTGATTGTTCAAGATACCTATTTGGTCAATGGCAATCTAATAAAATGGACTGGAAAAATGACTCCTGTACATTCAACCATTTCTTCTACAGTAAATTACGAACCCACTTTATTGGGAACAATTCCTTTTATGGGAGAAAAAGAAGCTATGGAAGCCGTTGAAGCTGCAGACGCAGCTTACAATAACGGACAAGGTTTGTGGCCAACTATGAAGGTGGTTGATCGTATAAAATGTATGGAGAATTTCGTTACCCAAATGAAAGCTGCTCGAAGTGAGGTAGTTAAGCTTTTGATGTGGGAAATTGGAAAAACATTAGGAGATTCTGAAAAAGAATTTGACAGAACTGTTGAGTACATCTATGATACTATCGAAAGTTACAAAGAGTTGAACAGTCGTAGTGCTCATTTTTCTAAAGTGCAAGGGATAAATGCGATGGTGCGAAGAGGTCCTCTGGGCGTTGTTTTGTGTCTTGGTCCGTATAATTATCCCCTGAATGAAACTTTCACTTTGTTGATTCCCGCCTTGATAATGGGTAATCCAGTTATTTTTAAACCAGCAAAATATGGTGTATTATTAATTTCTCCTTTAATGGAAGCTTTTAGAAGCAGTTTTCCAAAAGGTGTAATTAATATTCTTTTTGGTCGTGGTCGCGAGGTAGCTTCTCCAATTATGAAATCGGGTAAAGTTTCTATCTTGGCATTAATTGGAAACAGTAAATCGGCCATTGCATTACAGGATTTGCATCCCAATAAAAACCGATTGCGTTTGATTTTAGGTTTAGAAGCAAAAAATCCTGCTATTATTTTGCCTGACGCCAATTTAGATTTGGCAATTCAGGAATGTGTTGCAGGATCATTATCCTTTAATGGACAACGTTGCACGGCATTAAAAATCTTGTATGTTCACGAAACTATTGTTGATGAATTTAACAAACGATTTGCTGTGAAAGTCGATGATTTGATTTATGGAAATCCTTGGGATAAATCAGTGTTTCTTACACCATTACCCGAAACGGACAAACCGGATTACATTCAGGAATTGATTGACGATGCCCAAAATAAAGGGGCAAAGGTATTGAACCCAAAAGGAGGAGAGCGTTTGGAAAATTTTATATTTCCAGCTGTTCTATATCCTGTAAATAAAGAAATGCGAGTATATAAAGAAGAACAATTTGGTCCAGTGGTTCCCATAATTTCTTTCAAAAATATTCAAGAACCTCTTAATGATATGGCGGAGTCTCAATATGGTCAACAAGTGAGTTTGTTTGGCCAAAATATTAAAACCATTGCACCGCTTATTGATACATTAGTTAATTTGGTATCGAGAGTAAATTTGAATAGTTCATGCCAAAGAGGGCCTGATGTTTTTCCTTTTACTGGTAGAAAAGATTCTGCTGTTGGAACATTAAGTATTCATGATGCATTGCGTTCTTTTTCGATTAGAACTTTTGTAGCTTCTAAAGACAACGAATACAACAATGGAATTGTACAGGAGTTATTAAACAGTAAGGAATCAAATTTCGTAAATACAGATTATATTTTGTAAATTATTTATACGGAATCAAAACCGCAAGGGTAGTACTCTTGCGGTTTTTTTGGCTTAAAAGCATTTTGATGTGTATACTATTTGCTTTACCAATGCATAATAAATAGCATTTTTCATAACAATTGAATTTAAGTGAAATTTAAAATGCAGCTGTCATTGCGATATTTGTTGTAAAATCATATTTTTTTAAATATTTCGTGATAATTATAGTGTTATTTTAAAAAAACTGTAGTAACTTTACTATATAAATTTAAACTTTGACACAATGAAAAGTAATTATTTGTTTTTAGTAGCTATTGCATTACTATTTTTCGGTACCAACAGTATTATTGCTCAAAAAAATTGGGCAGTTCCTGAATATACAAAGGGTCTAAAAAATCCATTTGCAGGAAATACAGCTGCAACCGCTGAAGGGAAAGTAATTTATGGGCAAATGTGTGTTTTATGTCACGGAATTACAGGAAATGGTAATGGAGAGGCTGGATTAAGTCTTGAAAAAAAACCTGCAAATTTCCTGGCATTAAAAAATATGTCAGATGAAACAGATGGTGAAATTTTCTGGAAAATAACTGTTGGAAAACCTCCAATGTCGTCATATGACGAATTATTGACCGAAGACCAACGTTGGCAATTGGTGAATTATATCAGACAACTAAACACGAAAAAATAAATTTTAGCTAAAATGAAAAAAGCCACCCTTTTTTGTATGTTCTTGACTTGCATTGCATTCGTAAGTTGTAATAAAAACCAAAGTCAAAAGAGTATTGAGGACCAAAACTTGGCAGAAAAGCCAGTCAGTGTTCAGTGTTATAACGCAATCTATGAAACCGATACGATTGATTTAAAAATCAATACTCTGAAAGATGGTAAAATATCCGGTAATATGGATATGAAATTATTGAATATGCCAATAAAATCGGGTAAAATTTCTGGAGAATTTCGTGGAGACACACTTTTTGCAGATTATACTTTTATTCAAGGCACAAATGATAAAGTGATATTTAAAAATCCCATGGCTTTTTTGAAAAGAGGTGAGGAACTTGTTTTAGGTAATGGAAAAATTATAACCTATCTGGGAGTCTCTAGCTTTGCTAAAGGCGAGCCTATAGATTTTGAAAACGTAAAATATAAATTTAATAAAACAGATTGCGTAGATAAATAAGTAATTATTGAAGTGATAGTTTTATACACTTCTTTAGTTTTAAAATAGAATTGGGTTTACAGACTATTAAGTGTAAACCCAATTTTTTTATTAGGAATTATTTTTGATTTAAAAAGGAATAGTAGCAGATAAGTTTAGATTTCCAATACTATTATATTTTAAATTTATTTCATTTAAAATCAAATTGTAATAAGCGTATCATGGTTTTGATTGTTTTATTTCAGCTTTTAAAAAAATATTGAGTCTCACAGAAATCATAATTTCAAAATAGAATAGAGTAGATGTTAACTTAGCCATCACAAAAAGTTAAAAATAAATCTGAATTTTAAGTCAATTTTTATGAACGTTCTAAATATTATTCTTGCAGTCACTCCAGTAGTTTTATTGATTGTATTACTTGGATTCCTCAAAGTTTCGGGAGATAAAAGTGCTTTTATAACCCTAATAACGACAGTTTTAATCGCTGGTTTTGGTTTTGACTTTTCATTAGAATCAATAGGACTTTCAGTAATATATGGAACATTAAAAGCTATTTTTCCCATCATATTAATAATTATTGCAGCCATTTACAGTTATAATGTTTTGGTTTTTACCCAAAAAATGGATGTTTTAAAATTCCAATTTTCGAATATTTCAAAAGATAAAACGATTCAAGTTTTATTACTCACTTGGGGTTTTGGTGGTTTATTGGAGGGAATGGCTGGATTTGGGACAGCAGTTGCCATTCCTGCAGCAATATTAATTGGGCTTGGGTATAGACCACTTTTTTCCGCTCTGGTAAGTCTACTCTCCAATAGTGTCCCAACGGCTTTTGGAGCAGTGGGAGTTCCGGTAAAAGCTATTGCTATTGAAATAGGATACGAAAATTTGACCGGTTTAGGAGCAGATGTTGTTTTTCAACTAATACCATTAATGATAATTATCCCTTTTATTATCGTGACTTTAACCGATTCTAGTTTAAAATCTTTGCCCAAAAACATTTTATTGAGTTTGGCTGTGGGAAGTGTTTCTATCGCTGTTCAATATTTTTCTGTACTCTATATCGGAATTGAAACTCCCGCAATATTAGGAAGTATTGCCTCCATAATTGTGATTGTAATTTGGGGAAAAATTACAGCCATAAAAGACCCTGATGTAGCTTTAGAAGCTAAAACCAATGCACAAATTTTAAACGCTTGGTCGGTTTATGGATTGATTTTATTTTTCATAATAGTCACAAGTCCTTTGTTTGAAGTGTTAAGAACCTTTTTTCAATCCATCAGCGCCACTCCCATAACTTTAACAATTGAAGGAATCGAAAAAACAATAAAAATTTTCTGGCTCACAGACGGTGGAATCTTAATTTTTTTAGGAACTTTTCTTGGAGGTCTTCTTCAAGGAGCAACAATAAAGGATTTGTTTTCAGTGCTAAGGAAATCAATTATCCAATTAAAGAAAACCTATATTACAGTTATTAGTCTTATCATTTTATCTACCATAATGGATTTTTCTGGAATGATTCCGGTTTTAGGCTTGGCACTAGCAGCTGCCACGGGAACATTTTACCCTTTATTTGCTCCAGCAATTGGTTGTTTGGGCGCTTTTCTTACTGGAAGTGACACATCATCTAATATTTTATTTGGAAAACTTCAAGCCAATATGGCTCATCAAATAGGAGGGGAACCCAGTTGGTTTGCTGCTGCCAATACCGTTGGAGCTACAGGTGGAAAAATTATATCGCCTCAAAGTATTGCTATTGCTACATCGGCTTGTGGCCAACAGGGAGAAGAAGGTACAATTATGAAAAAAGCGTTACCTTACGCTTTATTTTACATTATCGTGGCCGGTTTGATGGTGTACTTCTTTGGTAAATAAAAAAAATTAAAACAATCTTTATGTTAGCTCCTAATTATCAAAAGTTTAAAGATATTTTATTGGTTTCAATGGATCCAAAAAGAATCTTAGACAATCCTTTGCAAACACTTGCTTACGGAACCGATGCCAGTTTTTATAGATTGATTCCAAAAATTGTTATTTTGGCGCATAACGAAGCCGAAGTAATCGAAATCATCAAACAAGCCAAATCACTCGATATTGCATTGACTTTTCGTGCAGCAGGAACGAGTTTGTCGGGACAAGCCATTACCGATTCGGTTTTGGTGGTAGCCACTCACGGTTGGAAAGGGTTCGAACTTTTAGACAACAATCAAAAAATTAAATTAGAACCCGGAATTGTTGGTTCCAAAGCGAATCAGTTTTTAGCGCCACACGGATTGAAAATCGGTCCTGATCCAGCATCCATCGGAGCAGCAATGATTGGCGGAATTGTTGCCAATAATGCCAGTGGAATGTGTTGCGGAACGGCTCAAAACTCCTATCAAACCATTGCCGATATTCGTATTGTGTTGAACGACGGAACCATTCTCGACACCTCAGATTCAGTTAGTGTTTCGGATTTCAAAAACAGCCATACAGCTTTAATTCGAGAAATCGAAAGTCTTAGAGATACCATCAAAAATGATGAAATATTGTATCATTTCATCAAAAATAAATTCAAAATAAAAAATACAACAGGATACAGCATCAATGCTTTAGTTGATTATCAAGATCCGATTGAAATTATCAAACACCTGATGGTTGGTTCGGAAGGCACTTTGGCTTTTATTTCGAATGTGACTTTCAAAACGGTGATTGACGAAAAATTTAAATCTTGTTCTTTGCTTATTTTCAATACGATTCAGGATGCTTGTAATGCGACTATTTTATTGAAATCAGCACCAGTTGCAGCAGTAGAATTATTAGATAGGGATTCCATTCGCTCGGTAGAAAACGACCCTGATGCACCCGATTATTTCAAAACCTTACCCGAATCGGCTTGTGCTTTATTGGTCGAATGTCGGGATAATGATTTGGATGCAATGTTGCTCAAACAGCTTAAAGTTCGTTTGGAAATTGAATCCATTCCCACGTATGCGGAATATGAATTCACATCCAATCCCAAACAATATTATTTCAATTGGAAAGCTCGAAAGGGTTTGTTGCCAACTGTTGGAGGTCTTCGAAAAAATGGAACATCCGTAATTATTGAAGATGTAGCTTTTCCTTTAATTCAACTTGCCGATGCTTGTTTGGCTATGAAAGAGCTATTTAAAAAACACGAATACCACGATGCCGTTTTATTTGGTCACGCTTTGGAGGGAAATTTGCATTTGGTGTTTTCGCAAGATTTTTCGAATCAAAACGAAGTCGATCGTTACGAAAAATTAATGTCGGAATTGGTCAAAATAGTAGTAGATCGTTTCAAAGGATCTCTAAAAGCCGAGCATGGAACGGGTCGAAATATGGCACCATTTGTCGAAAAAGAATGGGGAAATGCGGCCTACGAAATTATGAAACGTATTAAAAATATTTTTGATCCAAACAACAAAATCAATCCGGATGTTTTAATCAATCCCGATCCCAAAGCGCATCTCAAGAATTTAAAACCAATGCCCGAATCCCACGCCATTGTTGACAAATGTATGGAATGTGGTTTTTGCGAACCGCATTGTGTTTCCGAAGGTTTGACCTTATCACCAAGACAACGGATTGTGATTGCCCGAGAAATTAGCCGTTTGGAGGCAACGAACGAGGATTCTATACGTTTGGCAGCGATTCTGAAAGATGTCACTTATCAATTGGACGAAACCTGTGCTACCGATGGACTTTGTGCTTTGGCTTGCCCAGTGAATATTGATACCGGTAAATTTGTAAAAACTTGGCGTGCCAAAGAATTGAGTTCTGGAAATAAAAAAGTTGCCGCTTATATTGGTTCTCATATGGCTGGAACAACGGCAACTTTGAGAGTAGGTTTGAAAATAGTTTCTTTTTGTCATTCGGTATTTGGAACCAAAATAATGACGACTTTATCTAATGGATTGCATTATATTAGTTTCGGAAATGTGCCAAAATGGATTCCCGAAATGCCTAAAGGTGCTAACAAAATCAACACGAATCAACAGCAGTAAAATGAATACAACATCCGATTTAAAAGTAGTTTATTTCCCTTCTTGCATCAACAGAAGTATGGGTAAAAATAGTTTTCAAGCAGCAGACGATCTTCAAGTGACAGAATTGACGCATCAATTATTGATTCGCGCGGGTTTTACAATAATTTATCCCGAAGCATTGGACTCGCTGTGTTGTGGAATGCCTTTTTCAAGTAAGGGTTTTGCCGAAGCCAATCACGCCCAATCCAATGCATTGGAAACGGCTCTTTTAAAAGCTTCAGAAAACGGAAAATATCCCGTTTTGTATGATATGAGTCCGTGTTTTTACCATTCGAAAGAAGAGTTTTCGAAAGCCTTACAAATAGTCGACCCCATTGAATTTATGCTGGATTACGTAATGCCCCTTTTGACTGTAAAAAATAAAAAAGAAACAGTTGCTGTTTTCCCAGTTTGTTCCGTTAAAAAAATTGGAAAAATGGATCAGCTTATGGCTTTGTCTCAACTTTGCGCCAATCAGGTTACGATGATAGATAGCAATTGTTGTGGTTTTGCCGGAGACAGAGGATTTCTCATTCCAGAACTCAACGAACACGGATTACGTGACCTAAAAGCACAAATTCCAATCAATTGCGAAGTGGGTTATTCCACGAGTAGGACTTGCGAAATTGGATTAGAAAGCATGGGTGGCATCGATTTTAAATCCATTTTTTATTTGATAGAGGAAGTGACTCGCTAGTTTGCATCAATTAAAATTTGTTTTTAAAAATTCACAAATTTTTCAATTTAGATTCCTCAGGAGCTTTCTCATTAATGAAATGTTGATTGGTATAAACTGTTCTTACTATTTCATTATTTTTGAAAACATAGTTGTGCGTGGCTAAAGCTTCAATTGTACCCGTATGAACTATGGCGCTGTTTGCATCTATATTTAATGTTGTTTCTGTATTATCTGCAACTATGTTTTTGTTTAAATGTAATGTAAAAGTAGCTGGTTTATTTGTCCTGTTTATGATCATTACACTAATATTATTTCCATCGACTGAACCAAAAGTAATGATATCGGATAGTGACGATTTTCCTTCGGCATAAATTCCTTTAAAGTTTTTGGCAATCATCTGCATGTGACGGTACGTTGGTCTAGGAGTCATGTTTGCACCATCAATTGAACTAAAATCAGTTCCTTTTCTGTTTCCACCGTTTTCAAACATACTCCAGGTAGCAGCAAATGTTGCCCCATATTGCATGCATAAATTGAGTATTCCACCAAACATTTGTCCGTTTTCCCAAGTATGTACTTGTGGGCCACCTTTAGCATTGTATTCTCCAATACCCCATCCTAAAGCATCATTACCAGAACGGTTGTGCTTAGCATTTACAAAATCAACTTTGGCTTTGCATTTTACTATTGATTTTTTGAAATCTTCAATTCCTTCATAGGCCAAATTGATATTTGTATCTTGAGGATATCGGTGCCAAGTAATTCCATCGCAGTAATAATAGTCTTTGCCCGGAATTTTTCCGGAAATATCATTTTGTAATACAGTTTGTTTATAAATTCACATCTAAAACTTTTAGGATATTTCTAAATTAATTTAGAAAATTTAGTTTTCTTCTTATGGAATTATAAAGAATAGTTTGACTTAAAAATTATTATTAACAATCAAAAAAGCAACGAAAACGGCAACTATCAAAATAAAACCCTGAAAATCAATAGATTACAGGGTTAATAGTGGAATCGATGGTGCTACAGTCGAACACCTTATACCGATTTTAACGTTTTTTGACAGTTTAAAACAATGAAGTAATTGCTTTACTATCAATATTTTATGATTTATGTTTTTGAAATGTGCCTTTGAGAATAAAATATTCTTGGTAAGAATTTAAACGTTTTTTAGTAATCAGGTATTTTTTAAAAGTAAAAGGCTAAAGTCGAACACTTCAATGACAAAGAAACAAAAGAGATCAATTATTTTTGCCGATGGAGAAATTAGCAGCTTATTATTTACAAGCTTTTACAGATCTTGAGGCACTGAGGTATAAATCTAACGTAAACAAAACATCACAAATAAACTTTTATCTATTATCTCAATTGGAAGGAATTTTTTATTAATCCTCAATAAGAACACATAGCCTTAATGTTTGAAACAAGTTTATAAATAATAGTTTAATACGTTAAAATTGATCTCATAAATAAAGTTTCAATAGTTTCTAATTCTGTAAGATGAATTTTAAATTGCCTATGAAAATGGTTTAACACCGATTGGAGGTTAAAATGTTAGAAAAGCAAAACTATTTAATTTAATTTTTAGAAGAAGATTTTTGAGAATGAAATCCTTTATGATAAATGAGTTTGATATGAAAAACAAATTCTTAAAATTAAACAAATGTTTTTTTTCTAATAAAAATTCTTGATTTTCGCACTTTTGTTTCTGTATCGGTAAACCAATTCCTGTTTGCAGTGATAGCACTTTTATCACCGAACGGAAAAGAATGTTTAGCCTAATGCAACAACAATCTTAGTCCATTTATTTTATTAAAATAGTTTTATTGTCTGTCCCAACACCAATTATCTTTAAAGATTTCCACTTTTCAGGAAGTAAGCCTTTGTTGAATTTCAATCCATTATCTGTTTGCTCAACACCTCCAAAACCATAAATTACAGCTTGCAGCATGGTGCCTGCTCCAGTAGCAAAATACGGATTATTACTATTGGCAGATTCAGAGAACACTCCAAATGGTGGACGACTATTAGGTAAATACGATTTCACAAAATAGTCATACCCTTTCTTTCTATCTCCTAAGCGTGTATAGAGAACAGAAAGCACGCCATAAGTCATCGCTGGTCCATCCTTTGAATCGATCTTTGCGGCGTAATAATCCAAATCTGCTTTGATTTGTTTTTCATCATTAACAACATGCAATGGATATGCTAACAAATTCACATCAGCCTGTTTTGTTGTTTGACCTTTGTAGCCTTTATAATTTTGAGTTATTCCATTTTCACTATGAATTTTTAGTTTATTTGAAACTTCAACCCACTTTGGATTAATTGGCTCATTCAATATGTCTGCAGCTTTTATAGTATTTTTGAGTGATTCAATTGCAGCTGCATTTGTAAAAGCATTATCATCAACATTTAGGGCATATTCATCAGCTCCAACCACATTTAAAATAGAATAACTCCCATCTCCATTTTTAACAACTCTACTAATCCAAAAATCGGCAGTTTCTTTTATCACATTCCATTCTTCACGTAACCATTTTTTGTCTTGGGTCAAGGCATAATAATTCCAAAAAGCAATAGAAACATCCGCAGTAATATGTTGTTCAAAAACACCCATTGAAGCACTTGTTGGTGTAGCTTCTTCCCCTGTATCATCAGACTCCCAAGGATACATTGCTCCATCATAACCATAGATAAATGCTTTCAGTTTTGCTTTCTGCAATCTATCGGATCTGTAGTCTAAACAAGATTTTGCCATTTCTGGTTGTAACGCTAAAAGTGATGGATACATCCATAGTTCTGTATCCCAAAAAATATGTCCATTGTATCCCTGAGATGATAATCCCATCGGTGAAATACTTTGCCTGCTACCTTCCCGAATAAAAGAATATAAATTATATAAGGCAAATCTAACCCTTTGTTGTGCATCTAAATCACCCTCTATTTGAATATCACCTGTTTCCCACAAATTAGCCCACGCTTTTTTATGTTTATCGAGTAAGTTATCTATTCCTTCTAAAAAAGCATAAATTGCTTGACGTTCCGACTCATTTATTGGATCTAAAATATCTTTAGAATTACAAATCCCTCCAGCAATTACAAATCGATATTTTTTTCCTTTCTGTATTTTTTTCGAAAAACCTACTTCAGATCCCTTTTGTGATACAAATTCTGCTTGACCGTCAAAAAGAAAAGTAGTAGATGCTGAAACACTCCATTTACCAGTATTTGTTTGAGCAGTAGTCTTAAAAAGAGGTATTCCATAGTTCTTTTTCTTCATCACTCTAAACTCACTTTTGGTAATCTTCATCTCTTCTGGAACATTCATATAATTAAATGCACTTATTCCAATATCTTGCATTGGTACTATCTCTACGATAGCCATTGCCGAATAAGGCAATACTCGATTAGCCAAAATGGTATACTTAATTTGGGCCAAATCTTTAAATTGAAACGAAGTTGTACTTGTTCCTTCCTTCATAGAAACCTGTTGACTCCAATGATCAATATTAGAACCATCGATCATTTGATCATCAATTGACAAGTGTAAATTTAAAAATTCAATTCCTCTTACAACTTTGCTAATTCCATTTTTAGGATTAGCATCATAAACGCCATTAAGAATGATTTCTTTTGTTTTCAGAGGTGTATCATCTGTAACAATTCCAATCTTACCATTTGCCATCGCAACTCCAAAATAATTTTCCCTTGAATTAGCTATCAAATTCCATTCATCTCCTTTTATTTGTGCAAAAGCAAAAAAATTTACAAATAATAATACCGTCAAAAATTTTGTATTCAGGCCCATGTTCTTGATTTTTAATTTTTGTAGTTAACATCCACTACTGATTCTAATTAAATAATTGATTTTTATTCTAATTTCAGATCTACGTCCTAATTCACAATTGAAAGAACATATAACATCTAAAACTCTAAAACATTTTTTGTTTTTGATCTTCAACTATACTTATAGCGTAACCACCTCCAGAGGCACTTAATTGGGAAAGTTTTGATTTATTAGTTACTGCTATTTTTCGAATAGTGTAAGCTTGCGGATTTGTTTTGTAATTAGCATCTTTTCCATCGGCATAAATAGTGGCCGTATATTTTTTTCCTTTTTCTAAAAAAGCAAAATTAATAGTTGAAGTCCGAGGCTCATATCCATTTACATTCCCTACAAACCAGTTATTCGTTCCTTTTGCTTTACGGGCAACTGTAATATATTGACCAGGTTCAGCTTCTAAATAATTGCTTTCGCTCCAATCTACTGCCACATCTTTAATAAACTGGAAAGCATCCGGAAATCTATCATAATTTTCGGGTAAATCGGCAGCCATTTGCAAGGGACTGTAAAGAGTTACATACAGTGCGAGTTGATTTGCCATAGTGCAGTTAGCATATGACTTATTGCGGGGATTCATTTTACTTATGTCCATTTCGAAAATCCCAGGAGTATAATCCATTGGCCCACCAATTAATCGGGTAAAAGGTATTATTGTTACATGATTTGGTTTTGAACCGCCAAAAGCTTCACACTCTCCTCCTCTAGCAGATTCGTTACCGATTAAATTAGGATAAGTTCTGCAAATACCTGTTGGTCTAACCGCTTCATGAGCATTCACCATAATCTTATATTCGGCTGCTTTTTCTATTGCATATTGATAATGATTTACAATCCATTGATTATAATGATTTTCTCCTCTTGGGAGAATATTGCCTACATAGCCGCTCTTTACAACATCGTATCCATTTTCCTTCATGAATTGATACGCCTTGTCCATGTGACGCTCATAGTTACGAACAGATCCAGATGTTTCATGATGCATAATCATTTTTACTCCTTTCGATTTTGCATATTCATGTATCTCTTTAACATCAAAATCAGGATATGGCGTTACAAAATCGAAAACGTAGTCTTTGGAGCGACCAAGCCAGTCTTCCCAGCCCTCATTCCAGCCTTCAACTAATACGGCATCAAAACCATTTGTAGCGGCAAAATCAATGTATTTTTTCACATTCTCCTTATTTGCACCATGTTTTCCGTTTGGTTTTACTTTAGAATAATCAGTAATACCTAATTGCACAGATGGTAATTCATCGGTATACCTCCATAAACTTTTCCCTGTAATCATTTCCCACCAAACACCAACATATTTGATAGGTTTAATCCATGATGTATCTTCTATTTTGCAAGAATCATTTAAATTCAAAGTCATCTTAGAAGCTAAAATTTCTCTGGCATCATCACTCACAATAATTGTACGCCAAGGTGAATGTGCAGGTGCTTGCATATATCCTTTATCGCCATTTGCATCTGGAGTTAACCAAGACTCTAATATCATATTTTTGTCATCCAAATTCAGGTGCATACAAGAATAATTAATTAATGCTGCTTCATGTAAGTTGACATACAAACCATCATTTGTTTTTAACATAAGAGATGTTTGTACTCCAGTTACAGAAAAGGGAGGCTGAGATAAATTTCTGTTTTTTGCTTTTACAAAAAGCGCTCTGATTTCTGATAATTTAGAAGTGGTATAATCATATTCTTGGGTATCATAATCTCCGGGCATCCAAAAAGCTGTATGATCTCCTGTCATTGCAAATTGTGTTCTCTCTTCTTTTATAACAAAATAGACTAGGTTTTTTTGGGTTGGGAATTCATAACGGAAACCTAATCCATCATTAAACAATCGAAAACGAATGATAATTTGCCTATCAGTTTCATTTTGATTTAATGTTACCGCTAGCTCATTGTATTGATTACGGATTGATGTTACTTCTCCCCAAACTGGTTTCCAAGTTTCGTCAAATGAATCAGTTTTTTTATCTATTATAGTAAAATCATTCAATAATGATTTTTTAATATTTTTATCTTCTTTAAGTTCAAGTCCCAATTTACTGGGCTTTACAACTATTTTTCCTTTATAAGTTAAATTATAAGTTGGGGTTCCATCATTTTGTAATGCAAACTCCATAATGAAATTTCCATTAGGAGATCTCAATTGTTGTGAATTAGAATTTTGGAATCCCATAAAAAAAAACAAAGCCGCGTAAAGTATGCTTTTCATACTGTAAAATTTAAATTAGTAATGTTTACTTTGAATAGTTATATCAAAATCGTTTTATACTACAACGTTTTGGTTGGATTATTTAGAGAACTAAATATTAATTTGCAATAGATACCTTTAATAAAAGAATATCCCCAATTACAAAAAAGCAAATGGGGATATTTCAAACAAAACTCAAAACATTTATCTTCTATAGTCCCAATTTGGATTAATATTCAATCTTCGATTATCAACTTAATTGATTAAAACATAATCATATCAGGACTAAAATTTATCCCAAAATATTTTAGTATTCATCAAGTCTCCACCAATATCACTAGAGGCTTTTTTATAATTAGTTTCATTTTTTGTCTGCTCAGCTCCAGGATAGAGATAACGTACAGGAACAGTTAAAATACCTCTATTTACTGCAGCCGTAGGAGATTTTAAAATTGGAAAATCTAATCTTCTATAGGATGTCCACGCTTCAAATCCTCTATTATAAAGGGCAAACCAAGCTTGATTACCAATTTTTTCTTTATACGTTGCTCCACTTAAAACATTTGTGTAAGCTACCTTAGGACTTGAAAGATAAGTCGTGATGGCATTACTATCTACTCCCCAATCTAACATTGAAGCGGTTATCCCAGCATCATAATACGTTTTAGCTTTAGCAGAACCTCCCGGAATTAAATTTTTCTCGGCTGCTTCAGCAAGTAAAAATTGTAATTCAGAATAATCAAATAAAGTACCTGGAAACACAGGGTTGTTTAATGTTGCAGTTATGTGTGAATATGTTGAAAAAACATTGGCTTCTCCATAAGTACCACCTATAAAAGTTCGTCCTGCTGGAAGAACAGGTGCTGGAGCGGTAGCGTTAACAAAATATTTTGTCATCCTTGGGTCACCTCCAGGAACTATAGCATCCATTGCAGCAACAAAAGGTTCAGCGGGAATAAAATCATTTCTATTGCTTGTTACTAAAGCAGTATATAATGGATTTTGATTCCCTGTAGTAGTCAAATATGTTAGCTTGGTATTATCAGCATTACTCGCTAATGGTCCAGATGAAAGAGCTGTCTGAATGCTAGTCGTAGCAATAGCTGGATTAACATCTGAAATATTTACAGCTAATTTGATAATTAATGAGTTGGCAAATTTAGCCCATTTTGCAGTACTTGCCGCATTTCCTCCGTAAATAATATCCGCGCTACCGAAGTTAGGATTTGCAGAATTTGCTTTCAATATAATTGCATCTTCCTTTAATCTTGCGATAAGATCCAAATAAATAGTTTTAGCATCATCATAGGCTGGTAAAGGAAAATTCTTAATGTCAAGAGCTTGAGAATAAGGAACATTCCCAAAGGTATCTACCAACATACTATAACAATAAACTTCTAGAACATCGATAAGAGCTAATTTATTTTGCTTAATAGCAATATCAGATGCAGCGGTTGAAGTAGGTGTATTTTGAATCATGGTTTTTGCAACAGAAAAATCCTTTAAAACGTCCCTGTAAAATACAGTGAAACGTGCATCTGGAACATCTGGAATAACATATTGACTCGAAGAAGGAATAGTAGTTGATGCCCACTGTTGTGAAAACAATCTGAAAACCTGACTAGTTGTGACTACCTGATCAACTAATGCTTTCTGAGCACCTGTAAATAAATATTCTGGTTGTACACTGCTGGATTTTTTTGGATCAATATTTATGTCTGTAATATCCGAACTACACGAAAAAGCTATGCTTACAATAGATATTAATAAAAGTATTTTTTTCATGATTAAAATTTTAAAGTTAGATTAAAACCAATGTTTCTAGTTGAAGGAAGTGAACCTCCTGAATAACCTGAAGATAAGTTACCTGCACTAACCCCACTCTCTGGATCTGCATCAGGAAGATTTTTATCAATTATCCATAAATTAGAACCTATTAAAGAAACTCTTAAATCAGTCAACTCCATTTTAGATACAACCTTTGATGGGAATGTATAGGTAAGGTTTACTTCTCTCAATTTAACATAGCTTGCATCATATATAAATGCTTTTTCTGGATTAGCTTTATATCCATAAATACTACCGGCAACTTCTGGACGTGGTGTTCTGGTCGTATTTGGTGTACCATCTCTATTTACTCCGGGAAGAATCAGTCCACCTCCATTTGCAAGTGTATTTCTTATAGGATTTCCTAATTCATTATACCCCGCTGTAGATTCATATAAACCTGTATGTTGTCCGTATGCTTGATCCAAAGAATAAAGATCTCCTCCATGTTGCACATCGATTAAGAAACCAAATGAAAGTTGTTTGTAGGTAAATTTATTACGAAGTCCACCAATCCAATCAGGGGTAATATTACCGATAACATTATTTGTTGTAGTTGTCATTACATAAAGACCATTCGCTGTGATTTTTTGTCCATCTGCAGCATAAACATAGTCTTTACCAACTATATCTCCATAAGGATGACCTACTTTTGCCACTATACCTATACCTTGAAATCCACCTATTGAAAGGGTTTCAATTCCTGAAGCCAATGACACGAGCGTATTCTCATTTTTAGACCAGTTTACAAAAACATCCCAATTAAAATCTTTTGTTTGTATTGGAGTCACATTGAATTGTACCTCAATACCTTTATTTTCAACTGAACCTGCGTTAACATATCTTGAAGAATTACCAGTTGCAGTAGAATAATCTACAGGAAATATTTGATCATTACTTAAACTTTTGTAGGCACTTACATCAAATCCAATTCTTTTGTTCAAAAACTGCATCTCCAAGCCAATTTCTTTAGATGTCGTTTTTACAGGGCGTAAATCAGGGTTAGTACTTCTATTTGGTATTGAATAAATTTGATTTGAACCAAAGGGGTTATTTTTATCATAAACATCAGTTAATGAATACAAATCAATATTTCCTTGTGGATTCTCAGCATAACTTCCTCTTAATTTTCCGAAAGACAACCAATCCGCGTTGATGTGCTTTGTAAAAACATAACTCGCAGAAGTAGAGAATGTATTTAAAGAATTATTCCCTTTTGGTAAGGTAGAAAATGCATCATTTCGAACAGTCCCTTCTAAATATAAGAAATCTTTGTATCCTAAAGAAACAGAAGCATAAGCACTATTTACGGCCGAATTATTTTCTGTTTCTACCGGAAACGGTGAAAGATTTACCGAATTTGATAAAGCATAGATACCTGGTATAATAAGTCCTCCATCTGTTGAAGCAAGAGTTGAATTACTTTTTGTTCTTAAAGCGTTTACTCCTGCCAAAGCATTTACAGAAAAGTCCTCAGCAATTTTTTTATTGAAAGTTAAAATAAACTGATAGTTTTGCTCAGAAAACATACCAACATATTTTTGATATCCTGAAGGAACATTTGCCCTACTTATACCAAATGATCCATTAATAGATCCTGTAGCTTTTCTTTCCTCACGTAATTCCGAATAACTATCAATACTCACTTTTCCAGAAGCTAATAACCAATCTGTTAATTTGTAATCCAATTGACCATAACCAATAAAACGGTTTCTTTCATCAGATTGGTAATTTTTATATCTGGTAAAATATGGATTATCCATGGTTTTAGGCGCAGTGTTTCCATTAGCAGGATCAGCCATAAGCCAAGATATATTTTTTCCTCCCGAATTTTCAAAAACATCTTTAAGTGATTGAAGGTCTGCATTAGTAGCCCACCATTGACGAAACCACCCCGTAATGTTATCTCCTGTGTATCCAGAACTATTTCTACCAACTGTGTTTTGTGTCATATAACTTGCAAAAACACTCGTAGATAATTTATCAGTAAATTTGTGATTTAACTTTAGACTTGCGTTGTTTTTCTTTAATTCACTATTTGGTAATGTACCCGTCTCTATAAAATTATTGTAATTTAAAACAAAGTTAGTTTTGTCATTAGCATCTTCAAGAGATATTGAATTATTGAATGTTGTAGCAGTTTGAAAAAAACTAATAGGACCATTTTCAGCTGCTTGCCATGCAGATTTCTGTCCATATTTTGAAGAATACGGAGTATATGATTCCCATGTATAGACAGAAAGATTTGGATCAAAAGCAACGCCATAAGAAGCGTCATCAGTTGTAGTTACTACTTGATTACCATTTTTGTCTATCGTAAAAAAGGCTCCTGTTGGTCCTACTGGAATACCTTTTGGATTACCCGCTGAATCATAACTGGGGCCATAACCTTGTCCATATTTATTTTGGTAAACAGGAAAAGTATTTTTATCAACAGTTCCTACATTAAACTCACTTGAAACAGTAACCCCCATCCCTTTAGTAGCCTTACCTTTTTTAGTGCTAATCATAATTACACCATTACCAGCCTGCCATCCGTATAAGGCGGCAGCTGCAGCACCTTTTAACACGTTTACCGATTCGATATCATCAGGATTAATATCCATGGCAGCATTACCATAGTCATAGGTATTTCTAGCTCCTTGTCCAGCAGTACTCGAATTTACAGTTGAATTATTGATAGGCATACCATCAATTACAATAAGCATTTGATTATTTCCTGTAAGACTTTTTATCCCTCTTGAGACTACATTTGTAGAACCTCCAAAATTTGTATTTTTTCTAATATAAACCCCTGAGGCTTTTCCAGAAAGATCATTAAGAAAGTTTCCACTTGCAGCCCCTGCTAATAAATCCGTTCCTTTAATTTCTTGTGAAGCATAGCCCAAAGCTTTTTTCTCTCTCTTTCTGCCTAATGCAGTTACTACAATGTTATCAAGTTCTGTAGTATTTTCTTTTAATTGAACATTTACAATTGTTGAGGTAGCCAATTTTTCTTGAGATATCATCCCGATGAAGCTAAATATTAATATTGCATCATTATTTGCTACATCTATGGTAAATTTTCCGTCTAGATCAGTTTGTGTGCTGTTTTTAGTGCCTTTTTCAGTAACATTAGCTCCGGGAATAGGCATTCCGGCAGGATCAGTTACTTTTCCAGTCACCTTAATTTTCTGCAAAACCAAGGTAGTCTTGGGTTTTTCTTTAATAATAACCGTGTTATTATTGCCTATAACAATATCTATATCAGCATCTGCAAGACTTTGTTTTAAAAGATCGTTAATTTGTATGCTGCCTTTCTTTAGGCTCACCATGGGAAGTCCTTCAAAAATACCTTCTTCATAAAAGAATTTATAATCAGTTTGGTCCATAATTAAGTCGAAAACTTCATCTATGGACATTTTTATATTTTCTTTTACCACGATTTTTGAATGTTGTGACAAAACATTTTCGGGAGTCAAGGCAAAAAGTGTTGTGCAAAATAAGAATATGAATGTTCGCATAATATTTATTAATAGCCACTTTCTAAAGTAAAAATGGGGATACGTAAAATTAATTTTCATAAATTTGTCATTATTTTTTAGTTAAACATATTAATTAATTGATAATTTGATAAGGGGGTAGAGTTTGTACTTTGACGGGTTAAACTCTATCCTTCTTTTTTATTATTTTATTTCATAGGCAATGGTTTTATTTTGGTTTTAATTGGTTAATAATTTATTTAATGAGTTGTTTTTATTCTTTTTTAATTGTCTTTCAATGGAAAATGTACCCGAACAAAACTTCAATCTCCTTGAATAGATGGATTGCTTATCAATATTGAACTGTATTTTTAATAATCGTTCCAATGACTTTATTTAATTATTAAAGTTTTCTCTTTAATTTCATAACTCTCAATTGTAGTTGATTTCATAATTGACAGAATCTCTTGAAGAGATTGTTTTTTATCAAGACTCCCTTTAAACTGAACCGTTTCAAGATTTTTATTAACAAAAACCACGTCAACATCATACCACCTAGATATTACTTTCATAATTTCTTTTAGTGGTTTTCCTTTAAAACTAAAGACACCGTCTTTCCAGGATATTTCATTATAGGTATCCACAGTTTTAATTGTTGAAGTGTTATTTTTAAGATCTAGATTTAGTTGTTGATTTGGGACTAATCTTAATTTCTTGTTTCCTGTTTCAACATTGACTTTTCCATTCACCAGAGTTGTATAAATATTTGACTCGTCGTTATATGCTTTTATATTGAATTCAGTTCCTACAACTTCTACTTTTTGCTTCTTGTTATAAACCTGAAAATGAGCCCCTTTATGTGCAGTACTTGGCGACACTTCAAAATAGGCTTCACCATAAACCAATTCCACATCTCGTGATTCTCCCTCTATAAATGCTACAGGAAATTTTAATTGAGACGCGGAATTCAACCACACTTTTGTGCCATCGGATAATTTTATAACGAATTGACCACCTCTGGGGATTGTCAAATAATTGTAAACTAGCCTTGAAGTATTTTTACTGGATTCGTAAATAAGTTCTTCACCATTACTGTTTGCATTTTGAGTTTGAACCGGAGTTCCTTTTTCTAATGCTATCTTCGAACCGTCAGCTAAAGTCAAGGTTGCTTTATCGGTTCCTGGTCTACCATTTTTAACATCATTCTTTGCAATGACTGCAGGAATTTCGTCCGATTTATTGAATATTTTATGTTTGAAGAAGAAAGTTATAGCCAGAAAACTTATTACCGTGGCGGCGGCGGCATATTTAAACCAAGGTTTTTTACTAATAAAAAAAACAGGTTTTTTATTTTTTTCCTGATACTTAGCTTCTAATATTTCCCATGCTTTTTCAGTATCAATTTCTGAATAAGAGTCAATTTTATCTACTAATTTTTTTATTTTAATTTCTTTTACAAACGAGTTTTTTTTATTAAAATCTTGCAATTCTAATTTTTCAGAATCTGTTAAGACTTTTAATTTTCTTTTGATTAGTAGTTTGGAAATTTGAAAAATATCTATCATTCTATTGTTGATTTATTATAGAACAACTAATATTGAAAAAGGTACTATTGAAAAACCATTTTTTTTATCAAATTTTAAAAAAATAAAATTTATATAATATTTTGATTCATTACTAACGTTTATAGGAAGTACTAAATTTTTGAAAATAAGTCGATTAAGATCTAAATCAATTTTTTTAATAAGGAGTTAAAAAAAACATTTAAACCAATAAAAAATAAATTATTGATTCTAAATCTCTGAACTGATCCCTTAATATTTTATAAGACTGGCTTTTTAATGTTTTAACAGTTTGAAGCTGTATCCCTAATTCCTCGGCAATTTCAGCATTTTTAAGCCCCTTAAGACTTAGTTTTATAATTTCTCTTTTTCTATCAGGTAAAACCTCAATTGCTTTATATAGTTGACACACTATATCTTCTTCAAGAATTTGCTTTAGGAACAAATCATCATCTTCTAAAGACTGAATAGTATTTTCTGCATATTTATTTTTTACAAGATTATGCTTAATAACATTATAACATTTGTTGCGAACGGCCTTATACAGATATACTTTTAGATGCAGTTCATCTGGAAATGCATTTTCTTTTTCCCATAGGCCTATAAAAATATCCTGAACTAAATCTTCACATTCATCTATGCCCAAAAAACGATTTGCATATTGAACAAGTGACCTATAGTGTTCATCAAATATTTTCTTTATATAGCTTTCGCTTGTATTATTTTCGTCTGCAGCCAATGTTTATTTTTCAATAATTAATTATAATTAGAGGCAAATTAAATAAATTTAATTCAATATTTACTAATTAAAAATAACGAAATCATTAACTATTGCTGTTCTCTCTCAGAATTTTATGATAACTCCATAAGGTTGACGGCAGGTACTCCGTTTTTTCCGATGCATCGGAAAAACCAGTTCAACAGGAGTTTCATTGTTCGTGCTACATATACAACTCCAGCTGTTGGTGGTGGGCCTTTTCTGTCGTGTACATTGTCTGTTATTTTGGTCAGTTAAAAGACTGTCTAAACTCTAGTGGAGTCTGGTTGGTTTTGTTTTTAAACACTTTGCTGAATGATTGCGGATATTCAAAACCTAAATAATAAGCGATTTCGCTTACGGATAATTCTGTTGTCGATAAAAGTTCTTTGGCCTTTTCCAAGAGTTGATTTTGAATATGTTGTTGTGTGGTCTGTCCCGTCAAATTTTTCAGCATATCGTTCAGATAGTGAGGCGATACAGATAGCTTGTCGGCAAAATATTGAACGGTCGGTAACCCCGCTACACTCAAATCATCATTTTGATAATAGGCGTTTAGTAAATCTTCAAATTTTAAAAACAAATCGTTTGACGCTTTATTTCGTGTAATGAATTGACGATTGTAAAAACGGTTGCAATAGTTTAGCAACAAATCAATGTGAGAAACAACTACGTCTTGCGTATAGTTGTCTATCATTGCTTCAATTTCCTGTTGCAGATTTTGCATTAATCCTGCAATAATGGTTTCTTCTTTGTCTGAAAGGTGCAATGCTTCATTGTTGGCATAAGAGAAAAACCCGTATTCTTTAATACGTTTTGCCAAAGAATAGCTTTGAATAAAATCGGGATGAAAAACAAGCATCCAACCTTCCACTTTTGTAGAGCTGTTTTCTTCTATCGAAAACATTTGTTTGGGTGCAAAAAAGGTCATTATTCCATCGTCAAAATCATAATATTGTTGTCCATATTTTATTTTTCCGTCAAAATTCTTTTTCAAATAAATGGTGTAGTAATTAAAGACAATCGTACTCATTTCTTCTGTATCGATACAATCAAGATCATCAAGATTTACAACACTTACCAAAGGGTGCGTCGGTTTTTTGATATTCAGAAAATGATGCAGTTCTGAAACCGAGTTAAGAAAATAAGTCTTATTGTTTTTCATACCATAAATTTAATAAAAACAGCGGATAAACAATTAAGTTATCCGCTGTTTGCATCTTACAAATTAACGCCTTTCATTGATACTTCGTCATATCTTGCACCATTATCTGTTCCCAATGGAATGATTTTTTCCAATCGGTTCAAATCTTCTTGCGTTAGCGATATGCCAGCTGCTGCCATATTTTCTTCCACATATTTCACGCGTTTTGTACCCGGAATAGGCGTATGTCCTTTTGCAATAACCCAGGCAATAGCCAATTGTGCAGAAGTGATGTTTTTTTCGACTGCCACTTTTTTAATTTCATTTACCAATTCGACATTTTTGTAAAATTGCTCACCTTGATATTTGGGTATCGTTTTTCTGAAATCATTTTCGTTAAAATCTTCAGGCTTTTGTATTGCACCGTTTAAAAATCCTCTTCCAACTGGCGAATAGGCAACTAATCCGATGCCTAGTTCTTTCAATGTATGCAAAATGCCCAGCTCTTCAATTTGTCTTTCAAATAATGAATATTCGGACTGTACTGCCGTAAGCGGGTGAACTTGATGTGCTTTTCTGATGGTTTCGGAACTTACTTCCGAAAGACCGATATATTTTACTTTCCCTTCTTTTACCAATTCGCCCATTGCTTCCACGGTCTCTTCAATGGGGGTATTGGTGTCCAAGCGATGCAGGTAATACAAATCAATATAATCGGTGCCCAAATTTTTTAATGAACGTTCCACGGCTTTTTTTACATAACTTTTGCTACCATTTATAGCCCAGGTAGCTTGTTCGTTATCGTCAATTTCAAAGCCAAATTTTGTGGCTATAATGTACTTTTCCCTGTTTCCCTGAATAGCTTTTGCAATTAGCCGTTCGTTGAGAAAAGGACCATATATATCTGCCGTGTCCAAAAAATTACCGCCCAACTCCAAAGAACGGTGAATGGCAGCAATCGCTTCTTTTTCATCTGCTTTTCCATAGATATCTCCCCCGAACCCTGTTGTCATACCCATACAGCCAAGACCTAATGCAGGAACAATAAGTCCCTGACTTCCTAATTTTACTTCTTTACTATTGCTCATAAAATTTTGTTTAAATTATTTAAAGCAAAGGTCAGAATAGTGTTTCTGTAAAAAGTATCTAAATGGGATGTAGTTGTATCCAAATGAGAGGTTGCTATTTTGATATTGGGTTTTAGATGTGATTGATTACAAAAATGCAGCTTTACTTAATGTACAGTTTTTATTTGCATATCCATAACAATCCTGCTCTGTTTTATGGCACTCCTTTGTATGACTTGGCAGAAGCATTGTCAGGTTTTTAATTTTTTCAAGATGACAAAAAAAATGAAAAACTTATTGACGAAATACCAAAAGGGTATATCAATTATTATCAAAATTAAATATAAATTTGTCCAAACTTTTGGGTTCAGTCTAGTTATACTAAGATTTTATTATAAACAATCATAAATTTCAACTGCATAAAAAATGAAAGCTATTAAAATATTTGGAGTATATTTTTTCTTGATGGCAATAGTTGTTTTTTCTTCTTGCAATGCGAAGAAAAATGCTGTTGTGGCACATCGTGGAGCTTGGAAAAAAAACAATCTTCAGGAAAATTCTATTGCAGCATTAAGGTACGCAATCGAACTGAAACTGCCTGGCGCCGAATTTGACGTTTGGAGAACTGCCGATGATTCGCTTGTAATCAATCACGATGCACATTACAATAAATTGCCAATCGAGGAAACAAATTATGCAGACTTGATAAAGTTTAAGCTTTCAAATGGTGAGAAGTTGCCCACTTTGAACGAGTATATTTTAGAGGGTAAAAGAAACAATAAACACACACTTTTGGTTTGCGAAATAAAGCCTTCACAAATAAGTAAAGAAAGAGGAAGAATGACAGCCTTGAAAGTTGTTGAAACTGTAAAGAAACTCAAAGCCGAAAAAATAACTTGCTACATTAGTTTTGATTATGAAATTCTGAAACAAATAAGACAAGTTGACAATAAAACTTCCTTGCAGTATCTGGAAGGCAATAAATCTCCAAAGGAAGTGAAATTGGACAATATCTCAGGAATTGATTACCATTATTCCGTTTTTAAAAAACATCCTGAATGGATAAAAGAAGCGAAAGAGAATAATATTACTCTAAACGCCTGGACCGTGAATGATGTTGAAGTTATGGATTGGATTATTGAAAATAATTTTGATTATATCACCACAAATGAACCTGAGTTGTTAATTCAAAGATTAGAGGTTAAAAAATAGCTTTTTGAGACTCTGAAAGGTTTGTTTTAAATAACATTATGTGGTCAAGAATAGGAGGTAAATAAAGGGCATTTAAGTTTTGATGCCTCAGGCATTCTTTTTGTCCACAGATTCCGCAGATTCCACAGATTTTCACGGATTCCACAGATTTCCACAGATTTTATTGTTTGGTCGAGTTTTGAACTATATAAGGCAAATAAGGACATTTAAGTTTGAAATGTCTTTTAGGCATTAACATTAAGAATTTGAGTATTTGAAAAATTAAAAAAACGTTTACCTTTGATTATTAATGGAATGCTCTCTTCAAGCAAATATTATTCAAAAAAGGGAATTTGTAAAACTGGTGTTCGATAGCAATTTATACTATCAGGATGGTATCTATCGAACACCTACTATGATCGATTCTTTGTATCATAATCGATTGATAATGAAGGAAAAAGGATTGCTTGTGTGCAATAAAAAAAGGGATGATTTTTCAATCATCCCATCCAGTGGAGTCGGGGAGAGTCGAACTCCCGTCCAAACAAGCAACTAAAGAGCTTTCTACACGTTTATTTCCTGAATGGATTTTCGACTTGGAGTTAGGTCAGGAACAACCGCTCTTTGCTTAGCTTCTTTAGTTTCGAAATCCACCCGAAGCTTGCGGAAATCTAGGTTTAAATTTACGATTCACCTGTATCGACCGCCATAAACCAGAGCTTTCGAGGTGAATCCTGCTTTCCTACCTGGTAGGACGAGGCTAATCTTACTATGATTCAGATTATGCAGCAAGAGCGTAGTTTCCTTCGCCGTGTAAAATGTTTGAGACCTTTTATTTACGAGAATTGTCCCAGTTCTCGACGTGCTTACTTTTCAATTCGACTTGCTGTCAAAACCAGTCGACCCCATTTTATTTCAGATTTCATCAAAAATATTTCGCAAAGTTACAATAATTTTGATGGATTGTCAATGGTAATATCAATTACATTTCTCCGTAATAAAATTAACATCTTCCGACCTATAACTTCCCACTTCTAACTTCCCACTTCCAAACTACTCGTCTTCCACTTTAAATGGATATTCTCCAAACAATACGGACAACTTTCTGACGGCATAAGTGCTCTTGGTGTATTTGTTGGACAAGGCAATTATGGTGACGTTTTCGTCTTTTAGCGTGATGTAGGATGAGGTAAAACCGTGCCACCAACCGTTGTGAAAATAAAAACTTTTGCCAGTTTCCCAGTTGATCATTCGGATTCCTAAACCATAATTTTTTCGACCCGGATGCTCATTGCTGTAACCCACATAAACTTGTTTCAAAAGTGCTGGTTCTAAAAACGAAGGCGAATAACGAGCACGGTCAAATTTCAATAAATCTCTTGGTGTGGAGTAAATATTTTTATCTCCATACACTTTATCAAGATAATCGATGCCAATTTCTACTCTATTGCCTTTATACGAAGGAGCTACTTTCTTTTTGTCTTTGTCAAAATCCAAAACAAAAGTGTTGGTCATCCCGAGTGGTTTGAAAATCATTTGGCTCATAGCTTCTCGATAAGAAAGTTTGGTAACCTTTTCAATAATCAAAGCCAACATTGCATAGTTGGTATTACAATACGCAAAACGAGTTCCTGTTTTTTGTTCTAACCCAATGTTTTTTGTCCCCATTATGGTTAAAACATCCTTATTGGTCAGTGTATTATGTCGATCCCAAACGTTTTTGTCTCGATCCGTAAAATAGGCATAACTCCGCATCCCACTTCGGTGGCTCAACAACATTCTTACCGTTACTTCCGGATAGGGAAACTCTTTTAAATAGACCGTCACTTTATCGTCTAACCCAATTCTTTTGGCATTGACCAATTTTAAAATTGCAGTTGCAGTAATAACTTTACTAACCGATGCAATATGAATAGGAGTAGTACTTGTTATTGGGGTTTTGTCTCTAATGTTAGCAAAGCCTTCATATTTTTCATAGATAATCTGACCATTTTTAGCCACAAGAAAACCTCCATTCATGCTGTTGTTAGGCCAATTTTTTCTGTAAAATGAATCTATTGAATTTTTGGTTGAATTAATGTATTCTGTTGTAAGTTTTGGAGTTTCGTTGATTAAAGGCTTCATTTTTGGCAATGCATTTTTTGGAAGTTCAGCATCTTTAAGCTCTTTAAGCTCTATTTTTTTCTCTTTCATGCAAGAGCTTAAAACCAAAAGTAAGAGGAGAAATTGTAGTATATTTGCGCGTTTGATAAAAT
>Ga0073904_10000361_pt1 | contig 32236 bp, 19 predicted proteins | sample KloWWTrecipitate_FD_66668 | JGI IMG/M metagenome (GOLD analysis project Ga0073904, IMG submission 66668) | Active sludge microbial communities from Klosterneuburg, Austria, studying microevolution and ecology of nitrifiers - Klosterneuburg... | ecosystem: Engineered > WWTP > Aerobic digester >... | reverse complement strand
CATCGGCCGAACAGATCCAGTTTGCGCATACCATGACGAGCGATCTCGACGCTGACGAGGTCATGATGGCCGGCATGCATGCCAAGACGCGCTACAACATCGGGCTGGCCGCCAGGCGGGGGGTGGTCGTTCGCGACGCGGGGATCGCCGGCATCGACGCCTTCCTCGACCTCTACGGGGCCACCGGCCGCCGCGCGGGCTTCGGGCTGCGGGCACCGGCCTATTATCGCGACCTCATCGAAGACTTCCATCGCCGCGGCCAGTGCACGGTACTTCTGGCCGAACGGGAGGGCGAACCGCTGGCGGCCGTGATTCCGGTCGTCTTCGGCCCGACGGCCTGGTACCTGTATGGAGCCTCCGGCGAGCGAGGCCGCGAGCACATGCCCGCCTTTGCCGCCCAATGGGAGAGCCTGCGGTGGGCCCGTGACCGTGGCTGCCGGCGCTACGACTGGTGGGGCGGGCCGGACCCGGATGATCCTGCCGACCCGCTCTGGGGCGTCGCACGGTTCAAGGCCGGCTTCGGCGCCGTGCTGACCCCGCAACTCGGGGCCTGGGACCTATCCACCCGACCGGCAGCCCATGCACTGTATCGCCGCCTGGCCGCCTGGCGGCTCGAGCGAATCGTTCGTGGTCGAATGCCGACCGCCAGTCGCCCGTGAATTGCCATGGCCGCCCCGCCTGTCTACCATTCGGCCTTCGCCGACGTCTCCGGACCATCGAAATGACCGTTTTGTCAACCCAGTAGGAAGCGTGAAGCCCATGAACCTCGATCTGCTCAAGCGCTTGTGCGAAACGCCCGGTGTGCCCGGACACGAGCGCCGCGTCCGCGACCTGATCCAAGCAGAGATCGCCGGTCTGTTCGACGAGGTGCAGGTCGATGCCATGGGCAGCCTCATCTGCCGCCGTCAGCCGCGAGCCGCCGGCAAGAGCAAGGCGTCGAAAGCCAAGAAGGGCAAGGACGATCGGCCGACGCGGGTCATGCTCCTCTGTCATATGGACGAGATCGGCTTCCTGGTCTCGTTCATCGATGACAAGGGCTTCTTGTGGGTCAACCCGGTCGGCGGCTTCGACACCCGCAACCTCTTCTCGCGGCGCGTGCGCATCTGCACCGCCGACGGCGAGTATCAAGCGGTCATGAATCCCGGCGGCCGGCCGGTCCACATCGCCTCGGCCGAGGATCGCAAGAAGGTGCCGGAGGTCAAGGAGTTCTTCATCGACATGGGCCTGCCCGCCGACGCCGTGCGCGAGAAGGTCAAGATCGGCGACTTCGTGGTCATGGACGAGCCCCTCATCACCCTGGGTGACAAGATCGTGTCCAAGGCCTTGGACAACCGCGTGGCGTGCTGGCTGGGAATCGAGTCCGTCCGTCAGCTGGCGGCCTCCGGCAAGGGGCATGCCGCCGAGGTGGTGGTCGCCTTCACGGTGCAGGAGGAGGTGGGGTTGCGCGGTGCGCGGACGTCCAGCTTCGCCGTACTGCCGGATATCGGCCTGGGCCTGGACGTGACCTTGTCCTGTGACACGCCCGGCGTGCCGGACCCAGAGCAGGTCACGGTGCAGGGTCGCGGATTCGGCTTGCATATCAAGGACTCGTCGTTCATCGCCGACATGGGCCTGGTGGCGGACATCGAGGCGCTGGCCGTGGCCCGGGGCATTCCCTATCAGCGAACCATCCTGGGAGCCGGCGGCCAGGACGGGGCGGCCGCGCAGCAGGCCGCGGCCGGGGCGCGCGCGGTGGGCATCGTCGTCGGCACGCGCTACATCCACACGGTCACGGAGATGATCCACCGCGTCGACCTCGAGGCGGCGCGCGACATCGTCGCCGCGTACCTGGAAACGGTCGCCTGATCCGCGTTACCGGCTCGGCTCAGCGAACTCCGTCGCGCGATCCTATCGACGGCGTTCCAGTCGAGGCATGAAGACGCGCCGGCCCTGCACATCGATGCGGATGCCGCGATAGAGCGCGCCGACCCTGGCCTCCAGCAGACCGACACCGCCACGCTGGGCGCTGAGACGGCTGCGCGCCAGGCCATCGGTGCCCGTCGCGCCACTCGGCGGGCTCATCGCGCCCAGGTCGAACGCGAAGTCCACCAGGGCTCCGGACACCGGGTTGGCATAGCTGTCGCGGACCATCGCGCTGACCTGGGCCGACTGGCCCAGCTTGAGCACCGAGCCATCCGTGGAGAGCGACAGGCTGGCAGGCGGACCCGCCAGCACCGGGAGGTCGAGCGAAGCCACCAGGTTGCCGCTGTCGGCCCTTAGACGGGCGATTCCCACCCGGTATCCGGTTGCCAGGGTTGTGGTGACCAGACCGGACGCCGAGGTCAAGCCATCGATCACCCCGAGGCCGCCGATGTTGGAGCTGAAATTGACCAAGACCTGGGGAACGGGATTGGCGAAGCGGTCGGTGACGGTAGCGGTCACCGCGGTGGTCTGACCACCGACGACCAGGCGCGGCCGCTGGCTGGCCAACAGCAGGGTCGTCGCCGGGCCGGGGGTGATGCGCACCGAGAGCTGCGCCGAACGGTCGCCGACCGTGATGGCCCGCACCTGGACACGTCCGGCTCTGTCGCCGCTGACGAGGCGCGTCGCGACCCGGCCCTCGACGGTGGTCAGGACCGAAGCGCCCAGGCTGGCCAGATCGGGCGGTTCCAGGTTGAAGAACACGGCCGTGCCATCGGCCGCCGGCCGCCCCATTCGATCGGTCACCCGGGCCGTCACCGGGATCGACGAACCGCCGGCAGGCATCTCCGGCGACGCGGCCAAGGTGACCGTGAACGCCGCGCCTGAGACCACGTCGATCGCCGCGGAGGACTGATTGTCCTCTGGATGCGCCTCGGCCGCGCTGGGCGCGCGCGCCTCGGCCCGATTGACGACTGTCTTCCGAACGCCCCAACGCAAGCTGGTGTCGATGCGGCTGGTGACGGTGACATAGCCCACCTGGTTGGGCGCGAGCCGGTCGATGCTCAGCATGTAGGGCAGATTGGGGTCGACATTGCGCAATTGCGGACCGCGCGGCACGAAGCTGGCCCTGAGCGTTGGCGACACCAGCCCGCTGGGCAGCGGATCCTGGAGGTGGATGTCGTAGACGGTTCCGCTGCCGACATTGGCCAGGCGCAGGGTAAAGGTGATGCGCTCGCCAGGCACCACCACGCCCTGTGGCAGTACCGTCTTCTGCAGCCGGAGGTCCGTGCCCTCCAGATCGATGCCCAACAGGCCGACGACGTCGTCGACGGTGGCGGCCACGGTGGCCCGCCCCATCTGCGACCCGGCGACCAGATCAGCGCGGGCGTCGCCGCCTTCGGTCACCACGAGCGCCGGCTCGATGCTGCCGAGGTCGGTGGTCAGTCGCACCGGCGTGCCGTCGGCGACCGCGAAGCCTCCGGCGTCGCGGACGCGGATCAACAGCGGCGCCCGGGAGAGTCCGTTCGCCGCCAGGCTCGTCCGGGTACTGGTCACCGACACCGAAGCGGCCGCCCCGGCGGTCACGGTCACCTGGGCGGTCGCGCTGATGGCCGCAGAGCGGGCCAGGATGGTCACCGCTCCAGGCCTTGTCCCGCTGACGAACTCAGAGCCTGCCCGGCCGGCGCGGGTATAGGACAGCGCCGGATCCACGAGGCCGTTCGTGACGCTGAAGGTCACCAGGGTTCCATCGCGCACGTCGCGGCCCCGTGCGTCGCGCACCACGGCTTCCAACGGCAGTCGTGCGCCGCCGGCGGACACCGGGCCTGGAGGCAGCTGCAAGCTCAGGTTGGCCGGCGGTCCAGGAACGAAGGGCACCACGGTACGTGCGACCAAGGATCCGTCCGGGGCACCGCGCAGGGCTACCGACACCTGCGCCTCGCCCAGGAGTTCCGGCGCCTGCAGCCATTGCTCTGCCTGCCCGTTGCGGAGCGGCTCCCCGGCGGCCAGGGCGTCGACCGCCAACTCGCCGGCGAGGAGTTCCAAGGTGAGTCGATGGGTGCCGGGACCCAGATCGCGGGCCAGGAGCCGCTCGTCCCAGCCACGATGCGGTCCCAAGGTGTTCAGATCACCCAGGGCAACGCCATCGATGCGCACCCGGAAGCGATCACCGTCGAGCGGCGACTGCCCAAAGCGCAGGAGGACCGCCGATGCCTCGAAGGACCATTCCAGGGTAGCCCCCGGCATCTGGCTGAACAGGTAGGAACCGCCGCCCGAGGCGCCGAAGCGACCGTCGTTCAGTTCTTGCCAGGTTCCGGATCGAGCGACGCTGTCACGCTCGGCCTCGACGCTGGCCCCTGGCCGCTGCATGAGGCCCCCGATGCTGCCGAACACAGCCAGGCTTCGATCGGAGGCCGGCCGTCCAGCCGCATCCTGGGCCACGGCGCGGATCTGGGCGCGCGACAGCCCGTCGGCCTCGAGCTCAACCGGTACCGCTTCGACAACGACCGCCACCGGAACGCCCAGGGAAGGCACGAAGTCGACATGACCCAAGCGGGCGTCATCCGGCTGGTGGCGTATGCGGTCCTCGATCTCCGGACCGTAGGGACTGCCCCAGTCGTTGTAGCGCGCCTCCAGGTCCGGCATGTCCAACGCATCCAGCCGCTGGTTGACCAGTTCAAGGGCCAAGGCGCCCGTGGCCGTCAGGAGGTTGCCCTCACCGGGCGATCCACCCAGGCGCAACTCCACTGCTGCGTCTGCCGCCCGGCCACCGCGCTCGACCAACCTCACGGCCAAGGGAGCACCGGTCAAGGTTGATCGATGGAGCCACAACTCGGCCGCATCGACCACCTCCAGCCCCACGCGGCCGGCGCCGGCCACGGTCAGGGCCTGCACGTCGATCAGCCCGCGCCCCGCGATCACGAACACACCCGCATCCTCTGCGGATGTCGATGCGCTGTCGCGCAGTCGTGGGTTCTCCGGCGCTACCAGCCGCAGGCCGGTTCGGCCACCGTCGACCGTGACGCCGGTCAGCCTTGCCTGCTCGGCATGGTACAGGACGACCCCGCCCGCGTCGTTCGGCGCTCCGGCGACCGGCACGAGGCTCACCAGGCAGTCGTCGATCCGCGCGCCGCGTAGCCAGGCAGACGCGGTGCTGGGTGGCAGTCCTGACGGAAGGCCGTAGGGATCACCGACCTTGCGGCCGACGAGCAGGATACCGTAGGCCGTGGCTCCTCGCAGCCGCAGCCCTTGGACCCGCGGGCCATCCATTCCCTTGCTGCGGGCATCCATGGTGATGATCGCCCGCATGGCGTCGCCGGCGACCGGCGCGATCAGGGCATGTATCTGGGGATCGTCGCCGGCGCTCGAGGATCCCGCACCCGGACCGCGAAGATGCACCGACTTGTTGATCACGCTGACCCGTTCCGGATAGAGTCCGGGCGCGATGTCGATGACATCACCGTCGCCGGCGGCATCGACCGCCGCCTGGACGCTGCCGTAGCAGGGCGAACGACCCAGGCAGCCCGCGTCGTCATCCACGTAGCGCAAGACCTGCGCCCGCGCCGGCGGCGATGACGCGCCGGGGAGGAGGTGCAAGAGCCCCAGGGTGGTGGCCAGGCAGCTGATAGACAGCAGCATGCCGCCACCGATTTGCCGCCGATGCCGGGCGGTGAACCGTGATGACTGCCGCTTGGGAGTTGTCGGGTAGAGCATGGTCGAGACTTACCGTCCGCTGAGGGCAGGAGGCCGGCCGCATTCAGGCGGCCGGCCGTTCATTGAACGTTCGATCATGGGCAGAAGGCGACGTCCATGTCGTCCAGGACCATCCAAGCCCGGCCGCCCAAGCCATCGTTGGCTACGCTGCCGTAGAGCCAGAGGCTCTGCCCGCGGTAGGCCGTGACGTCCAGCGTAAGGGTTCGTTTCTGCCAGCTACCGACATGGTTGCGCTCGCCGAAGACATAGGCCACCGGCGACCGCTGGCCCTGCAGGTTGAGGCCCGGATCGATGTCGTAGACCAGCAGCAGCTGCCGGTCCGGGCCGGCGCCCTGCTCGGCGCCCTGCCAGGTCCAGGCCGCTACCGTCATCGTCCGCGCCGCAGCCGGCACCGGCAGTTGCTGCCATAGGGTCGAGAAGCTGTACTGGTTCGGTTCGCCCGGTCGGATTCCAAGCAGCATGGCCTGGCTGCCACCGTGAACCGGGTCGCCGACGCTCCGTGGCGCCCGGCTGCCGCGGGTGACCCACACGCCGGCATCCTCGAAGCCGGCATTGCGCAGCGCATGCTGGCAGGGGTCGACGGTTGGCGGCGGCGTCCGTGTCGGCGGGAGCGTCGCTGTCCGCGTCGTGGTAGGCCGAGGCGTGTTGGAGGCCGTGGCCGTCGCAGTGGCCGATGGCGTGCTCGAGGCGATCGGCGTAGAGGAAGGCGTCGGGGTTGACGATGGCGTCAACGTCACCGTGGGCGTCAAGGTCGCGCTGGCCGTCGGCGTCGTGGAAGGCGTCGGCGTGATCGACGGCGTCAACGTGGCCGTGAAGGTGGCCGACGGGAGCGGCGTGTTGCTGGCCGTCGGCGTCGTGGAAGGCGTCGGCGTGTTGGACGGCGTCGGAGTTACAGAAGGCGTCAGGGTCTGGGTCGGCGTCGCCGTAGCCGAGGGCGTAAAGGTTGGCGTGGCCGTTGCTGTCGGTGTGCCTGTAGCGGTCGCCGTCGCCGTAGCGGTCGGCGTCATCGTCGGCGTGGCCGTTGGCGGAGCGAGCACCTCCACCACAGCTCCCCGGGCCACGATCGCGATGGGGCGCGAGAAGCGATCGGAACCCATCGCCTCGACGAAAGCCAAGGGGCTGCGTCCGGGGCCGGATGCGCGTACGCGCATCCGCAGCACGACGCCGGAGCCGCTCACGCCGTTCTGGTCGACCAGACTGACCGTGTAGTAGATGCGTCCCGATTGCGGGTCAACCCGGTTCTCCGAGACGAACAACGAGCCCGCCGGCGGGAACTCCCCCGGGCCGACCTGCACGCCGGGAAGGCCTGGATCTTCATCCAGCACCTCCAAGATGGCCGGATCGTAGCTGATCATCAACTGCAGGCCGAAGAGGTCCTTGATGTTGGTCAGCCTGAGCTCCAGGGGCAGGATCTCACCCAGGTTCAAGACCCGGTTCTCCGGAATCAGATCCAGCACCGCAAACAGGGTCTCACCCTTGAGCACCACCGGCAGCAAGGCGCGGAAGGCTCGGGCCACATCCGGCGTAGGGCTGGGGCCAGCCGTCGGCGTGGGCGGCGCGATGCCCAGCCGGCCAAAGGGGCTGGTGTTGCCAAGCGCGTCCGTCGCGGTACCGGTGAGGTTGGGGCCGGTGAAAGGCTGGGGCTTCTCGAAGTGGAAGTAGCCGTTGCCGTCGGCGCGCGTCGAGCCTTCGAAGAGCGCACCCTCCACGTCGTTGTCGGAGAAGATCTCTACCAAGGCGTTGGGCACGGCCACGCCATCCACCTCGTTGGTGCCGATGAAGGTGAGGATGGGCGCGGCGAGGTTCATGTTGCCGCCGGCCTGCAGCATGATGCCATCCAGATCGCTGGCGGCGATGCTGTTGCGCCGGATGGTGTTGGCGATGCTCGCCGCCCCGCGTACCCGGACGCCCGCACCCTTGTTGAACACGATGCGGTTGCCGAACTCAACGGCGGTCCCGCCGATCAGGCTGTCGTGGGCCCCTTCATCGATCAAGACGCCGTCGGCGCCGTTGGGCAGCATGAGGAAGCGGTTGATGCTCGCGCCGATGACGTTGGCCTGGACGATCGTTCCGCGGGTCGACTGCGACTGGATCAACACGCCTTCGCGCAGGTTGCCGCTGATGATGTTGCCGCTGGCGGCCAGGCCACCACCGATGATGCTGCCAGCCGGTCCGCCGCCTACAAGGACGCCCAGTCCGTTCGGCAAGGCCCTGCCCCCGGCGGAATCGGTACCGATCTTGTTGCCGTCCACGCTGTTGTTGTCGGTGCCGGCCCCCAGAATGGCGACGCCGGCCAGCTGGTTGGCGCTGATGCAATTGCCCGGCGCGTCCACGCCGCCGCCACCGATCAGGCCCAGATCGGGTGCGTCCCCGACGATGTTGTCATGCGCCCCACGCTCCATGAGCACCCCGTGCGTGCTGTTGCCGTCGTCCACCCCCTCGTCGTCGGCGATACCGACCCGGCTGCCGTAGACGCGGTTTCCGGCGACATTGGGTCCAGTCATGACCAGACCCACCATGTTGCGGATCAAGGTCACGCCTTCGCCCGGGATGCGCCCGCCGATTTCGTTGTCGGCGCCGTTCTCGCTGATCGCCACCGCAGCGTTGAAGTTCTGCAGGGTGAGTCCCCGGATCGTGTTGCCGCCCGACGTGATCACCAAGCCGTCGAAGCCGACCTCGCCGACGCCCGCCGACAGCACGACACCGCTGCCGGTGCCGTCGATGCGGTCGCCGCCGGTCGACAGCGGTGGCAAGCCTGGTCGGACGGTGAAGTCCAGTCCGAAGGCTCCCGCCACCGGCGTGGTGGTCACCGCGGGGGTCGCCACGGGCGGCTGCACGTTGATGGTCTGCGGCGCCGCCGGTGGGAACACCGCCGGGTCGAAGACGATGAGATCGGCTTCGGCCGCGCCTGGACTGCCGGACACCTGTCCGCGCTCAGCGGCGCTCAGATCCTGGAGTCGCAACCTGCCTGTGGCGAGAAGGATGGCCTCCCGAAGGGTGAGGAGGGCATCGCCCAAGGCGCCGGGATCGGCGGTGGAGTCGACGATCAGGATGCTCGCCTGGGCGCGCGTGGGGCGCGGGCTGGGCGTGATGGAAGCGGTCACCGTCGCGGTCGGCGAGGCCGTGGCCGTCCTGGTCTGCGTTGCGGTGGCGGTCGCGGTGCCGCTGGGCACCGCGGTCGTCGACGGTACGGTCGTCGACGGCGCGAGCGTTGCGGTGACTGAGGACGCCGGCGTTGGCGTGGCGGCGGTCGTGGCAGTCGTGGCAGTCGTGGTCGCGACCACTGTTGCCGTCGGCTGGGGACTGGCGGAGGACGTCGCCACAGGCGTCGCGGTCGCGACCGGCGTAGCCGTCGGCTGGGGACTGGCGGAAGCGGTGGCCGTCGCGACAGGCGTCGCGGTCGCGACCGGTGTAGCTGGCGTCTGGGGGCTGACAGTGACCTGCGCGGTCAGCGTGGCCGAGGCCGTAGCATTGACCGTCGCGGTGGCGGTGGCGGTCGTCGGCGGACTCGCGGTGGCCGTGGCGACGGCCGTGGCGGAGGCTGCCGTGGTGACGGTCGGCGTGGCGGAGACCGTTGCGGTTGCTTGCGGGCTGGCCGTTGCCGTCGGGATCGCCGTGGCGGTCGCCGTGCGGGTAGCCGTTGCCTGGGGGCTGGCCGTCGGGGGCACGGTGGGCGACAGGGTGCCGGTCGGCGTCCTCGTAGGCGACGGCGTCCGGGTTACAGTGGGCGTGGCACTGGGCAAAGGCGTCTGGCCGGTGGGGCCGCCGAAGGTCGCCGGCGTGCGCGTAGGCGTTGCGGGCGTGGTGGTAGGGGCGCTCGGCGTGACCAAGGTGTTGATGAACGGGAACTCCACGTAGAAGACGCCCTCAAGTTGCGCGATACCCACCCCCAGCACGTAGCTGGGATGCAACTGCCATTCGGCCGGGTAGTCGACGGCACGCACGACCGTGTTGAGCGGCAGGTGTTGCGCGCAACTGGGCTCGGCCCCGGTCGTGACGTACGAGCGCTGCGTCACGAACTGGACGACGTTGATCGTCACCCCGGCGATGTAGGGCTCGCCCGGATCGTGCGCGGCGTCGTTGTCGAGGTCTTCGTAGGCCCCCAGGCAGATGTCGATGCGGTTGACCGAGATGTTTACCACCAGATCTTCGCCGCTGTTGAAGTTCTCGACCTGATTGCTGGTGACCCCATTGAGTTTGAAGGTCACGATTTCACCCTCGACGGCCCCCTCGCGCTGCGGCGTGTCCGGATCATCCGCCGGCACCTGCAGGTCATAGACGCGCTGACCGGCCATGTCGAAGACCGATGCGGTGGCCAGAACCTGATCGCCCAGATGCACGCTCACCAACATGTTGATCGGGGCGGGGTTGCCATAGTACGTGGCGGTTCCGTGGTAGCGGGCTGAGGCCGGAGCCGTGACCGGCCGATCCTGGATGTCCCCCAAGTCACGGGCCTGAGCGCCTGTCGCGGACGCCACCGAGAGCAGGAGGCAGGCAAGCCAGAGCAGACGGGTCCTGGCGCGACTGGCGCGGCGAGGACGGCGATCTCGTTGAGTCAACACGGGCATTCTCCTGGGCGAACGGGGCCGGGACGCATGACCCATACAGGTACTGGACTGCCACGGACTGCCGAGTAGTATACCAGCTCTTAACGTTCTTGTCACCTGCGTGTGTCAGCATTCCCTGGTCACCAACCGAGCGGCAGGGCCCAAGGCAACGATGTTGCGTCCATAGAGTGCCGGCGCTAGACTTTGGCCGGAGGGTCGGGTTAATCAATTGGTGACCTCGATCCGGGCCACGGACAGGGGTTCCTGGGCCTCAGGTGGCCCGACGTGGCGTCATGATCAACCACGACGGGCAGCGCCCGAAGGCCCGGTCGAAACGCAGGAGAAGTCGACATGCCCAAGTCTCATCGGATCCGTCCCCTTGCCGCCGCCTGGATCTGCATCCTGCTCGTGCCGGTCTTCCTGGGCACCTTGACCGATAGGTTGCCCGCGACTCGCGGGGCTGCCGCCGTGGAACCCGGCGGGTTCGTTCTCGACACCACCTGGCCGCTGCCTGCGGCTCCGGCTCTGCCGGTGGATCTGGCCATGGGTCCGGAAGGCACCCTGTACGTGGCCGACGGCCGGCACAACAGCGTCATGGTCTTCGGCCAAGATGGTCTGTTGCGGGCGGAATGGGTGTTCGAACCGGACGATGAAGTGTTGGTGCCGATGGCCGTGGCCGTGGATACCATCCGGTCCACCGTTCATGTGCTCTGGGCCAGCCACAAGGCCGAGGGCGATCAGCTCAGTTTCCAGGGCTTGAGGCTCGACAGCAGACAACTCGACGGTCGTCCACTGCGTCCCTTGCGGGCCCTGACCGGGATCGGCCTGCCCAGCGACATGGTCGTCGCCACCGGCAGCGGCGAGCTCTTGATCAGCGCTGACAACCAGGTGCATCGCGTGAGGCCGGATTCGAGCTGGCGCGTCGGGGGCTTCGACCTGGGCGGAGCGCCGGGGGAGAGCGTTCGGCTGGCGGCGCTCGGGGACGGTCGGGTGGCCGTCGTGCGGCCTTTGGACAGCAAGGTCCGACTGCTCACCGTTGAAGGCATCCCGGCGGGGGTCGTGGACGTCAAGGGTCTCAGCCCGGTGGCCGCGGCCGGGGCCCCGGACGGGGGCCTGGCCGTGCTCGTGGCCGGTGCCGATCCCAACGATCCGGGCGGGCCCGGCCTGATGACCTTCGATGCCGCCGGGCAGTTGACGTCCACAAGCAGTCTGGCCAGCTTGGGTATGCCGGCGCTGGGGAACGTGAGTTGGCCCTGGTCCCTCGCGCTTTCGCAAGCCGGAATGGCCTTGACGACAGGCAGCCGTCAATTCCAGACCCTCGGCTATGACAATGCCTTCGCCCTGCGGTTCACCTTGACCGGCAGCCCCATCCGCAGCAGCTTCCGACCCCAATCGGCGACGCACGGACCGCAGCCGCAGCTGGCCTTGGACCGCGGTCCAGGAGGTGAGCTCGTGGTCCTGGATGGGCGCGACGGCCGGCTGCTGGGATTTGCGGCCAATGGGCGCTCACGGGTGCTGGGTGTTGTCCCGGAGGATACCGTGGATCTCAGCGCGGGCCAGTCGGGACAGGTGTATCTGACCACGCGTCAGGGCGAGCTGTGGCGCCTGCCCATCGGCGACAGCCTCGTTCCGGACTGGTCCGTTCCCTGCCGTTGCGACCTCGGAGGCCGCCTGGCCAGCAACGATCTCGCGGTGTATGTCAGCCAGCCACGCACGGGCGAGGTAGGCGTCTTCGACAGCGCCGACGGCCAGCGCTTGCGCCCCTACAGCCTGCCGGGCAGCGCCGGGCTATGGCCCACGGACGTGGCCACCGGCGCCGGTGGACTGCTTTATACCGCCGACATGATCAGCGCCCAGGTACAGGCCTGGCGGCGCGCAGAGTCGCCCGATGGCGTCTGGCAGGCCGGCCTGCTCGGCGGACCGCGCCGTGTCGCGACCGGGCAATGGGACGGCCAGAACGTGGTGGCCGCCTTGCTCGCCGACGGCTATGTCGAGCTGCACGATGCGCGCAGCGGGCGGCTTCTGGCGCGCTGGCTGCCGGCCGCCGACGACATCGCCATGGATCCGGTCGACCTGGCCCTCGGGCCTGATGGCATGGTCTTCATCGCCGATGCGGCCACCCGTGCCGTTCGGGTCTATCTGCCCGGAATCGACATCGATCCCACGGCCGAGCCGCAGCCCAGCCCCAGCCCGACGCCATCCGAACTCGCCTGCACCATCACCGGCGACCGGGTCGCCGGGCCGTCGACCGTGGTGTTGGGAGCGTCGGCCGGGGTGACCCTGAGCCTTTCTGCCGACTGCCCCAACAGCTCCCGGGTGCTCGGCGCCGACCTGCTGTTGATCATCGACCGCTCCAGCTCCATGAAGGGTGCCAAGCTGGAAACGGCGGTGGAGGCGGCGCGGAGCTTCGTTGAATTGCTGGACCTGCGGTACCACCGCGTGGGGCTGGTCAGCTTCAGCGGCGAGGCGACGATCGACCTGCCTTTGGGTACCGACGCCGGACGCATGGTCGACGCTCTCACGGCCCTCCGGTCCGGCGGAGAGACCAACATTTCCGCGGCAGTCATCGCCGCACGCCAGCATCTGCAGTCGGAGGGCCGCGGCGAAGCCTTGCCGGTCGTCGTGCTGCTCACCGACGGACAGGTCGGGACGGCATCCGATCCGCGTCAGCCGGCGCGTGAGGCGCGCGGCTGGGGCATCCTCTTCTACACCATCGGACTCGGCGAGGACGCGGCGCGCGACCTGCTGCTGGACATATCCGGCGACCCGTCCCGCACCTACATGGCGCCGGCCCCCAGCGAGCTCTTCCCCATCTACCGCAAGATCTTGCGGCAGGTGCTCACCAGTCTGGCGGGCAGCCTCATCATCTCGGAGCCCATGGTCGGGGGGCTGGACCTGCTGCCCGGTTCGGCGCTACCGGACGCCCTGGTGAGCGACCAAGGCCTGCAATGGTCACGCACGCTGCTCCCGCGCACGGGTATCACCCTCAGTTACCGAGTCACCGCGGGACGCGAGGGCTGCCGGGCGCTGAGCGCCAGCAGCCGCGCCGACTATACCGATGCCGATGGCATCCGCCGCAGCTATGCCTTTCCGATTCCCACCCTGTGCGTGGTCACCGCGACCCCCAGCCCGACGCCATCTCCGACCGCGACGCGCACAGCGACGCCGACCGCGTCGCCCAGCGCCGTCCCGCGACCTATCTTCCTGCCGCTGCTCAACGGTTGTCGCGTGGCGGCCAATCCGGTCGACGTCGTCGTGCTGCTGGATACCTCGAGCAGCATGACCGGCGACAAGTTCAGCGATGCCAAGGGCGCGGCGCGAAGCTTCGTCGCGCTGCTGGACCTGCGCCGCGATCAGGGCGCGGTCATCGGCTTCAGCGGCAGCCCCGTGCTGGCCCAGGGCCTGACCCAGAATGTGGCGGCCTTGCAGGCAGCGGTCGACGCGCTGTCCCTGGGCAGCGGCACCCGGATCGACCGCGCCCTGCAGGCGGCCGTCAGCGAACTCCTGGGACCGCGGCGCCGATCCGGGAACCAAGGCGTGATCGTCCTCCTTTCCGACGGCGCCCACAGCGGCAGCGCCGCAGACCTGCGGCGTTCCGCCGCGGAGGCGCGAAGCCTGGGAGCCATCGTCTACGCCATCGGCTTCGGCCCGGACGCCAACCGGACCGAACTCACCAGCATCGCCGGACCTGAGCGGACCTTCATGGCCGTCGATGGCCTGGCCCTCAAGCGCATCTACCGCGAGATCGCCTCCAGCATTCCCTGCCGCTGAACCCCCGTCAGGGCTAACGCCTTGCGTCGCAGCCGACCCTACGACGTTGCCCCTTGCGACCTTGCGATCAGGCCTTGGTGATCGGCATGCGCCGTTCTCGGCCGAATGCCCTGTCGGTCACCTTGGGGCCGGGAGCCGCTTGCCGCCGTTTGAACTCGGAGCGGTCCACAAGGCGAGCGATCCGGTCCACCATGGCCGGGTCGAAGCCGAGGGCGACGATCTCTTCGCGCGACATCTCCCGTTCGACGTAGGCTTCGAGGATCGGGTCCAGGACCTCATAAGGCGGCAGGCTGTCGGCGTCCTTCTGATCCGGTCGCAGCTCGGCCGAAGGTGGGCGGTCGATGGAATGCTGCGGGATCCGCGGACCGTCCGAACGGCTGTTGCGCCACCGCACGAGGTCATAGACGCGCAGCTTGCCCACGTCCTTCAACACGGCGTAGGCGCCGCACATGTCGCCATAGATGGTGGCGTAGCCCACCGCGTACTCGCTCTTGTTGCCGGTGGTGAGGACCAGCCACTGGAACTTGTTGGACAGGGCCATCAGGCTCATGCCTCGAATCCGCGACTGCAGGTTCTCCTCGGTGACGTCGGCAGCACGACCTTCAAACAAGGGCGCCAAGGCGTCCAACGTGGCCTGAAAGACGTCGTCGATGGGCAGTTCCAGCAGCTGGATCCCCAGAAGGCCCGCCAGATCACTGGCATCGCCCAGGCTGCTCGGTGAGGAGTAGCGCGCCGGCATGGCCACACCGACCACCTGTTCTGCGCCAAGGGCATCCACCGCGATGGCTGCGGTAAGGGCGGAATCGATGCCACCGGAGAGGCCCAGCAACACCTTCCGGAAACCGTTCTTGCGCACATAGTCCCGCGTGCCCAGGACCAAGGCGGCCCATAGCTCCGCCAATGGCTCGGCAGGAGGGGCCGGTACGGCGGCGGCGAGCGGCGCGGTCTCCGCCGATCGCAACGCGGTCATGTCCAGGTGCAGAGACGGCGTCAGGCGTGGGTCGGGGGTCAGCAGACGCGCGCGACGGATGCGTGGGTCCAGCAGCCGATCACGGAAGACCTCGCCGATGGGCAGATCGAGCACGATGAAGTCTTCGGCCATGCTCGCTCCACGCGCGATGACCCGGCCATCCGGATCCAGCACCAGGCTGTTGCCGTCAAAGACGAGCTCATCCTGGCCGCCCACAAGGTTGCAGTACACCAGAAATGCGCCCGTGTCTCCGGCCCGGGTGCCGAGCATGCGCTCGCGATAGGCCGGCTTGCCGATGGCATAGGGCGAAGCGCTCAGGTTGACGAGCAGCTCGGCGCCGGCGAGGGCTTGTAGCTGGGGCGGGCCGGCGGCATACCAGATGTCCTCGCAGATGCTTGCCCCCACCCGCACCCCTCCGACCTCGAACACCGGAAAGCGCCGTCCCTCCCGAAAGTAGCGCGCCTCGTCGAAGACGCCATAGTTGGGAAGGTAGGCCTTGTGGACCGTATCGACCCAATGTCCGTCGCAGAGGACGGCAGCGGCGTTGAAGAGCTCGTCCCCTTCTCGATGCGCCAGACCGACCAGCGCCACCAGACCCGCCGTAGCCGGTGCCAGCGTCTCCATCGCTTCGCGGTTGCGGCGGGCAAACTCAGGCCGCAGCAGCAGATCCTCTGCCGGATAGCCGCAGAGCGCCATCTCCGGCAAGACCAGCAGGTCCGCCGCCGCCGACCTGGCGCGTTCGATGGCGGCAAGGATCGCCGCGCCGTTGCCCGCGATGTCGCCGACCTTGACGTTCAACTGCGCCAGGGCCACGCGGAAGCGCGGCCCCGCTTCTTGCGGCGTGGCCCCCAAGTTCAGTCCCCGCCGCGCGCCGTCGGCGGCGCGCCTTCGGAGCGACCGCCTCGCCGGCGATCGCGCCGCCTTCGCGCATTGCGCGCCTGCGGTGCGTCGGTCGGCGCCGGAGCCGCGGGCGCAGCCCCGGATTGTGGCTGCGCCGCCGCCGGCCGGACCCCTTCCGGGGCGGGTCGCGGCCCTGCGGGCCGCTCGTTGCCGCGCCGCCGCCGTCCGGATGGCTCAGAACGCTCGAGGATAGCGCCCCGACCGCGCTCCGACGAAGGTCGCTCCTCCCGCTGAGCGCCATCGAGGCGCGGCGGCAGTTCCTCGATCACCGGTGCGGCCGGCCGCTTCGGCGCGCGATCGGCTTCGAACTCCAACAGCGCTTCCGCGGCCGGCACGCCCTGCGCGATAGCCTTGGCGCGACGGTCCTGCTGTTCGGCGAACTCATCGCCGGCGACAGTGATCCGCGCCCCGGTTTCCCAGCTGATGGTGATCAGCCGCGTCAAGACGTTCACATCCACGACCCGGCCGCGTCCGACAGCGCTGATCAGGCTGGCGCCGATCTTTGGGAGGCCCTTGTTCATCTCGCTGTACTGGTCGTCTTCAAAAGACAGGCAGCACAGCAGCTTGCCGCAAACGCCGCTGATCTCAGAGGGGTTGAGCGGCAGCTGCTGGTTCTTCGCCATGCGGATCTGTATCGGCTGGAATTCCGTGATCCAGGTGCTGCAGCAGAGTTCGCGACCACAGCGGTCGATGCCGCCCAAGAGCTTCGCCCGGTCTCGGGGGCCGATCTGACGCAGGTTGACCCGCACCTTCAACTGCTCGGAAAGGATGCGGACCAACTCGCGCGAATCGACCTGGGCCTCGTCGGAAAGAAAGAAGACCGTGACTCGGGAGCCGTCAAAAGCACCCTCCGCCACAACCGCATGCATCGGCAGCCGGAGCCGCTCAATCTCCGCTCGGGCCGCTCCGACGGCGCGCCGCTCCATATCCTTGGCCTCTTGCTCGCCAGCCAGATCGTCATCGCTCGCCAGCCGGGTGATGTTCTTGAGGCGTCCAAGGCCCTTGTTGTCCACGATCTGTTCCGGGGACAGGACGATTCGACCCATCTCCAGGCCTCGCTGGGTATCGGCGACGACCCGGTCACCGACGCTCATCACGGTCGAACGGTCGCCAACGCCGAAGTAGTAGATCTTGCCGGCGCGCTTGAAGCGTACGCCGACCACGGGTTGCGTCATGATGGCATCTCCAGTATCAGGGTCTCAAGCACCAGTTGCGGCGCCGCATTGGCTCGCAGGCGACGCAGGGCGTCTTCGGTCAATGATAACATGCTCAAGATAGCAGCCGGGCTCAGCGCCTCGGCGAAGGTGGCCAGCGAAACAGACCGTTCGCGGTTCACCACGGCATCAGGCAATCCGGAACGCCACAGGAGCAGGTCTCGCCACCAGCCGATCCAGCCCTCCAGCAACGCGTCCAGCGCGTCGGTCCGCCGCGCGATTTCGGGCGCGCTTCGGAGCCGTTCAGACCGCGGCGCAGTCAGCAAGCGCTCCAGAAGGAGCAGGCCTTCGATGCGCTCCTGCTCGCGCGCCGGGTCCTCAAGTTCGGCCAGGGCCCAGTCCAGCCGGCCTCCGGAGCGCCGCCCCAGAGCCATCGCGGCATCGGGCGGCACGTCCTGCAACCGCGTCAACAGCTCGGCGACGATGACGGCGCCAGGCGGCCGGACGCTGATGATCCGGCAGCGCGAACGGATGGTAGACAAGACCCGTTCCGGCTGGCTGGCCGTCAGGATGAGCACCGCTCGCGATGGCGGCTCCTCCAAGGTCTTCAACAGGCTGTTCGCGGCACCGGGCGTCGCCTGATCGATGTCGGCCAGGAGCGCCACGCGACGGGGAGATTCCAGCGGCAAGAGCGCAAGGTCCGCCAGCAATTGGCGGGTCGAATCCACTTTGAGCGGTGACGCGGCGACCATGAGGTCTGGATGCTGACCGGCAAACACCAACCTGCAGGACCGACATGCGCCGCAGGGCTCTCCCGCTGAGGGGTTGAGACAGAGCATGGACTGCGCCAACCACCGTGCCAGTCGGCGCTTGCCGGCGTGAGCCGGGCCGGTCAGCAGGCTGGCATGGGCCTGGCGGCCGCGGGCCTGGGCGAGCGCCAGACGTGCGGCAGCGGCCTCCAGTCCATGGGTCGGCAGGCGGAATTCGGGATCGACGTCACCCGAAGCTGCGTGGATCACCGCCGTCATTCCGGCAGGGCCAAGAGCCAGATGCAGCGGTCCTCTTCAGCCCGAAAGGCGAGATGGCGGCCATCCGGCGACACGGACCAGTCGTTTCCAGCGACACGAATCGGCAGATCAGCGGGGTCCAGGAGGACCGAGCTCTTTCCCAGAAGCGCGTCGAATTGCAGCACGGCATGGGCCGGCGCTCCGGGCAGCAGGGGGATGTACACCAGTCGGTTGTCGTCGCGCCAACGGTAGGCGCCCGGAAGCTCGAGCTTCCGCGGCGGGCCGCGCTTCGGCTCCGTCGGAGCCAACCAGATACCGTTGGCGTCCGCTTGCTCGCGGTCGAGGCTGACCATGTAGGCCACCCAACTGGCACCGGGCGAAAGGGCCACATCGGAAAGCCAGGATCCGGCGGCGATCTCTTCAGCCACCCCATCGGCCAAGGCGATACGCTGCAGGCTGTAGACGGCACTGCCTTCGACCTGTCTTCCCAGGGCCAGGACATGTTCGGAATCCGGCATGAAGCGGAGCAGGCTTCCACCCCACATGCCGCCCAACGAGCGCTCCTGTGTGCCATCCAAGGCCGACGCGAAGAAGCTGTTGAAACCATCGACGTCGCTGCGGCCACCCGTGGCGGCATACCATGCGAGTGCGCCGCCGTCCGGCGCCACCAAGGTCGGATTGCCGCCCGTACCCACCGGCCATTCCAGCCCGGTCTCCTTGTCGGTGACGATGCTGATGTCGCCCTCCGGCCGCGCCGAGAAGCGCGGCTCACCTTCAGAGGCTGCCAGCGCCCCGTCGAAGACGACCGGTAGCTCACCGGGAGGCCAGATGGGCAAGGCGTACATCGCCGTCTGAGAACTCCCTTCGGGCCGATCGACAAAGCGCAGGCTCTTGCTATCGGCGGACCACCAACTGCCCACGCAGCAGCCGTCGAAGGTCAGTTGGCGAAGCCGAAGCTCCCAGGCGGCCCGACCCCCCGTCGCGCCCACCGCGGCGCCATCCGCCGTGGTCTCGAACTGCTTCAGGGTGAGCGCGGCCATCGGCGTCGGTGGCGGTCCATAGGTCTCGGTGGGAATGCCCGCGGCCAGGAAGTCCCCTGGACGGCGCCAATTGACCGCTGCTTCGCGAGCGGCGATGGTCAGACCCGCACCGACGATGGCCAGTGAGGCGATCATCAACGCCAGTCGACGTGCGCTGGAGGCTCGCCGGCGCGCCGGGCTTCGGTGTTCTGTTGGCAGCCTTGCGGGCGGCGGCAGCATCACCACCGGGGAGGCAAGCTGCCGCCCGGCCGCGGCGCGGGCCAAGGGCCCCGGATCCGGCGCCTCACCGGCAGGCGGGAAGGCCAGGCCATCGGTCAGGGGCAGCGGGCCGGGCGGCAGTTCAGGGTCGTGCGGGCCAGGGCTGGGCATAGTCGTTCAGCGGAGGGCCGCCGAGGCTGATGGGCGGCTGATCGTCGATGGACTGCCAGCGCCGCGGCGCCTCGAGGTCGCGCTCGAAGGTCAGGGGCGCCGCCCCCAACAGGAGGATGCCATGCCAATCGGCTTCGATGACATCCACCGGATTGTGCAGCCGCTGGGTGGTCCGGTCCCGCACTTCCAGGTGCAGATGCGGCGCGGCGTGGCAGGTTCCGTACATGTCGCCCGATAGCGCCACCTCCTGGCCCCGGGCCACGTACTGGCCGTTATGCAGCGCGGGCCGCTGCAGCAAGTGACCATAGAAGGACACGAAGCCGTTGCTGTGGTCGATCATCAGGTTATGCGGCGGCGCTCCGCCGCGGCCGTCGACACTGATCACGACGCCGTCGCCGATGGCCAGCACCGGCGTGCCGCAAGGGGCCGCCAGGTCCAGGCCCATATGCAGACCCTGGCCGCTGCGGTACAGGGATGCGCGTTCGGCATAGGCATAGGTCGAGTTGCCGTAGGGCTGCGATACATACCAGGTTCCGGGACCCGGGGCAGCGTCAAAAGGCAGCCTGAAAGGGCGCTGGGACCCTTGCCCCTTGCCGGCCGACACGCAGAGCGCGCCGCCGAGGACCAGCATCGACAAGACCTGACGCCAGCTCAGCATCGGTCAGACATCCTCATCGAGCGCATGTTCCGATATCTCGGTGCTCCATGCCTGGAAGTCCGCCCGGGCCTCCAACTCGATCTCACCGAAGACCTCGGCCTGGGTGGCTCGCACCACTCGGCGCCGCAGCAACTCGAGTACGGCTAGAAAGCTGACGAGCACATACTCTCGGTCGCTGCGAGCGCCGAACAGGGCCTCCCGGAAGGTGATGCGGCCCTGGCGATGGATGAGGTCGCGGATCTCTCGAAACCGCTCTGCCAGCCGCACTCGCGGACGCGGCGGCGGCTGGCTCGTTCCGGAGGCGGCGATGCTGGCGGCCTCCGCTGCCTGTGCCTCCGCCAGCGCCCGTTGAAACGCCAGGGCGAGGTCGCGCACGTCAAGGTCGCCCGAGCGGAGATCCGGGGCCAGAGGCAGCAGTCCGGCCGGCCGGACAAAGGCGCGAAACCCCACCTGCTCGCGGCGGCCGAGGCCTTCGGCAGCAGCTCGGTAATGCTTGAACGCGCGAAGCCGCTCCATGAGGTCCAGAGCGTCATCACCGTCCGCTTCCGGCGCCGGTGGACGAGGCAACAGGCTACGGCTCTTGATCACCATGAGCGTGGAGGCCACCTCGCAAAAGGCGGCGATCGCACCGGCATCGACGGTCTCCAGGCGACTGAGGTGGGTCAGGTATTGCCCGGTGACCGCGGCGAGAGACAAGGCGCTGATGGCCAGTTTCTCCCTACGGATCAAGGTGAGCAGCAGATGGAGCGGGCCTTCATAGACCTCCAGCCGCACGGCGAAGCCTGCCAGCAGCGCCTGGGTGCCCCAGGATTCCGCGCCACCCGAAGGTTCGACAGCTTGCTCCACCACTCCGTGCATCGGCAGGACCGCAGCTCAGCCGGACTGCCCGCCGGCAGGGCCGACGGCCGGATCTCGCAGACGGTCACCCACCATCTGGAACAGCCGCGACCGCCATTCGGCCAGGAAGGCGGGGCCGGGGCAGTCGGTGGACACCATCTCGCCGTGTCCCCTGATGGCCTGACGTGGCAGTCCCAACTGCTGACAGAGGCATGACAGCAGGTCGGCGGCGGCATCCATCTGGCGCCCGGTCGGGGCGCCCAGCCGCAGGTCGCCCAGAAGGGCGATACCGACAGCAACCGGGTTGAACTGCGCGACGTGGTGGCTGCTGACCCCAAGGTCCTGGCATTGCTCGATCAGTCCGTCAGGACCGATCACGAAGTGGTAGCCCATGCCCGGCCAACCATTGACGCCGACATGCTCCGCGGCGATCTGGCGGGCGTCAAAACGCGCCGAGGCACCGGAATGATGCAAGATCAGGTAGCGGATCTGCGCCAAGGGGCGCAGTGGGTAGCGCAGGGTGACGTGAGTGGGTAGCTCCGCCCGCAGGTCCAACCATTGCGGAAACCGCAGCTCTGTTGCGGTCGGCGCAGCCTCCTGCCGGGCCAATGCCATCGATCCCAACGGCCGCGGGGCAATCTGCCCGTCGGATCCCAACTCCAGAACCAGATTGCGGAAGTACTGGACCGGATGGCCGTCCTCGACCCGCGGTTCGCCCAAGGCCGGGCCGCATACCGTGGCCCCATGATGGGCGGCAAAGGCGGCAAAGCGCTGCGCCGCATGCAACACAGCCGCGGCTTCCGGACCCGCCGCGGCCGGCACACCACGCTCATCGCGCAGGTTTCCAGCGACGGATGCCGGCTCCAGCGATGGGGGCAAGAGGGAATCTTCCATGCGGACATTCTAGACCCAGGCGCTGGTCTGAACGAACTTGCCGTCCCGCCGACCAGCACCACGGCATCCTGATACCGCACCTCAATGGGGCATGACCTCGCGGCCAAAGAAGGATTCGAGACCCGGCATAACCACCGGCTACTCTCAAAGTCCATGGTGGTGCGATCCTAGAAGCCGAGTCCCCGCTCTCGCAGCGATACCCAGCCGCGACGCGCCAGGATCACGTGATCCAGCACCGCGATGTCGAGTAGCCGGCCCGCCTCGACCAACTGCCTGGTGACCTGAGCATCGGCGGCGCTGGGGGCCGGATCACCCGAGGGGTGGTTGTGCACCAGGATCAAGGCGGCGCAATTGCGGCGGATCGGCTCGCGAAAGACCTCCGCGACACGGACGGGGCTCGTGTTCAGGCTGCCTTTGTACACCTCGTACACCGCCAGAACCTCGTTCTTGACGTTGAGCATGAGCAGGCGTAGATGCTCCTGCTCCAGCTCCACCATCTCCGGACCCAGCAGGATGTGCACGTCGGCGGGTCCGGCGATACGCGGCAGGTTGCCGGCAGGCAAGGTGATCAGGCGCCGTCCGAGCTCCAGGGCCGCTTTGAGTTGGAGAGCCCGCGCCTGCCCCAGTCCGGGGACCGCCTGCAGCTCCTCCAAGGAGGCGCGCGCCAGACCGGCTAGCCCGAATCGGCTGATCGCGTCAAGCCCCAGGCCCAAGGCGCTCGTCCCGCGGCTGCCCGTGCCCAGCACCACCGCAATCAACTCCGCCGTCGCCAGCGCCGTGCCTCCGAGCCGCGCAAGCCGCTCGCGCGGGCGCTCCGAAACTGGCAGGTCAAGAATGGCCATTGGGGGCGAAAGGTCCACAAGGGGATGCTAAGCCATCGCGGGACGGGCGGATAGGGCCTGCGCGCCAGATCCGTGACAGCTTCAAGACGGCCCCCTATACTCTGGCCCATGAATCATGTGGACCAGGAAGTACCGCCTTTGGGCGGCGCCATCTTCGACGTGGAGGGCGTCATCGCCTTCCCTGACCGGTCGGCGCTGGCGGTCGGACTGGCCGCCCTGGACCCCGCGCTCACACCGGAGGGGCTGCATGCCCTGCGGCATGCGCCCGACCTCTACCCCTTGTGGCAGGCCTTTTCCACCGGCTCGCTCGACGCGGACGACTACTGGTCGGCGGTCCTTCGGGCGGCAGGACTGAGCGCGGAACCGAACGAGGTGGCCGCCATTCGCGATCTGCAGTCGCGCGTGACCTGGGCCCGCTTGGACGACGGCGTGCTCGCCTTGGCGGACGCGCTGCGCCGGGCCGGCCTGCAGACTGCCATCCTCTCCAACAGCGCCGTGGACTACGAACCGCAGATCGGCCGATTCGCCCATCGATTCGACCGCGCCCATTTCTCCCACCGCACGGGGCGCCGCAAGCCCGATCCCCAGTCATACCTGCGGTTGGCCTCAGAACTCGCGCTCGACCCCGCGGCGATCCTGTTCATCGACGACAAGCAGCGCAACATCGAGGCGGCCCGGATCATCGGCATGCAGACCTGCCTCTTCCGTTCTGCCGAACAGCTGCGCGACGTCCTTCTGGACCTCGGGGCGTTGCCGGCATGAACGGGTCCAGCGAACCGCCTGCGGCTGCGGCGCCAGAGACGTCGCCGCAGCCCCCGGTGGCTCCGACGGAGTTTCAGTGGATTGCGACTCCGGAAGACTGGGCTGCCTTCGCGCCAAATCTGTTCGCCGCACCGTTGGTCGCTTTGGATGTCGAGGCCGACGGTTTCCATCGCTACCCCGAGCGGCTTTCCCTCATCCAGATTGCCCTGCCAGGTCCATCGATCGCCATCCTCGATCCACTTGCGGTCACCGAGCCGACTGTCCTTGGCGCGGTGCTGGCGGACAGCGGACGGATCAAGGTGTTGCACGCGGCCAGCTATGACGTGCGCGCCCTGCGCCGCGACCTGGGCTTCAGCCTCAGCGGGCTCTACGACACGGCGATTGCCGCGCAGTTCCTGGGTATGGAGCGCACGGGACTGGCCGCCGTGCTTCAGGAAGTCTTGGGCATCGAGCTGGCCAAGTCCAAGCGACTGCAGCGGATGGACTGGTCGCAGCGGCCCCTTCCAGAAGCCGCCCTGGCCTATGCCGCTGACGACGTCGCCTACCTGATCGCCCTCTACCATGCCCTGGTGGCACGCATCGCCGACCTGGGGCGTACGGCATGGGTTCAGGAGGAATGCGAGCGCTTGGAGGTGTTCCGACTGGAACCGCCGCCGACTTCCGAAGAGGCCTGCCTGCTGGTCAAAGGCGCGCGAGAGCTTGACGATCGTGGTCGCGCGGTACTGCATGCCCTCTTCTGCTTCAGGGAGCAGGAGGCCTTGCGTCTCGGCCGCCCGCCGTATCGGGTGATGGGCAACGAGACGATGCTGGTGTTGGCGCGAGATCCCGGCCACCGTCTGGACAGCCTTCAGGGCATCGGTCGCCCCTATCTGGGCCCACGCCGCAAGGCGCTCCTGGCCACCTTGGCTCAGGGCAGGCAGGATCCCCCCCTCGGCTGGCCCCGCCTGGTCAGCGGTGTCCGCTGGAGCGGCGAGCACCGCGATCGCCTGGCCAAGCTCAAGGCCTGGCGCGATGAGGAAGCGGCGAAGCTCGGCCTGTCCGCCGGTCTGGTCTGGTCCGCCCGCCACCTGGATCAGCTGGCCCTGCATCCGCGGTCAGAGCCGATGGCCCTGGATCTCGGTATGAGCCGCAGTGACCTGCCATGGGTCAGGCGCTGGCAATGGGATGTCCTCGGCGATGCGCTCGGCGCACGGTTGGCAGCCTTGGACAAACCCTGAGTTGCGGCCGGCTCGCCGCCGGCGCATCCATACGCTTGGGCTCATCGGTCGATCGTCGCTCATCGACCCTTAGGTAGGCGGCAGATATACGCCGCAACAGTGGCAACCACTGCAACGTTTTATCGCGACAGACGAGCGGGGTCCTGCCCCGGTATCGCACGAGGAGGAGTATCAGCAGTCATGGACGCTATGGCGAGCGCCGCACCTTTGATCCGTATCCGCGAAGCGGCAGCCTATGATGGTCAGGTCGTACGCCTGCAGGGCTGGGTCCAGAACCGCACCGACAAGGGCCGCCTGCAGTTCATCCAGCTGCGCGACGGTACGGGGGTCCTGCAGTCGGTCGCCTTCCAGAAGGACCTTCCGGAGGCGGACTTTGCGGCCGCGGGGCAGCTGACCCAGGAGAGCGCCGTGCGGGTCGAAGGGCTTCTGCGCGCCGACGCCCGCGCGCCGGGCGGCTTCGAGTTGGGTTTGAGCCGCTTGGAGGTCGTATCACTCGCGGAATCCGGCTACCCCATCCAACCCAAGGAGCACGGCACCGGCTTCCTGATGGAGCAGCGCCATCTGTGGATCCGCAGTCCCCGCCAGGCCGCCATCCTGCGCATCCGGGCCACGATCATCAAGGCCATTCGCGATTGGCTCGACAGCAACGATTTCGTGGGTGTGGACACCCCCATTCTGACCCCGGCCGCCTGTGAAGGGACCACGACGCTCTTCGCCACCGATTACTTCGGCGAGACCGCCTATCTGAGCCAGAGCGGCCAACTCTACAACGAGGCGACGATCGCCGCCCTGGGGCGCACCTACTGCTTCGGCCCGACGTTCCGGGCCGAGAAGTCCAAGACCCGCCGACATCTGACCGAGTTCTGGATGGTCGAGCCGGAGATGGCCTTTGCCCGTCTGGAAGACGTCATGGCGGTTGAAGAGGCCTTCGTCAGCGCCATCGTCCAGACCGTATTGGCCCGCCATGGGCAGGAACTCTCGAGCTTGCTGGAGCGCGACCTGTCGCGGCTGGAAGCCGTCCGCCCGCCCTTCCCGCGCCTCAGCTACGATGAGGCGGTGACGCTGTTGCGCGAAGGCGACTTCCCTGACTTTCCGTGGGGCGAGGATTTCGGCGCGCCGCATGAAACCTACCTGGCGGAGCGCTTCGAGCGCCCGGTGTTCGTCTACCACTATCCCTCCGCCGCCAAGGCCTTCTACATGGCGGAAGTCGACGGGCGACCGGAGCTCTCCCGATCCGTGGACCTTCTCGCGCCGGAAGGCTACGGCGAGATCATCGGTGGCGGCGAACGCAGCACCGATCTGGAGCTTCTGAAGCACCGCCTGACCGAACACGGCTTGCGCCAGGAGGACTACGAATGGTACCTGGACCTCCGTCGCTACGGCGCGGTGCCCCATGCCGGATTCGGCTTGGGCATCGAGCGGACGGTGGCCTGGATCTGCGGTCTTGGCCATGTGCGGGAGACGACCGCCTTCCCGCGTCTGTTGGAAAAGATGTACCCGTGACGTCCGTCCGACTTCCGACCACGTTGCGCTGCCCCGCGCGCAGGGGACTACCGAAAGGCAGATTCATCTCCATGTCTCCTCATCGTGTCTCCACCCTCATCCTGGTCCTGGCCGGGGCGGCGATCGCCACCGGCGGTCTCCGCGGCGCCAGCGCCGCCACGGTCATCACCCGCGGCCGGCCGCTGGCACCGGCCGTAGGCTTCGCCAGCTACTACAACAGCTACCTCCTGGTCTGGGCGGAGGACCGCGGCGGCGGCACCGGACTGGACCTCTATGGCATCCGACTGACCGCCTCCGGCATCCCGCAAGGGGCGGAGGTTCCGGTGGTCGTGGCACCGGGCAACCAGAGCGACCCCAGCATGGTCTTCAGCCAACAGGTGGGGGAGTTCCTGCTCATGTACACCGACGACAGCGGCGGCCCGTCCGGCGGCTTGCCGACACCGGGCGTACCGCTTCCTGGAACGCCAGGGCTGCCGACGCCGGGAGGACCTGCGCCGTCCACGCCCCCCGTCCCGCCTCCCCCGCCGCTGCTCGCCTTGGGCAACGGGGCTGACGCTCCGCTGCAGCCGACGCCGCCGCCGCCCGGCGCCACCGCCACCTCAACCGCTCCCATTGCCACTGCCGGTCCTCCAGCGGTCCCAGCGGACGCCAGGGACATCCACGGCATTTTCGTCACCCCATCCGGCCAGCCCATCAGCAACAGCTTCCCGGTCATCAATTCGCCGGCGGATGAGACCTATCCGGATCTGGCCTATCTGCCCCGTGGCGGGCGGGGTGACCGGATCGGCATGGTGTGGCGCGAGGTGACCGGCATCGAAGCGTCGATCCACACGATGGAGATCACCCCCATCGGACGCAACTTCGTGCTCAGCAACAAGAACAGCGTGATCTCCGGCGGCGACCTGGGCCGCCCGACCATCGCCGCCGAGGTTCCGTCAGGCGCCTACCTCGTGGCCTGGTCGCAGACGCCAACCGGCGAGAGCACGCGCGACGTATTCGCCCGGCGCCTCAACTCCAACGCCTTTCCCTATGGCCCGCCGATCAAGATCGAGGCCAGCGCCGCACCCGTGGACGATGTCTATCCCAGCCTGGGCTCGCTGGAGGACTTCGGCGGTTTCGTCATCGCCTGGGAACGGCGCGACGGCGCCAACGCCCCGGACATCCAGACGCGGCGGCTGAACAAGAACGGCATCCCCTACCGCAGCAACTACGCCCTGGCCGGCGGGCCGGCGTTCAGTTTCGCCCCGGACGTCGCCTCCAGCAGCAGCGACACCACCTTGGTGGTCTGGATCGACCGCAATGCCGCCAGCGACCATTCAATAATGGCTTCCCAGATCAACCGCACCGGCCAGCGCCGGGGTCCGGAAGTCCTGGTGGTCCAGGGCGGCGCCGGGCCGGGCCCGCTCACGCCCATCGCCCCGCCGCCCAATCCGGGCGGGCCGACGGCACCCCTACCCCCGCCGCCACCAGTGCCCTGATGCCACGCTCGGCGCCCTCAACACCGTTGTGGGGCGCTCCGACCGGCTGACCGAGAATCTGTCAGGGAGGGCGCGGCTACGGCTGCGCCCTCCTTTGCTGTACGAGCGGCCGCTGTACCCGCGGTTCAGGGCACCTGCCCTACATCGCGCCACAACCACTGGAGGGCATTGCTCGCCACCCCATGGATGCGGACCTCCCAATGCAGGTGCGGCGCCGTCGAGCGCCCCGTGGTGCCGATGGCCCCCAGGTAGGTTCCCGGGTCTACCCCCTGCCCCACGATGACCGCGATCTGGGACAGATGGAAGTAGCCGCTGTGGATGCCCCAGCCATGGTCGATCCACACCACGTTGCCCCTGACCGAGAGCGGCTCGGCCATGACCACCCGCCCGGCGGCGGGCGCGTACACCGGGTCGCCATGGCGGCCGCGCAGGTCTACGCCCGTGTGGCGGGCGATCAATCGACCGCTGTTGTAGTCGCGGTAGGTCCCGAAGGGCGACGTGACGAGCGAGCCGCCGGGGACGGACCAGCGGCCCCGCCAGAGCTGTTCCGGTCCATCCTGCCCCCAGACCTCCGCCAGGCGCTGCATCTCGGCCGCGCCGAGGGTGGGATCCAGCAGCGGCACACGATCCGGGCCCACCTGCACGGCCTCCTCGGTGTAGCCGCCGACCTGCACCCGCAGGCTGCCCGTCTCCAGGCGCTCCTGCCCCGCACCATCGATGATCCGCAGCGGCACCGGAATCACGCCCGCGGCGCCGTTCAGGTCGGTGCTCAAGACAGCGGCAAAGCTGTCCGCCGAAACCCGATGCAACGGCAGCTCCAGTCCGCCGAAGCTGGCGACAACGCTCTGCGCATCTGGCTCGCGCAGGCGAACCAGGAAAGGGTCACCCAGGGCGACCACGGGCGGAATGAGTACCAGGGGTAGGCTGGGGTCCATCGGGATGGCGGTGGGCGTCGGCGCCGGGGGCGGCGAAGGCGTCGGCAGGACTGGGATCTGCTCGAAATCCTTACGCAACGCCACATAGGCGCCGTTGAGCCATCCTTCCGTCTGATCCGGCAGGCGCACCGCGAGCCAACCGCCATCCAGATCGCGCCCGACAACGGCCACCGCGGTGGCCTGATAGGCCACGCCCAGCAGGGGGTGGAGGACGTTCGGTCCGGCCCGGACATTCAAGGCCTCGATGTTGACCACAGCGTCCTGCGGAAGGGTGGGGGTAGGGGTGCTCGTCGGCGTCAAGGTCGACGAGGGGGTCGGAGAGTTCGTCGGTGTCAACGTGGCCGTGGGGGTGGCCATGGGCGTCGGGGTGGCGCAGCCCTGCAACAACGGTAGAACGATCGAGAGGATCGCGGCCACGCACAACGCGCGAAGCATCCCGCGGACCTGTCGGACACCATTTCGCACACCCAACATCGCTAGCTCCCCGGCGTATTGCCCCACTCGCGTCGGCGCGATCCCAAGATCCAAGCCCCCAGCCCGACCATGCGACCATGGCGGCAACCCAAGGGTACAACGGCGACGCTTTGGCCCGATGTCCCGATGGTCCCTCCCTGAGCCAACCGCTCCCGATCGCAGGTCCGGGATTGTAGCCATGGCAGGCCCACCAGGCCAGCCTCGACCCGCGGTCGAACCAGGGCTTGGGACGACCGGGCCTGGGCGCTAAGATAGCGGGCCATGATTGCTGGATCGACCGCCACACCACCCCCTCAGATCTCGGGTTCCCGTCCGACGGCGGTGTTCATGGGCAGCCCGGAGTTCGCCGTGCCCAGTCTGGATGCACTGGCGGCCATCTGCGACGTGACCGCCGTCCTCACCCAGCCGGACCGGCCGGCAGGACGAGGGCGCCGTCTGCATCCGCCGCCGGTGAAGGAACGGGCTCTGGCCCTGGGGCTACCCGTCCATCAGCCGGCATCGCTGCGCAAGGACGCCTGGGCCACGGAGTACCTGTCCTCCCTGGCGCCCGAGGTCGTCGTGGTCGCGGCCTACGGCCTGCTCTTGCCACCGGCCATCCTGGCCCTCGCACGACATGGGGCGATCAACGTCCACGCCTCGCTGCTGCCTCGGTGGCGGGGAGCCGCACCGGTAGCCCATGCCATCCTCGCCGGCGACGCTGAAACCGGCGCCACCATCATGCTCATGGACGCCGGCCTGGACACCGGGCCGATCCTCGCCCAGCGCGTCCTGCCACTATCCGGCGAAATCGGTTGCGGCGACGTGACGTCGCGCTTGGCGACGCTCGGGGCCGAACTGCTGGCCGAAACCTTGCCGCTCTGGCTGGCCGGCCGCATTCAACCCCGAACCCAGGAGGACGCGCTGGCGACCTATGCCGCGCGATTGACCAAGGCCGATGGCCGCCTGCATTGGGAGGAGGACGGCCGGGCCATTGTCCGGAGGGTGCGGGCCATGGACCCCTGGCCCGGCGCGTTCAGCTTCTGGTCCCGCGGCCGGTTGAAGGTGCTCGATGCGGCCCTGCGGCCGCAAGGCCCCGCCGGCCTGCCGTTCGGCACCGTGTGGCGGGACAGCGAGGGTCCGCTGGTGGCCAGCGGCCAAGGGTCCGTGCTGCTGAGACGTCTCCAGGCCGAAGGCGGGCGGAGCCTGTCCGGCCCGGAGTTCCTGCTCGGGCATCCCGACCTCGTCGGACAGACATTGACCGGCGATGGTTGATCCGCTGCCCGCGGCCGGGTCAGCGGCGACCCTGCCCCTCTGGCAGAACGCTGGATGGCGCCCGAGCCACCACGCCCTGCTCACCGCCGACGGCGCATGGACCTATCGGGAAATGGCCGATGCCGCCGACCGCTGGGCCGCCGCCCTGGCCGCAGCCGGTCTCCGCCGCGGCGATGTCCTAGGGAGCCTCTTCGAAAACGGTTCGGAGGCCGTATTGGCCCTGCAGTCCGCCTGGCGACTGGGAGCCGTGATCTGCCCATTCAACACCCGGCTCAGCCCCGTCGAGCTGCGACAGCAATGCCGTCTGGTGAATCCGCGGATGCTGCTGACCCAATCGCAGAGGACCGCGGACCTCGACCCGCTGTCGGCCCCGGTCAGCGGGTTGACGGCGCCACCGCTGACCGTCATGGCCGGCGACCGACCCGCGGCGGACACCATTGCGATGTGTTGGGCGCCGCTGGCGCCGGCGACCACCGCCCCATTGCGCGCCGAGCCGGCCGGCGTGACCGCGGACGATCGCGCCGCCCTGCTGTTCACGTCCGGCACCAGCGGTCGCCTGAAGGCCGCCATCCTGACCCACGGTGGCCTACAGTCCCATGCTGCCGCCAGCGCCCTACGTCTCGGATGTTTGCCGGACGATATCTGGCTGGCCCCGCTGCCGCTCTTTCATGTCGGCGGGCTGGCCATCATCGTCCGCTCGACCTTGGCCGGCACGACCATGGCCCTGAGCCGCAGCGGCAGGGCGCCTGACATCGCCGAGGCACTCGAACAATGGCCCGTGACCCTGGTCTCTCTGGTGCCCACCCAGCTGCGGATGTTGCTGGAGATCTGGCCGGGGCCGCCGCCACGGCGACTGCGTACGGTCCTCCTCGGCGGCGCGGCGGCCGACGACGACCTGCTGCGCGCGGCGCGGCAACGAGGCTGGCCCGTCGCCGTGACCTACGGTCTCACGGAAGCCGGCAGCCAGGTGGCGACGACCTGGCCAGACGCGGATCCTGACCTCTCAGAAGGCGTGGGCGTTGCTGCTCCGCCGCTTCCCCTGACCCAGATCGAGATCCGCGACGGGCAAGGGCAATGCCTGCCCGCAGGCCAGATCGGCGACATCTGGGTTCGAGGCCCAGGGCTGATGGTGGGCTACCTGAACGACCCAGCCGCGTCAGCAGAGGCCTTGGTGGCCGGTTGGCTGCGCACCGGTGACCTTGGCCGGCTCGATCTCGATGGTCGTCTACGGGTAGCGGCGCGGCGGGATGACCTGATTGTCAGCGGGGGAGAGAACATCTATCCGGCCGAGGTAGAGGCCGTCCTGGCCTCCCATCCGGACATCCAGGAGGCCTGCGTGGTTGCCGCTCCAGACCCGGTCTGGGGCCACATGGTCTGGGCGGCCATCGTACCGACTCTGATACATTCCGACGCCGTGACCGTGGAGTTGCCACAGACGTTACCGAGTGGGTTGGACGCTTGGGTTGCCGAGCGGCTGGCCGCCTACAAACGGCCGCGGCGCTATCTGGTCCTCGCATCCTTGCCGCGCACGGCCTCGGGCAAGGTTTCCCGGACTGGGGTAAGGCAGGCGCTCGGCCTGGATGCGGGCGATGGCTGACCGCGACGATCTCCAGATCTCATCAAACGCCGGCCGCAGTGCCGGTGTTAACCCTTACAGGGTGCAGAGCCGACCGGACGTGACTGACCTGCAACCTGCCGGCGCCCTCACCCGGACGACCCGCCCCATGGAGTTGAAGATGCTATCGACCTACGGCAGCCGTATCGCTTTGCTGACGATCACCTTGGCCTTGCTCGGAGTCCTGGTCGGCCCCCCTCCTGGGCCGGCGGGCGCCCAACAACCAGCCCCGAAATGCAGCACGGTTCTGGACAAGACCGCCGCTCCGAACACGGTCACGAAGGGCGAGTTGGTGACCGTGAGCCTCAAGATCTCTGGGAGCTGCCCCATTCAGGAGCGCAAGGCCGACGTCGTGCTGGTGATCGACCGTTCGCGCAGCATGGACGATCGCACGTCGCC
>Ga0073904_10000360_pt1 | contig 32276 bp, 27 predicted proteins | sample KloWWTrecipitate_FD_66668 | JGI IMG/M metagenome (GOLD analysis project Ga0073904, IMG submission 66668) | Active sludge microbial communities from Klosterneuburg, Austria, studying microevolution and ecology of nitrifiers - Klosterneuburg... | ecosystem: Engineered > WWTP > Aerobic digester >... | reverse complement strand
GATGGTCACCGTCACCCTGGGCCGATCGGCACCGAAAGTTGGTGCCTGGCCGCACGACAGGTGATGGTCGACGATCATGGTGAGGGCGTCGGCTGCGGCTTGGGAACGTTCGATCTGCCCACCGGCTAGGAGCACGTTGGTGCGGTGTTTGGCTGAGATCGCGCGCAGCAGGTTCACCAACTGTTGACCCTGCACCGTCGGCAGCTTGCCCCGGAATGTCCAGGCCCCGTCGGGGTCTTGCCGCCACGTCACGTACCGGTCCCGGCGCTGAGCAGCGTCGAGGCGTTCGACCGCTTTCCGGTCGGCCTCCTCGGCGACCTCGGGGGCCACGACTTCGATCGCCCGGTGCACCAACCGGGCCAGGTGGCTGGGGTCGAAGTCGGCAGCGAACCCCACCAGTTGTTCGACCACCGCCGACCGCTGATCATCGTCGAAATCCTCGGGCAGACGGCGTAGGCCGTTCAGGATCGCACCAGCCTGCTCAGCAGACACCCTCCCGTCCGCGAGTGCGTCGGCGACCAGCGGGGTCTGGGACAAGCCCATCGCCAGGCGTACATCTTCACGGGCGGCACGCGGGCTGTGGGTGGTGTTGTCGACCAGCCATCCGGCGGTCGATAGCGAGGTGAGCCGCCGGGTGGCTTCGCGTCTCTCGGCTTCGGCGACCACCAGCAAATGGTGGGCTCTGGATGCGTCCACGGCGTGCTGGGCGCGGGTGGCTTCAGCCAGCAGTTCGGGGTCGGTGTAGCTCCACAGTGGGCGCTCTTCGGGTGGAAGTTCGGCCAGGGTTGCGGCGATGTGGGCGTCGAGCAGTTCGGCCAGATCTTCCTGATCGGAGCTGCTTTGCATACGTCCTATTCTAATCTCGTCCAACATTTTGGGGCAAGCATTGTGATGAGATTCGACTATCTGTTTTTGACTGTGGCGGGGGCCCTTCGTGACGCGTCCGTTCGTTCCTCACGGACGCTCCTCAGGGACCGGTAGGAGGGTGGCGAGGGCCCTTCGTGACGGTCGCAGAGCGACCTCCTCAGGGACCAAGTAGGGGTGCGATCGTTCCTCGCGAACGCTTCTCAGGGACCGGAGGTGGAGTGCGCTCGTTCCTGACGGGAGCTTCTAGGGACCGTCAAGCGGGGTTGCTCGTCCGGCAGGGTGAATCCGGTCGCAATGCCTACCTGAGGGCGACGGAGGTGAAATCGGCCAGAGACGCCAAGAGTCTCGACTGGAAGGGCCCGTCCATAGCCGACGGGTGCGGGTCCGTCCGCCGCTGGTGGTGCCAGTAGCCACCTGAGGTGCGGGCTGAAGCATCGTCGCTCGTCACCAGCCATTCCTGGGTGAGGTGGCCGAGCCTCAGGTCGTCGGGTGCCGACGGGCCACCCATCCGGGTGGGCACCCAGCCAGGGTCGACCGCGTTGCTCAGCACGTCGGGCCAGAGCCTGGCCACCGCCAACGCCAGCGCGGTGACGAGCAGCTTGCTGTCGGAGTAGCTCCCGGACGGCCGCCGTCCCGACCAATCGATCCGGTCGAGTTCGGGACGGCCGCCGCGGTGCATCCCGCTGCTCAGGAAGACCAGCCGGTCGGGCCGGGACAGAGTTGCGGTGAGCACGTACGGCGCGACCACGTTCACCGGCATCACCTGCGCTCCCGAATAGACCCCGGCGTTGTGGATCACCGCATCCATCCGACCCAGGTCATTCACCTGCCCGGCGATGTGCCGCACCTGGTCGAGGTCGGCGAGGTGACCGATCACCACCCGGGCACCGCGCTCCACCAGCGACGCCACCGCGCCGAGCCGAGCATGTTCGCGCACGTGCACGACCACCTCCGCACCCGCGTCCAGCAGATTGCTCGCGGTGGCGTGGCCCAGTCCCTGCGCGGACCGTGTGATCAGAACACGCATCAGATCTCCTCCCGCCGATTCCGCGTCCCACCGTACGGCCAGCGGGTGCTCGCCCGGGGTTCCTTGTCAGGACACCTCTGGCGAACGCCTTCCTGCCCGCGCTCGCGAACGGGTTGAATGGCATCACAGTCACCGAGAGGATCCCAATGCCAAACCCGCCGCTGGCCGGGATATCGACCCGCCACTGGATGGTCGTGGTCGGCTCCGGACTGCTGATGAGCCTCAACGTCCTGCTATTCCTCGCCGCCGGGATCCTGCTGCCCGCGTTGGCGATCACACTCGGCGTCGGCCTCGGCCAGGCGATGGTCTTCGTCTCGATCAACATGGTCGCCGGTGCGGCCACGCTCGCGATCGCGGGCCCCTGGCTGGTTCGTCGGCTCGGCGCGCGGCGGCTGGTGATTCTTGGCGGCACGCTGACCGGAACGGCACTCTTCGCGGTGTCCTTCGTTACCGACCTCTGGCAGCTCTACCTGCTGGCGTTCGCCTCCGGACTGCTGGCGACCGTCGCGATGCAGATGACCGGTGCAGCGCTCGTCCACGACTGGTTCCTGCAGCGACAGGGGCTGATGCAGGGCGCCCTGATGGGGATCGCGAGCGTAGGGGGCATCGCCGCGGGAGCCCTGCTGCCGACCGTGGTGACCACTGGCGGCTGGCAACTCGGCTATCAGCTCGTCGGCGGCCTGACAGTTGCGGTGGCCCTATTCAGCGGCTTGGTGCTCATCCGCTCCAAGCCGGCCGACGTCGGCCTGCACGCCTACGGCGCACACGACATCGAGGAGGAGAAGCACTCCGACGATGCCGGGTTGACGCCCGCGGACGCCGTCCGAAGCCCGCAGTTCGTCGCGCTGTTGGTCGGGCTCACCTGTTTCAGCGGCATCATGGCGCTGCAGCAGCACTTCCCGGCCATGATGGCCGACCGCGGCCTCGATCTCGCTGCCGCCGGTGTGCTGCTTTCGCTCCTGTCGGTCGCCAACGTCGGCACCACGCTTCTGCTCGGCAACCTCACCGACCGCTGGGGTCCGCTGGTCGCCTACCTGCTGTCCGCAGGACTGCTGGTGGTTGCGCTCACCCTCTTCCTCACCGCGGCGGGTTACCCCGCCCAGACCGTCGGGGTGCTGCTCTTCTCGATCCCAGCCATCACGCCGCCGATCCTCACGCCGATCCTGCTGCGGCACACCTTCGGTGGACGGCCTTTCGTCTCGCTGCTGGGGGTCGCCACCGCAACCATGCCGATCGGCATCGCGGTCGGCTCGCCGCTGTGGGGGCTGTCAAAGGACTTGACCGGCGGCTACGGCGTGGCGCTGACCCTGGCGGTCGCGCTCACCGTCCTACTCGCCGCCCTGGTCGCCTACGCCCTGGTCACCGGCCCGAAGCTGTGGCGTGGTTCTGCCCGGCCGTCGCAACCGGCCCGGTAACCCGCTTCGCTATCGCGACTACCAGCAGGCCGAGGACGGTGACCGCGGCACTCACCACGAAGATGCCCCGCTGCCCGAGCGCGGTGCCCGCGCCGAGGGCGATGATCGGACCGGCCACGATCGAGCCGACCCGCCGGGTGTTCATGTACAGGCCGGTGGAGAGGCCCGGACGCGGAATCAGATCCTGGAACAGTGGCAGCCCGACTCCGGCGATGCCCGCGAAGAACCATGCGTTCAGCACCTGCAGTGCGACCAGCGAGATGGGTTCGGTCACGGCCGCCAGGCCCACGTAGTAGGCGATCCCGGCCAGGCAACTCGTCGCGAGCAGTCCGAAATGCGAGAAGCGTCCGCTGAGGCGACCGATGAAGAGCAATGCGGGCACCTCCAGCGCCGCCGCCGCACCAAGTGCGATGCCCGCCCACATCACGTCCAGCCCGAGGGTCTGGGTGACATAGACGGTCATGATCGTCACCGCAGCCGCGTTCGTGGCCTGCAGCAGCACGAACGCCGCCATCACCAGCGCGATCCCCGTCCGGCTCACCGGAACGTCGTCCGCACCGGACGGGGATGCTTCGGCGGGCGCAGCCTCGGCCGTTGCCGCGGCACGGCGACGCTGCCCGATCATGATCGCCGTGGTGCCCATGTTGAAGACAGCGACCACCGCGATCGCCACCAGGATCGCGGCGTTGCCGTACCAACCCATGATGAACGTGGCCAGCGGAGGTCCCGCCACCCACGCCACCGACACGATCGCGCGGGTGTTGATGATCTCGGCCGGCGGCGCTCCCGAGTGCCGCAGATGGGCGTACAGCAGCGAGCCGCCGATACCTGCCGGACCGCCGATCACGACCAGCAGGATCGTCGCCACCGAAAGGCTGGTGGTCAGCGCCAGCGCGATCGCGAGCACCAGCGTGAGCGCGCCGCAGACAAGCATCGTGGCCAGGTATTCGCTCTTCCGGTCGGCATACGCGGGCAGCACCAAGGACGCGACGAATCCGCTCGCGTTGTAGATAGCTAGCACCCAGCCGACCTCTGCCGTGGTCGCGCCGTACAGGTGGATCAGGATGAGCGCCAGCGCCGGGCTGAGGAAGGCACCCTGGATGCCCCAGAGCAGGGCCGACGACGGCGGCAGCAGTCGCCTCGGCATGTCGTGCCTCCTGGTTGAGTGGTTCGGCGTCCAACCTAAGCCCGCGGTCCCGCCCGGAACAGGTCCTGCCGGTACCTCCCGAAGGATCAGGACACCGAGACCCACGACCTTGTGGCCGACGACTCCAGCACCGCCGCGGTTATCCGGGCCGCGCGGACGCCGTCCGCGAACGTCGGCAGTCCGAACGGCTGCTCACCTTCGATCGCGGCGTACACGTCGCGCACCAGCGCGGCGAAGCAATCCTGGAATCCCTGCGGATGGCCCGGCGGCAGGTAGGACAGCCGCTGGGCCTCCGGCGCTGCCTCCAGCGCACCCCGGTGGACGAACTGCACCCCCTCCCGCGAGCCCACCCAGAGCGTCTCGGGCAGTTCCTGATCGAACACCATCGACGTGTCGGGGCCGTCGAACGACGCCCAGAGCCGGTTCTTGCGTCCGGGCGTCACCTGACTGACCACCAGCGAACCGATGGCGCCGCGGTCGGTCTCGAACACCAGGCTCGCGGCATCCTCAGTGGTGATGCGCTCGGCGCGCGCCCCGTCCGTGCGCTCCGGCAGCGCTGTGACCAGTCGTGCGGCCAGCGCGGTGATCCGGTGGCCAGTCGCGAACTCGACCAGGTCGCACCAGTGCACCCCGATGTCGGCGAAGGTTCGCGAGGCGCCCCCGAGTCTCGGATCCGTCCGCCAGTTCTGGTTCCGGGCGCTGGAGAGCCAGTCCTGCAGGTACGAGCCGTGGATCAGGTGGACCGGGCCGCTCCCGTCGGCGGTCAGTCGGGCACGGGCCTCGCGCAGGGTCGGGTAGTACCGGTAGACGAACGGGATCGCCGTCACCACCCCGGCCGCCCGGCTGAGTTCCAGCAGTTCGGACGCATCCTCGAGCGTTGTCGCGAGCGGCTTCTCACAGATCACGTGTTTGCCCGCCGCGATCGCGCGGCGAGCCAGGGACGCGTGCAGGTGGTTCGGCGTGCAGATGTGCACCACATCGACGTCGGGCGAGGAGATCAGTGCGTCCGCGGACGCCGCGCCCCGCTCCGCGCCGAGACGTCCGGCCACGGCTTCGATGCCGTCGGCGACTGCGTCCGCGACGGCGGTGAGCCGGCCCCCCGCCGCGCGGATCGCGCGGGCGTGCACCTGTCCGATGAAGCCCGCACCGATCACCCCGGAACGCAGCGTCGAGAGTTCCAGACCCGCGGGGGCCCTGAAAGTTGCGGAACGCACCGCCGCTGGTGTCTGCATCTCATCCCTGCCTGAGTCCGGTTCCCGGCGCCCCGGGATGAACGAAGGCTAAGGAGCCGAACTAGGCCTGTTCAAGGCATCCTTTATGCCGGTAACCGGCGTATTCTCTGGCTGGGGGTCGCGAGCCTTTCGCACCACGAAGAGGTCAGGAGACGGCCGTGAGTAGATTCCACGTCGCACTGTCCACGCCCACCCTCGCGGCGCGGCTGGGCCGGGAATCGGTGGCGAGCCTCGCGGCCAAACTGATCGCCAGCCGGTCAGCGACCTCACGGGCCGAGATCGGTCGTGCCACCGGACTGTCCCGCAGCACGGTGGACGCGGGCGTGGAGACACTGCTGCGCCTCGGAGCTATCCGGGCGGCCGGGTTGCACGCAACGCCCGGACGCGGCCGCCCCGCCGAGACCCTTGAGTTGGCCCCTACTTTCGGGGTGATCCTTGCGGCGGACTGCGGCGCGACCCTCACCCGAGTGTGCGCGTTCGACCTTGGCCAGCGGGTCCTCGGTGAGAGGGAGATCGATCTCCGCATCGACAGCGGACCAGAGCCGGTGTTGGCGGTCCTCGTCCGCACTTTCGAGGAGCTTCTCGCCGACACCGGCTTGGCGCAAGCGCCGCGCACCGTTGTGGTGGGCCTGCCCGGTCCGGTCGACTACTGGGGCGGGACGGTGGTCCGTCCGCCGATCATGCCGGGCTGGGACGGCTTCCCGGTCGTCGCACACCTGGAGGAATCCCTGGGCGCCTCGGCGGTACTGGAGAACGACGTGAACCTCCGCGCGCTCGGCGAGGCTCGCTCGGCCGGCTCCTATAGGGGCCCGCTGCTGTACCTCAAGGTGGGTTCGGGCATCGGAGCCGGAATCATCGGCTCGGACGGTGCCATTTTTCGCGGCGCGGACGGAGCCGCCGGCGACATCGGCCACCTTCGCATCGCCGGCTCGACCGCCGAATGCGCCTGCGGAGCCACCGGTTGCCTCGAAGCCCTGGCATCCGTCCGGGCCATCGGGAGCGCACTCGGGCTACAGGACCGTCCGGACGCGGCGCTGGTGGAGCAGGTGCTCGACCTTGTCCGGCGCCACAATCGCCGCACGATTACGCTGGTGCGCGAGCGCGCTGAGCACATCGGCGACATCGCGGTCAGCCTGATCCACTGCTTCAACCCCGAGCGGGTCGTGGTGGGCGGACGGCTGGCGCTGGCCAGCGACGACCTGCTCGCCGGCATCAGGTCGATCGTCTACCGGCGGGCGCTTCCGCTCGCAACCCGCACCCTCACGATCGCCCGACCGAAGCTCGGTATGGCGTCCGGAACCGCCGGAGCACTGGCGATCGGCATCGAGACCGCGCTCGAGCCCGAGGCCATCGCCGGCCGCATGGCCGCCCGTTCGAAGGGAAGGGACTGAGGTGAGAGAAGTACCCACCGCGACTCCCGGCCCGGTCACCGGACCGTAACTTGGCTGTCAGAAAGCCTGGTTAGTCTCGGGCACATGCCGAGGTCAGTCCGCGTCACGATCATCCAGCCCGACCCACAGGTGCCCGCCGATCGACTGGGCCCGTGGCTGGGCAGCAACCGCGTCCTCGTCCGAGCCATTCCGCTGTGGAAGCTCGGCGTTCCCGACGTCGACGCTCTCGGCGATGGCCTGATCGTGCTCGGTGGGCGGATGAACGCGCACGACAGCGCTGGTCACCCCTGGATCGAGCCGTTGAAGACCCTGCTCACCGAGGCGGTTGAGGCCGACGTCCCGACGCTCGCGATCTGCTTGGGCCACCAGCTGCTGGCCGAGGCATTCGGCGGCGAGGTGACCGTGGACCATCCCGCCGGTGGCGAGCGCGGCGCAGTAGAGGTCACCTGGCACCCCGAGTCCGCTGACGACCCGCTGCTCGGCAGGCTGGCCACCGAGGGCCGCTCGCTGGTCGCCGAGTCCCACCACGACGCGGTCACGCGGCTGCCGGACGGCGCCGTCACCCTCGCCAGCAGCCCCGACTACCCCAATCAGGCGTTCCGCGTGGGCTCGGCCCTGGGCGTCCAGTTCCATCCGGAGGCGTCCCCCGATCTGATGGGACGCTGGGCCGCACTCAACGGCGAAGACGCCCGCACGATGCGCCGGGCGATGCAATCCCAGGATACTGACGTGGCACGTACCGGCCGGCTCCTGCTGCAAGCCTTCGCCGGCCACCTGCGCGCCCAGCAATTGGCCGCCTGACTTCCTGCATCCGCGAGGTCGTGGGGGCGCACCACACCCTCTGGTGGCATGACATATCGTTGAGGCAGCTAGCCAGGAGTGTGGATGATTCGAGTACTGCCGTTCGCCGTCGAGTTGGTGTTGGTGATCTTCTGCCTGCTCGACTGCCTGCGCGCCGACGAGAGCCGCATCCGCAGCCTTCCCCGCTGGGCGTGGGTGCTTGTGATGGTCCTGATTCCGATCGTCGGGTGCCTCGCGTGGCTGTTGGCCGGCCGCCCGGTCGCGGGGTCAGCGTCCGCGCCGCCGACGCGTCCGAGTACTCCCACGACCTACGAACAACCGCCGCGGCAGCGCACCATCGCCCCCGACGACGATCCGGAATTCCTGCGCTCGTTGAAGCGCAGCACCGAGCACGAGGACCTGCTGAAGAAGTGGGAGGAAGACCTCAAGCGTCGCGAGGACGAACTCCGCAAGGACAAGGACCCCGGCGCCGACACCCGCTGACCCAGCGTTCCCGAGCCCGTCGAATCGAGGGGCCGGGCCCGTCGACGGGTCGATACGTCTCCCCGCTCAGGGCACCTGCACCATCGTCGGCACAGGTTCGACTTTCGCCTCCTTCGGACGCCGTGATCCGATCAGCACCCCACTGACCACCACCAACCCGCCCAGCACCTCGAGCCAGGTCGGCACCTCCCCCAGCACGATCGCCGCGGTGACGATCCCGACCACCGGCACCAGCATCGAGAACGGCGCCACCACACCGGCCGGGTGCCGGGCGAGCAGCCACGTCCAGATGCCCGACCCGACCGCGGTGCCGATGATGCAGGTGTAGGCGAGCCCGATCCAGGCAGGCACCGCCGCCGCTTCAGTGGATGTGGCGAGAGCGGACGCGATCTGTGCGGGCCCCTCGAAGACGAGCGACAACGCGAGCATCGGCACGGGCACCACCACCGACATCCACAGCGTCAGGTGCAGTGGGTTCGGCGGCTTCGCCAGCCGACTCGCCAGGTTGCCGAACGCCCAGCCCAGGCCGCCGATAAGTACCAGGACGAAGGGCCAGAATGCTGCTGCCTGCGCTCGCGAGATGCCCACCAGCACCATGCCGGCCACGGCGATCGCGATGCCCAGCCAGGCCCGTCCGGTTACTCGCTCAGCCAGCAGCAGCGCACCCAGTACGAGGGTGAACGGGGCAGCGGCCTGCAACACCAGGGAAGCCAGACCGGTGGGCATACCGGCCGCCATACCCGCGTACAGGAAGATGAACTGGACCACACCGAAGCCCAACCCATAGCCGATCAGATGGCGCAGCTTCACCGCCGGCGGGGGCACGAAGAGCATGGTCGGCACCGCGATCAGCGCGAACCGCAGCGCCACCAGGAAGAACGGCGGGAAGTGGCTCAGGGACGCGTGGATCGCCAGGAAGTTCACGCCCCAGATCGCGGCGACGAGGATGGCGAGAAGACGATGTCGGATAGGCACGACCACAATCCTGACCCGGCTGATAATGAAGGACAAGCACGAACCTTCAAAGAGTTACTTTAGGCTGCCTTCATGGATCTGCGTCACCTGGAACTCCTCCGCGAACTGGCCGACCGAGGCACCATCACCGCGGTGGCCGAGGCGGGGTATCGCTCACCGTCCGCGGTCAGCCAGCAATTGCGCAGTGCCGAACGTGCCTTCGGCGTGCCGTTGGTCGAGCCGGACGGACGCGGGCTACGGCTCACTCGCGCCGGGCGACTCCTGGCCGAGGGCGCCACGGAAGTCGCAACGACCCTGGCCGGGCTGCAGCGCGACCTGGACGCGCTGCAGGGCGATCCCGCAGGCATCGTCACAATCGCCGCGCTGCCCAGCGCTGGGGAGTTCCTGATTCCTCCGGTACTCGGCCGGCTGCAGAACACGGACGTGCGAGTCCGCCTGACCGACGAGGACGTCGCTGAGGCGGACTTCGCCACGAAGGCCGCGGACCACGACATCGTGATCGGGCACAGCATGGCGTCCAGCCTCTCGGGCAGCGACCGTGTGATCGCCGAGGTGATCGCGCATGAACCGCTGGACGTGGCGCTCCCGAGCGGCCATCGGCTGGCCGGACGCGCCTCCCTACAGGCGTCCGATCTCGCGGGCGAGGATTGGATCGGCGTACCGCTAGGCTTCCCGTTCGACACCGTCCGGATCGCCATCGAGAACCGGAGCGGGACCGGCCTGAACGTTGTGCAGCGGCTTCGCGACAACCGGCTCGTCGAGGCCCTCGTCGCCGCCGGGGTCGGCTGCGCACTACTGCCCCGCTATACGACCCGGTCGCGGCCCGACGTCGTCACCCGGACACTGACCGACGTCCGCTCGGTGCGCTCGATCGTCGCCTTCGGTCGTCCCGACCGGCTGGCCCGGGCCGCCGTCCGCGTGGTCCTCGACGCTCTTCTGGAGGTCGGCGAATCGCTTCCGGCCGACACCTGGACCCAGCGCCAGGCGTAGCCCTGATCCGATCGGCTGGTCGAGCCTGTCGAGACCGCGCTCATCCGGTGGAGCGAGGCTCAGCCGCCCGCAACGGCCTTTTCGATGGCTTGGGCAAGAGGACCGGCCGAGTACGGATCGCCCTCGAACCGCGTCCCGTTGACCAGGATCGTGGGGGTGCCCTGCACCCTCTCGGGGTACCAGGACTTCGTGACTTCGTCCGTCCATGCGCGGTAGGCCAGCTTGCCGATCGCCGCGGCGACCTCCTTCGACGCGCCGGCCTGTTCGGCCAACTGAATCAGCTGGGTATCGCTCAGGCCAGTCGTTCCCTCGGCTGGTTGGTGGGCGTACAGCAACTGGTAGAAGTTCCAGGCCAGGTTCGGATCGGCGTTGGCCACCGTCGCGAACGCGTTCGCAGCCCGCATCGAGTACCGGGTGCCCTGCGAAGCGGCGTCCAGGAAGGTCAGCGGGTAGACCTGCACCGACACCCGGTCGGCCTGCAGGAGCGTCGACAGGGCTTCGGCATTGGCCTCGTCGAACGTCTTGCAGTACGGGCACATGAAGTCGGTGAAGATCGAGACTGTCACCGGCGCGTCCGCACTGCCGACGCGGACAGCTCCGTCGGTGGTGGCGTTCGCCGGCGCAGCGGCACCGATCACCACCTCACCGGACGCAGTCTGGGCCGTTCGGTTGTTCACGATCGCACCGACCGCCACGCCGGCCACGAGGGCAAGGACGGCGGCCGCCACCACCGAGATCCGCACCACCAAGCGCTTCCGCTGCGCGGCCTGCTGCTCTCCGGCCCGTTGCTCCCGCAGCGCCGCCCGTCGCGAGGACGCCGTCCGCAACTCCTGGCTGTTCTTCGCCATGTCCATTTCCTTCTGGGCCGTCCGGCCCGCTCAGACCATCATCGGAACGTACTTCACCACTACGAGCATCACGACCGTCATCAGCCAGATCGCCACCACCAGCGCGTCCAGGTCTGCGCGCACGAAGCGCTGCAGAGCCCGGTTCACGCCGTCGGGCAGGTACAGGTTGGCATCCCGAATGTTCACGTGCGTGAGCGAGGTGAACACCAGGGTGGTCGAGAGCGTCACCAGCAGGCACCACGGGCACAGCGCGCCGACCACGTAGTAGGCCTGGAAGAACAGCCAGTACGCGAAGACCAGACCCAGCGTGTACACGACCTGCGCCGAGAGCATGAACCACCGGGGGAACCGCACCCCACCGAGGCTGGCCACCGCGATGGTGATCACCACTGGTTCGGCGACCAGCCCGAGGAACGCGTTCGGGAACCCGAACAGGCTGGCCTGCCAGGAGACCCCCACCGTGCCGCAACTCAGCACGGCGTTGATGTTGCAGGCCAGTTCGGCGTCGGGATTGGCCGCCAGCAAGACCGCGTCCACCGAAAGCACGAACGACGCGGTCAGGCTGATCAGTGCCGAGACGAGCATCGTCGCGAAGATCCACGGGTTGGACTGACGCAGCGCGCTGAGCCGTCGCAACGGCCCATCAGCCATTGGCGGCCTTGTCGATCGCGGCAGCCAATGTGCCCGGGACGAGCAGGTTCGCGGTCTGGACCACGCCGTTGATCTTCACCGTGGGCGTGCTCTGAACACCGGACGCGAACGCCTGCTCGGTGATCTTCGCGACCCACGGCTCGAACGTCCGCTTGGCGAAGGTCGCCGTAACCTCGGCGGGCGCGCCGGCCTGCTTCGCCAACTCGACCAGCCTGGAGTCGGTGAGCCCGGTCGAGCCCTCTTCAGGCTGGTTGGCGTAGAGCAGCTTCATGAACGCCATCGCGATGCCGGCGTCGTGGTTGGCCACCGTTGCGAAGGCGTTCGCGGCGCGCGTCGAGTACTGGGTGCCCGAGGAGTAGCGGTCGAGGAACGACATCGGATGCATCTCGACCTTCGCTTTGCCGGCAGCGATCGCCGCATCCAGGTCGTCGCCGTTGACCTGCTCGAACTGGCCGCAGTAGGGACACATGAAGTCGGCGTAGACGGTCACTGTGACCGGCGCGGCGGCGTTCCCTGCGACGATCCCGCCACCGTCGACGGCGCTCAGCGGCGCCACCGCATCGCCACTGGCGGGCGTGGCACTGACACTGCGGGCATTGGCCACCGACCACACGGTGACCCCGATCATCAGGGCGATCACCAGCAACCCGGTGATCCAGGCGATCCGGGTGGCGAGCTTCACGCGGCGCTCACCCAGGGCTTGGGCGGCCTGCTTGTGCCGCAGCCCTTCACGGGCGTTCTCGGACGGTGGAGGCAACAGTTTCTTGGACATCTGCTCTTTCGATTCCGGGCCATCGGCCCAAGTGACGACTGGGTTCGGGCGGACGCTTCGCCGCCGAGCGCGTTCGAACGCGCGGTTCAGGCGCGCCCTCAGGCGCGCGCGGTCACAACTTCACGAAAGGCAGGACGGTGGGCCGCGGCGGGGATTCGCGCGCGACCAGAGAATGTCGTCGCCACGCGCGTGCACCCGGACGGGCACCAGACGCTGCTGGGGGACGACCAGCTCGCTGAGTTCGGTCAGCGCCAGCGCCAACCGTCGCTTTGCGGAGAGCGCGAAGCGACGCAGGCCGCGGGCCACGAACGCCCCTACGGTGACCAGCAACGGCAACACCAGCGCCTGCACCAGCAGAGTGGCCCCGATCATCAAGGTCCACCTGACCACCGGGGCGGGCGCGCTGAGGCAGTGCAACTCACCGAACTCGGCTGGGACCAGGGCGTACAAAGGATGGGCGGCGTCGAAACACGCGACGACGGAGACCTTCGGCAACCTCGCCAGCATCGGCCACAGACAGGCGATGGTGGCGACCGCGGCAAGCAGTCGCGACCCGAGCTTGGGCCACCGCCTCGACTGCCGCAGTGAGTTCACCCGCGCAAGCGTACCCTCCCGGCACATCCTTCGGTTCAGCCGGCACAGCCCGGCCCAGAATTGGCACATGGTAACGTTCGGCGCATGCACACCGACCGTCGGCTCGCCCTCACGCTGAGCAGCGAACGCGTACTTCAGTGCATGTGTTGTTGTCGCGGCTGATCTCGCGTCCGACCACCTGTTACCACTCCCGGCCGAGCAGCGCCTGACGGCCCACGTCGCCGCAGCCGCTGTAGCCACACACCACACCTCGACTCCGACCAAGGAATTCCCATGGCCACCCTCATCGATCCACGCGGTCCCCGCTTCGGCGCCGCGGTCACCTCTGCGGTTCTCGCCCTCACCCTCGTCGCCGGCCCTCGCTGGGGGTTGGCGCTCCTCGTCATCCAGGCCTTCGCGTTCGGGCTCGGCTCGCTGCTCGGCCTGCGCTACCAGCCGTATGGCTGGCTGTACCGCCGCTTCGTGCGTCCCCGCCTCGGTGCGCCGGCCGAACTCGAGGACGAGCGTCCGCCGCGCTTCGCTCAGGGCGTTGGTCTCGCCTTCGCCGTCGTCGGCATCCTTGCCGCCCTCTTGGGCGCAGACATCGTCTTCTTCGTCGCCGTCGGGTTCGCCCTCGTGGCCGCCCTGCTGAACGCAGTCTTCGACTTCTGCCTCGGCTGCGAGCTGTACCTGCTCGGCCGACGGCTGTTCGCCCGTCCGGTGACAGTCGGGACGAAGTCATGACCGAACTGGTCGAGGAACTGGGAATCACCCGGCCCCTGACCGTGTTGTTGCTCGATGGCACCAGCGCGGTGCGCAACCGGATCGCCAGTGCGCCGCGCGAGACTGGACCAGTGGCGGCGCTCGAGGTGCTGACCGCCGGCCCAGGCAGACAGAACGGCTGGAGGTAGGCAGAGATGAGTGCGTTGCGCGACGAGATCTGGAACCGGGTGCGGACCGAGGCCACCGCAGACTCGAAAGCCGAACCGGCGTTGGCAAGCTTCCTGCACACCACCGTGCTCTGCCACGAGCAGTTGGAGGACGCGCTGAGCTACATCCTGGCGAGCAAGCTGGGCAGCGAGACCATCACTTCCCTCAGCCTGCGCGAGCTGATCGGCCGGGCACTCGACGACGACCTGTCCATCGGTGCAGCCGTCCGGGAGGACCTGCGCGCCGTCCTCAGCCGCGACCCGGCCTGCCGCGGTTACTCGATCCCACTGCTCTACTTCAAGGGATTCCACGCCCTTCAGGCCTACCGGGTGGCGCACTACTACTGGACGCATGAACGCACCGCGCTCGCGCTGTACCTGCAGAGCCGCATCTCTGAAGTTTTCGCGGTCGACATCCACCCGGGCGCACAGATCGGCAAGGGCATCATGTTCGACCACGCCACCTCGGTGGTGATCGGCGAGACCGCGGTGGTCGAGGACGACTTCTCGATGCTGCACGAGGTCACCCTCGGCGGCACCGGCAAGGTCGGCGGCGATCGCCATCCCAAGATCGGCAAGGGCGTCATGATCGGCGCCGGCGCCAAGGTGCTCGGCAACATCCGGGTCGGCGAGGGCGCCAAGATCGGCGCCGGTTCGGTGGTTCTTGAAGACGTCGCGCCGTACACGACGGTCGCCGGCGTGCCGGCACGTCCGGTGAGCTACCCGATCCACGGCCTGCCGGCCCTGGACGACATCGACGAGGTCATCGAGCCGTGAGGATTCAGTGCGAAGGCCCCCGGACGGTCAGCCCGGCCAGCCGGTAACACTCGTCCACGATCTCCATGTTCGCGACCGCGTTCGCAGCACCGGTCGGGAAGTCGGCGCCCTCACGAACCGCGGCCGTGAGGGCCCGCAGTTGGTAGGTGTAGGTGCTGGTCGTGCCGAGGTGTTCGATGGTCTCCATGCCGGCCACAGTCAGGACCAGCCGGTCGTCGAAGTCCGGCGCGATGAAGCTCTTCACCTCGGCGGAGCCCCTGGTGCCGGCGGCGATGATCCGCATGTCGGCGGGCTCCGTCAGGCTCGAGTCGAGCACCGCCCGCACACCGCCCGGCAACTCGGCCTCGACCAGCATCGACGCGTCCACGCGCGGGTCGATCCCTTCGCGGAAGCCCGCCTTCGCCGCCACCGGACGCACCTGCCCGCCGAGGACCGCGGCCACGTCCCGGGCCACGTGGACGGTGTAGCAACCCAGGTCCATCTGCGCCCCTCCGGAGAGCGGCCACGACCAGCGGATGTCGGTCAGGTCGGTGCAGTCGAACTTCATCGACACGTACAGCCCGGTCAGGTCGCCGATCGTGCCGTCGCCCACCAACTGCAGCAGCCGATGGTAGACGGGGTGGTAGCGGTGGTGGAACCCCTCGAAGAGCACCAGCCCGTCCCTGGGCTCTGCGGCCACCAGGCGAGCCTCGCCGGCATTGCTGGCGAACGGCTTCTCGGTGAGCACATGCTTACCGGCCCGTAGCGCGGCCAGGTTCAGCGGCGCGTGCTCGCTGTTGGGCAGCGGGTTGTAGACGACCTCGACGTCGGGATCGGCCAGGAGTTCGACATAGCTGCCATACGCGCGGGCGACACCGTGACGCTCGGCGAACCCCTCGGCCCTGGACCGGTCGCGCGCCGCGACCGCGACCACTTCCGCGCCGATCGCGGCCGCCGGCTCGATCAGCGCACGCTCCGCGATCCGGGCGGCGCCGAGGATTCCGATTCGGAGTGGCTTCGGCATTTTCTGCGTCCTTCCGGGGATCGACCAGCTGCACGCCGAACGTATCAGCCCTCAACCCTCAACCTAGAACCCTGAATGCCAGCTTGAGGTGCACGAGGGCGTATTTCCCCTTGTCAACGCGTGGTTGAGGCAAGGAGCCCGGAACCAAACCCTCAACGTGGCCCTTGTTCGGCCCTTGCCGGGTGGATAGGAAACCCCTTGTGAAGCCGGTATCGAGAGTTATGGGCATGGCCATCTCCCTGGTCATGCTGATCGGGCTCGCCCTGGTCGACCCCGCCAGCGCGTCCGCCATCTCGACCAACGCCAAGAAGAGCTTCATCAGCAGCCTCGTCGTATCGGCGCAGGCAGCCCAGAGACAGTACGGCGTGCCGGCGTCGGTCGCCATCGCCGAGGCGATCGTCGATTCCAACTGGGGCACCTCGAAGGCAGCCAAGCAGGGCAGGAACTACTTCAACACCGCCTGCCGCGCCACCATGACCGCGGCCCAGTTCGCCAAACTGGCCGAAGCGCAGGTGGGCAAGCCCTACGTGCTCGGCGCGGAAGCTGCGATCAGCCAGAGCAGCCCGGCCAAGTTCGATTGCTCCGAACTTGTCGAATGGCTTTACGGGCGCTCCGGCAACCGGATCACCGACCTCGCCGCATCCCAGTACAACGTCACCAGGGCGGTCTCGATCGACGCACCCCAGGTCGGCGACCTGGTGTTCCTGCGCAACAACCCGGCCCGCTCCAACGGCATCGGCCACGTCGCTGTGGTCACCAAGAAGCTCGCCTCCGGCGAATGGGAGATCGTCGAGGCGCGCGGTCGCGCGGCCGGCGTGGTCACGACCACTCTCAGCTACTGGAAGGACCGCAAGTACTTCGCGGGCCTGCGGCGCTATGACGGCTTCTTCCTTGCCGACGACTCCGGCGTGAAGCTGGACGCGACCGCGAACGCCTTCCAGTACGGCTGCGTCTCCGTGACCGAGGGCGGCGCCACCACCAGGTACAGCAACTATTCCTCGATCGGCAACGCGTTCGCCGACCGCGCCGCGATCATCGCTTCCGCCGAGAAGTATGCCGGGGCCCGCGCGGTGCTCGACAACGTCAACTCCTTCGTGGACGAGCTGGCGAAAGCCGACCGTGGCGACAGCGCCGGCTCCTACGCGCAGTCTCTGCGCGACCTCATCACCGGCTACAAGCTCAATGACTACGACGTGGTGCCGTTCACTGTCGTCCTATCCGCGAACAGCGCGGGCGCGAAGGTGACAGCCCTGCAGTACCTGCTGCGCAAGGCCGGCGTGAATGTGAAGGCAACCGGCGCGTACGACGCCGCGACCAAGGCCGCGGTGAAGAAGTTCCAGGCCGCCAAGAAGCTGGACAGTGATGGCGAGGCCGGACCGGTCACCCTGACGGCGCTGGCCCCTCAGTTGAAGTCTGGCGCCTCCGGTGACCAGGTCCGTGCCCTGCATGCCCTGCTCAACGGTTTCGGCTACGCGACGAATGCCGGCAAGAAGCTCGGTAGCACCACCGTGTCAGCGGTGAAGGCGTTCCAGACCGCCGTGGGCCTCTCCGCGTCCGGCATCGTGACGGCCAACACGTGGGCGAAGCTCTTCATGGCAGTCGACCCTGCCCCCGTCCCCACGGTCACCGGCACCAACACGGTGGACGCGACACTGACAGTTGATCCGGGCACTTGGGCGGCGTCCGCGGCACTGAGCTACCAGTGGTTCCGCGGAGCGGCGCCGATCAGCGGCGCGAACGGCGCGACCTACCAGGTGCAGCCGGCCGATGTCGGCAGCGCCCTGTTGGTCACGGTGACCGGCTCGCTGGCGCCCTACACCCCGATCACCCGGGTCTCCGCGGCCACCGCGGCGATCGTCCCAGGCACGTTCACCGCCACCCCGGCACCCACCATCAGCGGCACTCCGGCCGTCGGGCAGGAACTCACCGCGGTCACCGATGGCTGGGGTCCTGGCGAGGTTGCCTTCACCTACCAGTGGTTCCGTGGCAAGTCGGCCATCAAGGCAGCCACCGGCCGGACCTATGTCGCGCAGACCGCCGATCTCGGCGCGAAGCTGACAGTGAGGGTCGTCGGTAGCCGAGCCGGCTACACCGCAGTTACGCAGGTCTCAGCCGAACTGGCCGAGGTTGCCAAGGGCGAGCTCGCAGCCACCGAGCCGGCCCTCTCAGGTAAGGCGAAGGTGGGCAAGAAGCTGACCGTGGCGCCGGGCAAGTGGGCGACCGTGAAAGTCTCCTTCTCCTACCAGTGGTTCCGTAACGACACCCGCATCAAGGGCGCCAACAAGGCGTCGTACAAGGTGACCAAGTCCGACAAGGGCAAGGTGTTGACGGTCGCGGTCACCGGCAAGGCCACCGGTTTCAACGCCGTCGAGAAGCGAGTCTCGAGCGCGAAGGTGAGCTGATCCAGGCCGGCGCCAACGCCGGCGCCCCCGACTTCCCGAGCACCCCCTCCCCCCAGGCAGAGTGGACGGACTCAGGCCAGCGCCCGAGACCCCGTCCACTCTGTCGTATCTCCCCGCAGAACGCCGAGGGCCATCGTTCTTGCCGGACGCCTGCACCCACGTCCGGGCGCTCGACCGAACCGTGGGCCCTCGATGCGGAAGGGTGGCGCTCGGCTACCAGTCCAAGCTCGCGCAGGTCACGGTGACCGTGTACGGCACCCCCGTGGCCGAGACCTTGCCGTCATCGGTCATGGTGCCCTTCCCGGTCACCTTGAAGGACTCCCCCGTCCGGGACAGCACCGCTGAGGTGCCGCTCTCGCCGTTGCCCCGCGCCTTGAGTGTGTGGGTGATCGACTCGGAGTCGGCGCCGAAGTCCATGTCGACCGAGACTGCGGCGTCGACGGCATCGGTCAACACGATCTTCACCTCGACCGATTCGAAGAAGTCGGTGGCGTTGTCCGAGAGCTGCAGAGTCGGCTTGCCGTCCTTGCGCTGGCAGGTGCCCGTCATCTGGTCCGAGACCAGGTTCTCCTGGTAGAGCACCAGTTTCCCCTTGCCCTTCGCGGGCAGCGCCGTGGCGGACCCGGTACCGGTCGGCGAAGGCGTCGAGGTCGGCGACGAAGCCGAAGGGCTGGACGGGGTCGCCGCCGAGGTGGTCGGTGACGCGGTGGGAGACGTGGGCGACGCGGACGGGACCGGCTGACTGGCCGGCCCCGATGGCGTCAGCGCCGCTGGCGGTACCACGGCACACCCGGCCACGCCGAAGGCCAGCAAACTCATCGCCAAGCCGGTCCCAAGTCGAGCCACGCCCTGCTCCGATCCAACGTCACGTCGTTCCCTCGCTGATCGCAGGGAGCGTCGCGCCCAGCGTACCCGCGCGCAGGCCGGCTCAGCCCTGGGCGTTGACCGAGTCGAGCACCGCCTGGAACTGCGGCGTCGACTGGCCCGAGAAGCTGACCAGTGCGGCCAGCGGCATGTCCGCCAGCATCCGCAGCAGGTCCGGGTCGCCTGCGAACATGCCCTGCAGCATGCTGTCGGCGACCGGTGCGAACGCGGGAACCTCCATGGCCTCAGCCACGGTCGATGACATCGTCAGCGGACGCCGTGGCTCGTTCCCGGCCACTTCGGCCGAGCCCGCTACCCGCAGGTCACGGCTGGATCGGCCGACCTCGACGAGGTAGGTGCCGCCCTCGACCAGCCAGGCCGAATCCCGCACGCTGTAGAACGCCAACTCCTCGCGAGCGATCTCGATGGTCACCTCGGCGCTCGCCCCGGGATCAAGGGTCACGTCAGTGAAGCCCTTGAGCTCCCGTGGCACTCTGACGACCGCAGAGCCGGGCACAGAGACGTACGCCTGCACGACGTCGCGGCCGGCTCGCTCACCGGTGTTGGTCACCCGCAGGGTGACGGTCAGCCCCGCGTCCGACGCGCTCACCACCAGATCGGCGTACTCGAACGTGGTGTAGCTCAGGCCGTGCCCGAAGGGGTAGGCGACCTCGGTGCGGTTGGCGTCGTACCCGCGATAGCCGACGAACAGTCCCTCCCCGTAGCGCACGCCGTTGACATCACCGGGGAAGTGAAGGTGGGACGGCACGTCCTCCAGCCGAAGTGGAATGGTCTCCGCGACCTTGCCCGACGGGTTCACCGCGCCGAACAGCACGTCGGCGATCGCCGGCCCGCCGGCTTGGCCCAGCAGCCAGCCCTCCACGATCGCGCGGACGCGTCCGGCGAATGACGACACCAGTACCGAGGAACCGTTGCTGAGCACGACGACCACGTTCTGGTTCACCGCGAGCAGGTCGTCCAGCAGAGCCAACTGCTCCGCCGGCAACTCCAAGGTTTCGCGGTCGTAGCCCTCGGACTCGTGGTTCTCCCCCAGCCCGAGGAAGGCCAGCACCACGTCTGCGTTCTGCGCGACCGCGATCGCGTCCTCGCGCGCGCCTTCGTCCAGTTCCTGCCCGGCAGCCGTGACGAAGCCCGGCGCGAACGGCACCTCGTAGCCGACGATCGCCGAGATCGCGTCCAGCGCGTTGTCGAGACGGGTCGGGTTGACCCGCGACGAACCGGCGCCCTGGTAGCGCGGAGTGCGGGCGAACTCGCCGACCACGCCGACCCGGGTCTCGGGGGCCAGCGGCAGGACTCCGTCGTTGTCCAGCAGCACGATGCACTGCTCGGCCGCCCGACGAGCCAGCGCGTGGTGGGCGTCCACGTCGAACTCAGTGGGCGCGTCGGCCAGACTGGCCAGCGCGCGGCGTAGCACCCGCTCGACCCGCGAGGCGGCCAGGTTCACCGTCGCCTCGTGGAGTTCACCGGACGCGAGCGCCTGGGTCACGCCGGCTTCGTGCTCCGGGTGCGCAGGCATCTCCAGGTCGAGCCCGGCTTTCAGCGACCGGACGCGATCCTGTACCGCACCCCAGTCGGAGACGACGAACCCTTCGAAACCCCACTCGTCACGCAGCACCTCGGTGAGCAGGAAGTGGTTCTCCGAGGCATGCACCCCGTTCAGCTTGTTGTAGGAACACATCACCGTCCACGGCTGGGCGGAGATGACCACTTTGCCGAACGCGCGCAGGTAGATCTCGCGCAGTGTCCGGGCGTCGACCTGGGAGTCCCGGCGCATCCGGTCGGTCTCCTGGTTGTTTGCGGCGAAGTGCTTCAATGAAGTACCAATGCCCTGGCTCTGGATACCCTTCACCAGCCCGACGGCCAGCTCGCCGGTCAGGTACGGATCCTCGGCGAAGTACTCGAAGTTGCGCCCGCACAAGGGGGAACGCTTGATGTTCACCCCAGGCCCGAGCAGCACGCCCACGCCGAGCGCCCGGCACTCCTCGCCCAGCGCTGCGCCCACCTCGCTCAGCAGAGCAGGGTTCCAGGTGGACGCCAGCCCGACGGCCGGCGGGAAGCAGGTCGCCGGCGCCGAGGCGTTCAGACCGACGTGGTCGGTGTCACCCAGCTGCTTACGGACGCCGTGCGGTCCGTCGGTCACCATCACCGCAGGCAGGTCGATCTCGGCGACCGCGTGGGTGTGCCAGAAGTCGGAGCCGCCGGTAAGTGCGACCCTGGCTGCCAATGGGGCATCGGACATGGGGTACTCCTTGGTGGTGGTAGGTCAGTCCTCGAAGCGACCGGTACGGGCGACGTCGGCGAACCACAACGCACTGGCCTTGGGAATGCGGCGCAACTCGTCGTCGACCCGCACGATACCGAAGCGCTTGGCGTAGCCGAACGCCCATTCGAAGTTGTCCAGCAGCGACCAGGCGAGGTAGCCGCGGATGTCGGCGCCCTCGGCCATCGCCTGGTGTACCGCCTGCAGGTGCGACTTGAGGTAGGCGAGCCGATCGGCGGTGTCGTCGACGAAGCCGTCCGCGTCGGCCACGTCGTCGAACGCCGCGCCGTTCTCTGTGATCACCAGGCCGACGCCGGCCGGACCGGTGTATTCGTTGTGCAGTCGCACCAGCAGTTGCCGGAAGCCGTCGGGATCGATATCCCAGTCCATCGCCGTCACCGGCAGGCCGCGCGAGACCGTGACTGCTTCTGGGGCGGAGATGTTCGGGTTCGGCCCGGACGGCGGCTCGGCGCCCGGTCCGGGTGCGGCCACGAGGTTGGTGGTGTAGTAGTTCACCCCGAGGATGTCGATCGGCGCCGCGATGTCGGCCAGGTCGCCGTCGGCCACCAGGTCGGTTGGCCAGATCGGTGCCAGGTCGGCCAACACGTCCGCCGGGTAGGCGCCCTTCGTGATGGGCTCAATGAAGTAGCGGTTGTTGGTGCCGTCCAGGCGCCGAGCGACGTCCACGTCCGCAGGAGAGTCGGACGCGGCGATCGCCGGCGTGAAGTTCAAGGTGATCCCGAGGCTGGCGCCCGGGTCGAGCTCGCGCAGCGCCTTGATCGTCCAGCCGTGGGCCAGCAGCAGGTGGTGCGCGGCCTGGATGGCTGCGACCGGATCGGTCTGGCCGGGGGCGTGGTGGCCGCCGGCATAGCTCAGGAAGGACGAGCACCAGGGCTCGTTCAGCGTCGTCCAGATCCGGACGCGATCCCCGAGCCGCTCGTGCATCGCGGTGGCGTAGTCCACGAACCGCTTGGCGGTGTCCCGATTGGTCCACCCGCCCGGCAGCGCTGCGGGCAGATCCCAGTGATAGAGCGTCAGCCAGGGCGTGATGTCGTTGGCGAGCAGTTCGTCCACGAGCCGGGAGTAGAAGTCCATGCCTTTCTCGTTCACCACGTCGCCGTTGAGCACGCGTGGCCAGGACACCGAGAACCGGTAGGTGCTCAGCCCGAGGTCGCGCATGAGGGCAACGTCCTCGCGGTAGCGGTGGTAGTGATCGACCGCGACGCTGCCGTCCTCGCCGTTCACGATCGCGCCGGGTACGCGGCAGAACACGTCCCAGATCGATTCCTCCTTGCCGTCCTCGGCCGGGGCTCCTTCGATCTGGTAAGCCGAGGTCGCCGCACCGAAGAAGAAGCCCGGGCCGAAGTCAGTCATGAACTGTCCTTTCCACGCGGTCGGCCGCCCCAGCGCTGGGACGGCCGGCCGTTGATCATGCGGGTATCGCGGGGCCGGTCAGCCGGCGTTGCGGCTCTTCAGACTCCCCTTGAGGTCGGGGACGTCGGCGAGCAGCCGCTTGGTGTACTCGTTCTTCGGGGTGAAGATCACCTCGTCAGTGGTGCCCTGCTCGACCACCACACCGTGCTCCATCACCACGACCTCATCGGCGAGGTAGCAGGCCTGGCCGATGTCGTGGGTGATGAACAGCACGGTCAGGCCCAGGTCGCGCTGCAGGTCCTGCAGCACGTTCAGGGCACTCACCCGCAGCGAGGCGTCCAACATCGAGGTCGCCTCGTCGGCCAGCAGCACCTTCGGATTCATCATCAGCGCCCGCGCGATCATCACCCGCTGCCGCTGCCCACCGGACAGCTGGTGCGGGTACTTCCCGAGCGCGTCGCGTGACTTCAGACCGACGTAGCCGAGGCAGCGCTCGATCAGTTCGGCGGTGCCGCCCTCGTCGAGTTCAGCCAGCCGGAGGCTTCGCTTGAGCATGTGCCCGACCGAGAAGAACTGGTTGAACGATGCGAAGGGATCCTGGAAGACCGCCTGGACATCGCGCCAGTAGTCGCGCAGTTCGGCACCCCTGATGTGGGTGACGTCCTTGCCCTGGTAGGTGATGGTGCCGCTGGTTACTGGCATCAAGCGCAGGAGCATCCGGGCCAGCGTGGATTTGCCCGATCCGGACTCGCCCACCACCGCCAGCACCTTGCCGGAGTGGAAGTCCAGGCTGACGTCGTCGACCGCGCGCACCTCTCCCCCAGCGACCTTGAAGGTCTTGGTCACGTGACTGGCCGACAGCACCGCCGTCGAGGCGGGGATTGGCTTAACACTGGTCATGCGACGGTCACCTCCATCGGGATGGTCCGGCCCGGGTTCTCCTTCGCCCACCAGCAGGCCACCTCATGGCTGCCTTCGACGAGTTGCGCGGGCTCCTTCTTGCTGCAGACGTCCATGGCGAACTTGCAGCGCGGGTGGAATCGGCACCCGGGCGGCGGGTTGCCGAGGTTCGGCGGCGAGCCGGGGATGCCTAACACGTGCTTGGTGCGGGTCTCCTCGGTCGGGTCGAGCACCGACGCCAGCAGAGCCGAGGTGTAGGGATGGCGAGCGTTGTGGACGAGGTCCTCGGTGCGTCCGTTCTCGACCACCTTGCCCGCGTACATGATCGCCAACCGGTCGGTGACCATGCTGAGCACCGGCAGGTCATGGGTGATGAAGATGACACCGGCCATGATCTTCTTCTCGACCATCGCCAGCAGCATCTCGATCAGCGCCTTCTGGCTCGACACGTCCAGGGCGGACGTGGGCTCGTCGGCGATCAGCAGCCGCGGGTTCAGCAGGGTGGAGATCACGGTCACCATCCGCTGCTTCATACCGCCGGACAACTGGTGGGCATAGGAGTCGAGCGCCCGGGTGGGTAGTTCGAGCATCTTCAGCCGGTCGGTGGCCCGGTCCATCGCGTCCGAGCGCTTCACGGACGAGTCGTGCGCACGCATCACGTCGAAGACGAGGTCCTTGATCTTCAAGGTGGGGCTGACCGCGTTCATCGCACCTTGGGGAAGCAACGAGACCGTCGCGCCCCGGAACGGCTGGTGAAGCTTGTTCGAGCTCTTGTCCAGGGTGCTCAGGTCGATGGTCTTGCCGTCGATCTCCAGCTTGCCGCCCACCACGTAGAGCGGAGGATTGGCGATCATGGCCAGCGCGTTGCCCAGCGTCGTCTTGCCACAGCCGGATTCGCCGGCCAGACCCAGGATCTGGCCCTCCGGCACCTCGATGGTGACGTTGTCGACCGCGGGCACGTCCTGCCCGCTGTCGGCTGCGTAGACGGCCGTGACGTTGCTGGCCCGCATCAGGATCTTGCTCATACCGGCACCACCTCCTTCTCGGCCGATTCGGCCAGTTTGCGCGCGGTCTCGGCACGCTTCGCCGCCGCCTTGGCCAGGTTCTTCTTCTTGCCCCGGCGCAAGCGCGGGTTGAACACCTCGTCCAGCGAGGACTGCAGGAAGAGCAGGCTGAAGCTGATCAGAGTCAGCACGATCGTCGGCGGCAGGAAGGCCCACCACGCTCCGGTCGCGACCGCCTGGAAGGCCAACGCCCAGTGCAGCTGCATGCCAAGCGAGTTTGAACCCGACGGGCCCAGGCCCAGCATGGACAGCGTCGACTCGGCCAGAATCGCGCTGGCCAGCTGCAGCACCCAGGCCATCACGACGTAGCTGGCCAGGTAGGGCAGCACGTCCAGCAACAGGATGCCGCCGGTGCGCGCCCCGGAGAGCTTGGCAACGTCGATGTGCTCTCGCGTGGACACCGAACTGGCCTGCGCGCGGACTGCGCGAGCCGTCCAGGGCCAGGACGTGATGCCGATCACCAGGGCGAGCCCCACGATTCCCTTCAGGAAAGCGATGTCGGTGCTCTGCAGCGAGACCGAGATGAGGATCAGGATCACGATCGACGGGATCGCCAGCACGATGTTGGTGAAGCCCATCAGGAGCTCCTCCAGCCAGCCACCGACGTAGCCGGCCAGGATGCCGATCGCCACGCCGATGAGCACCGCCAGTGTGCCGGCCAGTAGGCCGTTGATCAGCGAGTTGCGGGTACTGGCCATCAGTACTGCCAGGACGTCGTAGCCGAAGTTGTCGGTACCCAGGATGTGTTCGGCCGAGGGCGCGTCGTAAAGCGAGCCGACCTTCTCGTCCGGGCCAAAGGGGTAGAAGAGTGGGCCGATGAAGGCGAGCGCGGCGATCCCAATGATCAGCCCGCCCGAAATCCACAGCCGGGGACCGAAGTTGAGACTGCGCCAGGCCGGCTTGGCCTTCGCCTGCGGGGCCTCGGGGGTCGGCGGGACCAGCGGACCCTCGGCCTCGGCGGTGACAGCGTTGCTTTGGATGTTGGTCATATCACTTCTCCCCGGACTTGGAGGCGCGAATCCGCGGGTCGATGAATCCGTAGAGGATCTCGACGAAATAGTTGGCGACCAGCACGGCGACGGTGATGATCAGCGCCACCGCCTGGATGACCGGGTAGTCGTTGGACGAGATCGCACCGAAGAGCAGCGAACCCATGCCCGGGTAGTTGAAGACCAACTCGGTGATGAGTGCGCCACCGACCATGGTGCCGATGCTCAGGGCCAGGCCCGTGATCTGCGGCAGCATGGCGTTGCGGAAGATGTAGCCGGTCATCTTGCGGTCGCCGATGCCCAGGCTGCGGGAGTAGTTCACGTAGTCGGAGCCGAGTTCATAGATGGCCATCGAGCGCATGCCGACGGCCTGGCCACCGATGTTGATCAACAGCAGCGAAAGGAACGGCAGCCACCAGTACTGGAGGGCGTCGGAGAAGAACTCCCAAGTCCACTCCGGGCTCATGCCCAGGGTGTACGCACCGCCGACCGGGAACCAGCCAAGCACCACGCCGAGGGCGTAGAGCAGGATGATCGACAAGCAGTAGTAGGGCATCGAGTTGAACACCAAGGAAGTGGTGAACACTGATTTGTCCCAGCCACCACCTTTGTAGGCGGCCACGGCACCGAGAACGTTGCCGATGATCCAACCCAGGGCGATGGCGGGTATCTGGAGTACCAGGGTGTACGGCAGTGATTGGGCCACCAGATCGGACACAGGAGTCGGGTAGTACGAGAACGACAACCCGAAGTTGCCCTGGAAGGCCCCGGTGACGAACAGTAAGAACTGTTCCCACAGCGACCGGTCCAGGCCGAACTCCTTCATGAACTGTTCGTAGACCAGTGCTTGCGCCTCCGAACTCAGTCCGCCTTGTCCCATCTTGGAGACGAGCACGTCGACCGGGTTACCCGGGACGAGTCGTGGTAGCAGGAAGTTCAACACCACTGCTACCACGAGCGCGCCCAGGTACCACACGGTCTTGTTGGCCAAATAGCGCCGTAGACCCATGGCAGTCCAGCTCCTTCAGATCGTCCGCTGACTCAGCCGGCGATCTTCTGGATCTTGTACATCCAGGTGTTGCCCGCGCCACGGAACATCGGCGGAGCGTAATCGTTGTTCTCGTCGGGCCAGTTGAAGAAGTTGGTCGCGTTGTACTCGTAGAACTCGTCCGGACGGTACATGATCGGGCAGGCCGGGACCTCCTTGCGGTACAGGGCGTCCAGCTTGTCGTAGGCGGCCTTCTTCGCTGCGTCGTCGACGGCCTGGGCGGCCTCGGTCAGCATCGCCTCAACGGTGTCGTTCTTCCAGCGCCCGTAGTTGGCGAAGGTGGTCTTGCCCAGCGGCTGCATCTCGGCCTGGCTCATGATGTCCTTGAACCGCGCCCACGGGGTGGCCGGGTTCACGCCCGAGACGTACCAGACGGCGAGGTCGAAGGTGCCGCCCTGGATGGCCTGGGTGGTCTCGGCCTGCTGCGGGAAGTTCGTCTTGCAGTCGATGCCGATGGCCTTCAGGCTCTTGGCGATGATCTCGCAAGAGGCGTTCCAGTCGGTCCAGCCGGTTGGGGTGATCAGCGTGTAGGGGCCGAGCCGCGTGCCGTCGATGGTGTAGACGCCGTCGGAACCCTTGGTGGCGCCCGCGTCGGTGAGGATCTTCTCGGCCGCGGCCGGATCGTACTTCCAGCCGTTCGCGGTCGCGTCGGCCTGGTTGAAGAACTTCGACTCCGCACCGGTGGGCAGGATCAGGCTGGGCTGCACCTCGGCCGAGTAGCCAGACATCGCGGTCTCGGCGATGGACGCGTAGTCGATCGCCGACGCGATCGCCTTGCGGACCGCCGGGTTGTCCAGGCCCTTCTTGGTGGTGTTCATCAGCAGCATCGGCATCGAACCCGGCACGTAGTACGGCTTCTCCTTCAAGAAGGTGCCGACCGGCTTGCCGGCCTCCCACATCTTCCAGATCTGGGAAACGAACTGCTGCATGATGTCGAGCTCGCCGGCCTGGAACTTGATGTTGCCGTCCTCGTTGGACTTGAAGATCGGGTGGATGATCTGCTTCATCACCGGCAGGCCGCCGTAGAAGGTCTGGCCCCAGTACTTGTCGTTCAGGCCGAGGACGACCTGGGTCTGGTCGGCCTTCGTCAGGGTGAAGGGTCCGGTGCCGACCGGCTTGGCCATGATCTCGGTGGGCAGCTTGTCGTCGGCGATCGCGGAGAACACGGCCTTCGGCAGGATGTAGGTCTCGGTGATCATGCGCAGCACGTTGCCGACGTTCTTGGACGTCTGGTTGATCTTCACCACGATGGTCTTGTCGTCGGTGGCCTCGATGGAGTCGGCCAGCTGCCAGAACGAGGCGACCGTGATGCCCTTGTTCTTCTTGCCGAGTTCGTAGGAGAAGACGACGTCGTCGGCGGTGCAGGCGGAGCCGTCGGAGAAGGTGATGCCATCCTGCAGGGTCAAGGTGACGCTCGTGGTGCCGTCGACCTTGTACTCCTTGGCCAGGCCGGGCATGACCTCACCGGTGAGGATGTTCCAGCGCAGCAGGCTCTCGTAGGTGATCTGCATCACGTTGGCTGCGGCCGGCCAGGCTGCGGTCGGGGACAGCGGGTTGAAGGTGGCCGGGGCGCCCCACTGGAAGCCCGCGATCAGGAGCGCGTCCGCGGTGGCACCCTTGCGGCCGGTGCCGACCTTGCCGTTGTTGCCGACGCCCAGCTTCTCCGCCGGTGCGCTGGTCGCGCCTCCACCGGTGGCGGTGGCGGTGGGCTTGGTCGCGTTGCCCGAACACGCCGCGATGGCGAGGCTACCGGCGACGACACCGCCGGCAATCAGGAACGACCGCCGCGACGGCTTCTCGAAAATTGAATCTGACATTTGTTCCTCCAGTTGTCTGGCCCACCATTGGGCCGATTCGGGTGGATAAAGCTGTTGGACTAACTCGGTTGGTTTCGGGACACCGGCCGGTCGGCCGGCGAAGTCAGGCCTCCCTCATGCGGCCTCACTCGGGGTTGGCGCCGGGGAGAGGGAACGAAGTACCGGGGCCGCGGTAAGTCGCGGCAGGTCGTCGGCCGCGATGTCGCCGAAGACCGCGAACGTGTGGCTCTCGCCGGGGAACAGGTCGATCAGCGCCGAATCGGCCCAGGCGTCCTCGTCGACCCGGTCGGGGAAGATGCACAGCGAGCGCAGGAACGTCTTGGCAGTGACCGTGACCTGCGCACCGGTTGGCGTCGCGGCGACCTCGGTCTCGAAGTCGGGGGCGGGCAGCGCCGCCTCGACGTCCGGGACCAGGAGCCGGACGCGGCGCTCGGCACCGCCCGCGGTCACCACCAGAGCCAGATCGGGCTCGATCGGCACCGGATTGTCCGACCGCAGGCCGACCTCGATGCGTCCGCGTGCGCCCACAAGGCCGTCCCAGGGGCGCGACCAGAGCACCTCTCCGGTGAGCCGGCGCAGCTCGATTGTGCCGGTGGGCGCCCAAGCGTCGCGTCCGTCGTTCACGACCGCCAACCGCCAGACACCAGCTGAATCGGGCATCGGAACCTCGAACTGCAAGCTGAGCAGGCGGTCGGCGTAGGCCGAACGCAGCGCGTACCACAGCGGCTTGCGGCGGGCCACGGTCTCCCCCGCCGCGTTGGTGCCGGAATCCAGCGCGGCCCAGGAGGTGACCGGCCAGCAGTCGTTGAGCTGCCACACGATCGAGCCGAGGCAGCGTCCGCGCAGCGACCGCCAGCGGTCGATGCCGTAGCGGACGGCGTTGGCCTGCTGCAGCTGCATCAGGTACAACCACTCGTCGAAGTCAGGGACCGTTTCACCGGGCTGGGGCAGGTGCCCGGCGATGCCGGCGTTCAGCTTGTCGTTGCCGCCGGCAGCTTTCTGATGTACCAGCATCGCGGCCGTGGTGGCGCCGCGATCGGCCGGGTCGAGCGCGCGTGCCCAGGTGGCGTAGGTGGCTGGACCCTGGTAGCCGAACTCGGAGACGAAGCGCGGCGAGTAGTCGTCGTAACCGGTGTAGTCGCGGTCGTTCCAAACGTCCCAGATGTGGATGCAGCCGTAGTTCGGATCGTTCGGATGAAGGTCGGGCGAGCCGGAGGACGGGCTCCCGTGCCAGTACGGCCGGCTCGGGTCGAGTTCGGCGAGCACACGCGGGAACAGGTCGTAGTAGTAGCCGGCGCCCCAGGTGCGGTCACCGCCGGGCTTGCTGGCCCAGTCCCAGTCGACTCGGCCCCAGATGTTCTCGTTGTTGCCGTTCCAGACCACCAGCGAGGGATAGGCAGAGAGCCGCATCACGTTGTCACGCGCCTCGGCTTCGAACTCACTCCAGAACGGCTCTTCCTCGGGATAGGCCGCGCAGGCGAGGCAGAAGTCCTGCCAGACCATCATGCCGAGTTCGTCGCAGGCCTCGTAGAAGGCTTCGGTCTCGTAGATGCCGCCGCCCCAGATGCGCAGCAGGTCGATGTTCGCGTCCCTGGCCTGCTGGATGCGCTCGCGGTAGCGCTCTGGCGTGACGCGGGTGACGAAACAGTCATCGGGAATCCAGTTGGCGCCGCGGACGAAGATCTCCTCGCCGTTTAGAACCAGGCCGAACTTGGCGCCGTTCCCGTCCGCGTCGGGCGTGGTGTCGAGGGCAACGGTGCGGAAGCCGGTGCGCTTGTGAACTCGGTCGAGCACGGCCACGTCACTGTGCAGCAGGATCTCCACGTCGTACATGGGCTGCTCACCGAGGGTGTGCGGCCACCAGGGCTCGATGCCGCTCACGTCGACGCTGGCCTGCGTCCACTCGTCGGCCACCACGCCGACGGTCGCCCGAGCATCGTTCCCGGTCACGCGGACGGTGACCGCGGCGAAACGCAACTTGCCGGTCAGTTGCACGTCCACTTCGAGGTGACCGGTCCAGGTTCCTTCCTCGGTCTGCCGGGCGGTGGCACGGACGACCGCGTCCAGCACGCGGGCGGTGTTCCAGCCGCGAAGTCCGATCGTCTTCCAGATGCCGGCGGTGACCACCCGTGGTCCCCAGTCCCAACCGAAGTTGCAGGCCATCTTGCGCACCAGGTTGTACGGGTCGCGCTCCACGTGGATGCGCTCCCCCACCAGTGCGGCCATCCGTTCGGCGTACTCAAGCGCGGGTGCGAAAACGACCTCGACGACATTGGCGCCGGCCACCAGCGCGCTCTTCGCGCTGAACAGGTTGCGCCGGTGCATGTTCTCGGAATGGCCGAGCAGGTGCCCGTTGCAGTAGACGTCGGCCACTGTGTCGAGACCATCGCAGGTCAGGTCGATGTGCTCGCTGTCGAGCAACGGTGAGTCCTGGGCAACATCGAAATGGCCGGAGTAGGTCCAGGTCTGCCGCCCCACCCAGTGCTGGTCCGCCTCGGCCGTGCCGACGTACGGGTCCGCGATCAGACCGACGGCCAACAAGTCGGTGTGGACGCACCCCGGTACGGTCGCAGGAATGCCCTCCCGGAGTTGTGCCTGGAGTTCGGCCGGCACCTCGGCGAAGGCATCAGCTGACGGTTCAGCGCGCACCGTCCATGTTGCATCGGCGAGATTGATCCAAGCCTGCTCCACTGGTCCTCCTCGACCGTCGACAACTGCGTCTGGTGCTACCAACCACCGGCCAACGGCGAGGTTTGCTGATCGCCTCGTCGCAGCCAACAACCCGCAAGCTAGCACAGACCGAAAGCGCTCTCATCAGGTTGAAACACGATTTCCGGTTCGAGTCGCGAATCGTTATCTTGCTGAGACCTGTCATTCACCCGCTGTGTGTCAACCTGGCTTAACCCGGCCCTGAGTAGGGTGTAGACCAACTCCGCCGGGTTGCGGAGAATTCTTGAGTTGTCGGTTCAACCTGACCGATGAGCTATCCTCCTGCGGCCAGTCCCGTGGAAGCCGAACTGACGGCCGCGCCCGGTCGTCCGCCCGCGAGAACAGAGCCTTCCCAACCGTCTCCTGAGGAGCCGTCAGCGAGGAACGAGCCGTCGAGCCAACCGGCGCCTGAGGAGCTGTCCGCGAGGAACGAGCGCCACCCTCCAACCGGTCCCTGAGGAGCCAGCCGTGAGGAACGAACGGACCCCTCCATCCGGTCCCTGAGGAGCCGTCCGTGAGGAACGAGCCACACCCTCCAATCGGTCCCTGAGGAGCCGTCCGTGAGGAACGAGCGGACGGCGTCACGAAGGGCCGCCGTCTCGGTTCGAGAACTGGTGGCGGACGCCCTTCGTGACGCGCTCGCTCGTTCCTCACGAGCGCTCCTCAGGGAGCGTTTGCGGGGTGGCCGCGATGCAACGGGGACCCGACCGTACCGGTTCCTGAGGAGCCGGCCGTGAGGAACGAGCCACACCCTCCAACCGGTCCCTGAGGAGCCGGCCGTGAGGAACGAGCGGACGGCGCCACGTTGGGCCGCCGTCTCGGTTCGAGAACTGGTGGCGGACGCCCTTCGTGACGCGCTCGCTCGTCCCTCACGAGCGCTCCTCAGGGAGCGTTTGCGCGAAGCGTCCGCGGCGAACCGTGAGGGAAGTGAGCGCATCGAACCAACC
>Ga0073904_10000359_pt1 | contig 32334 bp, 30 predicted proteins | sample KloWWTrecipitate_FD_66668 | JGI IMG/M metagenome (GOLD analysis project Ga0073904, IMG submission 66668) | Active sludge microbial communities from Klosterneuburg, Austria, studying microevolution and ecology of nitrifiers - Klosterneuburg... | ecosystem: Engineered > WWTP > Aerobic digester >... | reverse complement strand
CCAGTACGCGCTGCTCGTACTCGGACAGAGGCATCACTACCTCCGCGGTGGCGACGACGGGACGGGACAGCCTCAGGATAGATCGCCGACGCCGTGTGCGGTAGTTGACGGCACGATCGGCGCAGGCAGTCCCGTCGCGGCCCCCACCGAGCGGGGTCCGAACCGCCGACGCACCTCGTCCATCGCCTCCTCGGCACGCCGCCGCGCGGTGCCGTCACCGTCCACCGCCTCCTCCAGGGTCAGCTGCCGGCTGCCCGCCGGCGCGAGGCCCTCCACCCGGACGCCCACCAGCCGGACGGCCTGCCCGTCGAGCTCGGCCGCGGCGAGCAGCTCGCGGGCCGCCAGGTAGACCGTCCGCGCGACGTCGGTGGGGACCGACAGCGTGCGCGAGCGGGTCAGGGTGCGCAGATCGGCGGTGCGGACCTTGAGGCAGACCGTCCGGGCAACCATCCCGCGGCGGCGCAGGTGCTCGGCGCAGCGGTCGGCGAGCGGCAGCACCTGCGCCGCCACCCAGGCGAGGTCCGCCGTGTCGACGTCGAACGTCGTCTCGGCACCGACGCTCTTCTCGGTCCGGTCGGGGACCACGGGCCTCGGGTCGCGCCCCCACGCCAGGTCGTGCAGGTGGGCTCCGGCCACCGTCCCCACGGCGCGCTGGACGACGGCGAGATCCTGCTCGGCGAGCTCGGCGACCGTGGTGATCCCCCACCGGGCGAGCGCCTCCTGCGTGCGCGCCCCCACGCCCCACAGCGCCCCGACCGGCAGCGAGTGCAGCAGCTCGACGGTCGCCGCGCGTGGCACCAGGAGCACCCCGTCCGGCTTGGCCAGCCCGGAGGCGAGCTTGGCGACGTGCTTGGTCGCCGCGATGCCGACCGAGCAGGTCAGGCCGACCTCCGCCTGCACCCGCTCCCGCAGGAGCGCCGCGATCCGCGTGGGCCGGCCGAGGCGGCGCCGCGCCCCCGAGACGTCAAGGAAGGCCTCGTCGACACTGACCTGCTCGACGAGCGCCGTCACCTCCCCGAGGACGCCCATCACCGCGCGGGACGCCGTCCGGTAAGCGGCGTGGTCGGGCGGTACGACGACGGCCTGGGGGCACAACCGCCGCGCCTGGCTCATCGGCATCGCGGAGTGCACGCCGTACGCCCGCGCCGGATACGTCGCCGCGAGCACCACCGAGCGGTTCTCACCCCCGACGATGACGGGTCGCCCGCGCAGCTCGGGGCGCCGGGCGACCTCCACGGACGCGAAGAACGCGTCCATGTCGAGGTGCAGGATCGAGCAGCCCTCGTCGTCCTCGCCCCAGCCGCGCCGCTCGCCGGAGGGCACAGGGCCGCGACTCATCGACCGATCACCCGACCTCCCCCGCCCCTCGGCCGCCGGCGACGTCGATCAGGACGCCCGCAGGGCGAGCACGCCCTGACCCGCGCCGTCGACGTCGAGCAGCCGCCGCACCGCGTCCTGGAAGTCCTCCGCGACGGCCAGCGTCCGCTCGGCCCGCGCATCGTCGACCTCGGCGCGGCCGGACTCGACGGCCGCGCGCAGAGCGGCACCGTCCGCGAACCATGCGGTCCAGCCCTCGAGCTCCGGCGCGACGGCCGCCACCATCTGCCAGACCGTGCGCAGCGCGGGCCGACCCGCCGGACGGCCCGTCACCGCGAGCACCGCGGCACCCGCGCGCAGCGCGGCGAGGTGGGCGTGCACGAACCCGTCGGACGCACCGGCCAGACGGGCCGCAACAAGCTCCGCATCGCTGCGGGCGAGCAGGTCGACCGCCGAGGCGGGCAGCGGGACGCCCGGGACCGGGGTCCACGCACGCGCCGTCGACACCCTGCGCACGGACGCGGCGCGCCCCGACGCCGTGCCACCACGCGCGTCCGCCACCGCACCCTCACCGGGACCCGAACCTGCCGGCGCGCCCGCACCCGCGGGCCGTGCCGTCGTCGTCTTCGTCATCGCACCCACCTCCTGCCACCAGTATCGAACACACGTTCGATGCCGTCAAGGCCTACCGTGGGGCCGTGCCCGACCGTCGCCCCGCGCGCCGCCGCGCCGCGGACCTCGCCGGGCCGTCGCGCGCGGCCCACCGACCCTCCGGTCGGCGCCGGGCCGGCGCCGACCAGCCCCTGCCCACGGGCCCCGTCGCGATCGACAGCGGCACCGTCGAGCTGGTGCCCGACCGCGGCGACCCACGCTCGATCACGGTGCTCGTCAACGGCGTGCCCAGCTCCCCCGTGCACCTCGACGACCCGGCCCGGCTCGACTTCGAGTACCTGCAGCAGATGGCGGCGCTCGTCGACGCACTGGCGCCCGGGGCCGCCGGCGGGCCGCTCGACGCCGTGCACCTCGGCGCTGGCGGCTGCGCGCTGCCCCGATGGCTCGAGGCCACCCGGCCCGGGTCGCGTCAGATCGCGGTCGACATCGACGCCGCCCTGCTCACGCTGGTGCGCGGCTGGTTCGACCTGCCGCGGGCACCGCGCCTGCGACTGCGGGCCGGCGACGCGCGCGACGTGCTCGCCGCCCTGCCGACCGCGAGCGCCGACGTCGTCGTGCGGGACGTCTTCGCCGGCGACCGCACCCCCGAGGCGCTGACGACCACCGGCTTCACCGGGCACGTGGCCCGCGTCCTGCGACCCGGGGGGCTGTACCTGGCCAACTGCGCCGACCGGCCCCCGTTGTCGCTCGCCCGCGCCGAGGTCGCCACGGCGCGGGCCGTGCTGGGCGACGTGGCGCTCGTCGTGGAGCCGGGGATGCTGCGCGGGCGGCGGTACGGCAACCTCGTCCTCGTAGGCTCTACGGCGGCAGACGGCGGGCTCGACGGCGCGGCGCTGGCCCGCACCCTGCGGTCCCTGCCGGTCCCGGTCAGGCTGCTGCACGGGACGGACCTCGACGCCTTCGTCGGCCGGGCAGCGCCGCTCGTCGACCCCGTGACGAACGAGGCCGCGCCCCCGTGACGGGGACGCGGCCTCGATCAGGACCGTGCGCTCAGAGCGGGCGGACCTTCTCGGCCTGGGGGCCCTTGGGACCCTGGGTGATCTCGAACTCGACCCGCTGGGCCTCCTCGAGGCTGCGGTAGCCCTGCGTCTCGATCGCCGAGTAGTGGACGAAGACGTCGGCGCCGCCGCCGTCCTGGGCGATGAACCCGAAGCCCTTCTCAGCGTTGAACCACTTCACAGATCCCTGCGCCATGCTGTTCCTGTCCTTCTGTCCAACCGGGGACGATGCTGTCCGGGCCGAGCGCCCGGGTCACGTGCCACGCCAGCTGCGCTGTCGCGACAGCGCAGAGTCTGGCACGAGGCGCGTGGCGGGCGCCAGGGTCCAGCCGCAGGTCAGCGCACCGCGCTCAGCGACGCGCCGCGCGGCGCCGCGCGATCGCCTCGCGGATCGGCGGCACCACGGTCCCGTCGGCCGCCATCGCCGCCCGGGTCCGCCGGCGGCTGACGAGCACGCCGACCACCGCGACCGTCCACGGCACGGCCATCACGGCGAACGCCGCCCGGAACGCTGCGAGCTACAGCGGGCCGTCGATGCCCGCCCGCAGGTCCAGCACGATCCCGACGGCGAGCACCGTCACGACCGACGCCGCGAACCCACCCACGTTGACCAGGCCCGTCGCGGTGCCGATCCGGCCACGGTCGTTGGACGTCCGCGCGAAGTCGAAGCCGATGACCGATGCCGGGCCACCCGTCCCGAGCACCAGGACGAGCACGACGAGCAGCCAGCGCGGGCTCGGTCCGGGCTGGAGCAGCACGGCGGCCCAGGCCGCGGCGGTCGCCACCGCGACGCTCAGCACCATCCACGACCGGCGCAGCGGGTGCCGCGCGGTGAGCAGGCCCATCACCGGGCCCATGGCCATCGCCGACAGCACGGCCGCGGTGAGCAGGCCGCTGGCCTCGCCGGGCGTCAGCCCCTGGGCCACCGTGAGGAACGGGAAGCCCCACAGCAGCAGGAAGACCGTCATCGGGAACTGCGTGACCGTGTGGCTCCAGAAGCCGAGCCACGTGCCCGGCTCACCGGCCACGGCGCGCAGCGGGGCGAGGATCCCCGCGCCCGTCCGGGCCACGCCGTGGCCGTCCGGTGAGTCCCGGACGACCATGACGACGAGCAGCGCGGCCAGCACGCCGAGCGCCGCCATCCCGACGAACGCCGTGGTCCAGCCGGACCGGTGCAGCACGGCGACCAGCGGGATCGCCGCGGCGAGCTGGCCCAGCTGGCCGACGAGCCCGGTGACCTGGGTGATGAGGGGCACCTGGCGCGCAGGGAACCACACCGCCACGAGGCTGAGCACCGAGATGAAGGTCGCGGCATCTCCAGCACCGATGAGCACCCGGGCCACGTACACGAGCGGCAGCGTGTGCACCGTGCCGTGGAGCGCCTGCCCGGTGGCCATGAGCACCGCACCGCCGGCGATGAGGGTGCGTGCGCCGAACCGGTCCAGGAGCACGCCGACGGGTACCTGGAGGCCCGCGTACACCGCGAGCTGGACCACGACGAACGTCGACAGCACGGCGGCGCCGATCCCGAACCGGTCCACGGCCTCCACCCCGGCGACGCCCAGCGAGGTGCGGTGGAGCACGGCCACGACGTAGGCGGTGACGGCAGCGCCCCACACGAGCGCGGCAGCGCGGCGGGAGGGTGCGGTCACGCCGTCGAGCCTACGGCCGGCGGCGTCTCACTCGTCGGGATGCTCGTCCGGCTGCTGGGCGAGGTACTCCTCGAACTGGGCGCCGAGCTCCTCGGCCGTCGGCAGGCCTGCCTGCTCGACCAGCGCGTCGGGCCGGGGCAGCACCCTGGCCAGGTTGTCGTGCTGCTGCTCCAGGGCGCGCACCACGGCGGCGATCTCCGGGGAGTCGGCGACCTGCTGCTCCACCTGCTCGGTCGCCTCCACGGCCGCGGCCTCGAGCGCGTCGGCCTGGAGGTCCAGGCCCGTGGTCCGTTGCACCTGCTCGAGGGCCACGAGCGCGGCGCGCGGGTAGGAGGCCTGGGCGAGGTAGTGCGGCACGTGCACGGCGAAGCCCATCGCGTCGTGCCCCCAGCGGCCGAGCCGGTACTCGAGCAGCGCGCTGGCGCTGGCCGGCACCTGGACGGTCCCGAACCAGGACAGGTGGTCGGCGACCAGCTCGGTGCGTGTGCCGTGCGCCGTCACCCCGAGCGGGCGGGTGTGCGGCACGCCCATGGGGATGCCGTGCACCCCGACGGTCAGCGGCACGGCGAAGCGCTCGACGATCTCGCGCATCGCGCGGGTCCAGGCCTCCCAGCGCACGTCGGGCTCCATGCCGTGCAGGAGCAGGAACGGCACGTTCTCGGCGTCGCGGACCACGTCCACCACGAGCTCCGGCTGGTCGTAGTCGCTCCAGCGCGCGGCGTCGAACGTCATGAGCGGGCGCCGTGAGCGGTAGTCGAGCAGCTCGTCGACGTCGAACGTCACGAGGCGCCGGGTGTCGAACCGCTCGGTGAGGTGCTCGGCGGCGACCTGGCCGGCGTTGCCGGCGTCCACGAACCCGCGGACCGCGTGCAGCAGCGTGGGCTCGGCGGACCGCAGGCTCGCCGCGACCTGCTCGTCGACCGTGTACATCGCGTCCCTCCGTCCGTGCCCAGGGGCTCGTCGCCCGGCGTGCTCAGCGCAACATCGGCGCGCGCCGCGGCATTCCGCGGGGCGCAGGCGGGGTCAGGCGGGGTCAGGCGGGGTCAGGCGGGCAGCGTCCAGCGGATCGTCGCACCCGACGGCGCGGTGGGGTCCACCCAGATCTCGCCACCGTGGTGCTCGACGATCCGTCGGCACAGGGCCAGGCCGATCCCCGTCCCGGACCCGCTGCCGCGCGCGCCCACGCGCTCGAACAGCACGAACACGCGCTCGGCGTCGGCCGCGTCGATCCCCACACCGTTGTCCCGGCAGGCCAGCTCCCAGCGGTCGCCGTGCCGCACGGCCTCGATCCGGACCTCCGGGGCGTCCGTCGACCGGTAGGCGACGGCGTTGCGCACGAGGTTGGCCAGCAGCTGGCCGAGCAGGGCCGCGTCGCCGCGCACCACGGGCAGGCCCTCCCCCTCGACCCTGGCACCGGCCGCCTCGATCGGACCGCGCAGGTCCTCGACCACCTGGTCGAGCGTTGCCGCGAGGTCGACCTCCGTCGGCCGGCCCACCTGGCGCCCGACGCGCGCGAAGCCGAGCAGGCCGTCGACGAGGCGCTGCATGCGCCGGGCACCGTCGACCGCGTAGCCGATGTACTCGTCCGCACGCTCGTCGAGCTGGCCCTCGTAGCGCCGCGCGAGCAGCTGGGTGAAGCTCGCCACCTTGCGCAGCGGCTCCTGCAGGTCGTGCGACGCGACGTACGCGAACTGCTCGAGGTCGGCGTTGGACCGCGCGAGCTCCGCGGCCCGGCGCTCCAGGTCCTCGTGGGCTGCCGCGAGCTCGGCGTGGGCGACATCGGCCTCGTCGAGGCGGCGGGCGAGCTCCGCGCGCAGCGCCTCGACGTCCCGCGCGACGTCGGCGACCTCGCGCGGCCCGTCGGTCCGCACGGGCCGGGACGGCTCGGTCGCGGCGGCGCGGGCGTCGGCCGCGAGCGCGGCGAGCGGGTGGACGACCGCCCCCCGGACCACGAGCGCGAGCGCGACGCCGGCTGCCAGGACACCCGCGGCGAGGACCAGCGCGACGACCAGCAGGGCTCCGCCCGTGCCGGTGACGTCGGCGACCGCCCGCTCGACCTCTGCCGTGCCCGCGGCGGTCCGCAGCGCGTCGGCCTGGTGGCGGTGCGACCGCTCGACGGCGACGAGCGCGACGACGACCGCCAGCACCATGAGCGCCGTCGCCACGACGACGACCACGAGCCTGCTGCGCAGGGACGGGGCCGCGGCCCCGGTCATCCCGCGCCGCCGCCCCAGCCGAGGACCACGAGGGCTGTGTCGTCCACGAGGTTGCCGCCGTGCCGCAGCGTGACGGCCTCCATGAGCCGGTCGACGATGTTCGGCCCGGCGCCCCCTGCGCGGTGCCGACCCCCGGCCTCCAGCACGATCTGCTCGGCCATGAGCCGGGCGAGACCCTCCTCACCCAGCCGCTCGTCGCTGTCCAGCACGGTGGTCTCGAGCATGCCGTCGGTGAAGAGGATGACGCGCCAGGCGTCGCCGAGCTCGACCCGCAGCGGCTGCCAGCCCCCGAGCACCGGGATGCCCAGCGCCCGACCGGCGTGGTCCGACGGCAGCGGGACGGTCGGCACCCCGAGGAGGAACGGCGCGGGGTGCCCGCAGAGGAACAGGTCGAGCGAACGTCGGTCCGGGGCGACGACGACCATGACGAGCGTCGCGAAGATCTCCGGGCGGCCGCGCTCGGCCGACAGGATCTGCTCGACGACGTCGAGCACCCTCGCCGGCGGCAGGTCGGCGAGCACCGACGTGCGCCAGGCCGTCCGCAGGGTGGCCCCGAGCGCCGCCTCGTCCGGGCCGTGCCCGGCGACGTCGCCGACCACGGCGGCGACCGAGCCGTCCGCCCGCTCGACGACGTCGTAGAAGTCGCCGCCGAGCAGCCCGTCGCGGCCCGCGCGGTAGCCGACGAGCACCTCGAGCGCGCCGTCCCCGACCAGGGGGGTGGGCAGCAGCGCGCGTTCGAGTCGGTTGGTCTCGTAGTCGCGCACCTGGGCCCGGTAGAGCTCGCGCTCCTGGACCTCGGCCTTGCGCCGCTGCACCGCGTACCGCACGGCGCGCAGCAGCAACGGTGCGTCCACCTCGCCCTTGACGAGGTAGTCCTGGGCGCCGGCCGCCACGGCCCGCAGGCCCATCCCCGTCCCGGCCAGACCGGTGAGCACCACGACGGCGGGGGCCGCGGCCTGCCGGAGCACGCGCTCGAGCGCTGTCGTCCCGGCGGCGTCCGGGAGCTCGAGGTCGAGCAGCACGCAGTCGACGTCCAGCTGGGTGAGCGCCTCGTCCACGGTGCGGGCGCGGCGGACCTCGACCGGGGCGTCAGCCTCCGCGAACAGCTCGCCGACCAGCACCGCGTCGCCGTCGTCGTCCTCGACGAGCAGGACGCTGATCGGTCGCGGATCGGTCTCGTGGAACGGCACCTGTCACCTTTCGCCGGGCCTGCGTACGACAGGCTCCGCGGCCCCGATCCTAGGCCCGCCGTGACCCCGGCGCCGGTCATGGTCACCGGAGGTGCCCCGGGGAGCGGATAATGGACGGTCGATCGCGCGCGACGTCCGAGGGGAGCCCAGTGACCGGCAGGCAGGACCAGCGGCTCGAGGAGCAGGCTGCCGTTGACCTGCGCTACGCGCGGCTCGACGCGCTGCGGGCGCAGACCGCTGCGCGGCTCGCGCAGGTGCGCAGGGTGGGCCCGTCCGGCTCGCCGCAGAACAGGTCGGAGCGCGACGCCTTCGCGACGCTCTACGAGGACCGCCTCGCCCAGCTCGACGCCGTCGAGCAGCGGCTGACGTTCGGCCGGCTCGATCTCGTCGACGGCGCGACGCGCTACGTCGGGCGCATCGGGCTGACCGACGACGAGCACACCTCGCTCCTCACCGACTGGCGCGCTCCGGCCGCCCAGGCCTTCTACCGCGCGACGGCCGCCCAGCCCGACGGCGTCGTGCGACGGCGCCACCTCGTGACCCGCGGCCGCACGGTCACCGGGCTGGAGGACGAGGTCCTCGACCTGACGTCCCTCGACGAGGCGACGGACGCGACGACGCTGTCCGGCGAGGGCGCGCTGCTGGCCGCCCTCGCGGCCGGTCGCACGGGCCGGATGGGCGACATCGTGGCGACCATCCAGGCCGAGCAGGACGCGATCATCCGCTCGCCGCTCGCCGGCGCCCTGGTGGTCCAGGGCGGGCCGGGCACGGGCAAGACGGCCGTGGCGCTGCACCGCGCCGCGTACCTGCTCTACGCGCACCGACGGATGCTCGAGCGCTCGGGGGTGCTGCTGCTCGGCCCCAGCCGTACCTTCCTGCGCTACATCGACCAGGTGCTGCCGTCGCTCGGCGAGACCGGCGTGGTGACCGCGACGATCGCCGAGCTCGTGCCGGGTATCGCGGCCGAGGGCACCGAGCCGGACGCCGTCGCCGAGGTCAAGGGCCGCGCGATGATGGCCGACATCGTCGCGCGCGCGGTGCGGCAGCGGCAGCGCGTGCCCGCGGAGCCGCGCGAGATCCGGATCGACGGGCGCCTGGTCACGGTGCTGCCGCACGACGTGAGCGAGGCGATGGCCAAGGCCCGGCGCAGCGCCAAGCCGCACAACCAGGCGCGCGTGGTCTTCGTGCGCGACATGCTCGCCCGGCTCGCGGCGCAGTACGTCGCGGGGCTCGGCTACCCGGTGCCGGCGGACGAGCGGGCGGACATCGTCGAGGAGCTGCGGACCACGCGCGAGGTGCGCATCGCGCTCAACCTCGCGTGGATGCCGCTCACCCCGCAGCGCCTCGTCGAGGACCTCCTCACCCGTCCCGCCAGGCTCGCCGCGGCGGCGCCGCAGCTGTCCGCGCGCGACCGCGCGCTGCTCCAGCGCTCCCCCGGCGACCCGTGGACCCCCGCGGACGTCCCGCTGCTCGACGAGGCTGCCGAGCTGCTCGGCGAGGACGACCAGGCCGAGCGGGTCCAGGCCGCCCAGGACGCGCAGCGCCGCGCCGACGAGCTCGACTACGCCCGCACCGTCCTCACCTCCTCGGGAGCCGGCGGCGGGCTGGTCAGCGCCGAGGTGCTGGCCGAGCGGTTCGCGGGCTCGGGATCCTCGCTGACCACGGCGGAGCGGGCGGCCGCAGACCGCTCGTGGACGTACGGCCACGTGGTCGTCGACGAGGCGCAGGAGCTCTCGGCGATGGCCTGGCGGATGGTGCTGCGCCGGTGCCCGACGCGCTCACTGACCGTCGTCGGGGATGTGGCCCAGACGTCCGCACCGGGCGGGGTGCACCACTGGGCGACCTCGCTGGACCGCGTGCTGCGCGGGTCGTGGCGGCTCGCCGAGCTCACCGTGAACTACCGGACCCCCGCCGGCGTGGCCGACGCCGCGGGCGTGGTGGCGAGGGCAGCCGGCCTGCCGGTCGGCCCGCTGACCTCGGCGCGCGACGTCCCCGGGTCCCTCGCCGTCAGCACGGTCGATGACCTGGCCACCGGGACGGTCGCAGCCGCCACCGCCGCCCTGGCCGGCCTGCCGGCGCAGGAGGGCGCCGGCCGCGTCGCCGTCATCGCCCCGCACGCGCGGCGGGTCGAGCTGGAGGCCGCGCTGCGCGCCTCACCGGTGGGCGACCGCCTGGGGGCGCCGGGCAGCCGCGCGGCGCTGGAGGCCAGGCTGGTCGTGCTCGAACCCCGCGACGCCAAGGGTCTGGAGTTCGACGTCGTCGTCCTCGTCGCGCCGGCAGAGATCACCGGGGCGGACCTCTACGTGGCGATGACCCGGCCGACCCAGGCACTGCGCGTGGTCACCACCGGCGCGCTGCCGCCCGGCTTCCCCGACCTCGCCGTGGACCCCGCGGGCTGAGCACCGCGCGTCGTCCCGCGAGGCCCAGGCCGCTCGACGACGCCGCACGGCCCTACTGGCAGGCGGCCCGGCCGACGAGCGCCAGGCCCTGCAGGTCGCCCGGGCCGAGGTCGGTCCGTGCGGAGGTCGTGGGGTTCATCAGCTCGCCCGGGTCCGCCACGTGGTCCAGCCCGACGACGTGGGCGAGCTCGTGGACGACGATGGCCCGCGCCTCCTCGAAGCCACCGGGCCCGGCGAGGATCTCCGTGAGGTCCGGCCCGTCGAGGACCAGCCGCCCTGCGGCCAGCCACGTCCCCGCGCCGTCCGCGCCGGGCACGGCCGCGGAACCGCCGACCCCGGCCACCTGCCCCGCGAGCTCCGGGACCTCGGACGCGTCCGACCACGCGACGAGCACCGGCACCCAGCCGTCGCCGTAGCGCTCGGGCTGGATGAGCAGGCGGTCGAGCGCCGGGGCCTCGTCTGTCGCGCCAGCCGGCACGAACGCGAGCCCGGTGGCCGCCGAGATGATCGCCACCGCGTCCGCGACGATGACGTCGCCCTGCGGTGGGGCGCCGTCCGCGCGCACGACGTAGGTCACCGGGCGGCAGGGGTCGTAGCCGACCGGGAGCCCGGCGTCGGTGAGGTGCAGGAAGGCGTGCGACCCCTGCGTCGTGACCTCGACGGGGGCGAGCGGGCGACCCGTCGACAGTGCGGGCTCCGGCACCGCGACCGCGCGCCCGTCGATGGTCACGTAGACCTCGGGGCGCACCTGACCCAGCAGGGCTGACGGGTCCACCGACCAGCCGTCGAGCCGCCCCACGACGAGGAGACCCGCGGCGAGCACCAGCAGGACGAGCGTCCCGGGCGTCCGACGACGGGCGCGCCGGCGCGGCCGGGCGGACGGGACCGCAGGGCCGGGGTCCCCGGGGCCCTGCTCGTCGACGCCGCTCACCACGTCAGTCTGGCAGGCGGGCATCCCGCCTGTCGGTCCGGTGTGCGCGCCACCCCTGCGACGGTCCACGATAGGCACGTGCTGCGAGCCCTTCTGCTGGAGAACCTCCACCCCCTGGCCACCACGATCCTGCGGAACGACGGGGTCGAGGTGACCACCCGGTCCGGAGCCCTGGACGAGGACGAGCTCGTCGCGGCCCTGGCCGGGGTGCAGATGCTGGGCATCCGCTCCAAGACCCAGGTGACCGAGCGGGTGCTCGCGGCCTGTCCCGACCTCGTGGCCGTCGGCGCCTACTGCATCGGCACCAACCAGGTGGACCTGAGGGCAGCGGCCGAGCGCGGCATCGCGGTCTTCAACGCCCCGTTCTCCAACACCCGCTCCGTCGTCGAGCTGGCGCTGGCCGAGATCATCGCGCTGACCCGGCGGTTGACGGAGCGCGACCGCGCCCTGCACGCCGGTGTCTGGGACAAGTCGGCCGACGGAGCGCACGAGGTGCGCGGGCGCACCCTGGGCATCGTCGGCTACGGCAACATCGGCACCCAGCTCTCGGTGCTCGCCGAGTCGCTCGGCATGTCGGTGGTCTTCTACGACTCGGCCGAGCGGCTGTCGCTCGGCAACGCCCGGCGCCTCGACTCGCTCGACGAGCTGCTCGAGATCGCCGACGTCGTCACCCTCCACGTCGACGGCAGGGACGGCAATGCCGGGCTGTTCGGCCCGGCGCAGTTCGCCCGCATGCGTCCGGGCGCGATCTTCCTCAACCTGTCGCGCGGGTTCGTCGTGGACTACGCGGCGCTGCGCGAGGGGATCCTGTCGGGCCAGGTCGGAGGCGCGGCGGTGGACGTCTTCCCGCACGAGCCGAAGTCGCGCGGCGACGCGTTCGAGTCGGACCTGCGCGGGCTGCCCAACGTCATCCTCACCCCGCACATCGGCGGCTCCACCGAGGAGGCGCAGGAGGCGATCGGCCAGTTCGTCTCCAACAAGCTGCGCGACTACCGCACGCACGGCTCGACGATGCTCAGCGTCAACCTGCCCAACCTGGCGCTCGACGCCCGCACCGGCTCGCACCGGCTGGCCCACCTGCACCGCAACACCCCCGGCGTGCTGGCCGGGATCAACCGCACGCTGGCGGAGCACGACGTCAACATCGAGGGTCAGCTCCTGGCCACCCGCGGCGAGCTGGGGTACGTCGTGACGGACGTCGCAGCCGACCTCGGCCCCGACGTGTGCGACGTGCTCGCGGCCATGCCGCAGACGATCCGCCTGCGCGTCCTGTCCTGATCACGCGGCGCGAGCGGGCCGTCCGCGCCCCGGCGTCGGGCCGCGGCGCGGCCGGCCGGCGCGTCAGCCGGTCTTGCGCCGGAAGGTGCGCTTGCCGCTGCTGGTGACCTCGGACCCGTGGACGATCCCGGTGTTCTGCCGGCCCTCGGCCGTGCGGTGCGCGGTGTCCTGCTTGCGGGCCAGCGCCTCGCGGAACTTGGCCTTGGCGTCCTGCGGCTCGCCGCTCGGCTCCGCGTCCGGGGTCAGGTCGGTCTCGGCCATCGTGGTGCCTCTCGTGACGCGAACAGCACCGGTGGGTGCCTCCTGCGCCTGACGGTACGCGCTCGCGGGCGCCGGCGGGGTGTCGTCCCGCCTCGGCACGCCGCTAGCGTCGTGCCATGGACATGCCCCTGCGTCGGGCCGGCCGTACCGGTCTGGACCTGCCCGTCGTCTCCCTCGGCCTGTGGCAGAACTACGGCGACGCGGACCCGTTCGCCACCCAGCGCGCCATCGTCCTCGGCGCCGTGGACCGCGGGATCACGCACCTTGACCTGGCCAACAACTACGGCCCGCCGCCCGGGTCGGCCGAGGCCAACCTCGGCCGCATCCTCGCGACCGACCTGCGCTCGATGCGCGACCAGCTCGTCGTGACGACCAAGGCGGGGTACCGCCAGTGGCCGGGGCCGTACGGCGAGTTCGGCTCCCGGAAGTACCTGCTCGCCTCGCTCGACCAGTCCCTGACGCGGCTCGGGCTCGACCACGTGGACATCTTCTACAGCCACCGCTTCGACCCGGGCACGCCGCTGGCCGAGACCCTCGGCGCCCTGGCGACGGCGGTGGCCACGGGCAAGGCCAGGTACGCCGGGATCAGCTCGTACTCGGCCCAGCGCACGCGGGAGGCCGTGGCGGTCGCGGCACGGATCGGGCTGCCCCTGGCCGTGCACCAACCGTCGTACTCGATGCTCAACCGGTGGGTCGAACGGCCGGCGACGCCGGACGGTGCCAGCCTGCTCGACGTCGCGGGCCAGGCGGGCCTCGGGGTGGTCGCCTTCTCACCGCTCGCGCAGGGCATGCTGACCGGTCGCTACCTCGACGGCATCCCCGCCGGCTCGCGCGCCGCCCGCGGCGGGCCCGTGCGCTCCTACCTCACGCCCGAGGCGCTCGGCCACCTGCGCGCCCTCGCCGCGATCGCCGCGGAGCGCGGCCAGAGCCTGGCCCAGCTGGCCCTGACCTGGACCTGGCGCGACCCCCGGATCACCTCGGTGCTGCTCGGCGCGAGCAGCCTCGCCCAGCTCGACGAGAACCTCGCGGCGCTCGGTGGCCAGCCCCTGACGGCCGAGGAGCTCGCGGCGATCGACGAGCACGCCGTCGACGCCGGGATCAACCTGTGGGCCGCGCGGTCGAGCGACCTCTGACCTCGCGAAGAACCCGCGTACGGCCGGGTAACCTACGCGTCCGTAGGTTAGTCTGGCCCCGTGAACGACCTCCCCCGGCCATGGCTGTCCCTCTACGCCCCCGGCGTACCCGACGACGTCACGGTGACCGAACCCGTCACGCAGACCCTGTGCCGCAGCGCCGCGGACTTCCCCACGCGGGTCGCGACCGACTTCATGGGTGCGGTCACCACCTACGACGCGCTCCTGCGACGCGTCGACCGCGCGGCCCAGGCGCTCGCGGACCTCGGCGTACGGCCGGGTGACCGCGTCGCGATCGTGCTGCCGAACAGCGCCACGCACGTCGTGGCGTTCTACGCCGTGCTGCGCCTGGGTGCCGTCGTCGTCGAGCACAACCCGACCTACACGGCCGCGGAGCTGCGCCACCAGCTGGCCGACAGCGGGGCCGTCGTGGCCCTGGTCTGGGAGAAGGCCGTGGCGGCCGTCCTCCAGGTGCAGCGGGACACCGCGGTCCGCACCGTGGTGTCGGTGAACCTGGCGGCGGACCTGCCGGGGGTCAAGCGCGCCGCGCTGCACCTGCCCGTCTCCGCGGCGCGCAAGACCCGCGCCTCGATGCGCTCGCGCGTCACCGACCGCAGCGTGCTGCGCTGGGACCGCCTGGTCGGCGCGGCCCGCCCGCTGCCGACCGAGCACCCGCACCCGGGGCTCGACGACATGGCGCTGCTGCAGTACACGGGTGGCACCACGGGAACGCCCAAGGGTGCCGTGCTCCGCCACCGGCAGGTCGCCGTCAACGCGCTGCAGGGACACGCGTGGACCCAGCGCGGCCTCGGCTCGGAGACGATCGTCGCCGCGCTGCCGTTCTTCCACGCGTTCGGCCTCATGCTGTGCCTCACCTACGCCGTGCGGATCGCCGCGACGATCGTCATCTTCCCCCGCTTCGACGTCGACGCCGTCCTCGCGGCCCAGCGTCGCCGGCCCATCACCTTCATCCCGGGTGTGCCGCCGATGTTCGAGCGCCTCGCCGCCGCAGCGCGCGCCACCGGCACGGACCTCACCTCGATCACGCACTCGATCTCCGGCGCCATGGCCCTTCCGCAGGCGACAGCCGAGGCGTGGGAGGAGGTCACGGGCGGTCTGCTGGTCGAGGGCTACGGGATGACCGAGACCTCGCCGGTCGCGCTGGGCAGCCCGTTCACGGCCGCGCGCCGCCCCGGGATGCTCGGCCTGCCCTTCCCCTCGACGCACATCCGCGTCGTCGACCCCGAGGCACCGGAGCGCGACGTCGAGCCGGGCGAGTCCGGCGAGCTGCTCATCAGCGGCCCGCAGGTGTTCGACGGCTACTGGCACCGGCCGGAGGAGACCGCCGAATGCCTCATCGAGCACGGCGGCCGGACCTGGCTGCGCACCGGGGACGTCGTGGTGGTCGAGGACGGCTTCGTCCGGCTGATCGACCGGATCAAGGAGGTCATCATCACCGGTGGCTTCAACGTCTACCCGTCGCAGGTCGAGGACGCGCTGCGCCAGATGCCCGGCATCCAGGACGTCGCCGTGGTGGGCGTGCCCGGCGGGGACCTCGGCGAGAAGGTCGTCGCGGCGATCGTCCTGGCGGAGGGCGCCACCCGGATCGAGCTCGCGGCCGTGCGCGCGTGGAGCGAGCAGCACCTCGCCCGCTACGCCCACCCGCGCGACCTCGTGGTGCTGCCGGAGCTGCCGCGCTCGCAGATCGGCAAGGTGCTGCGCCGCGTGGTGCGCCAGCAGGTGCTCGACCGCCCGGCGCCGGGCGACCCGGGTGCCGACGACGCAGCGGCGGACCAGGGCCCGTCGGAGCCCGGCGCCTGACCGTCAGCGCCCCGCGCTCGTCGCCTGACGTCGGGCGGCGCCTGACGTCGGGCGGCGCCTCAGGCGTCGACGTCGTGCTCGGCGCGCAACGCGGTGATGGCCGCCTCGAAGTCGTCGAGCGAGTCGAACGCCTGGTAGACGCTCGCGAAGCGGAGATAGGCGACCTCGTCGAGCTCGCGCAGCGGACCGAGGATCGACAGGCCGATCTCGTGCGCGTCGAGCTCCGCGCTGCCGGTGCTCCGCAGGGTCTCCTCGACCCGTTGGGCCAGCACGGCGAGGTCGTCCTCGCTCACCGGACGACCCTGGCACGCCTTGCGCACCCCGTTGACGATCTTCTCGCGACTGAACGGCTCAGTGACCCCCGAGCGCTTGACCACCGAGAGGCTCGCGGTCTCCAGCGTCGTGAACCGGCGGTGGCACTCCGGGCACTGCCGGCGGCGACGGATGGACGAGCCGTCGTCCGACGTGCGCGAGTCGACGACCCGCGAGTCCGCGTGGCGGCAGAACGGACAGTGCACCGGTTCACCTCTCCAACCCGACGCGCCGACCGGCGTGCCACGGGTCACCGTACGGCTACCCCCCGGGTGCGGCAAGAATCAGCCGACCGCGCCGAGCGGGACGAGGATCTGCTGACCGGCCTGCAGGCCGCCACCCGCGATCCCGTTGAGCTCGGCGATGGCGTCCACGACGTCGCGGACGTCCTGCCCCGCGCCGGCGACCGACGCCGCGATCTCCCACAGGGTCTCGCCGGCGGCGACGGTGTGCGCCGTGACGGCCGTCGCCGCCACCGGGCCATCGGCCTCGGCGCTCTGCGCCGACAGCCCGACCGCGACGGCCAGCGCGACGGCGAGCCCGAGCACCACCCGGCGTCCACGACGCGTCAGGCGCAGGGCTGGCACCGTCGTCGTCGGGGCCGCCGGTCGGATGTCCCAGGTCATCGTGCTCATCGTCCGCTCCTCCGTCTGTCGCCGTCCCGATCGACCGTCGCTCCCCCGAGGGGTCGTGGCCGCCGATCTCTCCTGCGTGTCTCGAACACCTGTACGTCGTACGTCTGTACGATGTCTAGCACGAGTTCCCGACGGATGTCGAGACACGCTCGAACAGATGTTTGATCGGCAGGACGTGGCGCCCTAGTCTGGGAGCCACGAGGGACACACCATCACCGACCACCGACACGCGCGGTCGGTGCAGCCCAGGAGGTCACCGTGGCACCGAGCACCACCCCGCCGTCGGGTTCGGACGAGGCACTGGCCTCGGTGCACGCCCTGCCCGACGGCCCCGCCGGCGGGGACGGGCTGACGCCGCGGCAGCGCCTCGTCCTGGAGACCATCCGGTCCAGCGTCGAGCGGCGCGGCTACCCGCCGAGCATGCGGGAGATCGGCGACGCCGTCGGGCTCACCAGCCCGTCGTCCGTCAAGCACCAGCTCACGGTGCTCGAGCGCAAGGGCTACGTGCGCCGCGACCCCCACCGTCCGCGCGCCATCGAGGTGGTCCACCCCGACGACTCGCGCACCATCGGGCAGCTCGACGCGCACGAGCCGGACGAGGCCTACCGCGACGCCGCCCCGACGCCGTCCTACGTCCCCGTGGTGGGCCGGATCGCTGCGGGCGGGCCGATCCTCGCCGACCAGGTGGTCGAGGACGTCTTCCCGCTGCCGCGCCAGCTGGTCGGGGACGGTGAGCTGTTCCTGCTCAAGGTGGTCGGCGACTCGATGATCGAGGCCGCCATCTGCGACGGCGACTGGGTGGTCGTCCGACGCCAGCCCGTCGCGGAGAACGGCGAGATCGTGGCGGCGATGATCGACGGCGAGGCGACCGTCAAGACGCTCAAGCGCGCGGACGGCCACGTGTGGCTGCTGCCGCAGAACGCCGCCTACGCCCCCATCGACGGGGACGAGGCGGTCGTCCTCGGTCGCGTCGTCAGCGTGCTGCGCGCGCTCTGAGGGTCAGAAGCCGAAGCTCGCGGCGACCGAGCGGATCTTCTCGGCGCTGGCCTGCAGGCGGGCCGTCTCGAAGTCGTCCATCGGCACCTCGAGCGTCCCGCCCACGCCGCTGAGCCCGACGATGCTGGGCACCGACAGGCACACGTCGCTGATCCCCGCGTAGTTCGTGACGAGGGAGGAGACGGGCATGACGCGGTGCTCGTCACGCAGCACGGCCTCGATGATGCGGGCGCCGGCGAGGGCGACGGCGTAGTTGGTCGCGCCCTTCCCCTCGATGATCTTGTAGGCGGCGTTGACCACGTCGTTGGCGACGTCCTCGCGGTCCTTCGCGTCGAGCTTGTGCGGCCCGTTCTGCACCCAGTCCCGCAGGGGGATGGACGCGATCGCCGCGGAGCTCCACAGCGGGAACTCGGTGTCGCCGTGCTCGCCGACCATGTAGGCGTGGACGTTCTGCACCGCCACGCCGGTCCGCAGCGCGATGAGCCAGCGCAACCGCGAGGAGTCCAGGACCGTACCGGAGCCGAACAGCTGGTTGGCCGGCAGCCCGGAGAGCTTGAGTGCGACGTACGTGACGACGTCGACCGGGTTGGTCACCATGAGGTGGATCGCATGGGGCGCGACCTCGACGAGCTTCGGCACGATCGCCTTGGTGAGGTTGATGGTCGCACCCGCCAGCTCCATCCGGCTCTGGCCGGGCTTCTGCTTGGCGCCGGCCGTGAACACGACGATGTCGGCGTCGGCGCAGATCCCGATGTCGTCCGAGCCGGAGATCGATCCCATCGGCATGAACTCGATGCCGTGGCCGATGTCGAGCACCTCGGCCTCGACCTTGGCCCTGTTGATGTCGTACAGGACCACCTCGCGGGCTGCGCCCTTGACGAGGGTGGCATAGGCCAGCGTGGCGCCCACGGCACCGGCGCCGACGATGGCGACCTTGGACGCGCGGGGTGCGACGCGCACCGGCTCGGGCGGCAGGGACATCGGCTCAGGGTTCATGGCCCCAGCCTAGGCACAGCGCGGCGGTGACGGGGCGCCCGGCGCGAGCGTCAACACTCCGACGCGGGGGCCGGCGAAGCCTCGTCCGGTCCCTCGACCGCGCGCCCGTCCGGCCCGGCCGGACCGGTCACCTGGGCCGCAGCGAGGCGGCGCAGGGCATCCCTGGCCACCTGCGGGTCCGTCGTGCGCCAGAACGGTGGGAGGGAGCGGGCCAGGAAGGCGCCGTAGCGCGCGGTGACGAGCCGAGGGTCGAGCACGGCGACGACGCCGCGGTCGGTGTCCGTGCGGATGAGCCGACCGGCCCCCTGGGCGAGCAGCAGCGCGGCCCGCGTCGCCGAGACGGCCATGAAGCCGTTGCCGCCGTGCGCCTCGACCGCCTCGGTGCGCGCCGCGCTCACCGGGTCGTCCGGCCGCGGGAAGGGGATCCGGTCGATGAGCACGAGGCGGCACGACGGCCCGGGCACATCGACGCCCTGCCAGAGCGACAGCGTGCCGAACAGGCAGGTGGGACCGTCGTCCGCGAACTGGCGCACCAGCGTGGGCAGCTGGTCGTCACCCTGGCACAGCACCGGGAACGGCAGCCGCTCGCGCATCGCCTCGGCGGCCGCCACGGCAGCGCGACGCGAGGAGAACAGGCCGAGGGTGGCGCCCCCGGCAGCCTCGATGAGCGCGGCGATCTCGTCGAGCTGCGTCTGCGTGGTCGGCTCGCGCCCCGGGGGCGGCAGGTGACGCGCGACGTACAGGATGCCGACCCTCGGGTGGTCGAACGGGCTGCCGACGTCCAGCCCCCGCCACGGCTGCGGCGCGACGTCGCCTGGCGAGCCCTCCTCGCGGCGCACGAGCGCGCCGCCCGCGGCGGCGCCGCCCGCTGCCACCGCGTCGCCGACCGCATCACCCGGGGCGACGCCCTCGTGCCCGCGCTCCTCGTGCGCCGACAGCCCCGCGCCGAGCGCGAGCGGACGGAAGCTGCCCCCGAGCGTGAGGGTCGCCGACGTGAGCACCGCGGTCCGCCCTGCCAGCAGGCGGGTGCGGACCAGCCCGGCGACGGCCAGCGGCGCCGCGAGCAGCCGGGGACCCTGGTCACGACGATCGTCCCGCGCGCACCACAGCACGTCGGTGCCGTCCGACGCACCGTCGCCCGTCATCCGCTCGGCGATCTCGAAGACGCCCAGCACGGCCGACGCCGCCATCTTCAGACCACCGTCTGGCAGACCGGCCGGCGCTCCCTTGCCCGCTCCGGCGGCCGGCTCCGGCCGCAGTGCCGTGACCAGGGCCCGCGCGGCGTTGCGCACCGCCTCGACGGAGCTGACCAGAGCGTCGGGCAGCACCCGGAAGCGACCCTCCGGCACCCCGACGAGGGCCACGCGCAGCGCCTGGGCCGCGGCGTCCAGGTCCGCGGTCGGCACCCCGCCGTGCCGGCGCGCGAGGCGCGCCGCGTGATCGATGCTGGGTGGGGACAGCTCGACCGTCGCCTGGGCGGTGACCCGGTCGGCGAGCTCGTGCGCCTCGTCGACGACGAGCACGTCGTGCTCCGGCAGCACGTTGGGCGAGCCTCCGGCGGCGATGCCCAGCATCGCGTGGTTCGTCACGACGACGTCGGCCTCGCGCGAGCGCACCTTGGCCCGCTCGGGGAAGCAGTCGTCGAGCTTCGGGCAGCGCGCGCCGATGCACTCCATCGACGTGACAGACACCTGTCGCCACGCCCGGTCGCTGACGCCGGGGACGAGGTCGTCCCGGTCCCCCGTCGTCGTCTCGGCCGCCCAGGCGCGCACCGCGAGCACCTGGCGACCCAGGTCGCTACCCGGGCCGGCCGCCGGGTGCTCTGCGGCGCCGGGCGCCTCGAGGTCGAACAGGGTCCCTGGCTCGTCCGCCGGGTAGCCGCCGTCGACCTTCTGCAGGCACACGTAGTTGTGCCAGCCCTTGAGCAGGGCGATCTGGGGTGCCCGGGGCAGGCGCGGCGCGACCGTCGCGGCGACGAGCGGCAGGTCGCGCGTCATGACCTGCCGCTGGAGCGCGAGGGTCGCCGTGGAGATGACGACGCGCTGGTCGTGCAGCACCGCGTGGCGCACGGCGGGCACGAGGTAGCCCAACGACTTGCCGGTGCCGGTGCCGGCCTGGACGAGCAGGTGCTCGCGGCGGTCGACGGCGTCCGAGACCGCCTGCGCCATGGCCTGCTGCCCGGCACGGTGCGTGCCGCCCAGCGCCGTGACCGCCAGGTCGAGAAGCCCGGTCACGCTCGGGACATCGGGCTGCGTGCTCACCGCGGAAGCCTACGGGGTCGCCCGGCGCGGGCGGCCGGACCGACGCGGCACCGCAGCCCCTCCCGCCGTCGCGCCCTGGGTCAGCCGACCGAGACCGCGCGCAGCTCCGCTGCGAGGTCGGCGTCGACGAGGCCGCGCAGCACCGTGCCGTGCTCGGTGTGCTCCTCCGTGACCTCGCCCTGGGTGTGGGCCCGGTTGACGAGGTCACCCCGCCGGTACGGCACGACGACGTCGATCTCCTCGCGCGGTCGCGGCAGCTCTGCGGCGATGAGCTCGCGCAGCGCGCCGAGCCCTTCTCCGGTGTGCGCCGAGACGAGGATCGAGACCGGCTCGCGGCGCCGCATGCGCGCCACGACCTCCGGGTCGGCGACGTCGGCCTTGTTGAGCACGACGATCTCGTGGATCGCGTCGGCACCCTCGATCTCGGCGAGCACGGCGCGGACGGCCGCGACCTGCCCCTCCGGGTCCGGGTGGGACACGTCGACCACGTGCAGCAGCAGGTCGGCGTCGCCGACCTCCTCGAGCGTGGAGCGGAAGGCCTCGACGAGCTGGGTGGGCAGCGAACGGACGAACCCGACGGTGTCGGTCAGCGTGTAGGTGCGCCCGTCTGGCGTCTGCGCGCGGCGGACCGTCGGGTCGAGCGTGGCGAACAGCGCGTTCTCCACCAGCACGCCAGCGCCGGTGAGGCGGTTGAGCAGGCTGGACTTCCCGGCGTTGGTGTAGCCGGCGATGGCCACCGAGGGGACGTGGTGCCGCGTGCGTCCGGCGCGCCGGGTGGCCCGGGACGGCGCCATCGCCGCGATCTCGTGGCGCAGCTTGGCCATCCGGGTGCGGATGCGCCGACGGTCCAGCTCGATCTTGGTCTCACCGGGACCGCGGGAGCCGATCCCTGCACCGCCCGCGACGCGACCACCGGCCTGCCGGGACATCGACTCGCCCCAGCCGCGCAGGCGCGGCAGCAGGTACTCGAGCTGGGCGAGCTCGACCTGGGCCTTGCCCTCCCGCGACTTGGCGTGCTGGGCGAAGATGTCGAGGATCAGCGCGGTGCGGTCGATGACCTTGACCTTGACCACGTCCTCCAGCGCCCGGCGCTGGGAGGGCGCGAGGTCGGCGTCGATGATGACGGTGTCCGCGCCCGTGGCCGCCACGACCTCGGCGAGCTCGAGGGCCTTGCCCGAGCCGAGGTAGGTCCCGGGGTCGGGTGTGCGGCGGCGCTGGAGCACCGCCTCGAGCACCTCCGATCCGGCCGTCTCGGCGAGCGCCGCGAGCTCACGCAGCGAGATCTCGGCGTCGGTCACGGTGCCGGAGCTCCAGATGCCGGCGAGCACCACCCGCTCGAGGCGCAGCTGGCGGTACTCGACCTCGGTGACGTCCGCCAGCTCGGTCGACAGCCCGGAGACGCGGCGCAGGGCCGCGCGCTCCTCGCGCTCGAGCTGGTCGCCGTCGGAGCCGGAGGTGCGCGTGAGGCCCTCGTCGAGCACCGTGCCGGCACGGGCCAGCACACGCGCGACGACGGCGTCGGCGAGCTCGCGCTCCGTCCGGGCGGGACCCGTGCGGGCCGCGCCGGTGCGGGCGGGCTCGGTGGTCGCGGGATCGGTGCTGCCTGGATCGGTGCTGCCTGGATCGGTGGGGGTCATCGGTACCTCTCGTCAGGCTCCCAGGGTGTCACGCGCCGCCGACACCGGCGAACGAATACCACCGGCCGCGGCGGGGCCGGCGGCACCGTCGCGTCGGCTCGGTAGGGTTCCCTCGTGCCTGCCACACCGCAGCCCCCCGACCCCACGCCCGACGTCGAGCCCGACCACTACTTCACCGCCGAGCCCGCCTCGGCCGCCGAGCGGCGCACCCTGGACGTCCGGCTCGCCGGCCGCGACGTCACCGTCCACACGGCCGCCGGGGTGTTCTCCGCCGGCCGGCTCGACCTCGGCACCCAGGTGCTGCTGCGCACCGTGCCCGTGCCGCCCGCCACGGGCACGCTGCTCGACCTGGGCTGCGGCTGGGGTCCCCTCGCCCTGACGATGGGCCTGCAGGCCCCGGGCGCGCGCGTCTGGGCCGTCGACGTCAACCGCCGCGCCGTCGACCTCGTGGCGCGCACCGCGCGCGGCCTGGAGCTCACCGGCATCACGGCGACGACCCCCCAGGACGTCCCTGCGGACCTGCGCTTCGACGTCATCTGGTCCAACCCGCCGATCCGGATCGGCAAGCCGGAGCTGCACGAGCTGCTGCGGCACTGGCTCGGCCGGCTCGCCCCCGGCGGCACCGCGTGGCTCGTCGTCCAGCGCAACCTCGGCGCCGACTCGTTGCAGCGGTGGATCGTCGAGGAGCTGGGGCTGCGTGTCGAGCGCGCCGCGAGCGCCAAGGGCTTCCGGGTGCTCGCGGTCACGCCGGCCTGAGCACTCCGCCGCCGAGCGCGTCCAGGTCCACCTCGACCGACGCGACGAGGACCGCCGGCCCGGCCAGCTCGACGCGGCCGCCGTCGATCACCCGCACGCGCAGCGTGCCGCCCGGCACCTCGACCAGCCACGTGGCCGGCGCCCCGGGTCCGGCCCACGTGCGCACGGCCATCGCCGCGGCGCACGCCCCGGTGCCGCAGGACCGGGTCTCGCCCACGCCGCGCTCGTGCACCCGCATGCGCAACCGCCCCACCTCGCCGTCGGGCGTGAGCTCCTCCCCCAGCGGGACCACCAGCTCGACGTTCGTGCCGGCCGGCGGGGCCGGCTCGACGCGCGGCGCACGCCACAGCTCGGCGGAGTCGAGCTCGGCGGGGTCGGCCAGGGCGATCACCGTGTGCGGGTTGCCGACGTCGACCCGTAGCCCGGGACGCACGTCCACGAGGCCGTCGACCGCCACCAGCGCATCGGCGCCGGCCCGCTCCGCCGCCTCACCGCCGGTGAGGTGCCATGGACCCATGTCGACCGAGTACCAGTCCTCGCCGGCGGGGCCGAGCACGCGGCGCACCCGCCGCACGCCAGCCCGCGTGCCCAGCACCAGCTCGGCCGAGGCGTCGTCCCACAGCCCGAGACGCTCGGCGAACCGCGCCAGGACGCGCACGCCGTTGCCGCACATCTCGGCGATGGACCCGTCGCCGTTGCGGTAGTCCATGAACCACCGCGCGGCCGGGTCCTGCGCCAGGCACGCCGCCCCCTCGGGCAGCAGCGCCGAGCCGACGAGCCGGATGAGCCCGTCCCCGCCGATCCCAATGTGACGGTCGCACAACGCCCCGACCAGACCCGCGGGCAGGTCGAGGACGCCGGCGCGGTCGTCCACCAGGACGAAGTCGTTGCCGGTGCCGTGGCCCTTGGTCACCGCGAGCGTGCTCATGAGCCGAGCCTACGGCTGCGCGTCCCCGGGTCGACCAGGAGCCCGGCCTCCGCCGCAGCGACCAGCGCCAGCGCGCGGTCGAGCAGGTCGGGGTCCGCGGCGTCGAGCCAGTGCACCCGCGGGTCGCGGCCGAACCAGCCCATCTGCTTGCGGGCGAGGCGGCGGGTGCCCGCCACGACGGAGGCTCGCGCCTCGTCGGTCCCCAGCTCCCCGCGCAGCAGCGCGAGCACCTGCGCGTACCCGACGGCGCGCGCGGCCGTCCGGCCCATCCGTGGCGCGAGGGCGGTGACCTCCTCGACCAGCCCGCGCCGCCACATCCGGTCCACGCGCGCCTCGACGCGTGCGTCGAGCACGTCGCGCGCGCAGTCCAGGCCGATCTGCACGGCGGGGGCGACGTACTCCTGCTCGGGCAGCGCGGCGGTCCACGGTCGCCCCGTGATCTCGATCACCTCGAGCGCGCGCACGATCCGCCGCGTGTTCGCCCGGCCGATCGCCGCCGCCGCCGCCGGGTCGAGCCGCGCGAGCTCGTCGTGCAGCAGCCCCGGCCCCTCCTGCTCGGCCCTGGCCTCGAGCCGCGCCCTGACCTCCGGGTCGACGGGGGCGAGCTCCATCCGGTCGAGCAGAGCGCGCACGTACAGGCCGGACCCGCCGACGACGACCGCACGCGCCCCGCGCGCGCCCACGGCCGCGACGTCCCGACGCGCGTCCCGCTGGTAGGCCGCGACCGACGCGTCCTGCCCGACATCCAGCACGTCCAGCTGGTGGTGCGGCACGCCCCGGCGCTCGGCGTCGGTGACCTTGGCGGTGCCGATGTCCATCCCCCGGTAGAGCTGCATGGCGTCGGCATTGACCACCTCGCCACCGAGGGCGAGGGCGAGGGCGACCCCCAGGTCGGACTTGCCGGTCGCCGTCGGGCCGACGACGGCGACGACGGGCCGGACCACGGCCGTCACCCGACCTCGTCGCGCCGGCGCCACACGAGCACCGCGTACGTCGCACCGAGAGGCACGGAGACCTCGACGACGTCGACACGCACGGGCAACACCGGGTCGTCCCCCAGCGCCCCGAGGAGCACGCGCCACGGCGCCCACGCGCTGACGGCCAGCGCCGTGGCGAGCTCGGCGGGGACCTCGGCCAGCCGGTTCCAGGCGTCGAGCGCCTCGCGCGGCGCAGCACCCAGCCCGGCGAGGTCCGCCAGCACGGCGTCGTCGAGCGCTGGTGCGCGGTCGTCCTCCGCGAGCGGGGACCCGGGGCCGCGCCGGGCGCTCAGCGACGCGCACAGCAGCAGGGCGACCCGCTCGGGCCCGTCCACCAGGGCACGTCCCTGCGCGAGCAGCCCGTCCGTGACCGGGACGCCCAGCACGCCGACAGGCCCGGCCCAGCCCGCACGGGCCAGCAGGTGCAGCCCCACGGCCGCGCCGACGTCGTCCACCGCCGTAGGCTCGTCATCGGGCGCGGCCCCGACGCCGAGCACCACCGACGGCCAGCCGAGCAGGTCGTCGTCGAGACCGGCCGCGGCGAGCGTGGGGTGCAGGCGGCCCGTGAGGTCGAGGGCGTTGCCCGGGGCGACGACGACGACGCGGTCAGGCGCCGCCGCGAGCAGCGAGCGGGTCGCCTCGCCCACCGCCCGCCGCTGATCGACGAGCACCTCGCTGCGCCCCGCGGCGCCGGGCACGAGGAGGGCGGTCTGGGGCACGAGGGCTGCGGAGACGAGCACGCACCGACGGTACTGGCCGCGGCGACCCTCCGGCTCCCGCACCCACCCCTCCTGCTCAGGTTCTGGTCGGGTTCAGGTCGGGTTCTCGTCGGGTTCTGGTCGTCGGACACCCGGGACCCGACCGGAACGGGTGCCGCCCCCCGCGCGGTGCCGCCCACGCGCGGTGCCGCGAAGGGCGCCGGTACGATCGCGGGGTGGGGATGTTCTCGTGGGCTCGTCGCGGGCGCGCGTCCGGCGCGTCCCAGGACGGCTGGGACGGCGGGCCCGTCTCCGGCCTGCTCGGCGGGCCCGACCGCACGGCGCCGGCCCAGGACCCCGTGCCGACCCACCAGCCGCGCCCGTTGTCCACCGACCGGCTGCGCGCGTGGTTCGCCGGGCACGGGTATGCCTGCTTCACCGACGCCGACGGCGACGTGGGCGGGCTGTGGCGCGGCCGCCTCTTCTACTTCTTCCTCTTCGGCGAGCGCCGCGAGATCCTCCAGGTGCGCGGCCAGTGGAACCGGGAGTTCGCCATCGAGCGTCTGCCGGAGCTGCTCGAGCTGTGCAACGAGTGGAACGCGGACCGGGTGTGGCCCAAGGCCTACCTGCGCGTGCGCGACGACGGCATGGTGCACGCGATCTGCGAGGTGGCCACCGACCTCGAGCACGGGGCCACCGACGACCAGCTGGGTCAGCTGCTGCACTGCGGGCTCACGTCGGCAAGCGTCTTCTTCGACGGTCTCGACGACCTGTACCCCGACCCCGCGGCCTCGGCGCCGTGACCGCCGGCTCGGGGGAGGCGACGTCCCGGCCGTCGGGCGCGCCCCGATCCCTGACGAGCGAGCGGATCGAGTCCTACCTCCTCGGCTGCGGCTACCACGTGGACCGCGACGAGGACGGCGACCTCACCGGCACCTGGGACGGCAACCGGTTCTGGTTCCTCACGCTCGGGGACGAGCACGAGATCCTCCAGGTGCGCGGCCGCTGGCAGCAGACCCTCCCGGAGTCCCAGCGGACCGCCGCCCTGCTCGTCGTCAACGACTGGAACCGGGAGCGGATCTGGCCCAAGACCTACCTGCGCGTCGAGGACGACGTCGTCGTGATGTACGGCGAGGTCTCGACCGACCTCGAGCACGGGGTCACCGACAGCCAGCTCGGCCAGCTCGTCTCGTGCGGTCTCGGCACCAGCGCGCAGCTCTTCGCGGCCCTGGTCGACCTGCTGCCCGGCGAGGGGCCCTCAGCGCCGCACTGACGGCATCGGCAGCACGACGGGTCCGGCCGCCGGCCCCGCGCCCGGCTGCCCACCGTGTCCGCCACCGTGGCCGTGGCCATCGTCGTGCCCCGCCCTGGCGCGTTCGCGGGCGGCCCAGGCATCCCCGGCGCGCGTGCGGCGCACCACGTAGCGACCGCCGTCGAGGGCCGAGTCCGCCACCAGGTGGTGCGGTGCGCTGCGGGTCACCGTGACCTCGACGAGGTCGCCGGGCCGCGGCAGGTCGTCCGGCAGGTCGCGTCCGACCCGCGGGTCGACGACCGGTCCCTCGCCCGCGGCAGCGCCCGCCCCGACGTCAGCGCCGAGGCCTGCGTCTGCGCGCGCGCCCCCGGCCGTGCCCTGGCCCGCGGCAGGCCGGTCCTCGCCCACCGCAGCCAGCAGCACGGCCATGCGGGCCGGCGGGGCGAGATGGACCAGGCGGTTGTCGGCCGCCCGCCCGCTGATGCGCGCGGTGGCACCGTCCTTGCGCCCGGAGCCCTCGGCGACCAGCACCTCGACGGTGCGGCCCACGAGCCGCGCGTTCTCCTCGCCGGAGACACGCTCCTGGAGCTCCACGAGCCGCTCGTAGCGCTCCTGGACCACTCCGCGCGGCACCTGGTCTGCGAGGTCGGCCGCGGGCGTGCCCGGCCGGGGCGAGTACTGGAACGTGAACGCGGCCGCGAACCGGGACTGCTCCACCACCCGCAGCGTGGCGAGGTGGTCCTCCTCGGTCTCGCCGGGGAACCCGACGATGAGGTCGGACGTGATCGCCGCCTCGGGCATCGCGGCGCGCACCCGGTCGAGGATCCCGAGGAACTTCTCGGCCCGGTAGGAGCGGCGCATGGCCCGCAGCACGCGGTCCGAGCCCGACTGCAGGGGCATGTGGAGCTGCGGCATGACGGTCGGGGTCTGCGCCATCGCCTCGATGACGTCGTCGGTGAAGGCCGCGGGGTGCGGCGACGTGAAGCGGACGCGCTCCAGCCCCGGCACGGACCCGACGGCGCGCAGCAGCTTGGCGAACGCCCCGCGGTCCCCGAACTCCACGCCGTAGGAGTTGACGTTCTGGCCGAGCAGCGTGACCTCGATCGCACCCTGGTCCACGAGCGCCCCGACCTCGGCGAGGATCTCCCCCGGCCGACGATCCCGCTCGCGGCCCCGCAGGTGGGGCACGATGCAGAACGTGCAGGTGTTGTTGCAGCCCACGCTGATCGACACCCAGCCGGCGTAGACCGACTCGCGGCGCGTCGGCAGGGTCGACGGGAAGACCTGCAGCGACTCGGCGATCTCCACCTGGGCAGCGGCGTTGTGCCTCGAGCGCTCCAGGAGCACGGGCAGGGCGTCGAGGTTGTGCGTGCCGAACACGACGTCGACCCACGGCGCCCGGTCGACGATCCCCGCACGGTCCTTCTGGGCCAGGCATCCCCCGACGGCGATCTGCATGCCCGGGCGCACGGCCTTGACCGACGCGAGCTGGCCGAGGTTGCCGTACAGGCGGGTCGCGGCGTTCTCACGCACGGCGCACGTGTTGATGACGACGACGTCGGCGCTGGACCGCGCGGCATCCTCCGCCGGGGCGGGCACGTACCCGGCGGCCTCGAGCAGGCCGGCCATGTGCTCGGAGTCGTGCACGTTCATCTGGCAGCCGAGGGTGCGCACGAGGTACGTGCGCGCGGCTGTGACGGGGGCGGGGAGCGGCTGGGACATCGGGTCAAGGGTACGGTCCCGGCCGAGCAGGGCCGTGACCCCGGTGCGAGGCTCCCTGCGTGAGCGCCTCGGCCGGCCGTGGGCGCCTCGGCGGGCCGTGAGCACCTCGGCCGGCCGGGGGCTCAGCCGGCCGTGGGGCTCAGCCGGCCGTGGCCGTCGCGCGGAGCTCGCGCACCACGGTGACCGCGATCTCCCCGGGGAACGACAGGTCCTTCTCGATGTGCCGCGCGATCGCCTCGGCCAGGCCGGGCATCGCGGCGTCGTCCACGAGGTCGGGCTCGACGACCACCCGCACCTCGCGGCCCGCGGACATCGCCACGGCGCGGCGCACCCCCGCGTGGGCGGCGACGAGCGCCTCGAGGGTGTCCATCCGCTCGATGTACTGGTCCAGCTCCTCGCGCCGGGCGCCCGGCCGTGCGGCGGAGCAGGCGTCCGCGGCCTGGACCAGGACGGCCTCGATGGTCTCCTTGGGCACCTCGTCGTGGTGCGCCGCGACGGCGTTGACGACCGCCGGGACCTCTCCGCAGCGGCGCACGAGATCGGCGCCGACCAGCGCGTGGGTCCCGCCCAGCTCCGCCGTCAGGGCCTTGCCGACGTCGTGCAGGAAGGCGCCGCGCCGGGCGACCTCGACATCGGCGCCCAGCTCCGCCGCCATCGCGGCCGCGATCTGGGCGCACTCGACGAGGTGGGCGAGCACCGTCTGGCCGTAGCTGGTGCGCAGACGCAGGCGTCCCAGGGTCGTGACGAGCTCGGGGTGCAGACCCTGGACCCCGGCGCGCTCGGCCGCGTCGTGACCGGCGGCCACGGCGCGGTCCTCCGCGCCGGCCAGCGCCTCGGCGTAGGCGAGCTCGATGCGCTGGGGGTGGATCCGGCCGTCCGCGATGAGCGCCTCCATGGCCACGACGGCGACCTCGCGCCGCTCGGCGTCGAAGCACGACAGCGTGATCGCGTCCGGGGTGTCGTCGATGATGACGTTGACGCCCGTGAGCGCCTCGAAGGTCCGGATGTTGCGACCCTCCTTGCCGATGATGCGTCCCTTCATGTCCTCGGCGGGCAGCGGGACGACGGAGACGACGGCCTGCGAGCTCGTCGCAGCGGCCACGCGCTGCACGGCGGTCGCCACGATGGCCCTGGCACGGGCCTCGGCGGTGCGCCGGGCCGCGGCCTCGGCCCGGCGGACCTGCGCGGCGGCGTCGTGCGACGCCTGCTCGGCTGCGATCCGCAGCTGGTGGGCGCGGGCCTCGTCCGCGGTCATCCCGGAGACCGCTGCGAGCCGCTCCGCCGCCTCGGACTGCGCCGCGAGCGTGGCCTTGAGCGCCGCAGCGCGCTGCTCGTCGGCCTGGGCGACCCGCTGCTCGGCGACCTCGTTGAGCGCCCTGACCTCGCCGCGCTCGGCCTTGAGCTCCCGCTCGCGCTCGATCGACCGTGCCTCGCGGCGCTGCGCGTCGGCCAGCAGGGACTGGGCCTCGGTGCGGATCCCCTCGACGTCCCTTGCGGCCTGCGTCCGCGACGCCGCCGCCTCCCTGCGGGCCAGCAGCACGAGCACCAGCGCCACGAGGCACGCCAGGAGCAGCATGATCGTGGTCGCGACCTCACCGGTCATCGGGATCCCCCTTCGCCCGGCACGGCCAGGTCAGTCGACGTCGCCTGGGGACGGGTCCCAGGATGCGGCACCCCTATCGTCCACCATCTCGCGCACCAGCCGTGCCGTCAGCCCGGGCGGGTAGCCCTTGCGCCCGAGCATCGCCGCGGCCCGCCGTGCCTGGGCCGCGGGATCGATGCCGGGCCCGGACCGCCACCTGCGGGCGAGCAGGTCGCGTGCCGACGCCTCCTCGGCGTCGTCGTCCACCGTGGCCAGGGCGACCTGGGCGTCCTCGTCCCCGATCCCCTTGCGCCGCAGCTCGACGGCCAGGGCCCGGCGAGCCAGCCCCCGGCTGTCCCGGCGCGAGCGGACGAGCATCTGCGCGTACTGCGCGTCGTCGATGAGTCCCACCTCGGTGAAACGGTCCAGCACCCGCTCGGCGACGTCCGGGGGGACGCCGCGCCGGGCCATCGCGTCCGCGAGCTGGTGGCGGCTGCGCGGGGCGGACGCGAGCTGGCGCAGCGCGATGCTCCGCGCCACCTGCTCGGGGTCCGGCTCGCCGTCCTGCGCGGCGGCACCGGAGTCCGGCGGCTCCGGTGTCGCGCCGCGCTGCGCCCATCGGCTCAGAAGTCGACCCCCGTGGCCGGGGTGTCGACGTGCGCGCCGACACCGAGCTTCTCCTTGATCTTCTTCTCCAGCTCGTTCGCAAGGTCGGGGTTGTCGCGCAGGAAGCTGCGGGCGTTCTCCTTGCCCTGGCCCAGCTGGTCGCCCTCGTAGGTGAACCACGAGCCGGACTTGCGGACGAAGCCGTGCTCGACACCCATGTCGATGAGGCCACCCTCGCGCGAGATGCCCACGCCGTAGAGGATGTCGAACTCCGCCTGCTTGAAGGGCGGGGCCATCTTGTTCTTGACGACCTTGACGCGGGTCCGGTTGCCGACGGCCTCGGTGCCCTCCTTGAGGGTCTCGATCCGGCGGATGTCCAGACGCACCGACGCGTAGAACTTCAGCGCCTTGCCACCCGTGGTCGTCTCGGGCGAGCCGAAGAAGACTCCGATCTTCTCGCGGAGCTGGTTGATGAAGATCGCCGTGGTGCCCGAGTTGCTCAGGGCGCCCGTGATCTTGCGCAGCGCCTGGGACATGAGGCGCGCCTGCAGGCCGACGTGGCTGTCACCCATCTCACCCTCGATCTCGGCCTTGGGGACCAGGGCCGCGACCGAGTCGATGACGACGATGTCGATCGCGCCCGACCGGATGAGCATGTCCATGATCTCCAGGGCCTGCTCACCGGTGTCCGGCTGCGAGACGAGCAGGGCGTCGGTGTCCACACCGAGCTTCTTCGCGTACTCCGGGTCCAGCGCGTGCTCGGCGTCGATGAAGGCCGCGATGCCACCGGCCTTCTGGGCGTTGGCCACGGCGTGCAGCGCGAGGGTCGTCTTGCCGCTGGACTCGGGGCCGTAGATCTCCACCACGCGTCCGCGTGGCAGCCCGCCGATGCCCAGCGCGATGTCGAGCGCGACAGAGCCGGTGGGGATGACCTCGACCGGGGCACGCCCCTCGTCGCCGAGGCGCATGATCGAGCCCTTGCCGAACTGGCGGTCGATCTGGCTCAGGGCGGCCTCGAGGGCCTTCGTGCGGTCCGCTGGAGCAGCCATGGGTCACCTCGGTGATCGTGGGTGGGTGGTGCCCACCGTGGTTAGGTCGTGCCGTGGTT
>Ga0073904_10000354_pt1 | contig 32479 bp, 27 predicted proteins | sample KloWWTrecipitate_FD_66668 | JGI IMG/M metagenome (GOLD analysis project Ga0073904, IMG submission 66668) | Active sludge microbial communities from Klosterneuburg, Austria, studying microevolution and ecology of nitrifiers - Klosterneuburg... | ecosystem: Engineered > WWTP > Aerobic digester >... | reverse complement strand
CGGAAATGCCACCACCAGCACCCCGATGATCAGAATCAGGTGCGATAGCAGCGTGAGCCAAGGGCGGCGTTCAACCATCAAAGGCTCCCGCCGGGCCGCCCCAAGGGAGGCTTGCGCCCCCACGGGGGGCAACGACCCGCGCAGCGGTGGAGTGTGGGGGCTGTCATTTCAATAATTGACCTTCTTCTCGACAAAGCGGAACTGCACCACAGTGAGTGACACGACGATGACCATCAGCACCACGCTTTGCGCTGCCGAGCCGCCCAGGTCCATGGCCTTGAATCCGTCAAAGTAGACCTTGTAGACCAAGATGGCGGTGTCCTTGCCGGGGCCGCCCTTGGTGGCGGCATCCACGATGGCAAAGGTGTCAAAAAACGCGTAAACGATGTTGATGACCAGCAGAAAAAACGTGGTGGGCGAGAGCAGCGGAAACTGGATGGTCCAAAAGCGCCGCCACGGCCCGGCACCGTCCATTGAGGCCGCCTCGATCAGCGATTTTGGGATGCTTTGCAGCCCGGCCAGGAAGAACAGGAAGTTGTAGGAAATCTGCTTCCACACCGCTGCCATGACGATTAGTGCCATGGCGTGGCGGCTGTTGAGCAGCGAATCCCAGGCAAATCCGGCTTCGCGCAGTGCGTACGACAAAATACCGATGCTGGGCGAGAACATGAACAACCACAGCACCCCCGCTACGGCCGGTGCCACGGCATAGGGCCAGATCAACAAGGTGCGGTACAGCTGGGAGCCTTTGACGACCCGGTCGGCAAAAATCGCCAGAACCAGAGACAGGCTCAGGCCCAGCACCGCCACCAGTAGGGAGAAGACGGCCGTCGTCTTGAATGACTCCAGGTACGACTCGTCTTGCCAGAGGTTGCGAAAGTTCTCAAGTCCCACCCATTCCACCGATGTGCCAAACGCATCGGATTGTTGCAACGATTGCAACAGGGCCTGCGCCGCTGGCCAAAAGAAAAACACGGCGATGATGACTACCTGGGGTGCCATCAGCACCCAGGGTAGCCAGGCAGACTTGAATACGACGCGCTTTTCCGCAGCCATTTGCTGTTACGGGTGTGGCTTATTTACCCTTGTTAGCTTTTTCAAAACGCACCAGCAATTCGTCGCCCCGTTTGACAATGGCGTCCAGCGCTTCCTTGGGCGACTTTTTGCCGGCCCAGACTTGTTCGAGCTCTTCGTCCTCGATGGCGCGGATCTGAACATAGTTGCCCAAACGGATGCCGCGCGACTTGTCTGTGACTTTGCGGATCATCTGGTTCACCGCCACTTCGGTGCCGGGGTTCTGTTTGTAGAAGCCCGATTTTTCGGTCAACTGGAAGGCGGCCGTGGTAATGGGCAGGTAGCCAGTGCGCTTGTGGCTGGCGGACTGCACTTCGGGGCTGGAGAGGAAGGTGAAGAACTTGGCAATGCCCTTGTATTCTTCGGGCTTCTTGCCGGCCATCACCCACAGGCTTGCGCCGCCAATGACGGTGTTCTGGGGTGCGCCGGGCACGTCCTGGTAATAGGGCAGGGTGGCCAGGCCAAAGGCAAACTTGGCATTTTTCTTGACGTTGCCGTAGAAACCGCTGGAAGTGGTCATCATGGCGCACTCACCTGACACAAAGCTGGCTTCTGGCGCGTTGCCCCGGCCCTTGTAGACAAACAGGCCCTGCTTGGCCATGTTGGCCAGGTTTTCAATGTGGCGCACGTGCAATGGGGAATTGACTTTCAGGCGGGCATCCATGCCAGCCAGGCCGTTTTGTTTGCTGGCAAACTCGACGTTGTGCCAGGCAGAAAAGCTCTCCAGCTGGGTCCAACCCTGCCAGGAAATGGAGATCGGGCACTTGTGGCCATTGGCCTTGAGCTTGGCAGCGGCCAGCGCCACTTCGGGCCAGGTGGTTGGGGCCTTTTCAGGGTCCAGCCCAGCCGCTTTGAAGGCATCCTTGTTGTAATAGAAGACGGTGGTGGAGCTGTTAAACGGAAAGCTCAGCATCTGGCCGTTCGGGGCGGTGTAGTAGCCTGCCACGGCGGGTACATAGGCGCCGGGGTCAAAGGGCTGGCCGGCATCTTTCATAACTTTGCCCACCGGAACGATGGCGCTCTTGCTGGCCATCATGGTGGCCGTGCCCACTTCAAATACCTGCAAGATATCGGGCGCATTGCCGGCCCGAAAGGCCGCCACCGCAGCGGTCATGGATTCGTCGTAGGTGCCCTTGTAAGTGGGCACAACCTTGTATTCCTTCTGGCTGGCGTTGAATTCCTTGGCCAGATCATTCACCCACTCACCATTGACCGCGTTCATCGAGTGCCACCATTGGATCTCGGTGGGTGCTTGGGCCTGGGCATGCAGGGCCAGCGCTGAAAGGCAGGCCAGTGCGGCAACTTTGAATTTCATGGGAGCTCCTGTAATAAAAAATGGAAATACGCACGGGTAGGGCGCAAGAGTAAGTCGGTTGTATGACCATTTGATTAAACGTGATCGGCTGCCCGGCTGCGCTTGGTGCTTTCCATTAGAGTTGCGCCACCAAAGAGTTTGCCATCGTTGCGGGTAGGTGATTGCTGCACTGCGGTAATATCTTTCCCCTGCTGTAGCGGTCTCCTTGGCCGCCAGGACTGCCAATTAAATCTGTCCGATGAACGCTCCCACCTCGCTCAACCACCTCTTGGCCGTTCCAGGCCAGTCGCATTCGCACGAACGCATTCGTGAAATTCCCTACAACTACACCTCGTTTTCTGACCGGGAAATTGTGATTCGGCTATTGGGTGCGCGTGCCTGGGGCCTCTTGAACCAGCTGCGCGGCGAGCGGCGCACCGGGCGCTCTGCCCGCATGCTGTATGAGGTGCTGGGCGATATCTGGGTGGTGCAGCGTAACCCCTATTTGCAGGACGACCTGCTGGACAACCCGCGCCGACGTGGTCAGCTGGTAGACGCATTGCGCCACCGCCTGCAAGAGGTACAGAAGCGCCGCACCCCCGATACCGACGCCGAGCGTGACGCCATGGTGGGCGAGTTACTGGTGGCCGCGCGTGCCGCCATCGAGGCCTTTGACGCCAGCTGGCAGGCCATCGGTGCCTTGCGCAAGAAGACCCAGCGCACGCTGGTTAAGCTCACCGCCAAGGACAACATCAAATTTGACGGCCTCTCGCGCGTGAGCCACGTGACCGATGCCACCGACTGGCGTGTCGAATACCCGTTTGTCGTGCTCACGCCCGATTCCGAGGAAGAAATGGCCGGCCTGGTAAAGGGTTGCATTGACATTGGTTTGACCATCATCCCGCGCGGGGGCGGCACCGGCTACACCGGCGGCGCCATTCCGCTGACCTGGAAATCGGCCGTTATCAACACCGAAAAGCTGGAGGCCATGACCGAGGTGGAAATGCGCACCCTGCCAGGCATGGACCGGGAAGTTGCCACCATCTGGACCGAAGCCGGCGTGGTGACCCAGCGCGTGGCCGATGCGGCCGAACGTGGTGGCTATGTGTTTGCGGTGGACCCTACGTCTGCCGAAGCCTCGTGCATTGGCGGCAATATCGCCATGAATGCCGGTGGCAAAAAGGCCGTGCTGTGGGGCACTGCGTTGGACAACCTGGCCAGCTGGCGCATGGTGACACCGCAGGCCGAATGGCTGGAGGTGACCCGCATCAACCACAACATGGGCAAGATCCATGATGTGGACGTCGCCAGTTTCGAGCTGCAGTATTTCAAGGCTGACGGCAAAACCAAATTGCGCACTGAGCGGCTGGACATTCCCGGCAAGACCTTCCGCAAGGAAGGCCTGGGCAAGGATGTGACCGACAAGTTTTTGAGCGGCCTGCCCGGCATACAGAAAGAAGGTTGCGACGGCCTCATCACCAGCGGGCGCTGGGTGGTACACAAAATGCCGGCGCACACCCGCACCGTGTGTCTGGAGTTCTTTGGCAACGCCAAGGACGCAGTGCCCAGCATTGTCGAGATCAAGGATTTCATGTTTGCCGAGCAAAAGCGCAGTGGTGTGCTGTTAGCAGGGCTGGAGCATCTGGACGACCGGTATCTGAAAGCGGTGGGCTACGCCACCAAGAGTAAAAAGGGCGGCATGCCCAAGATGGCGCTGTTTGGCGATATCGCCGGTGATGACGCCGACGCCGTGGCCCGCGTCACCAGTGAGGTGGTTCGCATTGCCAACTCACGCAATGGTGAAGGCTTTGTCGCCATCAGCCCCGAGGCGCGCAAAAAATTCTGGCTGGACCGCAAGCGCACCGCTGCCATCAGCAAGCACACCAACGCCTTCAAGATCAACGAAGACGTGGTGATTCCGCTGCCGCGCATGGCCGAATACACCGACGGCATCGAACGTATCAACATCGAGCTGAGCCTGCGCAACAAGCTGGCCCTGTGCGATGAACTGACTGCATTTTTCACGAGTGGCAACTTGCCACTGGGCAAGACCGGTGACGCCAACGACATCCCATCTGCCGAGCTGTTGGAGGACCGCGTGGCGCAGGCTTTGGCGCTGGTCGCCGGGGTGCGCAGCCAGTGGCAAGGCTGGCTACAGGGTGTGGCGGAGCTGTTCCCGCAATTGCAGGACCACAGCCTGCGTGCCAGCTGGAAAACCCAGTTGCGCGCGCCGTTGCAGGACATCTTCACCGGTATCGCATTCGAGGGCATTTTGCGCGAGTGCACCGCCATCCACCAGCGCGTGCTCAAAGGCCGCGTCTGGGTGGCCTTGCACATGCACGCCGGCGACGGCAATGTGCACACTAATATCCCGGTGAACAGTGACGACTACGCGATGCTGCAAGCCGCCCACGGCGCTGTCAAACGCATCATGGCGCTGGCGCGCTCGCTGGATGGCGTGATCTCGGGCGAACATGGCATTGGCATTACCAAGCTGGAGTTTTTGAGCGATGAGGAGCTGCGTCCCTTCACCGAATACAAGTTGCGTATCGATCCAGAAGGACGTTTCAACAAAGGTAAATTGCTACGAAATAAAGAGCTGGTTAAGCAATATCCACGAGGGCTGGAGGCTGATTTGACTCCAGACGACGTCACGTATTCCGACCTGACCAATGCCTACACGCCGTCTTTTGGCCTGATGGGCCACGAGTCGCTGATCATGCAGCAGAGCGATATTGGCGCCATTGCCGATTCGGTGAAAGACTGCCTGCGCTGCGGCAAGTGCAAGCCGGTGTGTGCCACCCACGTGCCGCGTGCCAACCTGCTGTACAGCCCGCGCAACAAGATTTTGGCGACCTCGCTGTTGGTAGAAGCCTTCTTGTACGAAGAGCAAACACGCCGGGGTATCAGCATCAAGCATTGGGAGGAGTTTGAAGACGTGGCCGACCATTGCACGGTGTGCCACAAGTGCCTCTCGCCCTGCCCGGTGAATATCGACTTTGGTGACGTGTCCATGAATATGCGCAACTTGCTGCGCAAAATGGGCAAGAAGAGCTGGCGCCCCTTGGCGGCTTTCCAGGCTTGGTTTATTGGCACCCAGAGCATTGGCGGCATCCAGCTGGCCCATGCCATGACCAACCTCAGCTTCAAGAGCCAGCGCCTGGGCAACCGCGTGCTATCCCTGATGGCGCACAAGCAGACCAGTGCGCCGCCGGCCACGGTAGGCACCGCGCCCATCAAGGAGCAGGTGATCCACTTCATCAACAAAAAGATGCCCGGTGGCCTGCCCAAGAAGACCTCTCGCGCCCTGATGGACATTGAAGACCCGGATTACGTGCCCATCATCCGCAACCCGCAAACCACCACGGCCGAAACCGAGGCGGTGTTTTACTTTCCCGGCTGTGGCTCCGAGCGCCTGTTCAGCCAGGTGGGTTTGGCTACGCAGGCCATGTTGTGGCACGCCGGTGTGCAGACCGTGCTGCCGCCGGGTTACTTGTGCTGTGGCTACCCGCAGCGCGGCAACGGCCAGTTCGAGAAGGCCGAGAAGATGATCACCGACAACCGGGTGCTGTTCCACCGGGTGGCCAATACGCTCAACTACCTGGACATCAAAACGGTGGTGGTGAGCTGCGGCACCTGTTATGACCAGTTGCAGGGCTACCAGTTTGACAAGATTTTCCCCGGCAGCCGCATCATCGACATCCACGAATACTTGCTGGAAAAAGGCATCACGCTGCCGGCCAACCAGCCGGGCTACCTGTACCACGAGCCGTGCCACAACCCCATGCAGCAGGGCGACTCCATGAAAACCGTGCGGGCCCTGGTGGGTGACAAGGTTATCAAGAGCGAGCGTTGCTGTGGCGAGAGCGGCAGCCTGGCCGTGTCGCGCCCCGATATCTCCACCCAGGTGCGCTTTCGCAAGGAAGAGGAAATCCGCAAGGGCGAGGCCCAATTGCGCGCGACCGGTTCGGTCGATGCGACCCAGAACGTGAAGATTCTGACCTCTTGCCCCAGCTGCCTGATGGGATTGAACCGCTACCAGGACGACCTCAAAAACGGCTTGCTGGAAGCCGATTACATTGTGGTGGAAATGGCCAACCAGATTTTGGGTAAAGACTGGATGCCAGAATACGTACGCATCGCCAATGCCGGTGGCATTGAGCGGGTGCTGGTTTGAGTTCCATAGTTTTTAGAGGAGTAGACAACCATGGCCGGATTGAAAGCAGGCGCGCCGACGCCCCAGGCATTGACCGTGCACAGCCAGTCGCGGGTGCTTGAAATTTCGTTCTCGGACGGTGCGCAGTTTCGCATCCCCTTTGAGCTGATGCGGGTTTACTCGCCGTCGGCGGAAGTGCAGGGCCACGGACCTGGCCAAGAGACTCTTCAAACCGGCAAGCGCGACGTTACGCTGGAGACGCTGGACCCGGTAGGCAACTATGCGGTGCAGCCCCGTTTTTCGGATGGGCACGAGTCCGGCCTCTTTTCCTGGGACTACTTGTACTACCTGGGCGACCAGCAAGAGCGCCTGTGGCAGGACTATGCCGATCGACTCAAGGCAGCCAACACCGACCGCGATGCGCCCATGGTGGCAAAATCGGGGGGTGGCTGCGGTAGCCACTGAAACGGTACGCTACTAATTTAATAGCTGCTCACGTATATTCTACGAGGGCTAGTGTTCGTTTTATCCCATAAGATTTTGGAATATGACAAGTACACACTTTGGATTCAAGTCAGTTGACGAGGCGGAAAAGGCGGACCATGTGCGTGGCGTGTTCGACTCGGTCGCGCCCAAATACGACCTGATGAACGACCTGATGTCCATGGGATTGCACCGCGCCTGGAAGGCCTACACCGTCATGGTGGCCAACTTGCAGGAGGGTGACAAGGCGCTGGACATTGCCGGTGGTACCGGCGACTTGGCTCTGGCATTCTCCAAAAAAGTGGGCAAAACAGGGCAGGTGGTGCACACCGACATTAACGAAGCCATGCTGCGCACGGGTCGCAACAGGCTGCTCGACGCGGGTGTGTCCCTGCCCACCATGGTGTGCGATGGCGAAAAGCTGCCGTTTCCGGACAACTATTTCGATCTGGTGAGTGTGGCCTTTGGCCTGCGCAACATGACGCACAAAGATATGGCCCTGGCCGAAATGAACCGGGTGCTCAAACCTGGCGGCAAGTTGCTGGTGCTGGAGTTTTCCAAGGTGGCTGCACCCCTGGAGAAGGCCTATGACTGGTATTCATTCAAGATACTGCCCCGGCTGGGCAAGCTGGTGGCGGGCGACGACGCCAGCTACCGCTACCTGGCGGAGTCCATTCGGATGCATCCGGGCCAGGAAGAGCTAAAAACCATGATGCACAAAGGGGGTTTTGGACATGTGGACTACCACAACATGACCGGGGGCGTTGTGGCTTTGCATGTTGGAATCAAGTGCTGAGGCTTGTGGTTGACACAAGTCGCCCCAGTTCCTGTATTCCTTTGGAGACACTATGAAAATCTGGACAGTCGTACTCGCAGCCGCTCTTGCCTTGACGGGTTTCCACGCCGAGGCAGCCAAGCGTCTGGGCGGCGGCAAATCCTTTGGACAGCAATCTTCCAACGTGACCCAACGGGGTGCCACGCCACCGGCACCTGGTACGCCAGCGCAGGGTGCCGCCAATGGCGCACCCAAACAAGGCCCTGGAGCAGCCGCACCGGCCACCAAGCGCCCCTGGGGTGCCATGCTGGGCGGTCTGGCTGCTGGACTGGGTTTGGCTTGGCTGGCGAATTCGCTGGGCATGGGTGAGGGCTTGGGGCAGCTGCTGATGTTCGGCATGCTGGCTATGGCCGCGTTCATGGTTATTGGTTGGGTGATGCGCCGTCGTGCGGCATCTGTTTCACCGCAGACCCCCTTTGCCTTCCAGGGCGCCGGTGGTGGAGTGCCGGCGACAGAATCCAAACCCTATCGCCCCGAGAACGTGGGCAATGATGCGTCAGCGCGCCCCTGGGAGCGCAGCAGCATGGGTTTTCAAGCCGCTAACCCACCGGGTGGTGCGAGTGGTGTGGGTGGCTCCATCATCGGTTCGGCCCTGACGGGTTCGCAGAATTGGGGCGTTCCCGCCGGTTTTGACGCCGAGGGCTTTCTGACTGCGGCCAAGACCAACTTCGTGACCCTACAGGCGGCGTGGGACAAGTCTGACGTCGCTGTACTGCGCTCCATGATGACCGATGGCATGTTGGGCGAGATCAAGGCCCAGCTCGCCGAGCGCGAGGCGCAGCATCCCGCTGGTGCCAGCAACCGCACCGATGTGGTCATGCTTGAAGCAAGCCTGCTGGGTATCGAAGAAACACCGGCTGAGTACGTGGCCAGTGTGGAGTTTTCCGGCATGATCCGCGAAGAACCCTCTGCTGGCCCCAGCCCGTTCCGTGAAGTCTGGAACATGACCAAACCCGTCAATGGCGGCCGCGGCTGGCTTGTGGCGGGCGTGCAGGCGCTCCAATAAGCGAGTCCCTTTCACGGGGATTTCACAGGGATAATAGGGGACTATGGCAACACAGTCCCCTTTTTTCATGCTGGAGAGCTTTCTCCAAAACCTCAATCTGCCCCTGACGCCACCGGCCTGGGTAGTGGATGAAACGCACCGCCGTATCGTGTTGTTGCTCAACCATGTGCTGATGCAAGAACCACAAGCCATGGAACGGCTGGTTCGGCAAAAAGGACGTGTGGTGCGCATCCAGTGGCGCACCATGACATTCAAGGTCGTCATGACCCCGGCTGGGTTGCTGGACGTAGCGCCAGCCGATGCAGAGCCCGATCTCTCCCTGGTCATCACCGACGAGTCGCCGTTCTCCATTGCCCAGGGATTGATGCAGGGTGGCAAGCCTGCCGTGCGCATTGAAGGCGATGTCCAGTTGGCCGCCGAGGTGAGCTGGCTGATCGACCATGTGCGCTGGGATGTGGAGGAAGACCTGGCGCGTGTGCTGGGCGACGCCCCGGCCCATGGTCTGGTGCAGGCCGTCCGTGCCATGGCGCAGGCGGTGCAGCAGTTTGTGGGTGGGGCCGGGCGCAGCACGGAGGTTAGCTAGTGAGTCGCCTGTACCGCGGTTTTTTCATTGCCTGGGTGGTCTTTCGTTACGGACTGGACGAACTGGTCCTGAGCAGTTTTGACAACCGCTGGCTGCAACGCCTGACCCGGGTACTGACGGTTGGTCGCACGCTGACCGCACCCCGTGGACAACGCCTGCGCCAGGCGCTGGAACGGCTGGGCCCCATCTTCGTCAAGTTTGGCCAGGTGCTGTCTACCCGGCGCGATCTGTTGCCGACGGACATTGCCGACGAGCTTGCCAAGCTGCAGGACCAGGTGCCACCGTTTGATTCGGATGTGGCCATTGCCATCATCGAGCTTGGCCTGCGCAAGCCGATTGGCGACGTGTTTGTGTCCTTCGAGCGCGAGCCGGTGGCCAGTGCCTCGATCGCCCAGGTGCACTTTGCTGTGCTGAACGACCGCAAGGGACAGCCGCGCGAGGTTGCCGTCAAGGTACTGCGCCCTGGCATGCATGCAGCCATCGAAAAAGATTTGCGCCTGCTGCACATGATGGCTGCCTGGGTGGAAGGGCTTTCGGCGGATGGCAAACGCCTGCGTCCACGTGATGTGGTGGCCGAGTTTGACAAGCACTTGCATGACGAGCTGGACCTGGTGCGTGAGGCCGCCAACGCAGCGCAGCTGCGCCGCAATATGGAAAGCCTGCAGCTGGTGCTGGTGCCCGAAATTCTGTGGGACTACTGCAGCACCGATGTGATGGTGATGGAGCGCATGTATGGCGTTCCGGTTAGCCAGGTCGAGCGCCTGCGTGAAGCCGGTGTGGACATCCCCAAGCTGGCGCGCGATGGCGTAACCATTTTCTTCACGCAGGTGTTTAGAGACGGCTTTTTCCACGCCGACATGCATCCGGGCAACATCCAGGTCAGCATCGACCCCAAAACCTTTGGGCGCTACATTTCGCTGGACTTCGGCATCGTTGGCACGCTGACCGAGTCGGACAAGGACTACCTCGCGCAGAACTTCACTGCCTTCTTCCGGCGGGACTATAAGCGTGTGGCTGAGTTGCACATTGAATCGGGCTGGGTTCCGCGCAGCACCCGGGTGGACGAGTTGGAAGCGGGCATCCGCGCGGTGTGTGAACCGTATTTTGATCGCCCTCTCAAGGAAATCTCACTGGGCATGCTGCTGATGCGGTTGTTTCAAACCTCGCGCCGCTTCCAGGTTGAGATCCAGCCCCAACTGGTGCTTTTGCAAAAGACCCTGCTCAACATCGAGGGACTGGGCCGCGAGTTGGACCCCGAACTGGACCTCTGGGCCACTGCCAAGCCTTTTCTGGAGCAGTGGATGCTGGGCCAGGTCGGTCCGCAGAAGCTGCTGGAGCAAATGGCGGCCCAGGCGCCACACTATGCCAAGCTGCTGCCTGAGTTGCCCGCACTGCTACACAGCTACTTGCGCAACGCCCAGAACGACGCTGGTCAACGTGCCATGGAGCAGCTGGTGATCGAGCAGCAGCGAACCAACCGCTTGTTGCAGGGGTTGACCTATGCGTTAATTGGTTTTGCGCTGGGCATGGTGGTCATGCAGTTTGTCATCCGGGTGCGGCTGTTTTAGGCCGCGCCTTATAATTGAAGGCTTTGCAACTCGAAGCCAGAGCTTTCATTCATGCCTATATACGCCTATAAATGCGAGTCCTGCGGGTTTGCCAAGGATGTATTGCAGAAAATGTCCGACGCACCGCTGGATGTGTGCCCATCCTGCTCGCAAGCAACTTTCAAGAAACAACTCACTGCCGCCGGATTCCAGCTGAAAGGTTCTGGCTGGTACGCGACCGACTTCAAGGGCGCTGGTACCCCCCCGGCACCGGCTTCAACGCCCGCAGAATCCACTCCGTCTGCTTCCGCGCCTGCGTCTGACAGTGGCACCAAGACTGAGTCCAAACCGGCCGCAACGCCGCCTCCCGCCGCTACCAGCATCTGAACGTGACCCCACCCGAGACCGGAATGAACCTCCACTTCAAAAAGTACATGCTGACCGGCCTGATGGTCTGGCTGCCACTGGCCATCACCATTTGGGTGCTGTCCTGGCTGGTCAACTCGCTGGACGGTGTGTTGAGCGGTGTGTTGTCCGGTTTGGCGGCGGTGACACCGCAGAGCCTGTCACCCGCGATCGAGCGTCTGCGCAGCATTCCAGGTCTGGGCGTGCTGTTGGTGGCCGGCTTCATGCTGATCACCGGAGCGCTGGTTTCCAACGTAGCAGGTCGCTGGTGGTTGAAGCAGTGGGACCGAATGATCACCACGATCCCCATCGTAAAGTCCATCTACAACAGTGTTAAAAAAGTATCGGACACGCTGTTTTCCAGTAACGGAAACGCCTTTCGCACGGCCCTGCTGGTGCAGTACCCGCGCGCTGGAAGCTGGACAATTGCATTCCAGACTGGCACCCCCAGCGGAGAAGTGGCAACCCACCTGGGTGCCGACTTTGTCAGCGTCTATGTACCCACCACGCCCAACCCGACCAGTGGCTTTTTTTTGATGCTGCCACGTGCCGACGTGATCGAGCTGGACATGAGTGTGGACCAGGCGCTGACCTATGTGATCTCCATGGGCTCGGTGCCACCGTCTGCGCCCGCGCTTCCGGTGGCAAGCCGCAAATAACCAATTTACACAACCCGCTGCCCATTAGGCAGCGTTCTGAAAGCAAGCAATGGCCATGCGTACTCATTACTGCGGTCTGGTGACCGAAGCCCAAATGGGCGAAACCGTTTCCCTGTGTGGCTGGGTGAATCGCCGCCGTGACCATGGTGGCGTCATTTTTGTGGATTTGCGTGACCGCGAAGGCTATGTGCAAATTGTGTGCGATCCCGATCGTGCCGAGATGTTCAGCACCGCCGAAGGCCTGCGCAATGAGTTTTGTATCCAGGTCAAGGGCCTTGTACGTGCGCGCCCCGATGGCACGACCAATGACAGCCTCAAGAGCGGCAAGATTGAGGTGTTGTGCCACGAGTTGGTGGTGCTCAACCCATCGGTAACCCCTCCGTTCCAGCTGGACGAAGACAACCTGTCGGAAACCACCCGTCTGACGCACCGTGTGCTGGACCTGCGCCGCCCGTATATGCAGAACAACCTGATGCTGCGTTACCGCGTGTCCATGGAAGTGCGCAAGTTTCTGGATGCCAATGGTTTTGTCGATATCGAAACCCCCATGCTCACCAAGAGCACGCCTGAAGGCGCGCGTGACTACCTGGTGCCCAGTCGTGTGCACGATGGCCACTTCTTTGCCCTGCCACAAAGTCCGCAGCTGTTCAAGCAGTTGCTGATGGTCGCTGGCTTTGACCGCTACTACCAGATCACCAAGTGCTTCCGTGACGAAGACCTGCGCGCCGATCGCCAGCCAGAATTCACGCAGATCGATATTGAAACCTCGTTCCTGGGGGAAGAAGAAATTCGCGACATGTTCCAGGGCATGATCACCACCGTTTTCAAGAACACCATTGGTGTGGATCTGGGCGATTTCCCGGTCATGACCTACCAGGAAGCGATGCACGTTTATGGTTCGGACAAACCCGATCTGCGTGTGAACCTGAAGTTTGCCGAAGTGACCGACGTCATGGCCGATGTGGACTTCAAGGTATTCTCTGGCGCCGCCACCATGAAAAATGGCCGTGTGGTGGCCCTGCGCGTACCGGGCGGTTCGGTCGAAGGCGGCGGCATCAGCCGTGGCGAGATTGACGCCTACACCGAGTTCGTCAAGATCTACGGCGCCAAGGGCCTGGCGTACATTCGCGTCAATGATGTTGCTGCCGGGGAAGGCACCAAGGACAAGCCTTGGCCGGGCCTGCAAAGCCCGATTGTTAAAAACATCCACAGCACGGCGCTCAAAGCGGTGCTGGAGCGCACAGGTGCCCAAAATGGCGACCTGATTTTCTTTGGTGCCGACAAGGCCAAGATCGTCAACGACGCCATTGGTGCCCTGCGCATCAAGATCGGCCATAGCGATTTCGGCAAGAAGAACGGCCTGTTCGAAAAGGGTTGGCGCCCCATGTGGGTTGTCGACTTCCCGATGTTTGAATACGACGAAGAAGCCCAGCGCTACACCGCGACGCACCACCCCTTCACAGCACCCAAGGATGGTCACGAAGACTGGATGGTTACCGCGCCCGAGAAGTGCATCTCCAAGGGCTACGACATGGTCTTGAACGGTTGGGAAATGGGCGGCGGTTCGGTCCGAATCCACCGTGCCGATGTGCAGCAGAAGGTGTTTGACGCGCTCAAGATTTCCCCAGAAGAAGCGCAGCTCAAGTTCGGCTTCCTGCTCGATGCACTGCAATACGGCGCGCCCCCGCACGGTGGCCTGGCCTTCGGCCTGGACCGCATCGTGACCATGATGACCGGTGCCGAGTCCATCCGCGACGTGATTGCATTTCCCAAAACCCAGCGCGCCCAGTGCCTGCTGACCCAGGCACCGTCGCTGGTTGACGAGAAGCAACTGCGCGAACTGCATATCCGTCTGCGGAATCCAGATGCCGCCAAAGCGGACTGAAGCTTGGCTAGTGCACAATGAAAGGACGCTCTGGTGGCGTCCTTTTTTTATGCCAAAACCCTACAAAATTCCTCAATCTGTACTCGTGGTTATCTACACCGCAGCGCTGGACGTGCTGCTAATTCGTCGCGCCGATGGCTTAGATCTGGGGGTCGAGTACTGGCAGTCGGTCACTGGAAGCAAGGATGTACTGGATGAACCTTGGGTAGTCACTGCCCAGCGCGAGGTTCAGGAAGAAACCGGTATCGACTGCCGCACCGGCAACTCAAGCGGCGCATGCCTGTTGGACTGGCAGCTGGAAAACGTCTATGCCATTTACCCCCAGTGGCTGTACCGCTATGCTGCGGGTGTGACACACAACACTGAGCACCTGTTTGGGCTGCGGGTGGCGCGCGGCTGCCCCGTCCGGCTTAACCCACGCGAACACACAGCCTACCAATGGCTGCCTTACTACCAGGCGGCTGAGGCCTGCTTTTCGCCGTCGAATGCGGAGGCCATTTTGCAGTTACCGCGATTGGCCTTGCTAGAGTCGGTGGCGTCGGGGGGTGTTGCATGACCACAGTACGGGTGGCCACCTACAACATCCACAAGGGCGTGCAAGGCGTAGGACCGGTGCGGCGCCTGGAAATTCACAACCTGGGCCATGCGGTGGAGCAGCTCGACGCTGACATTGTTTGTTTGCAGGAAGTGCGCAAACTGCACCGCCGAGAAGCTGAGCACTTCGCTCACTGGCCGGAACAAGCCCAAGCTGATTTTCTGGCGCCAGAAGGCTACACCGCCGTTTACCGCACTAATGCCCATACAAAGCACGGTGAGCACGGCAATGCCATGCTGACGCGTTGGCCGGTGATAGGCCACCAACATGAGGACATGTCGGATCACCGCTTCGAGCAACGTGGCCTGCTGCATTCCGAAGTGCTGGTGCATGGCCGTGCGGTGCATGTGCTGGTGATCCACCTGGGTCTGATCAAGGGCAGCCGGGTGCGGCAACTGGCACAGATTCAGCGTTTCATTGAGCGGGAGATTGCACCAGATGCGCCGCTGGTGGTGGCGGGTGATTTCAACGACTGGGGCAATACCGTGCAGGGTGCGCTGGGTGATGCGGGATTGGTGGCCTCCGTTCAGGCGCGCAAGGCGACTTTTCCATCACGTTTACCGCTGGTGCAGCTGGACCATGTGTACGCCCGGGGGATGACGCCCCTGGGCTTGCATGTGCCCCATGGACGCATTTGGGGACGGATGTCAGACCACTTGCCTCTGATTGCCGAGTTTGACCTGCCGGTGAATACGAATTGAAGCCAATGCCCTTGACTGCCGGCCACAACTTGCAGTTGTTGCATGGTGGGGCTGAGTTCTTCCCGTCTCTGGTGGCCGCCATCGATGGGGCTGAGCAAGAGGTGTGGTTAGAGACTTACATCTTTTACTTTGATGCCAGTGGCGAACGGGTTGCTGCAGCGCTGGAACGTGCGGCGCTGCGCGGTGTTGTTGTGTACCTGGTGGTCGACGGCATCGGTACCCCGGTGGTGCCGGTCGAATGGGTGCAGCGCTTCGGGCAGGCTGGTGTGCGCTGGCACCAGTTTTCGCCTCTGGGGCGCTGGGGTCTGCTGGTACCCGTGGTATGGCGTCGTATGCACCGCAAGCTCTGTGTGGTGGATCGGGAGGTGGCTTTTTGCGGTGGTATCAACATTCTGGACGACTACGTTGACCCTAGCTACGGTGCGCTGGAGTCTCCCCGTTTTGATTTTGCGGTACGCGTCACCGGGCCGCTGGTGGCGGTGGCGCACCAGACCATGGCGCTGTTCTGGGGCCGCCTTCAAATCACGCGACAGCTTGAACACCTGAAGTTTGACGATGCGCACAAAACCTGGAAGAACCCAGATCTACACCCCGCAAGCCCGCAACCGGCGAGAATCGTGCGCGGCGGCGTGAATGCAGCCCTGGTCCTGCGTGACAACGTGCGCAATCGCAACCGTATTGAACGCGCTTACCTCAAGGCAATCGCAGATGCCCGCCACGACGTGCTCATTGCCAACGCTTATTTTTTGCCCGGTGGCAAGCTGCGCCGTGCGCTTATCCATGCTGCTCGGCGGGGCGTGCGGGTACGCCTGTTGTTGCAGGGGCGCTACGAGTACTTCATGCAGTACCACGGGGCAAGACCGGTGTTTGGGGTTTTGCTGGCGGCTGGCGTGGAAATCCATGAATATTCGGCCGGCTTTCTTCACGCCAAGGTGGCAGTGGTGGACGACCGCTGGGCCACTGTGGGCTCATCTAACCTGGACCCCTTGAGCTTCTTGTTGGCGCGCGAGGCCAACGTAGTGGTGGAAGACCCCACTTTTGCCAATGCCCTGCGCACCAGTTTGCTCGCCGCCATCCAGACCCAAGGTGTGCAACTGGAGCCTAAAGCATACGCTGCACGTCCTTGGCACCAGCGTTTTCTGGACCGTCTGGCCTTTGGCGTGATGCGTCTGGCACTGTTTTTGACTGGGAGGAGCTATTAATTTCATAGCTATGCACGTAATTCCCATGAGGGCTACGGGCTAAAAACATTACTAGTCAAAGGCTGGTAGTATTGTTGGATGTTAATGAAGAAGAAGAGCACCATGAACACAACTGATGCCGATCAAGGAACACCCGTTTCTGTCAAGATCCGGGAACGCATCCAGGCCGCACGCAAACGTTTCCATGCCAATGACAACATCGCCCAGTTTGTAGAACCTGGCGAGCTGGAACAGTTGCTCGACGAGGTCGAGGTCAAGATGAAAGGCGTACTCGACAGCCTTGTAATCGACACCGTTAATGACCACAACACCGGCAACACAGCGCGCCGTGTGGCCAAGATGTATCTGCAGGAAGTGTTCCGTGGCCGATATGTGACGGGCCCCGCCATCACTGAGTTTCCCAACGTGGGCCACCTCAACGAGTTGATGATCGTTGGGCCCATCACCGTTCGCAGCGCCTGTAGCCACCACTTTTGCCCGGTGATTGGAAAAATCTGGATTGGCGTTATGCCCAATGAGCACACCAATGTGATTGGCCTGTCCAAATACGCGCGGTTGGCCGAGTGGATCATGGGCCGTCCTCAAATTCAGGAAGAAGCCGTGGTGCAATTGGCAGATCTGATCCAGGAGAAGACCCAGCCCGACGGCCTGGCCATCGTGATGGAGGCCAGCCACTACTGCATGGCCTGGCGCGGCGTCAAGGACATGGACAGCAAGATGATCAATTCAGTGATGCGCGGTGTGTTCCTCAAAGACTCCAACCTGCGCCGCGAATTTCTGTCCCTTATTCCACGGAAAGGCTAAATCATGTTGGTCCGTTTGTTGTATGCCAGCCGCGCGGTGGACCCCAGCCCCGAGGCCATTGAAACCATTCTGGCCAAATCCCGCCAGTACAACCCCACCTGCGGTATTACCGGCATCTTGTGCTACGGCGGGGGGATCTTTCTGCAGGCCATTGAGGGTGGGCGCATGGCGGTGAGCGAGCTGTATGGCCACATCCAAAAAGACATCCGCCACAAGGACGTAGTATTGCTGCACTACGAAGAAATCTCAGAGCGCCGTTTTGGCGGCTGGACCATGGGGCAGGTCAACATGTCCAAAATTAATCACAGCATCCTGCTCAAGTACGCTGAAAAACCTGAGCTGGACCCGTATGCGGTCTCGGGCAGCGTGTCGCTGGCCCTGCTCGAAGAATTGATGGCTACTGCGTCCATCATCGGGCGGGTGTGAAGCATGTGGTCCCTACGGGGGCCGCATTGCACTTGTTGGGTTGTGATTTCTCGAGTAGTCCTTCACGGCGCAAACCCATCATGGTGGCCTGGGGCCAACTGCGCGGCTTCGTAGTGGTGCTGGCCAGGTTGGAGCCGCTGTATTCACTGTCTGAATTTTCCCATTTCCTGGCTCGCCCAACGGCCTGGGTTGGAGGATTCGATCTCCCCTTTGGCCTGCCGCGTGAACTGGTACAGACCTTGGGGTGGCCGCAATCGTGGCTGGTGTGCATGCACCACTATGCCAGCCTGAGCCGTGACGACATTCGGGCGGCGTTCTCGGCGTTTTGTCATGCCCGCCCACCGGGTGCAAAGTTTGCTCACCGAGCCTGTGATGGCCCCGCTGGTTCCAGCCCGTCCATGAAATGGGTCAATCCTCCGGTTGCCTTCATGCTCCACGCCGGTGTGCCGCGTCTGCTGGAGGCCGGTGTGGTGCTGCCGGGATTGCATGAACCCGGAGCGACAGCCACCGCAGGCAACGAAGATGGCACCACCGCACGGCGTGTTGCGCTGGAAGCGTACCCGGGCCTGCTGGCGCGAGAATCCCTGGGACGACGCAGCTACAAGAGTGATGACCGGGCCAAACAAACGCACGACAGGCTGATCGCCCGCAAAGACCTGCTCCATGCGCTGGAGATCGGCCAGACCCGGCTGGGCCTGCGACTGAAGCTCACCCATGCGCAGCGTGATGCCTTGGTGGAGGATGGCTCGGGCGATAGTCTGGATGCCGTACTGTGCCTGATGCAGGCCGCTTGGGGTCAGCGGCAGTTCACGCAAGGTGATGCGCGTTACGGACTACCGCTGTATATGGACCCACTGGAAGGCTGGATTCTGAGTGCCTGAACCGGGTCCCTGAACGATTGGCAGTCGGGCACCTGGGGCCGGTTTGCATCAACGACTGGTGGTGTGTAGACATTTGACATGCATTCACGCGCCACTTACGTGCTCTCAATGGGGCGGTTGGGATGGTGCGACGCTTCGGTTGGTGGCGGGCTAGCGGACAGATTGGCGATAGCCTCCGCATCGGTCCGGTAGAGTCGCAACAGCATGCCCGGTTGTAACTGCCCAGCCCGCATCAAGACCTGTTCCACTGGCAGCTTCATGCCGCTGATATGCAGGGCAATGCCTTGCTCGGCCAGGTTGGTTCGGAGTGCGGAAAATACCTCGATGCCGGTTGCGTCAATGCGGTTGATAGGATGCGCGAACAGGCACACATGGCGGGTATCGGGATGCGCTGTCAGGAAGTCCGAGATATTACGCTCGAAACTGCTGGCGGCGGCAAAGTCGAGCTCGGCATCCATGCGCAGCGCATACAAATGGTCCATCAGTGGTGGTAGCTTCCAAAGGTGGCGGTCGCGCAGGCTGCCGTCCGGGTGCAATCCGACTTCGATGATGCGAGGGTGCAAGCGGTGGTGCAGGAACGTAATCAGGCTCACCATCACGCCGGCCAGAACGCCCCAGTAAATGCGCGGTGCGGTCATCAGCGTAACCACAAAGGTTGCTGCCATGGTGAAGGCTTCTACTGGCAACACGCGCCAAAGTTGAACGAACCGCATGGGCTGCAACAAACTACTGATGGCGGCCACCACCACAGCGGCCAGCACCGGGGAGGGTACGTGGTAAAGCGCGGGTGTGAGCCACAACAATACGGCCAACACCATTACCACAGTGACCAGTGTGGCCCAGCCTGTTTGGGCACCGGCATACAGGTTGATGGCTGAGCGCGAGAAAGAGGAGCTGGTGGGGAAGCTGCCGGTCAACCCGGACGCCAGCTTTGCCAGACCCTGGGCGATCAGATCCTGGTTGTCGTTCCACGGTTTGTGCGCATGCTGATTTTCGACCTTGGCGCTGGAAGCGGTTTCCAGAAAGCTCACCAGTGTGACGACCATGGCCGGCACCAGCAGAGTTCCCAGCACGGTCCAGCTTGGGATTCCCGGCCAGTACAGGGCAGGAAGCCCGGACGGTAGCGCCCCGACAACCGGACCACCGTGTGCGGCGTATTGGATCAGGTAGCTGATGGTGCCGGCACCGACGACCACCAGCATCAACGTCGGCACACGGGGCGCAAGCGCGCGCCCGAGCACCAATGCCAGCAGACTGCCCAGACCAAAGGCTGCGGCAGACCCGTCCACCTGCGAGAGTGAAAACGCACTGGCCGTTGTACCCTGCATGCCAACCAACGACGGCAACTGGGAAAAAATAATCAACACCGTGGCGGCCTGGGTGAAACCGAACAACACTGGGGCACTCACCAGGTTGAGGATCCAGCCAAAGCGCCAGATACCCAACGCCAACTGCATCAACCCGCTGAGCAGGGCCAACCAAACCGCCAGGGTTACCCACTGGGCACTGCCTGGTTCTGCAAGGCCGGAGAGCGCAGCCATGACCAGCAAGCTTGACAGCGCAGTCGGCCCTACAGAAAGGCGCGGCGAGCCACTCCACAGCACCGCCACCAGGGCCGGCAGGAAAGATGCATAGATGCCAGTAACCAGCGGCATGCCGGCCAGTGCGGCATACGCCACGGACTGCGGAACGATGATGAGTGAAACGGTCAGTCCCGCCATCACCTCACCCCGCATCAGGTGCGCGGTAAGCCGCGGCCAGGTCAGGAACGGGAACCAGGCAGCCAGGCGATTCATGGGTGCGCTGTACGACAAACTGGGCACATGGGGTTGCGGGGCAACCGGATGTCGGACCAGGTCATGTTGCGGCCGTCCAGCATCAACAGGCGCCCAACGGCTGGTTCGCCAGCACCGCTGAGCAGTTTGAGTGCCTCGGCAGCCTGCATACTGCCAATGATGCCTACCAGTGGCGCAAAGACGCCCATGGTGGCGCAACGCGCCTCTTCGAAGGCGGTGTTTGGCGGGAAGACGCATGCGTAGCAGGGAGACTCTGTTCGGCGGGAATCGTAGACCGCCAACTGCCCGTCAAAACGAATAGCCGCACCCGATACCAGTGGCACGCCGTGGTGCACACAGGCGGCGTTCAAGGCTTGTCGGGTGGCGAAGTTGTCGCTGCAATCCAGTACTACATCGGCATCGGCCACCAGGGTGTCGAGCCGTGCGGCGTCGACTCGCTCGTCCAACGCCGTGATGTGCAGTTCCGGGTTAATGGCCAACAAGGCCTGGCGGGCCGACTCCACCTTGGGCTGGCCCAAGCGGTCTTGTGTATGGGCGATCTGGCGCTGCAAGTTGGTCAGGTCGACGGTGTCGTCGTCTACCAGGGTCAGGTGGCCAACCCCGGCCGTGGCCAGGTACAGGGCTGCCGGTGAACCCAGACCACCGAGGCCAACCAGCATAACCCGAGCCTGCATGATGCGCTCCTGCCCCTCTACCCCCAGTTCATTCAGAAGAATGTGGCGCGAATAGCGCAGCAGCTGCGTGTCATCCATGGCACTGTTTCGCCATGTCCTAGTTGTTGTCCTTGACTTCTTCCTTGCGTTCAACCTGGGTCTTGCTCACCAGCACAGGAAGCCCCTTCAATTGGTTCAGCGCCTGGATGAGTTGGAAGTCTTTCTCCGAGCCAAATTCTGGCGGGCGGCGCTCGGAGGCGGGTTTGCGTGATTCCTCTTCCAAGTGTTTCAGCGCTTCGTCGCGCGCTTTTTCACGGGCTTCATCCTTGACTTCGTCGCCCTGTCCGCTGGCCAGGTGCTTGGTCAAGTCTGCCTCGCGCATTCGCAGCGCCGCGTAGGGACTGCCTTCTACGGTATCGTCCACCATGATGTCCGGGACGATCCCCTTGGCCTGAATGGATTTGCCGCTGGGCGTGTAATAGCGAGACGTGGTGATCTTCAGCCCAGTATCAGGTCCAAGAGGGCGGAAGGTTTGCACTGACCCTTTGCCAAACGTCTGGCTACCCATCAGGGTGGCACGCTTGTGGTCTTGCAGGGCGCCGGCCACGATTTCACTGGCCGAAGCGGATCCTTCGTTGACAAGCACCACCAACGGCACTTTTTTCAGGCCAGCTGGCATTTTCTTCAGCGGATCAGCCCCATCGCGGCCCAGGTAGTCGCGTACGGTGGCTTTCAGCACCTGCTTGCTTTCGGTCGTTTGGCCGTTGGTGGACACCACGGGCACGCCTTCGGGCAAGAAAGTGGCCGATACGGCAACCGCAGCGTTCAACAGGCCACCGGGGTCATTACGCAGGTCAAGCACCAAGCCCTTGATATTGGGATCTTGTTTGTAGATTTCTTCGAGCTTGCGGGCGAAGTCTTCAACCGTGCGTTCCTGAAACTGGCTCACACGAACCCATGCATAGCCCGGTTCAATCAGTTTGCCGCGCACCGACTGTTGCTTGATTTCTTCCCGGATGATGGTGACGGGGAAGGTACGATTTTCATCCTTGCGGTAAATGGTGAGCATCACCTTGGTGTTGGGTTCACCCCGCATGCGTTTGACGGCCTCGTTCAAGGACAGGCCCTTGACTGCAGTTTCGTCCACACGGGTGATCAAGTCGTTGGTCTTGATGCCGGCCCTAAACGCAGGTGAACCTTCGATGGGCGAAACGACCTTGACCAGACCGTCTTCCTGGGTGATTTCAATGCCCACACCGACGAATTTGCCGGTGGTACCTTCCTTGAATTCCTTGAAGGATTTCTTGTCAAAGTACTGGGAATGCGGGTCCAAGCTCGCCACCATGCCGGAAATGGCTTCGGTGATCAGCTTTTTTTCGTCTACCGGCTCCACATAGTCGCTTTTGACGATGCTGAACGCGGCTGCCAGTTGCTGCAGCTCTTCCAGTGGCAGCGGTGCCATGGTGTTGCGCGCCACCGTTTGGAGCGAGACGGTTGTCAACGCTCCAGCCATGATGCCCAATCCAATCCAACCCGCAATTTTCAGTTTTTGACCCATAAGTATTCCAGTGCCACTTCAATATACACCTTGGAGTGGTATGTGCGATGCGAGTTCCGTCGCTGCGGGGTGTTCTGCGTAGATAAATGCTGGGGTAATCCGGCCCAGTACCGGTATTTCAGGCTTTGCCCTGTGACGCCACCGCAGCGGCGGCCTTGGCGGCTGCCTCGGCGTCGCCCAGATAGTAGTGGCGAATCGGCTTGAGATTGGCATCCAGTTCATACACCAGCGGGATACCGTTGGGTATGTTCAGGCCCACGATGTCACCGTCGGAAACGTTGTCCAGGTACTTGACCAGCGCACGGATGGAGTTGCCATGGGCCGCAATGACGACGCGCTTTCCACTCTGGATACAGGGGGCGATGGTCTCGTTCCAGTAAGGCAATACACGATCCACGGTGTCTTTAAGGCACTCGGTTAATGGCACCTGATCCGCAGCCAGACCGGCATAGCGCAGATCCTGGCGCTGGCCGCGCGGGTCGTTGGCATCCAGTGCCGGGGGCGGGGTGTCGTAGCTGCGGCGCCACACCAGCACCTGGGCGTCGCCATATTCTTTGGCCATGTCGCCCTTGTTCAGACCCTGCAGGGCGCCATAGTGGCGCTCGTTCAGACGCCAGTCTTTGACCACTGGCAGCCAGATGCGGTCCATTTCATCTAGGCAGTAGTTCAGCGTGTGGATGGCGCGCTTGAGCACCGAGGTGTAGGCGATATCGAATTCGTAGCCTTCGGCCTTGAGCAGCTTGCCGGCCGACATGGCCTGGGAAATACCGGTGGGCGTGAGTTCCACATCGGTCCAGCCGGTAAAGCGGTTTTCGAGATTCCAGGTGGATTCGCCATGGCGAATGAGGACGAGTGTGTACATGGGCGGGCGCAAATGGGGGTTGGAAAAGGTCTGCTCTGCAACAAACCAGCCACCATTCTAAAATGGCAGACTCGATGCTCGGAAACTGACAAGGAATAAAGTGAAATTTATATTGGATAACTGGATGTTGATCGCCATTGCTCTGGCTTCCGGCACCATGCTGCTGCTACCCGTCATACAGGGTGCTGCCACGGCAGGCCTGGACGCAAATGGGGCCGTTTTGCTGATTAACCGTGAAAAAGCCGTGGTCATTGATATCTGCGAACCCAGCGAATTTGCCGCAGGCCATGTGGGTGGCGCCAAGAACATTCCCCTCGGTGAGTTGGAGGCCAAGCTGACCGGAGTAGTCAAAAATAAGACTGCGCCCCTGATTCTGGTGTGCCAGTCTGGCATGCGTTCGGGGCGGGCGGTGGCCATTGCCAAAAAGCTGGGTTACGACCAGGCCCAATCCTTGGGTGGCGGGTTGGCGGCCTGGAAGTCCGCCAACCTGCCTGTGGAAAAGGCCTGACACCATGCAAACCGTCAAGATGTACACCACCGCGGTCTGCCCGTATTGCGTGCAGGCCAAGAAAATTTTGCGCTCCAAAGGCGTCGAGCACATCGAAGAGGTGCGTGTAGACACTGCCCCGCAGGAGCGCATGGCCATGATGGAGCTGACCGGACGACGCACGGTGCCACAAATCTTCATCGGCTCCACGCACGTGGGTGGCTGCGATGACCTTATCGCGCTGGACAACCAGGGTGGTTTGCTGCCCTTGCTCAACGGCGCGTGAGGGCGCTGGCGGCAACCGCCTGCCGGCCTGAGATAATCCGCGATTAACGAAATTTCCGTTATCCGCCTGTCCGGAGTTTTCCGGGCTAGTTTAGTTTTATTTAGAAAGACTGTTTTATGTCCGATCAGACCCCCGTTTTCCAGATTCAGCGCGTATACCTGAAAGAGTCTTCACTGGAGCAACCCAACTCGCCCGCCATCCTGCTGGAGCAAGAGCAACCCTCCGTGGACATTCAGCTGGCCGTGGAAGCCGGCCCCGTGACCGAAGGCATTTATGAAGTGAGCGTGACTGCCACGGTGCACACCAAAATCAAGGACAAGACCGTGTTTCTGGTCGAAGCCAAGCAAGCCGGTATTTTCGAAATCCGCAATGTGCCCGAAAACGAGATGGGCCCGATCATGGGTATCGCCTGCCCGCAAATCGTCTACCCCTACCTGCGTGGCAACGTGGCCGATCTGATCCAGCGCGGCGGCTTTCCGCCAGTGCACCTGTCGGAAATCAACTTCCAGGCCATGTATGAGCAGCAACAACAGGCCCGCACTGCCGGTACCGCCGAAGGCGCGCTGCCCCAATAAGGTTTTTGGGTATTTTAGGCCGCTAGCCCTCGTGGATAGTGCGTAAGGTACTATGAAAATCATAGTAATTGGAGGCGGGGCTTGGGGCACGGCTGTGGCCATCAGCGCCAGTCGCACGCACCAAGCGCAGCATGTTGTTTCCCTGTGGGTGCGTGATGCGGCGCAGTCGGCTATTTTGCAGCAACACCGGGAGAACCAGCGCTACTTGCCGGGCGTTAATCTGCCGGGTGACCTGCAAATCAGCACCGAGGCCTTACCCGAATGCCTTGCCGCGCTGCACAAACAGGACTTGGTGATTGTCGCCTCGCCCATGGCAGGCCTGCGCGGGCTGTTGGTGCAGTTGCGGGATTGCCCCGCAGCTGTAGCCTGGCTGTGCAAAGGCTTCGAGGCGGGCATTGGTACTGCTCCAGGTTTGATGGGGCATGAGATTCAGGCGCAGGTAGCGCCCGGTTTGCGTGCCGGGGTGCTCAGCGGCCCCAGTTTTGCGCAGGAAGTGGCTCTGGGCCAGCCCACCGCGCTGGTCGCTGCCAGTGTCCACGCGGATGTACGAGAGGCCCTGGTTGTCGCTTTTCACAGCCCTACGCTGCGGGTTTATGCCAACGACGATGTGGTGGGTGTGGAGGTTGGCGGTGCCGTCAAGAATGTACTGGCCATTGCGACCGGTTTGTGTGATGGGCTGCAACTGGGTCTGAATGCCCGCGCCGCACTGATTACCCGTGGTCTGGCCGAAATGACACGACTGGGCGTGGCTCTGGGAGCCAAGCCCGAAACTTTTATGGGTCTGAGTGGATTGGGGGATCTGGTGCTAACCGCCACCGGCGACCTGTCACGCAACCGGCGTGTTGGCATGGCCATGGCACAGGGCAAAACATTGCAGCAGGCCATTGACGCGCTGGGCCATGTGGCCGAAGGCGTATACAGCGCGCGCACCGTGGTGCAGCGGGCGCACAGCCTGGGTGTGAATATGCCCATTGCCCAAGGTGTTGTCGATCTGCTCGATGGCCACCTGCAGCCGGCCCAGGCCGTGGCGGCGTTGATGGCGCGCGAGCCAACCGCTGAAGGCGGCTGACCCTTTGAGCTAATCAGCCCTGGACCACCCGTGCTGCGATGTGGGCCATGGCTTCTTCCACCTGGTCCACCAGAATCAGGCAAAGCTCGCCCGATTTCAGTTTGTCCATGGCCGTGTCGATGGCCAAAAACTCTCCCTTGATCTCGCTGGATTGCGTAGTGCGCCGAGCGTTGGCCAAACCCTGGCGCAGCAGGGCCACGACTTCGCCGTCTGCGCGACCGCGTTGACACTGGTCTTCGTACAAGATCACCTCATCAAAGGCATCGCCCAGAATTTCGGTCTGCTGGCGGATGTCCTGGTCACGGCGGTCGCCGGCACCGCTGATCACCACCGAGCGGCGCGTGGCCGGCATGGCCTCTACGGCATGTACCAGGGCAATCATGGCGTCGGGGTTGTGACCGTAGTCGGCAATCACGGTGGCACCGCGGTACTTGAACAGGTTGAAGCGTCCCTGCGCGTTGTTGACATCGTTGGAAAAACCACTTAGCCCCTGGCGAATGGTGTCCCAGTCCAGGCCCAAAGCCCAGGCTGCAGCCACCGAGGCCATGACGTTTTCCACCTGGAAGGGAATCAACCCACCCATGGTCAGAGGAACGTCCGCCAGCGCAATGGTTTGCTGGAAATCGCCCTTGCTGGCCACGATATGGCCATTTTCCACATATACGACGGCCTGGCCCTGGGCCCGGTGGGTCGCCATGACGGGGTGGAACTTGTCTACCGAGAAAAAGGTGACAGAACCCCGGCACTTGACGGCCATGGCGGACACGGCTGCATCGTTGGCATTGAGTACAGCCACACCGTTGGGTGATACGTTTTGCACGATGACGCGCTTGAGCACCGCCAGTTCCTGCACAGTGGTGATGTAGTTCAGACCCAGGTGGTCGCCACTGCCCACATTGGTGACGACCGCCACGTCGCAGCGGTCAAAAGCCAGGCCTTCGCGCAGCACGCCGCCACGGGCGGTTTCCAGGACCGCCGCATCCACATCGGGGTGCAACAGTACGCTCTTGGCGCTCTTGGGGCCGCTGCAGTCGCCGGTGTCGATGCACTGGCCGCCCACGTAGACTCCATCGGTGTTGGTCATGCCGACGCACAGGCCGTTTTGGGCCAGCAGGTGGGAAATCAACCGTACTGTGGTGGTTTTGCCATTGGTTCCGGTCACGGCCACGATGGGGATGCGCCCGGTCTGGCCGTTTTTGAACATGCTGGCGATGATGGCCTCGCCCACCGCGCGGCCCTTGCCAAACGAGGGGCTCAGGTGCATGCGCAAGCCCGGTGCTGCGTTGACCTCGACAACGCCGCCCCCTTGTTCCTCGATGGGCCGCAAGATGCTGTCGCACACAACGTCCACACCACACACGTCCAGCCCCACCATATGGGCCGCAGCCACTGCGCGGGCAGCCACATCGGGGTGCACGTCATCGGTCACGTCGGTGGCCGAACCGCCAGTGGACAGGTTGGCGTTGTTGCGCAAGTTAACGCGCTGGCCCAAGGCCGGAATGTCATCCGCTTTAAAGCCCTGGTTGGCCAGGCACACGTGGGCAATGTCGTCAATGCGAATCTTGGTCAGCGAGGTGGAGTGTCCCGAGCCACGGCGCGGGTCCAGGTTGACCTGGGCCACCAACTCAGCAATGGTGTGCTCGCCGTCACCCACCACTTTAGGTGGGTCCCGCCGCGCTGCGGCCACCAGTTTGTCGCCCACCACCAGCAAGCGAAAATCGTTGCCTGGCATGTAGCGTTCAACCAGAATATCTTCGCGGAACTCCTTGGCTGTGGCGAAAGCCTTGACCAGGTGTTCCTGGGTGGTGATGTTGACGGTTACACCCTTGCCCTGGTTTCCATCCTTGGGTTTGACCACCACGGGCAGGCCAATCTCGCATGCAGCGGCCCAGGCATCTTCGGGGTCGGACACGGAGCGCCCTTGTGGCACGGGGACACCGGCTGCGGCAAGCAGCTTTTTGGTTAGTTCTTTGTCTTGTGCAATAGCCTCCGAGATGGCGCTGGTGATGTCCATCTCGGCCGCTTGAATGCGCCGCTGCTTGCTGCCCCAGCCAAAGCGCACCATGCTGCCTTCGGTCATGCGGCTGTACGGAATATTGCGGGCCACAGCGGCGTCCACAATGCAGCCGGTGCTGGGCCCCAAGCGCACGTCTTCATCCAGATCGCGCAGTTGGGTCAGGGCTGCTGTCAGGTCAAAGGGGGTGTCGTCTAGCGCGGATTGGCACAGGGTCTGTGCCAGGTCCATGGCCAGCCGGCCTACGGCCTCTTCGCTGTATTCCACCACCAGTTGGTAGACATCGGCGTCCACCGTGGGTGTGGTGCAACTGAAGGTTACCGGGCAGCCAGCCTGGGCTTGCAGTCCGAGTGCAGCCAGTTCCAGCACATGCACCATGGCAATGGAGTTGTCCTGGCCCGTGGGCTGAAAGGAGCCGATTTCCGGGAAACGGGCGCGCAGCCGAACCTCGAAACCGTCGATCTTGTCAACGGCGTGCTCGGCAGCGTTGCAGGACACGATGGCTTGTATGGCCGTGTGGTGGCTCCACAGATTGGGGCCACGCAGGGCTCTAAGGCGGGTTACTTCCATGGTGTGTCTCGGGTAGGCAGGGTCGGCATGCGCAGCAGGCTTCGAATGCAATCAGCAATGGGTTAATAAGGGGTTTTTTTGGGGTTGGACTCAAAGGTGCGCAGACCGGCACCAATCAACTCCGGCGAAATGTCGAGTGCCCAGGCGGCGGCCACGGCGGCCATCACCATCTCGGGCTGGGATGCCTTGGCAGGCTTGAGCGAGGCCAGCGGCAGCATGGCGATTTCCTGTGCACCTTCGGCCAGAACGATCTGGTCGTCAAGTACGTAGACCAAACGTTCACCGGCCTCGCGGTGCTGGGCCATGACGCTCGACTGGGGGTCCATGCCGTAGAAAATAATCTTGCCGTCGCACAGCGCAGCCAGTTCCACCACCTGCGGATCGGCTGAGTTGAGCACCGCCGTGCCGGTGGGCAGAATCACATCCACCTGGGTGCGGGCGACCTTGTAGGTTTGCTCGGTATCCAGAATATCGAATTCGGCCAGCGATTTTTGCCAGCCCACGTCGGTAACCACACCCACGGAGCATTTGTCGTAGGCCAGGCCTTCAGCCAGTATGGTGTGGCTGGTGTTCTCGAACACTGCGGCTTGCACCGAACGGTTGATGAGCAGGCGTTGTCCGGCCTCCCAGTTTGCGCAGTCCTTGGCTTCTACCTGGCGGCCGTCCAGGTAAAGACCTTCGCTACAGGCCAAGCCCACGTGCTTGCCGCTGATGTGGGCCAGCCAGGCAACCAGACGCGCGATACGGCCGGTTTTTAGCGTCCCGGTTATGCCGACAACCGGGATGCGGCCGTCACGGTCCAACTTGAACAGGTGCTCGATGATGGCCTTGCCCACCGGGCGGCCCTGACCTTGTGCTGGCTTGATGTGGGCTAGTAAACCGGGGCTGGCATTCACTTCAATCACCGCGCCTTGTTGGGCCGATAGGGGTTTGCTGGCGTCCTCCAGCACCATGTCGATGCCGGCAATGTCCAGGCCCACCACCCGCGCTGCCAAAGCTGCCGCAGCGGCTACGCTGGGATGCAATTCGTCGGTGATGTCAAACGCCACGTTGCCGTTGGTTTGAATCAGCACCTTATGTCCCTTGGCAGGGATCGACTGAGGCGTTAAACCGGCACGCTCCAACTCCAGAATGACTTCACCGGTTTCGCTGGGAATCACCACGTTGAGGGGGAACTCTTCGCCGGATCCGCGACGCGGGTCGGTGTTGATCTGGGCATTGGCCAGTTCGTCGATGTTGGAGACACCGTCCCCCATCACCCAAATGGTTTCCCCTCGGGCTGCTGCTACCACCTGGCGGCCAACGACCAGTATGCGGTGTTCATTGCCTGCAATGTATTTTTCTACGATGACACTGCTGCCACCGCCTTTGCGGTGGGCCAGGGCATAGGCGGCTTCCACGTCACTTTGCGTGCGCAGGTTCAATGACACGCCACGGCCGTGGTTGCCGTCGTACGGTTTGAGCACCACCGGCACACCGATGTCCTGCGCGGCTTCCCAGGCGGCTTCAGCGTTGCGTACCAACGTGCCCTCGGGCACCGGCACGCCACAGGACTTGAGCAGGGCTTTGGTCAGGTCTTTGTCGCTGGCAATTTCTTCGGCAATGGCCGAGGTCTGGTCGGTCTCGGCGGTCCAGATGCGGCGCTGGTTGATGCCGTAGCCCAGTTGCACCAGGTTGCCTTCGGTCAGGCGGATGTTTGGAATGCGGCGCTCGGTGGCGGCATCCACAATATGCGCGGTGCTGGGGCCCAGACACAAATCGTCCACCATTTCTCGCAGTGGTTCAACAGTCTTTTCCAGGTCAAAGGGCGTGTTGTTGATGGCCGCTTCGATCAGGTCACGCGCCGCCGTCAGTGCGGCACGTCCGACCTGTTCCTGTCGGGTGCGGAAGGCCACTTTGTAGACGCCGCGTGTGGACGTGGACCGCGCCTTACCGAAGCCGGTTTTCATTCCGGCCAGGTTTTGCAGTTCCAGGGTTACGTGCTCCAGGATGTGGGCCGCCCAGGTGCCTTCGTCCAGGCGCTGAAAGAAGCCGCCATGCACGCCTTCGCTGCAACGGTGTACGACCATGCCGGGCAACCAGGCTTTGAGCCGATCCACAAAGCCGGGCAGGGTGTTGGAGGGAAAGTCCTCCAGGCTACCGATGTCGACCCAGGCTTCAATCACTGGCCGGTAGGTCCAGATGTTGGGTCCGCGCAGGTGGGTTACCCGCAAAATGGTGATCTTTTTCTGGTCCGTCATGGCTGCAATTGGGTTTGGCAGTCCACCGATGTGGGGCTGGCCGCGTTGTGTATTCTCGCTCACCCTGTTCCCTGGCGAGCCGGGGGTCAGTACTTCAGGCTGAGTATCGTAAAGTATGGTGCTAGCTGCAATCGGATTGCGCCAGGCTCCTGATTTCCAGTCATCAAACAATTTTTTCTACCAAATGACCCTTGCTGTATCTGTTGAGACGCCGCTGCCAGGCGAACTGTCGACTGCCTGGCTTGGCGATGTGAAATCCCAACTCAATGCACAGGAGAACGTTCTGGCAGCGCTGGAGGTTGACCTTGACACCCGTTTGAATTTTGTTCGTGGTTTGGTAGTGGTCACCAACCAGCGCCTGCTCAGCCGCAATGGAAGCGAAGGCACCTGGCAGCATTGGACTTTTCGAGACGGTTTGGAATTGCGTCACCACGACCACGCTGGTGTGGGACACCTCAACTTGGTAGATGCCCATGGCCTTCTGGCCACTTGGCGCTTTACGCTGGGTCAAAACCTGCCCGCGATTCGGCTTGTGGACCAGTTTCAAGCCCATTTGCACAGCCACGTGACGGGCAAACCGCTGGCGCAGGCGTTGCAAAATGTGTGCCCCAGTTGCAAGGCACCGCTGGAACCGGACCAGGAGGTATGCCCTATTTGTACCAAGGTGGTCCACACGCCACCCAGTACCTGGACACTGTTTCGGCTGTGGCGCTTTGCAAAACCCTACCGCGGCCAGTTGCTGCTGGGTTTCTTTCTTATGCTGCTGGGCACGGCGGCCAGCCAGGTGCCGCCGTACTTGACTATTCCGCTGGTGGATAAGGTCCTGATTCCGTTCCAGAACGGGCAGCACATCGAGCGCAGCACCATCATGCTGTACTTATCAGGTCTGTTGGCTTCGGGTATTCTGGCTTGGGCTTTAAGCTGGGGCAAAACCTATGTGCTGGCCCTGGTGTCTGAGCGCATTGCTGCGGATTTGCGCACCACTACCTACGAGCACTTGCTCAAGTTGTCGCTGGAATACTTTGGCGGCAAACGGACCGGGGATTTGCTCTCGCGGGTAGGCAGCGAGAGTGATCGCATTGCCGTGTACCTGTCGCTGCACCTGACCGACTTTGCCAGCGACGTGATCATGATCATGATGACGGCGGTGGTGCTGTTCTCCATGAACCCGTGGCTGGCGCTCATCACGCTCGTGCCGCTTCCGTTCATTGGCTGGATGATCCACTTTGTTCGCTACCGGTTGCGTACCGGGTTTGAAAAGATCGACCGGGTGTGGGGCGAGGTGACCAACGTGTTGGCCGACACCATTCCCGGTATCCGCGTGGTCAAGGCCTTTGCCCAGGAGCAGCGTGAGGCCAAGCGCTTTCGCGAAGCCAACCACCATAATCTCGTGGTCAATGACCGCATCAACAAGATATGGTCGCTGTTTACGCCCAGTGTGTCGCTGCTGACTGAAATCGGCTTGCTGGTGGTCTGGGGTTTTGGTATTTGGCAGGTCTCCAAGGGCGAAATCACCGTGGGCATGTTGCTGGCGGCCATTGCCTACATCGGGCGCTTCTACGGACGCCTGGATTCCATGAGCCGCATTGTGTCGGTCACGCAAAAATCGGCCTCGGCAGCCAAGCGTATTTTTGACATTTTGGACCATGTCTCCAGTGTGCCCGAGCCCAAAAACCCGGTGCACGTGGACAAGGTGGTGGGTCGCATCGAGGTGCGCGATGTGGGCTTTCGCTACGGCAACCGCGAGGTCAACCGGGGCATCAACCTGAACATCGCACCGGGTGAAATGATTGGTTTGGTGGGCCACAGCGGTTCGGGCAAGAGCACGCTGGT
>Ga0073904_10000353_pt1 | contig 32539 bp, 31 predicted proteins | sample KloWWTrecipitate_FD_66668 | JGI IMG/M metagenome (GOLD analysis project Ga0073904, IMG submission 66668) | Active sludge microbial communities from Klosterneuburg, Austria, studying microevolution and ecology of nitrifiers - Klosterneuburg... | ecosystem: Engineered > WWTP > Aerobic digester >... | reverse complement strand
CGGACCGGCGAGCGTGGGGGTGGTCGCGGTGGACCTCGGCACCCGAGCCTGCCCGCCGGGGGTCGCGGACTCCAAGCTGCTGCGCCCCGCGGCCCGCACGGCGCTGCTCGGCCCCCTCGGGCGCTGGGGCAGGGCGCGCGCGGTCGGGCACGCGAGCCCTGCGGAGATCGACGACGTCGGGATCGTCGCCGCGCTGCGCCTCGCCGGGTGCCGGGCGCTGGCGTCGCTGGACCTGCGCGTCGACGTCGTGCTGCTGGACGGCTCGCACGACTGGCTCAGCTGCCCTGCGGCGGACCTGCTCGACGGCCTTCGCGGCCTCGGCGGACCCGACGGACGCGACGACGGCAGCGAACCGGCGGGGGCCGGCGGGCTGGTCGCGTGGGCATCCCTCGGCGCGCCGCGCGTGGTGACCCGGGTCAAGGCGGACCGGACGTGCTCCTCGGTGGCCGCGGCGAGCGTCCTGGCCAAGTGCGAGCGCGACGCGCTCATGGTCGATCTCGCGCCGACGCACCCGGCCTACCGGTGGGACGAGAACAAGGGCTACGGGGCGCCCGAGCACCTGGCCGCGCTGCGTGACCTGGGCACGACGCAGCACCACCGCCGTAGCTGGCGTCTGCCGGACAGGGGCCCGCAGGCAGGCGGGACCGTCCCGTCGGCGTCCGCCGTCGACCTGCTCGGCACGGACGACCCGCGCGCATGGTCCATGATGGACGCGTGAGCGCCGAGGACCTCGAGAACTACGAGACCGAGATGGAGCTCGCGCTCTACCGCGAGTACCGCGACGTCGTGGGCCTGTTCGCCTACGTCGTGGAGACCGAGCGCAGGTTCTACCTGGCGAACCAGGTCGACCTGCAGGTTCGCTCGGCCGCCGGCGAGGTGTACTTCGAGGTCTCGCTCACCGACGCGTGGGTGTGGGACGTCTACCGGTCGGCCCGCTTCGTCCGGGCCGTGCGTGTCGTGACGTTCAAGGACGTCAACGTCGAGGAGCTCGTCAAGACCGACCTCGACCTGCCCGACGGCGGCGCGTTCCGCCGCTGAGGCGCACGGTCCGGCACGGCCGCGCACGGGTGCTCCACAGGTACCCCGTCCGCGAGGTTCGTCCCCAGGCGACGGGACCCTCCCGGCGGTGACCGTCGCACGTGCCCCACGGTGGGTGCGGAGGTGGTCGCATGCGGGCCAAGGATGCCGTCGGACGGTACGGCGAGAACGTCGCTGCCGCGCACCTGGTGCGCGCCGGGTGGCAGGTGCTCGACCGCAACTGGCGCGGTACGGGCGGGGAGCTCGACATCGTCGCGCTGGCGGGCACCGAGCTGGTCGTCGTGGAGGTCAAGACGCGCTCCGGCGACGGGTTCGGTCACCCGGCCGAGGCCGTCACCCCGGTGAAGCTCGCCCGGCTCCGCCGGCTCGCGGGGCAGTGGCTCGCGACGCACGACGTCCACCCGCGCAGCGTGCGGATCGACGTCATCGCGGTGCGCACGGCGCGCAGCGGCCCGGCCACCGTTGAGCACCTGCGAGGGGTGTCCTGATGGGGCTGGGACGCACGCTCGGCGTCTCCATCGTGGGGCTCACGGGTCACGTCGTCGAGGTCGAGGCGCACCTGGCCGCCTCCGTCCCGGGGTTCGCCCTCGTCGGGCTGCCGGACGCCTCGCTGGCCGAGGCGCGCGACCGCGTGCGGGCTGCCGTGCACTCCAGCGGGCTCGCCTGGCCGCAGCGCCGGATCACCGTCAACCTCTCGCCCGCCTCGCTGCCCAAGGCGGGCTCGGGGTTCGACCTGGCGATCGCCGTGGCGACCCTGGCCGGTGCCGGGGCGTGCACCGCCGACGCCGTGGCGGGCACGGTCCACCTCGGCGAGCTCGGCCTCGACGGCCGGTTGCGGCCCGTGCGCGGCATCCTCCCGGCGGTCGCGGCAGCGGTGGCCGCTGGCCATCGTCGCGTGGTCGTCCCGCTCGGCAACGCCGCGGAGGCAGCGCTCGTTCCGGGCGCGCAGGTGGTGGCAGCCGGCAGCCTCGCCGAGGTGGCGCACGGGTACGGCGCCGAGGTGGAGGTGCCGGCAGACGACCGGCCGATGCTGCTCGAGCCGGATGTCGCCCCGCGCCCCGGTGGCGCCGACCTGGCGGACGTGCTGGGCCAGGCACCCGCGCGCTGGGCGCTGGAGGTCGCGGCGGCCGGCGGCCACCACCTGCTCATGGTCGGGCCACCCGGGGCGGGCAAGACCATGCTCGCTGCGCGGCTCCCGGGGCTGCTGCCGGACCTCGACGAGCGCGAGGCGGTCGAGGTCACGGCCATCCACTCGGTGGCCGGGACCTTCCACCCGGCGGGCGGCCTGCTGCGGCGACCGCCCTTCGAGGACCCGCACCACACCGCCACCCCGGCCGCGGTGGTCGGCGGGGGATCGGGTCTGCCCCGCCCCGGTGCCGCGTCGCGGGCCCACCGGGGGGTGCTCTTCATGGACGAGGCCCCGGAGTTCTCGCCGCGCGTGCTGCAGACCCTGCGGCAGCCGCTCGAGCACGGTGAGCTGGTCATCCACCGTTCCGGCGGCACGGCGCGCTACCCGGCTCGCTTCCAGCTGGTGCTCGCCGCGAATCCTTGCCCGTGCGGCCGGTCGGTCGGCAAGGGGCTGGACTGCTCGTGCACCTCGCTGGCGCGGCGACGGTACTTCTCGCGCCTGTCGGGACCGCTCCTCGACCGCGTGGACATGCAGCTCGAGGTGCTGCCGGTCACCCGAGCCGAGCGGACGGCGTCCGTGAGCCCGGAGAGCACTGCCGTCGTGGGCGCACGCGTCGCCGCGGCGCGGGCTGCGGCGACGGAGCGGCTGCGCGGGACGGAGTGGCGGACCAACGCCGAGGTGCCAGGGACGTGGCTGCGCGCGCACGGCGGGCCGGCGGTGCACCGCGACCTCGACCGCGCGCTGGACACCGGGCTGCTGAGCCTGCGCGGCGTCGACCGCGTGCTCCGCGTCGCCTGGACGCTGGCCGACCTCGCCGGCCTCGCGGTGCCGGGGCCAGAGCAGGTGGGGCAGGCCCTGCTGCTGCGCACCCGGGGTCAGGTGGGCGGATGAGCGCGCCGGCAGCCGGCGGCCCGGTGCCGCACGGGCCCGACACCGCCGTGGTGCACGCCAGGGCGGCGTGGAGCCGGCTCGTCGAGCCGGGCGACCTGGTCGCGGGGGCGCTCGTGCAGGCGCTCGGACCCGTCGAGGCGCTCGACTGGGTCCGCGCGGCCTGGCTGCGCGGTGCCGCCGGTGGCGGACCGCACGCTGGCCTGAGCGCCCCGGCCCTCGCGCGGCTGGACCGCGCGCTGGGCGGTTGGGCTGCACGGCGGGAGGGTCTCGACCCGCGGCGCGACATCGACGCCGTCGTCCGGCTGGGCGGGCGCGTGCTCGTGCCCGAGGAGCCCTGCTGGCCAGCGCGGCTCGACGACCTCGGCCCTGCGGCTCCGGCGTGCCTGTGGCAGCTGGGCGTCGCGCCGCTGGAGCCCCTGCTGGAGCGCTCGGTCGCCCTCATCGGGGCGAGGGCGTGCACGCCCTACGGCGAGCGCGTCGCGGCGGAGGTCGCGGGCGGGGTGGCGGACGCTGGCTGGACGGTCGTGTCCGGTGGGGCCTACGGGATCGACGCCGCCGCGCACCGGGCGACGATCGCCGCCGGGGGCCGCACCGTCGCGGTGCTCGCCGGTGGCCTGGACCGGCCCTACCCGGCAGGCAACGTCCGGCTGCTGGCCGCCGCGGCTCAGACCGGCGCGCTGGTCAGCGAGGTCCCCGTGGGGTCGGTGCCGAGCCGCACCCGGTTCCTCCAGCGCAACCGGCTCATCGCAGCCCTGACACGGGCGACGGTCGTCGTGGAGGCGGCGTGGCGGTCCGGGGCGCTGAGCACCGCCGGGCACGCGGCCGGGCTGCTGCGACCCGTGGGCGCCGTGCCGGGGCCCGTGACGTCCGCTGCGTCGGCGGGGTGCCACCGGCTGCTCCGCGAGGGGGCCGCCGTGTGCGTCACGGACGCCCCGGAGGTCCTCGAGCTCGCGGGCGGCGGCCCGGCACCGGAGCCGATGGTCGCCGACGTCCCCGGCGACGGCATGTCACCCGAGGTCCGGCGGGTGCTCGACGCGCTGCCCCTGCGCTCCGGCGTCCGGCCCGAGGCCTTGACCCGCGCTTCTGGCCTGTCGCTCGGTGATCTTCGCTCCTGCCTCGGTAGGCTCGAGCTCGCCGGGTACGCGGTCCAGGACGATGGCCGGTGGCGACGGTCGACCCGAGGAGCGCACGACGCACACGATCCGAGATCTGAGACACCGCAGGCGCCCGAGCGCCCGCGCGACGGGTGAAACCTGCCGGGTCCGGGTTGTGACCAGGGCTCGGACGGGCCACGGTAGGTCATGTGCGACCTGCGACTGCGGACAGGGTGGCCATGACCGATGAGGTGGTGGCGGCCTTCGGTGTGCACCTGCGCGCCGCGCGCGGGCTGTCCGAGCACACCGTGCGCGCCTACAGCGGCGACGTCAGGCACGTCCTGGCCTACGCGCGTCGCCACGGCGTCGCGTGGGACGACGTCGACCTGCCGCTGCTGCGGGGTTGGCTCGCCGCCATGGTGACCACGCACCTGACGCGCGCGACGATCGCCCGCCGCGGCGCCGCCGTGCGAGCGTTCTACGCCTGGGCCGTCCAGGACGGCCGCATCGCCCGCGACCCCGCGGTCCGTCTCGTCACAGCCCAGCCGGGATCGCCCTTGCCCAGTGCGCTCGGTGTCCGCCCCGCGGCCGACCTGCTGGAGGTGGCGCGCCGGACGGCTGCGGACGGGGACCCCGTCGCGCTGCGCGACTGGGCCGTCCTCGAGCTCCTCTACGCCACGGGCGCGCGCGTCGGGGAGCTGGTGGCGCTCGACGTCGACGACCTCCAGGGCACCGACCGCCTGGTGCGGTTGTTCGGCAAGGGCGCCAAGGAGCGCATCGTGCCGTACGGCGTCCCGGCCGCCCGTGCGATGGCCGCCTGGCTCGCGCAGGGCCGGCCGGCGCTCGCCACGTCGACGTCCGGCCCCGCCGCCTTCCTCGGGCGGCGCGGTCAGCGCATCGACCAGCGCCAGGTACGCACCGCCGTGCACCGCGCGGCCCAGCTGGCCGGGGTCGACGACATCGCCCCGCACGCCCTGCGCCACACCGCGGCGACCCACCTGCTCCAGGGCGGCTCCGACCTGCGCAGCGTGCAGGAGATCCTCGGCCATGCCAGCCTCGCCACGACGCAGCGCTACACGCACGTCAGCGCCGATCGCCTGCGCGTGTCCTACCTCCAAGCCCACCCTCGAGCCTGAGAGGCAGCCGATGCCGACCCCGGCCCGCACCGAGAACGACGACGCCCCCGCACCGGCGGTCGTCGACCGGCCGACCCCGCAGCCGGAACCGCTGACCGAGGAGGCGCGGGCCGTCGACACGCTGTGGCGCACCTTCAAGCTGACGGCGGACCGCGGTGCCCGCGAGAAGCTCATCCTGCACTTCGCCCCCCTGGTGACCATGGTCGCGGGGCGGGTGGGTGCCGGCCTTCCCTCGACCGTCGAGCAGGCGGACCTCGTGTCCTACGGCATGTTCGGCCTCATCGACGCGATCGAGAAGTACGAGCTCGACCGCGCGGTGAAGTTCGAGACCTACGCGAGCTCGCGGATCCGCGGCGCGATCATCGACGAGCTGCGCGCGATCGACTGGATCCCGCGCTCGGTCCGCACCAAGGCCCGAGCGGTCGACCGTGCGTTCGCCGAGCTCGAGGGCGAGCTGCGCCGCGCGCCCACCGAGCAGGAGGTCGCGGCCCGTCTCGAGATCGGGGTGGACGACCTGCGCGCCATCTTCACCCAGCTGTCGACGGTCAACGTGGCCGCGCTCGACGAGATGCTCGGCGCCGGCTCGGAGCGTGGCGACTCCCTGTCGCTCCTGGACACGCTCGAGGACCCCGACGCGACCGATCCCGCGGGCAACGTCGAGGCCGCCGAGACCAAGGTGCTGCTGTCGCGGGCGATCGAACGGCTGGGCGAGCGCGAGAAGATCGTCCTGGTCCTGTACTACTACGAGAACATGACCCTGGCCGAGATCGGCCGGGTGCTCGGGGTGACCGAGTCCCGGATCTCCCAGATGCACACGGCGGCGATGCTGCGCCTGCGGACCTTCCTGCAGGAGAGCGAACGCGTCTGATCGCGGTCGTGATCACGGTCGTGGACGGCAGCCTGCGGCGGTCGGCCGGCTCACGGCGGGACCGGCAGCAGCACCACCGGCCCGGCGCCCGCGAGCAGGCTGAGCGGGTCGAGGTAGTCCCGCCCCCGGCGCACACCCCAGTGCACGCACCGCCCGGGGCAGTGGCCGGGGCGGTCCTCCACGGCGCCGACCACGTCCCCCCGCACCACGGTGGAGCCGAGGGGCAGCGAGCCGACCACGGGCTCCAGGCTCGTGCGCAGCCCGTCGGGGTGCGTGAGCACCACCACGGAGCGATCGACGACGACGCCCTGGAACGTCACCACGCCGGGCGCGGGGGCGAGGACCGGGTCGCCGGGCGCCGCCGCGAGGTCGACGCCGCGGTGCCCGGCAGACCAGCGCCGCGCCGGTGGACGAAAGGCCGAGACGACACGGGCGTCGGCCACGGGCGCGGCGTGGGCCGCTGCGGTGTCCGCGGTGTCCGCGGTGTCGGCGGCCGGGTGTGCTGGGGAGACTTCCGTGCTGGCGCCCGGATGGGCCGGGGCCCACACCTCGGCTGATCCGACGGGGGCGCCGATGAGCGCCGTGAGGGCGAGCAGCGCACCGGTCGCGGCGGCGATCGCGTGCGCCCTGCGGGTCGGCTCCGGCGGTGCGGGGGAGGGGTGGTCGGCGGGCACGTCCCCACGGTGCCCGACCCCCGCAGCAGGTCCGACCGGGGTGCCGCGGGCCGGTGGACGACGCGGCGCCCGGCGGGGCGTGTGGACGGGCGCCCCGCCGGGACGGCGGCCGAGGGCCCGCATCCGGTAGCATGGCCGTCGCGCCCGGTCCGCCGGGTGACATCGCGCGCCATCTTCCCGCCAGCACCGGAGCGATCCGGGGCGGGAGCGCGTGCCGGCAGCGGTCCGGGGCCTCGGCCCCGGCGTCGGCACGGCGTGGCGCCAGGGGCGTCCGGTCATCCCGACCGGTGCCGACAACCGGATGCGGGCCACCTCGGCCCGCCTGCTGATGCGCAGCCCCGCGGGCTGCGCCGGAAGGACGTGCCATGGCCGTCGTGACCATGCGCCAGCTGCTCGAGAGCGGTGTCCACTTCGGGCACCAGACCCGCCGCTGGAACCCCAAGATGAAGCGGTTCATCTTCACCGAGCGCAACGGCATCTACATCGTCGACCTGCAGCAGTCGCTCGGGTACATCGACCGCGCGTACGACTTCGTCAAGCAGACGGTCGCCCACGGCGGGACCATCCTCTTCGTCGGCACGAAGAAGCAGGCGCAGGAGCCCGTCGCCGAGCAGGCCGCCCGTGTCGGCATGCCCTACGTCAACCAGCGCTGGCTCGGTGGCATGCTCACCAACTTCACCACCGTCAACAAGCGCCTGCAGCGCCTCAAGGAGCTCGAGGAGATCGACTTCGACGACGTCGCGTCCAGCGGCTTCACGAAGAAGGAGCTGCTCATCATGCGCCGCGAGCGCGACAAGCTCGCCAAGACCCTCGGTGGCATCCGGGACATGGCCCGTGTGCCGTCCGCGGTGTGGATCGTCGACACCAACAAGGAGCACCTCGCCGTCGACGAGGCGCGCAAGCTGGGCATCCCGGTCGTCGCGATCCTCGACACCAACTGCGATCCCGACATGGTCGACTACCAGATCCCGGGCAACGACGACGCTATCCGTGCCGTCTCCCTGCTCACCCGCGTGATCGCCGACGCCGTCGCCGAGGGCCTCATCGCCCGCCACTCCGGCAAGGCCGCCGCGACCGAGGACACCGCGGCGTCCGAGCCGCTGGCCGAGTGGGAGCGCGAGCTCCTTGCCGGTGCCGAGACCGTCGCGGCCCCGGTCGTCGTTGCCGAGCCGGTTGTCGAGGCCGAGCCGGTTGTCGAGGTCGCCCCGGTCGTCGAGGCTGAGCCGGTCGTCGAGGTCGCCCCCGTCGTCGATGCCGAGCCGGTCGTCGAGGCCGCCCCGGTCGCCGAGGCCGAGCCCGTCGCCGACATCGCGCCCGCCGCCGACGCCGAGACCGCGCGCTGACGCTCCGGCGCCTGCCCACACCGACAGACAAGGACACACCCATGGCGAACTACACCGCCGCTGACATCAAGGCCCTGCGCGAGCGCACGGGCGCCGGGATGATGGACGTCAAGAAGGCGCTCGACGAGGCCGACGGCAACGCCGAGAAGGCCCTGGAGATCATCCGGGTCAAGGGCCTCAAGGGCGTCAGCAAGCGCGAGGGTCGCTCGGCCTCCGACGGCCTCGTCGCCGCCCATGTGGCTGACGACGCCGCCGGGCAGACGGGCACGCTCATCGAGCTCAACTCGGAGACGGACTTCGTCGCCAAGAGCCCGGTGTTCGTCGCGCTGGCCGACAAGGTCCTCGCGGCCGCCGTCGCCGCCGGCACGCAGGACGTCGAGGCGATCCTCGCGTCCGTCGTCGACGGCAGCACGGTCGCGGACACCATCCAGGAGACGGCCGCGACGCTGGGCGAGAAGCTCGTCCTGCGCCGCGTCGCCCGGATCTCGGCCCCCGCGGTCACGGTCTACCTGCACAAGGTCAACAAGGACCTGCCGCCCCAGGTCGGCGTCCTCGTCGGCAGCGACGCCGCCGCCGCGGCCGTCGCGAAGGACGTCGCGATGCACATCGCCGCGTACTCCCCGTCGTACCTCACCCGGGACGACGTCCCCGCCGAGACCGTCGCCTCCGAGCGCCGGATCGCCGAGGAGACCTCGCGCAACGAGGGCAAGCCCGAGGCTGCCCTGCCCAAGATCGTCGAGGGTCGCCTCACCGGCTTCTTCAAGGAGTCGGTGCTGGTCGACCAGGCCTTCGCCAAGGACCAGAAGAAGTCCGTCGGCCAGGTCGTCACGGAGACCGGCGGCGCCGTCACCGGCTTCGCACGGTTCCGCGTCGGCGCCTGACACCACCCGGCGGCGGCCCACGGGCCGCCGCCGGACAGGCAGGACCCGGGGCCGTCGGGGCCTCGGTGGGCACACCAGGAGGCACCGTGACGCACATCGGCGGGACTGACCACAGCACGGCCCCCCCGGCGCGTCGGGTGCTGCTCAAGCTGTCCGGCGAGACGTTCGGCGGCGGCGGCGTCGGCCTCGCCCCCGACGTCGTGCGCCGCGTCGCCGTCGAGATCGCCGAGGCCGTGCGCACCGGCGTGCAGGTGGCGATCGTCGTGGGCGGCGGCAACTTCTTCCGCGGCGCAGAGCTCTCGGCCAGCGGCCTGGACCGCGCGCGCGCGGACTACATGGGCATGCTCGGCACCGTGCTCAACTGCCTGGCCCTGCAGGACTTCCTCGAGCAGGCGGGGGTCAGCACGCGCGTGCAGACGGCGATCACGATGGGGCAGGTCGCCGAGCCGTACATCCCGCTGCGCGCCATCCGGCACCTCGAGAAGGGTCGGGTCGTCATCTTCGGTGCCGGCGCCGGCATGCCGTTCTTCTCCACCGACACCGTTGCGGTGCAGCGGGCCCTCGAGACCCACTGCCAGGAGGTGCTCATGGGCAAGAACGGCGTGGACGGCGTCTACTCCGCCGACCCCCGCACCACACCCGACGCCGTGCGCTTCGACCACGTGAGCTACACCGACGCGCTGGTCCAGGGCCTGGAGGTCATGGACGCCACCGCGCTGAGCCTGTGCCGCGACAACGACGTGCGCATGCGCGTGTTCGGCATGGGCGAGGAGGGCAACGTCACGCGAGCCCTGCAGGGTGAGAAGATCGGCACGTTGCTGACCGCCGACTGAACCGGCGCCGCCACCCGGCGGAGCCCCGGCAGGATGCGGACCGGCAGGACCAGACGAACGAAGGAGCACCGGGTGATCGACGACACCCTCCTCGAGGCCGAGGAGAAGATGGACAAGGCGGTCGAGGTCGCGAAGGAGGACTTCGCCACCATCCGGACCGGGCGGGCCAACCCGGCGATGTTCACCAAGATCCTCGTCGAGTACTACGGCTCGCCGACCCCGCTGCAGCAGCTCGCGTCGTTCGCGACCCCCGAGGCGCGGACCATCCTCATCTCCCCGTTCGACGTCAGCTCGCTTGGCGCCGTCGAGCGGGCCCTGCGCGACTCCGACCTGGGCGTCAACCCGTCCAACGACGGCAAGACCATCCGCATTGTGCTGCCGCAGCTCACCCAGGAGCGCCGTCGCGACTACGTCAAGCTCGCCCGGCACAAGGCCGAGGACGCCCGCATCTCCGTGCGCAACATCCGCCGGCGCGCGAAGGACGAGCTCGACCGGATCGCCAAGGACGGCGAGGCAGGCGAGGACGAGGTGGCCCGTGCCGAGAAGGAGCTCGAGGCGCTGACCAAGCGCCACGTCGACCTGGTCGACCAGGTGCTCACGCACAAGGAGAGCGAGCTGCTCGAGGTCTGATGGCCGAGACAGCCGGAACCGAGATCGCCGGGGGCGGCCCCTCGGCGACCCCGCGTGCCGGTCGGGACCTGCCGATCGCGATCGGCGTGGGCCTCGGCCTGCTCGGGGTCGTCGTCGCCTCCCTCGCGTTCCGCAAGGAGGGCTTCATCCTCCTGGCCATCCTGTTCTGCGGAGCAGGGATGTGGGAGCTGGCCCAGGCGTTCACCCGCCGCGGGATCACCCTGCCGTTGCTTCCGCTGCTCGTCGGCGTGGTGGGGATCCTCGTCTCGGCCTACGCCGGCGGGCCAGAGGCGCTGCTCGTGGCGTTCATGCTCACGTCCGGGGGCGTCGTGGTGTGGCGCGTGCTCGACGGCGCCGGGGCGCCCGCCCTGCGCGATGCGGCCGCGGCGATCTTCGCCACGGCCTACCTGCCCTTCATGGGCGGCTTCGTCATGCTCATGCTCGCCGCGCCGGACGGCGCACGCCGGGTCACCCTGTTCGTGCTCCTCTCGGTGGCCAGCGACACGGGCGGCTTCATCGCCGGGGTGCTGCTGGGTCGCCACCCGCTGGCACCGTCCGTCAGCCCCAAGAAGTCCTGGGAGGGGCTGGGCGGTTCTGTGGTCCTCGCCGGTGCCGTGGGCGCGGTCGGCATGGTCTGGGCCTTCGACGGCTCGCCGCTCGTCGGCATCGCGCTGGGGCTCGCCGCCGTGCTGACCTCCACGCTGGGCGACCTCGCGGAGTCCCTGCTCAAGCGCGACCTGGAGCTCAAGGACATGGGCACGCTGCTGCCGGGCCACGGCGGCGTGCTCGACCGGCTCGACTCGATGCTGCTCAGCGCGCCGCTCGTCTACCTCGTCCTCCTCGTGGCCGTCCCGACCGGGGGAGTCTGATGACCGAGCCCACCCGCCCTGCCGTGCGTCCAGCAGACGAGGGGCGCGCCCCGCTGACCCTGACGATGAGCGCCCCGCGCCGAGGCAAGCCCCCGCGTCACTTCGTCGACCTCAGCGCGGCCGAGCGCGGCGAGGCCATGGCGCAGGCCGGTCAGCCCGCGTTCCGGGCCAAGCAGCTCGCGACGCACTACTTCAGCCACCTCACCACGGACCCGGCCGACATGAGCGACCTGCCGGCGGCCGGTCGTGACGAGCTCGTCGGGACCCTCTTCCCACCGCTGCTCGCGCCCATCCGTACGCTGACGGCCGATGCCGGGACCACGGTCAAGACGCTGTGGCGCCTGCACGACGGCGTCAAGGTCGAGTCGGTGCTCATGCGCTACCCGGGTCGCGCGACGCTGTGCGTGTCGAGCCAGGTGGGCTGCGGGATGGCCTGCCCGTTCTGCGCCACCGGCCAGCTGGGTCTGACCCGGAACATGTCGGCGGCCGAGATCGTCGAGCAGGTGCGCCTGGCGGCCAGGGCGCTGGCCCGGGGCGAGATCGCCGGCGGCCCCGGCCGGCTGTCCAACCTCGTCTTCATGGGCATGGGCGAGCCGATGGCCAACTACGCAGCGGTGCTCGCGGCCGTGCGCGCGTTCATCGCCCCGCAGCCCGACGGGTTCGGTGTCTCGGCGCGCAACGTCACGGTCTCCACGGTGGGTCTCGTCCCGGCGATCGACAAGCTCGCCGCGGAGGGGCTTCCGGTGACCCTGGCGCTGTCCCTGCACGCCCCCGACGACGCGTTGCGGCGCGAGCTCGTGCCGATCACCACGCGCTGGACGGTCGACGAGGCGCTCGACGCGGCCAAGCGGTACTACGACGCGACCGCGCGCCGCGTGAGCATCGAGTACGCCCTCATCCGCGACATGAACGACCAGGGCTGGCGGGCCGACATGCTCGCCGAGAAGCTGACGGCGCGCGGCCGTGGCTGGGTGCACGTCAACCCCATCCCGCTGAACCCGACGCCGGGCTCCATCTGGACGGCGAGCGAGCCGGCGGTCGAGGCCGAGTTCGTCGACCGTCTGCGGGCGCGCGGCATCCCCACGACCATCCGCGACACCCGCGGCAGTGACATCGACGGTGCGTGCGGCCAGCTGGCCGCGGAGGAGGGGCCATGACCCACATGTTCCGGACCGCCGGGCTCCTGCGCTCGGGCTACGACATCGATCAGGTCGACGAGTTCTTCACGCGGGCCCGCAAGGCGTACGAGGGCGAGGTGCCCGAGCAGATGACGGGCCGGGACGTGCGGCTCGGGGCGTTCGACATGGTCCGGGGCGGCTACCGGGCGGAGGCCGTCGACGGCGCGCTCGACCGCCTCGAGCGCGCCTTCGTCACGCGCCAGCGCGCCGAGTTCGTCGCCACCCATGGGCAGCAGGCGTGGCTCGAGCACCTGGCCTCGCAGGCCAGGACCCTGTACGGCCGCCTCGCGCGGCCGGACGGCGAGCGGTTCGCCCCGGCGCCCCGGCACGAGCAGGGCTACGAGCCGGACGACGTCGACGCGCTGTGCCAGCGCCTCATCGACTACTTCGACAACGGGCAGCCGCTGACGTCCGACGAGGTGCGCCACGCGCACTTCCGGCGGGCCAAGGGCCGCGACGCCTACGGCGAGCCGGCCGTGGACGCCTTCTGCGACCGGGCGATCGAGGTCCTGCTCGGCGTCGAGTAGCCGTGACCTCCGCCGATGGCTCGCCGCAGCGGTGGCGTGCCGACTGCTCGCGGTGCGCTGCGCTGTGCTGCGTCGCCCCCGCGTTCGCGGCGTCGGCCGACTTCGCGATCGACAAGCCCGCCGGGAGTCCGTGCCGGCACCTCGCCGGGGACCTGCGGTGCACGATCCACGACCGGCTGCGCCCGGCGGGCTTCGGCGGCTGCGCGGTCTACGACTGCTTCGGCGCCGGTCAGCAGGTCACCCAGGTGGTCTTCGGTGGTCGGGACTGGCGCTCGTCACCGGGGCTGGCCGCGCCGATGTTCGCCGTGCTCCCGGTGGTCCGGGCCCTGCACGAGCTGGCGTGGCTGGTCGCCGAGGCCCGTGCGCTCACGGCGGAGGACGCCGTCCTCGCGGAGCTGGACCGTGGCCTCGCCGCGATCGAGGTGCTGGCCGGCTCGGACGCCGCGACCCTCCTGGCCCTCGACGTCGACGCCGTGCGGCGAGACATCAACCCGGTGCTCACCGCCGTGAGCACCGCCGTCCGCTCGGCCGCACGTCCCAGCCCGCCGGACCACCGGGGAGCGCTGCTGCTCGGTGCCGACCTGAGGGGGGCCGACCTGCGCGCGGCAGGGCTGCGCGGCGCCGTGCTCGTCGGCGCGGACCTGCGCGGCGCCGACCTGCGGCTGGCCGACCTCACGGGGGCGGACCTGCGCGGCACGCGGCTGCGCGGCGCCGACCTGCGTGGGGCGCTCTTCGTCACGCAGGCTCAGCTGGACGCCGCCGTCGGCGATGACGCCACGCGGCTGCCGGCCGGGCGCCGGCGGCCCGCCCACTGGGAGACCGCGCCGGACGGCCAGCCGGACGGCCAGCCGGACGAGCCCCGCTAGGCCATCGGGCCGAAGTCGACGTCGGCCGTCGCGACCGTCCCGGCCGTGCGACCCGGCGCGCTCTGGTTCGACCAGTACAGGTTGGTGTGCGCGATGACCTGGTCGGGCGTCGGGGCGCCCCACGGCGTCAGGTCCTCGGTCGTGTGCGCGTCGCTGACGAGGGTCGCGTCGTAGCCCCTGGCCAGGGCGCCGTGCAGCGTCGAGCGGATGCACGCGTCGGTCTGCGCGCCGACGACGAGGAGCCGCCCGACGCCCCTGCTCGCCAGCTCGCCCTCCAGCGTGGTGTCCTCGAAGGAGTCGCCGTAGCACTTGTCGACGACCGGCTCGCCGTCGCCGGGGACCAGCTCCGGCACGATCTGCCAGCCGTCGGTGCCCAGCGGCAGGCCATCGTCGGAGTGGCGCACCCACACGACAGGGACGCCGTCGCCGCGCGCGCGGTCGACGAGGGTGGCCACGTTGGCGACCACCGTGTCACGGTGCGGCGCGCCCCCGACGACGTCGTTCTGCACGTCGACGACGAGCAGGGCGGTGCCGGGCCGGTTCTCGAGGGTGGTCATGGTCTCTCCTCGCGGGTGGTGGATCCGTGCCTCCACGTTAGGCGAGCCCACCGACACGGCGCCCGTCGGGGCGCGACGCCGGGCGTCAGGCGGTCGGCTCCCCGTCCGCCGGTGCCACGGGGGGCCCAGCGGGCCTCGCGGGTCGCTCCGGTGCGGCGCTCCCCGGTGCAACGGTGCCCTCGGCGGGGATCTGCTCGTCGAGCAGGATCTCCTGGACCTGCAGGATCCGCCGCTCGATGTGCGCCACGTCGTACAGCTCGACGTCACTCGTCTCGCCGGCGGTCTGCACGATGAGCGTTCCGCAGCCGAGCATGCGGTCGAGCACCGAGCGGCGGTAGCTGACGGACTGCACGCGGTCGATCGGCAGGTCCTTGCCCTCGCGGGACAGCACGCCACGGCGGCTGATGAGGCGCCGCGTGGTCAGCGTGTCGGTGGACGCGAGCCAGCCAAGGAACGGCCACAGGCCGAAGACCAGCGTCAGGAGGGTGGCGACGGCGAGGATCGTCCAGCGCTGCCACGCCTGGTCCTCGGGGCTCGGCACCAGCCAGGTCAGGCCGAAGACCACGGCACCCACGGCCGCGAGGGTGACGAGCACGGGCCCGACGAGGTTCTTCCAGTGGGAGTGCGCGGAGAAGATGACCCTCTCACCGGATGCGAGACGCGAGTCGTTGACCATGGGCGCGATCATCGCACGGAGGCGGGCCCGCGGGGGAGAATGCGCCTGTGGCACACCCCAACGCGTCGGCGCGGCGCACCGTGACCCTGCTCGGCTCCACCGGCTCGATCGGCACCCAGGCGCTCGACGTCCTGGCCCGGCACGGCGACCGGTTCGAGGTGATCGGCCTCAGCGCAGGCGGGGCCCACCCGCGGCTGCTCGCCGAGCAGGTGGTCGCCACCGGTGCGCGGACCGTTGCCGTCGCCGACCGCGCGGCCGGCGCGGCGGTGCTCGAGCAGATCACGCTGGTGGCGGCCGAGCGGGGGCTGGCCGGGCTCGGTGTCGAGCTGCTCGTGGGGCCCCAGGGGGTCGCAGAGCTCGCCGGACGCGGCGCCGACGTGGTGCTCAACGGGATCACGGGGTCCGTCGGCCTGCGCCCCACCCTGGCCGCGCTGGCCGCGGGCAGCACCCTCGCGCTGGCCAACAAGGAGTCCCTGGTGGTGGGCGGTGCGCTCGTCCGCGCAGCGCAGGTGCGCCCGGACCAGATCGTCCCCGTGGACTCCGAGCACTCCGCGATCGCCCAGTGCCTGCGCGGCGGGGCGCGGGGCGAGGTCCGCCGGATCATCCTCACGGCCTCGGGCGGCCCGTTCCGCGGCCGGTCGCGCGACGAGGTCGTGACCGTGACCCCCGCCCAGGCGCTCGCGCACCCCACGTGGTCGATGGGCCCGGTGGTGACGATCAACTCGGCGACCCTCATGAACAAGGGCCTCGAGCTCATCGAGGCGCACCTGCTGTTCGACGTCCCCGTGTCCGACATCACCGTGGTGGTCCACCCGCAGTCGGTGGTGCACTCGATGGTGGAGTTCGTCGACGGCTCGACGATCGCCCAGGCCTCCCCGCCCGACATGCGCCTGCCGATCGCCCTGGGGCTGTCCTGGCCCGACCGGCTCGACCCCGTCACCCCGCCGTGCGACTGGTCGTCGCCCACCGCGTGGACGTTCGAGCCGCTCGACGACGCCGTCTTCCCCGCTGTCGCGCTGGCCCGTGCGGCCGTCGCGGCGTCGCCGACCCATCCCGCGGTCTACAACGCGGCCAACGAGGAGTGCGTCGCGGCGTTCCTCGATGGCCGGATCGGCTTCCCGGCCATCGTGGACACCGTCGAGCGCGTGCTCGGCGAGCACGACGGCGCCGCCGCGCCGGCGGGGCTGACGCTCGAGGGCGTGCTCGCCGCCGAGGCGTGGGCGCGCACGCGGGCGCACGAGGTGCTCGCCCGTCCCGCAGGGCGGCACTGACCGTCCGCGGGTCCGCACGTCCGGCGGTGCGCCGTCAGGCGGCGGCGTGCTCGGCCCGCCGCACGCGCTCGGCCGCGACCGATGCGACCGCGATGGTGAGCAGCGCACCGAGCATGAGGGCGGCCGGCTCACCGGCGTCGAGCAGCCCCGTCGAGGTGCCCAGCGCGGCCGCGGCGACGGGCACACCGAGCTGGGCCGCGGCGAGCGCGCCGACGGCGACGGGCTGGCCGGTCAGGCGAGGGACGAGGTGGGTCAGCACGGCGCCCAGCCCGAGGGCGAGGCCGAGGCCGACGAGGGCGGGACGCTCGGCCAGCGCCCGCAGGTCGAGCGACGCACCCAGCCAGACGAAGAACACCGGGCCGAAGAAGCCCTCGGTGACGGCGAAGAGCTGGTGCACGAGCCGCCGCGGCTCGCCGACGGCGGCAACCACCAGCCCGAACGAGAACCCGGCGAGCATGACCGACACGCGGCTGGACTGAGCAACGGCGGCCAGGGTGAAGAGCAGCGCGAGGTTGACCCGCAGCTCCAGGGCGAAGCCGCGGCGCTGCGACACGTCGTGCATCGCCTTGCGCCACCCGCGCCGCTCGACCGCCCGCAGGACCACGAAGAGCAGCCCGGCGCCCGCGACGACGACGATCGCGCCCACGGCGGACGTGGCCGCCTGCGCGGGGTCGATGACGAGCGGCAGTGCCGCGATGCCGACCGCGTCCGCGACCGCGACCTGCGGCAGGAGCGCAAGGAACGAGGGCCCGCGCAGGTGCAGGGACTCGCCGATCGGCAGGACGAGCGCGGCGGACGAGGACGCCAGGAGCACCGTGTAGAGCGCAGCGTGGCCGGTACCGGCGACCCTCGCCATGACCACGGCGACCGGCACCGACGCCGCACCGACGAGCGCCGCGCGGAGCAGCCCGACCGGCAGCGCACCCCGCAGCCGTGCGTCGCCCACCGGCACGTGCGAGCCCGCGACGAACATGACGAGCGCGAACCCGACGTCGGCGAGGAAGGTGACGGTCGGGTCGCTCGGCGTCAGGAGGTCGGTGAGCATCGGACCGAGCACGATGCCGGCGGCCAGCTCACCGACCACGACCGGCAGGCGCCAGCGGTGCGGCAGGGCGAGCAGCGGCCCCAGCAGGGCGGCCGTGCCGACGAGGGCGAGGATCCCGAAGCTCACCTCGGCACCGTCAGTGGCCCAGGAACGGGGCCATGACGCGCGCGATGACGCTGGGTCGGCCGGTGAGCCGCTCCTCGGTGTCCGCCAGGGTCATCGCGCGCAGCCCGGCGTTGACGCCCAGCCAACGCAACGGCTCCGGCTCCCACGCCGGCGACCGGTGGCCCACCCACGGCAGGCGCGTCAGTGTGGTGTCCTGACCGGTGAGCAGGTCGGCCAGGGTCCGGCCGGCGAGGTTGGTCGTCGACACGCCGTCCCCGACGTACCCGCCGGCCCAGGCAAGACCCGTGCGTCGGTCCAGGCCGACGCCGGCGTGCCAGTCCCGCGCGATGCCCAGCGGCCCGCCCCAGCGGTGGGTCACCCTGGTGCCCCGCAGCACGGGGAAGAGCTCGAGCAGGGTGCGCTCCAGGGCAGCGAAGACCGCCGGCTCGTGGTCGAACGAGGGGTCGATCGCCGAGCCCCAGTGGTACGGCGCGCCGCGGCCGCCGAACGCGAGCCGGTCGTCCGCGGTGCGCTGGCCGTAGACGATGAGGTGGCGGTGGTCCGTGAAGGTCTCGCCGTGCCGCAGGCCGATGGCCGCCCAGACCTCGGGGGCCAGGGGCTCGGTCGCGACCATCAGCGAGTAGACGGGCACGACGGCGCGTCGTGTGCCCGGCAGGGTCGCCGTCCATGCCTCCGTCGCACGCACGACGTGCCGCGCGCGCACCGTGCCCCGGTCGGTCCGCACCCGGCCCGGCTCGAGGGCCAGCGCGCGGGTGCGCTCCGCGATCCGGACGCCGCGGCCCTCGACCACCGCGGCGAGCCCGCGCACGAGGCGAACGGGCTGCACGCGCGCGCAGTCGGGGGTGAACGTCGCCCCGACGACCCCGTCACCAGCCAGACGGGCTCGCGCGGCCTCCGTGTCGAGCAGCTCGACCTCGTCGCCCCAGCCGCGCGCGTGCTCGGCATCGGACCTGGCGCGGGTCAGCTGGGGCGCCGAGCGCGCCATCGCGAGGGTCCCGCCACGCCGGAAGTCGCAGTCGATCCCCTCGGCACGGGTCACCTCACCCACCTCGCGCACCGTGGCGCGCATGGCCGCCCGCATGGCCTGCGCCGCGGGCTCGCCGTGCCCGCGGGCGAGCGCGGCAGCCCCCACGGGGAACAGCGCCGAGGCCCAGCCGCCGTTGCGACCGCTGGCCCCGAACCCCACGTGCTCCGCCTCGACGACGAGCACCTCGAGGGACGGCTCGGCCCGCGCGAGGTAGTAGGCCGTCCACAGCCCGGTCAGCCCGGCGCCGACGACGACGACGTCCGCGGTCGTCGGCCCGGCGAGGGGTGCGCGCGCGCTGCGCCGGCCGGCCTGCTCGGCCCACAGGCACCCGCCGTCCGGGGCGTCCCGGTCGATCGGGCCGCGCGACGCCGTCACCCCCGTCACCGTCCGGCCCGTCTCAGAGCTGGGCCCACGCCTCGGTGAGCACCCCGCGCAGGATCTGCTCCATCTCGTCGAACTCGGCGGGGCCGCACGTCAGCGGAGGGGCGAGCTGGATGACGGGGTCGCCGCGGTCGTCCGCCCGGCAGTACAGGCCGGCCGCGAGGAGCGCCGGGGACAGGAACGAGCGCAGCAGCCGCTCGGACTCGTCGTCGTCGAACGTCTCGCGGGTCGTCGCGTCCTTGACGAGCTCGATGCCGTAGAAGTAGCCGTCCCCCCGCACGTCGCCGACGATCGGCAGGTCGAGCAGCTTCTCGAGGGTGCGCCGGAAGACCGGTGCGTTCTGCCGCACGCGGTCGTTGAGACCCTCGCGCTCGAAGATGTCGAGGTTGGCCATCGCGACGGCGGCGGAGACGGGATGCCCGCCGAACGTGTAGCCGTGGTAGAAGGTCGTCGTGCCGTGCCGGAACGGCTCGAAGAGGCGGTCGGAGACGATGCACGCCCCGATGGGGGAGTAGCCCGAGGTCATGCCCTTGGCGCACGTGATCATGTCCGGGACGAAGCCGTAGTCGTTGCACGCGAACATGTCGCCGATCCGGCCGAAGGCACAGATGACCTCGTCCGAGACGAGCAGCACGTCGTAGGCGTCGCAGATCTCGCGCACGCGCTCGAAGTACCCGGGGGGCGGCGGGAAGCAGCCGCCGGAGTTCTGCACGGGCTCGAGGAACACCGCCGCGACGGTCTCGGGACCCTCGAAGAGGATGGCCTCCTCGATCCGGTCGGCCGCCCAGCGACCGAAGGCCTTCGGGTCGTGGCGCAGCTCCTCGGGGCCGCGGTAGATGTTGGTGTTGGGCACCTTGTGCGCCCCGGGCACGAGCGGCTCGAACGGTGCCTTCATGCCGGGGATCCCGGTGATCGACAGGGCGCCCTGCGGCGTGCCGTGGTAAGCGATCGAGCGCGAGATGACCTTGTACTTGCCGGGCTGGCCCGAGAGCTTCCAGTACTGCTTGGCGAGCTTCCACGCGGTCTCGACCGCCTCGCCGCCGCCCGTCGTGAAGAAGACGCGGTTGAGGTCGCCCGGGGCGTGGTGGGCCAGCCGCTCGGCCAGGTCGATCGCCTGGGGGTGCGCGTAGGACCACAGGGGGAAGAACGCGAGCTCCGCAGCCTGCTTGCGTGCCGCCTCGGCGAGCTCGGCGCGGCCGTGGCCCACCTGGACGACGAAGAGCCCGGACAGCCCGTCGATGTAGCGACGGCCCTCGGTGTCCCAGACGTGGTGGCCCTCGCCCCGGACGATGATCGGGACGTTGCCCGACTCCCACGTCGAGTGCCGGGTCATGTGACCCCACAGGTGGTCGCGCGCGGCCTCGCCGCGCGGCGTCCCGGCCGGCGTGGTGCCGCCGACGGGGGCGGTGGTCTCGTGCTGGTCGGCGGTCATCGGGTTCCCCAGTTGTAGAGCTGCTTGCGCAGCTTGAGATACACGAAGGTCTCGGTGGCCCGGACCCCCGGCAACGTCCGCACCTGGCGGTTGAGCACCTCGAGCAGGCGCTCGTCGTCCTCGCAGACCACCTCGACGAGCACGTCGAAGGCCCCAGCGGTGATGACGACGTAGTCGACCTCCGGCATGGCGGCGAGCGAGTCGGCGAGCTGCTCGAGGTCGCCCTCGGCCTTGATGCCGATCATGGCCTGGCGGGTGAAGCCCACCTGGATCGGGTCGGTCACGGCGACGATCTGCACGACGCCCGAGTCGACCAGCCGCTGCACGCGCTGGCGCACGGCCGCCTCGGAGAGCCCGACGGCGCGGCCGATGGTCGCGTAGGGTCGCCGGCCGTCCTCCTGCAGCTGCTCGATGATGGCCTTGGAGGTGGCGTCCAGGACGACAGGGGTGGGCTTGCCGGCTGCTGCCATGGGGTGATGCTCTCCCGCGGCAGCCGCTTGATGCAAGTGAATCCGTAGATTCGGGCCCCATTCGGTGCGCAATCCGGTGTCCGGGAGGGCTCGTTCGCATGATCCCGCTGTCGCGGCAGCGCGCCCTGCGCTACCGTCTGCCCATCTGGTAGACCCGAGCCCCGGAGGCTGATGTGTCGTCCGCGACCACCGACCAGGCAGCGAGCACCGAGCTGCACAACATCATCGGCGGGGTGGCGACGCCCACCGTCGACGGCCGCACGAGCCCCGTCGTCGACCCGTCCACGGGGCAGACCTACGCCACGGCGCCGGTCTCGTCGGCGCAGGACGTCGACGCCGCCCTGCGGGCGGCGGCGGCCGCGTTCCCCGGCTGGCGCGACACCACGCCGGCCGAGCGGCAGCTCGCCCTGCTGCGGATCGCCGACGCGATCGAGTCGCGTGCCGACGAGTTCGTCGCGGTCGAGTCGCGCAACACCGGCAAGCCGCTGGCGCTCGCCGCCAGCGACGAGGTGCCGCCGTGCGTCGACCAGCTCCGGTTCTTCGCCGGGGCGGCGCGGATCCTCGAGGGTGCCAGCGCCGGGGAGTACATGGCCGGGCACACGTCCTGGATCCGGCGCGAGCCCGTGGGTGTCGTCGGGCAGGTCACGCCGTGGAACTACCCGCTCATGATGGCCGTGTGGAAGATCGCCCCCGCGATCGCCGCGGGGAACGCCGTCGTGCTCAAGCCGTCGGACACCACGCCCGCCTCGACGCTCCTGCTCGCGCAGGTCGCCAACGAGTTCCTGCCGCCCGGCGTGCTCAACGTCGTGTGCGGGGACCGGGACACCGGCCGCGCGCTCGTCGAGCACGCCATCCCGGCGATGGTCTCCATCACGGGCTCCGTGCGCGCGGGCATGGAGGTCGCGGGCTCCGCGTCGCGCGACGTCAAGCGCGTGCACCTCGAGCTGGGCGGCAAGGCGCCCGTGGTGGTCTTCGCCGACGCCGACCTCGCCGCGGCCGCAGAGGGCATCGCCGCCGCCGGCTTCTACAACGCGGGCCAGGACTGCACCGCCGCCACGCGCGTGCTGGTGCACGCATCGGTCCACGACGACTTCGTCGCGGCGCTCGCCGAGCAGGCGAGGGGCACGCGCACGGGGCGGCCGGACGAGGACGTCGCGTACGGCGCGGTCAACAACGCCGGCCAGCTGGACCGTGTGCTGGGCTTCCTCGACCGGCTGCCCGACCACGCGACGATCCTCGCCGGCGGCCACCGGCAGGGCGATGTCGGCTACTTCCACGAGGCCACGGTGGTCGACGGCCTGCGCCAGGAGGACGAGGCGGTCCAGCAGGAGATCTTCGGCCCCGTCATCACCGTGCAGACCTTCCGCGACGAGGCCGAGGCGATCGCGCTGGCCAACGGCGTGCAGTACGGGCTGTCCAGCTCCGTCTGGACCGCCGACCACGGCACGGCGATGCGGATGTCGCGCGCCCTGGACTTCGGGGTGGTGTGGATCAACACCCACATCCCCTTCGTCGCCGAGATGCCGCACGGCGGCTTCAAGCACTCGGGCTACGGCAAGGACCTGTCGATGTACGGCTTCGAGGACTACACCCGTATCAAGCACGTCATGAGCGCGATCGGCTGAGCGGTTCGGCACGGGCGAGAACGCACCGGATGTTCCCATCGTGTGACGTTTTCGTTGCGAGTCGTCACCCTGACGATGGAATCGCTTGTGCGCACCGCGTCTTGCTGCAACGATCCGACACACCCGCACGACCCCAGAGGAGGCCCCGGTGTCCCACCCCCGCCCGCAGCCAGCTGACCCGATGATCCGTGCGCTGGTGCAGGCCCAACGGGACGTCTCGCGGCGTTCGGTCCTCGCGGGGGGCGCCGGCCTCGCCGGCGTCGGCGCCCTGCTCGCCGCGTGCGGCACGGGCGGCACGACGAGCCCGAGCACGAGCGGACCCGTGGTCGACGTGTCGGACACCGAGAAGGTCGTCAACTGGGCCAACTGGACGCTGTACCTCGACTACGACGAGACGAGCCAGACCTACCCGACCCTGGACCGCTTCTCGGAGCAGACGGGGATCGAGGCGACGTACGTCGAGGACATCGAGGACAACGACGCGTACTTCGGCAAGGTCCAGGGTCAGCTGGCCAACGGCCAGGACATCGGTCAGGACGTCGTCACGCTGACCGACTGGATGGCCGCCCGGATGATCCGGCTCGGCTACACCCAGGAGCTCGACAAGGCGAACGTGCCCAACGCCGCGAACATCCTCGCGCGGCTTGCCGACGTGTCCTTCGACCCGGGCCGCGCCCACTCGCTGACGTGGCAGTCGGGCTTCGGCGGCCTGGCCTGGAACACCACCGAGGTGCCGGCCGGCATGCGCACCGTCTCCGACCTGTGGAACCCCGACCTGGCGGGGCGGATCGAGGTGCTCTCCGAGATGCGCGACACCGTCGGGCTGATCATGCTCGACCAGGGTGTCGACATCTCCGGCGACTGGGGCGACGACGAGTTCTTCGCCGCGCTGGAGGTGCTCGAGATGCACATCTCCTCGGGCCAGATCCGGCAGGTCAAGGGCAACTCCTACGCGGAGGACCTCATCTCGGGCGACGCTCTCGCCGTCATCGGCTGGTCCGGGGACATCACCGTGCTCAACTTCGAGAACGGTGACAACTGGCAGTTCGCCCTGCCGGACGCCGGCGGCACGCTGTGGAGCGACAACATGATGGTCCCGGTGGGCAGCCCCCACAAGGCCAACGCCGAGGCCCTCATGAACTACTACTACGACCCCGAGGTCGCCGCGGAGGTCGCCGCCTACGTCAACTACATCTGCCCGGTGCAGGGGGCCAAGGAGGCGATGGAGGCGTTCGCGCCCGAGCTGGTCGAGAACCAGCTGATCTTCCCCGACGAGTCCACGCTCTCGCGCTCCTACGTGTTCCGCGCCCTGAGCGCCGACGAGGAGACCAAGTACAACGAGGAGTTCCAGGCGGTGATCGGCAACTGATGGAGCAGATCGCCGCCGGGTCGGGGGCCGACCTCACCCTCGAGCACCTGGTCAAGGAGTTCGGCTCCTTCACCGCCGTCGACGACCTCAGCCTCGTCATCCCGTCCGGCTCGTTCTTCGCGCTGCTCGGGCCGTCGGGCTGCGGCAAGACGACGACCCTGCGGATGGTCGCCGGGCTCGAGCAGCCCACGGGCGGCCAGATCCTCATCGGTGGGCGGGACGTCACGGGAACCCGGGCCCACCAGCGGCCGGTCAACACGGTGTTCCAGTCCTACGCGCTCTTCCCGCACCTGACGGTGCTGGAGAACGTCGCCTTCGGCCTCAAGCGCACCCGCCAGGCCGACCCGCTCGGCAAGGCGGGCGCTGCCCTCGACCTCGTGGAGCTGCGGCACCTCGCGGACCGCCGTCCCACCCAGCTCTCGGGCGGGCAGCAGCAGCGCGTCGCCCTGGCGCGGGCGATCGTCAACAACCCCGCGGTGCTGCTGCTCGACGAGCCGCTCGGCGCCCTGGACCTCAAGCTGCGCCGCCAGATGCAGGTCGAGCTCAAGCGCATCCAGACCGAGGTGGGGCTCACCTTCGTGCACGTCACGCACGACCAGGAGGAGGCCATGACGATGGCCGACACGGTCGCGGTGATGAACGAGGGCCGGATCGAGCAGATGGGCTCGCCCGCGGACCTCTACGAGCTGCCCCGCACGGCGTTCGTCGCCAACTTCCTCGGCCAGTCCAACCTGCTGCGCGGCACGGTGCTCGACTCGGGCAAGCTCACCATCGGGGTGGACATCGGCGGGGGCCGGGTCCGGGTGCCCACGCCCCGCGCGGTGAGCACCAGCGGCACGGTGCTCGTCGGCGTGCGGCCGGAGAAGCTTCACCTGGTCCCCGCGGACGAGGACGTCCCGGCCGGCACCAACGTCGTGGGGCCCGGCACCGTGACGGACGTGTCGTTCACCGGGGTGAGCACGCAGTACCTCGTGGAGATCCCCGGTCACGGCACGATGAGCGTGTTCGTCCAGAACATCCTCGGCGGCATCGGCGCCCGCGTGGGCGACCAGGTGCGCCTGGCCTGGGCGATCAAGCACACCTTCGGCCTGGACGGCTCGGACGACGTCAGCGCCGGTGCCGTCGACCTCGACGGGGACGTGTAGTGAGCGTCCTCGCCGGCCTGGGCGGAGCGGCACCCGCCGCCGTCGCGCCCACCCGCCGCGCCCGGAGCGGCGCCTACCTCCTGCTCGCCCCGGGGATGGCCTACCTCGGGCTGTTCTTCGTCGTGCCGGTGGTCGCACTGCTCGCCACGTCGCTCTACGTCCCCGTCCCGGGCGGCGACGTCGGCCAGTTCCAGCCGGCCTTCGAGTGGCGCAACTACGTCGAGGCCGTGACGACCTACTGGCCGCAGATGGTCCGCTCGTTCTCCTACGCGCTCATCGCGACGGTCGCGGCGCTGCTCATCGGCTACCCGATGGCCTACGTCATCGCCGTGCGCGCGCGGGGCCGGACGTTCCTGCAGGGCATGCTCCTCGTGCTGGTCATCGCGCCGTTCTTCACCAGCTTCATCCTGCGCACGATCGCGTGGAAGCAGATCCTCGCCGACGAGTCGCTCGTCGTGGCGGTCATGCGAGCGGTCTCGCTGCTGCCGCCGGACGGCCGTCTCACGGCGACGTCGTTCGCCGTCGTCTCCGGTCTGACGTACAACTTCCTGCCGTTCATGACCCTGCCCATCTACGCCAGCCTGGAGCGGCTGGACCCGCGGCTCATGGAGGCCGGCGCGGACCTGTACGCCAACGGCCCGACGACCTTCTGGAAGGTCACGCTGCCCCTGTCGATGCCGGGCGTGGTCTCCGGCACCCTGCTGACCTTCATCCCCGCATCGGGCGACTACGTCAACTCCGTGCTGCTCGGCAACAACACGACCACGATGATCGGGCAGGCCATCGACTCGCGGTTCTTCAAGGTGAGCGACTACCCGACGGCCGCGGCGCTGTCCGTCATCCTCATGGTGGCCATCCTGGGCCTGGTCAGCGCGTACGTGCGGCGCGCCGGGACGGAGGACCTCCTGTGAGCGCCGTCGTCGGGACCGCCACGCCCACCAGGAGCACCGGGACGACCCGGCGCCCGCGCTGGCGCCTCGGCGAGATGATCGTGCCGGTCTTCGCGGCGCTGGCGTTCGTCTACCTGCTCGTGCCGATCGCCTACACGGTCGCGTTCTCGTTCAACGACGCTGGCCGCACCAACCTCGTGTGGCGCGGGTTCACCCTGGACAACTGGGCCAACCCGTGCGGCGCACCGCGCGTCTGCGAGGCCTTCGTCAACTCGCTGCAGGTCGGGGCGATCGCCACCGTGGTCTCGACCGTGCTCGGCACGCTCATCGCGCTGGCGCTGGTGCGCTACCGGTTCCGCGGCCGCGCGCTCGCCAACCTGCTGATCTTCCTGCCGATGTCCACCCCCGAGGTGGTGCTCGGCGCGGCCCTGCTCGCGCAGTTCCTCAGCCTGCGGATCAACCCCGGGTTCACCACGGTGGTCGTCGCGCACGTGATGTTCTGCATCAGCTTCGTCGTCGTGACCGTCAAGGCGCGGGTGGCCAGCCTGGACCCCCGGCTCGAGGAGGCGGCAGCCGACCTCTACGCCGGCCCCTTCCAGGCCTTCTGGCGCGTGACCTTCCCGCTGCTGCTGCCCGGCATCGCCGCCGCCGCCCTGCTGGCGTTCTCGCTGAGCTTCGACGACTTCATCATCACGAACTTCAACTCGGGCAGCTTCGTCACGTTCCCCAAGTTCGTCTACGTCTCGGCCACGCGCGGCATCCCGCCGCAGGCCAACGTCATCGGGTCGGCCATGTTCGCCCTCGCGCTGCTGCTCGTCATCGGCGCGCAGGTGGTCGGGTCAGCCCGACGACGCCAGCACCGCTGACCCACCGAAGGAGCACGCATGCGGATCCTCGTCGTCGGCAGCGGGGGCGTCGGGGACGCCGTCGCCAGGATCGCCGCGCGCAGGGACTTCTTCGACCTGCTCGTCATGGCGGACCACGACCTCGCGCGCGCCGAGCGGACGGTCGCGGCGGTCGTGGCCCACCCCGACTCGCGCGCACCCGAGCGCTTCGTGGCCGCGCGCGTGGACGCCTCGGATGCTGCCGCGGTCACCGCCCTGGCGCGCGAGCACGGCGTCACGCACGTGCTCAACGCGGTCGACCCGCGCTTCGTGCTGCCCGTGTTCGGCGGGGCGCTGGCGGCCGGTGCGGACTACCTCGACATGGCGATGTCCCTGTCCCGGCCGCACCCGACCGAGCCGTACGCGCTGCCCGGCGTCACGCTGGGCGAGGAGCAGTTCGCGCGGGCCGGCGAGTGGGTCGCGGCGGGCCGGCTCGCGCTCGTGGGGATGGGCGTCGAGCCGGGCCTGTCCGACGTCTTCGCGCGGTACGCGTCGGACCACCTGTTCTCGCGGATCACCGAGCTCGGCACGCGCGACGGCGCCAACCTCGTGGTGCTGGGCGACGACGGCGAGCCCGTCTTCGCGCCGTCGTTCTCCATCTGGACCACGATCGAGGAGTGCCTCAACCCGCCGGTCATCTGGGAGAAGGCGCGCGCGGATGCCGCCGGCACCCTCGAGGGCGGCTGGTACACCGTGCCGGCCTTCCACGAGCCGGAGGTCTTCGACTTCCCCGGCGGGATCGGCCCCGTCGAGTGCGTGCACGTCGAGCACGAGGAGGTGCTCCTCATGCCGCGCTTCCTCGACGCCGAGAAGGTGACGTTCAAGTACGGGCTCGGCGAGGAGTTCATCGCCGTGCTGCGCACGCTGCACACGCTGGGCCTGGACCGCACGGCACCGGTCGGCGTGCGCTCGGCCGACCCGGCTGCCCCGGGCGCCGTGCGGGTCAGCCCGCGCGACGTCGTGGCCGCATGCCTGCCGGACCCGGCCACCCTGGGCGAGCGGATGAGCGGCGCCACGTGCGCCGGGGTGCTCGTGACGGGCACGGGCACGGACGGCGCCCCGCGCGAGGTCTACCTGCACCACGTGGTCGACAACGCGTGGTCGATGGAGCACTACGGCGCGCAGTGCGTGGTGTGGCAGACGGCGATCAACCCCGTCGTCGCCCTCGAGCTGCTCTCGTCCGGCACCTGGTCGGCGACGGGCGTGCTGGGGCCGGAGGCGTTCGACGCGGTGCCCTTCCTCGAGCTGCTGGCCGCCCCGGCACCGGCGGGCTACGGCTCGCCGTGGGGCCTGCAGGAGCGACCGGTCCGCGCCTGATCACCCGGGCGGCCCGGTGGGCCCGGGTGATCGGCGCGCCTCAGCCCGTCAGCGCGGCGGTGGCCTCGGCGAACGCCACGGTGTGCGCGTCGACGTCGGCCCGCGTGGTCGCCGGGCTCATGAGCGCCATGTTGTGGAACGGCGTGAGCAGCACGCGGCGGTTCAGCGCCTGCAGGTGCAGGTACTGCTGCAGCGGGAAGTCGTCCGCCGCGCCCGCCTCGGCGCCGTCGTGCGGCGGCTCGGGCGAGAACGCGTACTCGGCGCGCGCCCCCAGCTGCGTGACGTGCCACGGCAGGCCCGTCGCATCGAGCACGCCCTGCACGCCCTGCGTCCAGGCGGTCGCGAGGTCGGTCATCCGGACGAAGGCCCCGTCGGTGAGGACCTCGGCCAGGGTCGCGCGGGTCGCGGCCATCGACAGCGCGTTGCCGGCCAGCGTGCCGCCGACACCGCCGACGTCGATGTCCTCCAGCTCGATCGCGTCGGTGACCTGCCGGGAGATCGCCCCGGTCATCCCGAAGGCCGCGACGGGCACGCCGCCGCCGATCGTCTTGCCGACCACGAGGGCGTCCGGGTCGAGGTCCCAGGCCACGGTCGCGCCGCCCGGTCCCGTGCACAACGTGTGGGTCTCGTCGATGATCAGCCAGGTGCCGTGCTCGCGGGTCAGGCGCCGCAGCTCCTCGTGGTAGCCCGGGTCGGGCAGCACGATGCCGATGTTGGTCATCGCTGGCTCGAGCAGCACGGCCGCGACGGTGCCCGTGGCGAGCGCGGCCTCGAGCGCGGCGAGGTCGTTGAACGGCAGCACGGCCGTGGTCAGCGTCGGCGGCACGGGTGCGCCGATGTTCCCGCGCCGCTCGACCACGCCGCCGGCCGCGTCGAGGGTCGCGAAGGCCTCGTCGACCGAGCCGTGGTAGCAGCCGTCGATCACGGCCACCCGGGGGCGACCGGTGACGTGCCGGGCGTAGCGCAGCAGGTGCCGGTTGGCGTCGGTCGCGGTGAGCGTGAACTGCCACTGCGTCAGCGCGGGTGCGCGCGCGCCGGCGAACCGCCGGGTGAGCTCCGCGGCGACCACCGCGGCGTCGGGGCCGGGGAGCATCGTCGTCAGCCCGCGGGCCACCTGCTCGGTCACGGCGCGGACGGTCGGCGCGGGGGAGTGGCCGGTCATCGCGCCCGTGTCCCCGAGGCACAGGTCGACGTGGTCGAGGCCGTCCGCGCACGTGAAGTGCGCCCCGCGCGCCGCCGTGACGTGCACCGGGAAGCCGCCCGGCCACTTCGCCATCCAGCTCATCGGCACGCCCAGCGGCATGTGCTCGCGGCCGCGCTCGGCCAGGGCTGCGCACGCCGGGTGGTCGGCGACGAACCGCGCCGTCTCGGCTGCGGTGAGCGCGGCGAGGCGCTCGCGGTCGACCGGACCGGGCGCCCCCGCGCCGGCGGGACCAGGAGCCGTCATCGGGCGACCGCCCCGGCCTGCTCGAGCACGGCGGTGGCGAGCACGTCGAGGCCCTCGGCCAGCAGCTCGAGGTCGATGACCAGCGGCGGCAGCAGCCGCAGCACGTTGCCGTAGGTGCCGCACGTCAGCACGAGGACGCCCTGCTGGGCGCACTGGCGGGCCACCCGGCCCGCCAGTGCGGCGTCGGGCTCGAGCGTCCCCGGTCGGACCAGCTCGATGGCCTGCATCGCCCCCCGGCCGCGGACCTCGGCGACCTGGGGCGCCCGCTCCGCCAGCGCGGTGAGGCGCGAGACGGCGAGCTCCTCGATCCGCCGGGCCGCGCCGGCCAGGTCGGCGTGCTCGTAGAGGTCGATGGCGGCGAGGGCCGCGGCGCACGCGACGGGGTTGCCGCCGTACGTCCCGCCGAGCCCGCCGCCGTGCACGGCGTCCATGAGCTCGGCTCGCCCGGTCACGGCGGCGAGCGGCAGGCCGCCCGCGATGCCCTTGGCGGTCGTGATGAGGTCGGGCACCACGCCCTCGTGCTCGCACGCGAACATCAGTCCGGTCCGCGCGAAGCCGGTCTGGATCTCGTCGGCGACGAAGACGACGCCATGCTCGGTGCACCAGCGCGACAGCGCGGCGAGGAAGCCCGGCGCGGGGACGACGAAGCCGCCCTCGCCGAGGATCGGCTCGACCACGAGCGCCGCCACCTGGTCGGCGCCCACCTGCTTGTCGATCATCGTCGTGGCGCGCGCCGCGGCCTGCTCGCCGGTGATCGGCGCAGGCTCGCGCAGCGGGTAGGACGCGGGCACCCGGTACACCTCGCCGGCGAACGGCCCGAAGCCCGTCTTGTACGGCATGGCCTTGGCCGTCATCGCCATGGTGAGGTTGGTGCGCCCGTGGTAGGCGTGGTCGAGCACGACGACGGCGCTGCGGCCCGTCGCCCGCCGCGCGATCTTCACCGCGTTCTCGACCGCCTCGGCACCCGAGTTGACGAGCACGCTGCGCTTGGCGTGGTCCCCAGGGGTGAGCCGGGCCAGCGCCTCGCACACGGCGACGTAGCCCTCGTACGGCGCCACCATGAAGCACGTGTGGGTGAAGGCCGCGGCCTGGTCGGCCACCGCGCGGGCGACGGCGGGCGCGGCGTTGCCGACGCCCGTCACGGCGATCCCGGACGCGAGGTCGATGAAGGAGTTGCCGTCCACGTCGACGATGACGCCGCCGCCAGCGCGCTCGACGTAGACGGGCAGCACGCTGGAGACCCCGGCGGCGACGACGGCGGCCCGGCGGGCGGCGATCGCCTGCGACGCCGGACCCGGCACGGCCGTGACGAGCGCGCGGCGCTGCGGCAGGCCCTCGGGGATGAGGTGCGCACGGTCTCGGGATGCGGAATCAGGTGCCATGGCGTGATCCTAGTGTGCAGATGCCCCGTCTCCCAGGTCTCCGCACCCGTTTTTCGTAGTGCCGTGCGCGGGCGGGCCGGCTCCCAGGGACCCGGGGGATGATGGTGCCCAGGACGGGCCGGGACGCGGCCGACGGACGGAGAGGCACGACGCTCATGGACTACCTGCTCGGGGTGCTCGTGCTCGTGCTCGGGCTGCTCGCCTCGATCGCGCTGCACGAGATCGGTCACCTGCTGCCGGCCAAGCGCTTCGGCGTCCGGGTCAGCCAGTACATGGTCGGCTTCGGCCCCACGCTGTGGTCGCGCACGCGGGGCGAGACCGAGTACGGGCTCAAGGCCGTCCCGCTCGGCGGCTACGTGCGCCTCATCGGGATGTACCCCCCGGCGGACGTCGTGTCGCAGCGTCCGCGGGCCGGTCGCTTCGCCGAGCTCATCGATGCCGCGCGCGCCGCGAGCGCCGAGGAGATCCGGCCCGGTGAGGACCACCGCGCGTTCTACCGGCTGTCCGCGCCGAAGAAGGTCGTCGTCATGCTGGGCGGGCCGATGATGAACCTGCTCATCGCCGTGGTGCTCATCGCCGTGGTGCTCGTCGGCTTCGGCGTCCCCGGTGGCTCGACGACCACCGTCGCCCAGGTGGTCCCGTGCGTGCTGCCCGTGGACGCGGCGGCGCGCGAGTGCACGGCGGACGACCCGGCGACCCCCGCGTCCGCCGCGGGGCTGGAGCCCGGCGACGTGCTGCTCAGCTACGGCGGCGTGGCCATCGAGACGTGGGAGCAGGCGCAGGAGGCGATCCGCTCCACGCCGGGGACGGACATCCCCGTGGTCGTCGAGCGGAACGGCGCGGAGGTGACCCTTGCCGTCAGCCCGGTGCTCACCGAGCGCCCCGTGCTCGACGAGGACGGCGCCGTGGTGCTCGACGCCGCGGGCGAGGTCGTCACGGAGCCCGCGCGCTTCCTCGGCCTGGCGCCGAGCGCCGCGATCGAGCGGCAGCCGTGGTCGGCGGTGCCCTCGACGGTCGGCACGGCCGTGTGGCAGACCGCGAGGATCGTCGTGACGCTGCCCGTCGCGCTGGTCGACGTCGGCCGGGCGACCCTGGGCCTGCAGGAGCGCGACGCGAGCTCCGTCGTCGGCGTGGTCGGGATCGGCCGGGTCGCCGGGCAGATCGCCGCGGCCGAGGGGGTCGGGATCGGCTGGGCCCAGCGGACCTCCGACCTGCTCGGCCTGCTGGCCTCGCTCAACATCGCCCTGTTCGTCTTCAACCTCATCCCGTTGGTCCCGCTCGACGGCGGGCACGTGGCGGGCGCCCTCTGGGAGGGCGCGCGCCGTCAGGTCGCGCGCTGGCGTGGCCTGCCACGGCCGGCACCGGCGGACATGGCCCGCATGGTCCCGCTGGCCTACGGCGTGTTCGTCGTGTTCGCCGTCATGGGGGTGCTGCTCATCGTCGCGGACATCGCCGCCCCGGTGACGTTCTGAGGGCGACGTGGTGAGCCGGTGTGCTCCGCGGCGTCAGCGCCCGGCGCCGGCCCACTGCTGGGCGAG
>Ga0073904_10000350_pt1 | contig 32609 bp, 28 predicted proteins | sample KloWWTrecipitate_FD_66668 | JGI IMG/M metagenome (GOLD analysis project Ga0073904, IMG submission 66668) | Active sludge microbial communities from Klosterneuburg, Austria, studying microevolution and ecology of nitrifiers - Klosterneuburg... | ecosystem: Engineered > WWTP > Aerobic digester >... | reverse complement strand
TCATCGCCGAGTTGATCGGCACAGCCATTCTGGTGCTGTTCGGCTGCGGATCTGCCGTCATTGCCGGGTCAGCCATTGGCTTTACGGGGATCGCGCTCGCGTTCGGTCTGTCTATCGTTGCCGCCGCTTACGGCATCGGGGCGATTTCGGGTGCCCATCTGAACCCGGCCGTATCCTTCGGCATGGTGGCGGCGGGCCGCATGTCGGTTGGCGAAGCGGTGCAATATGCCATCGCCCAGATCATCGGAGCCATTCTTGGCGCGGGCATTCTGTACCTGATCGCCTCGGGCAAGGCCGGTTACACGCTGGCCACGAACGGCCTGGGCCAGAACGGCTACGGCCCCGGCTATCTGGGGGAATATTCGCTTTCTGCGGCGTTGATCTTCGAAGCGGTCATGACGTTTCTCTTCGTCACCGTGATCCTTGGGGCGACAGGCAAAGGGTCGGCTTCCGGCTTTGCGGGTCTTGCCATCGGCCTGACGCTTGCCGCGATCCATCTGGTTGGCATCGACGTGACCGGCGTATCGGTCAACCCGGCGCGTTCGATCGGCCCGGCGCTGTTTGTCGGCGGGGCCGCACTTTCGCAATTGTGGGTCTTCATTGTGGCCCCGCTGGTCGGCGGTCTTCTGGCGGGTGCTGTCTACAAGGCCGGTCTGACGCAGGCGGACTGAAACCTTCCGTTCTGAAACCCTTTCAGGTCGGCCCCTTCGGGGGCCGACCGTCATTACAGATCAAATGAATTTTATCGTCACACTCGGGAACCCTCTGTTAGAATCATTCTAGATGCGCATCATGGCGGCCGATGACACGCCAGTTGAGTGGCACTGTCGGCAATACTCTGGATTGGAGACTTCCCATGGATGGCAACGACTCTGCGGGCAAATGCCCGGTGATGCACGGCGCTGCGCGCCCCGCGACCCGGTTCAGCGGCATGGCCAACCGCCATTGGTGGCCGAACCAGCTGAACCTTGCGATCCTGCATCAGCACCAGCCGGTTTCAAATCCGCTCGGGGCGGAGTTCCACTACCGTGCGGCGTTCGGACAGCTCGACTACAAGGCGCTGAAGGCCGACCTCGCGCGGCTGATGACCGACAGCCAGGACTGGTGGCCCGCAGACTGGGGCCACTATGGCGGCCTGATGATCCGCATGGCTTGGCATTCGGCCGGAACCTATCGCACGGCGGACGGGCGCGGTGGGGCCTCAACCGGCAGCCAGCGCTTCGCGCCGCTGAATTCCTGGCCAGACAATGGCAACCTAGACAAGGCGCGGCGCCTGCTCTGGCCGATCAAGCAGAAATACGGCAATGCGATTTCCTGGGCCGACCTGATGATCCTGGCGGGCAACGTCGCGCTTGAAAGCATGGGGTTCAAGACCTTCGGCTTTGGCGGCGGGCGCGCCGATGTCTGGGCGCCGGAAGAGGATATCTATTGGGGGTCCGAGACCGAATGGCTGGCCACCTCTGACAAGGCGGGCAGCCGCTACTCAGGCGAACGCGACTTGGAAAACCCGCTGGCCGCCGTGCAGATGGGCCTGATCTATGTGAACCCGCAAGGCCCCGATGGGGTGCCTGACCCGGTCGCTTCGGGCCGTGACGTACGCGAAACCTTCGGGCGTATGGCGATGGACGACGAAGAAACCGTGGCATTGGTTGCGGGCGGCCATACCTTCGGCAAGGCCCATGGCGCAGGCGATGCCGCCCTTGTCGGCCCCGACCCGGAGGCCGCGCCCTTGCAGGAAATGGGCCTGGGCTGGATTAACAAGTTCGGCACCGGCAAAGGCATCCACACCACCACATCGGGCTTTGAAGGCGCGTGGAAGCCCCATCCTACCACCTGGGACCATGGTTATTTCACCGTCCTCTTCAAATATGAGTGGGAACAGGCCACCACGCCGGCTGGGGCCATCGTCTGGTTGGCCAAGGATGTGGAACCACAAGATCTGATCCCCGACGCGCATGATCCGTCGATCAAGCACCGACCGATGATGACGACCGCCGACCTGTCCCTGCGCTTCGACCCGATCTATGAGCCGATCTCGCGCCGGTTCCTGGCCGATCCCGAGGCGTTCGCCGACGCCTTCGCCCGCGCCTGGTTCAAGCTCACCCACCGCGACATGGGGCCAAAGTGCCTCTACCTCGGGCCGGAAGTGCCTGCCGAAGATCTGATCTGGCAAGATCCGATCCCGGCGCGCACCCATGCGCTCATCGACGCGACCGACATCGCGAGCCTGAAGGCCACGGTGCTGGGCGCTGGCCTGCCCGCCGCTGACCTGATCTTCACCGCTTGGGCCTCGGCCTCCTCCTTCCGGGGGTCGGACAAGCGCGGCGGAGCCAACGGCGCCCGTATCGCCCTTGCCCCGCAGAAGGATTGGGACGTTAACGAACCGGCTCGCACCGCCCCGGTGATCGCCGCGCTGAAGGCGATCCAGACGGCGTTCAACGCGCAGGCGTCGGGCGGCAAGGCGGTGTCACTGGCCGACCTGATCGTTCTGGCGGGCAGTGCCGCCGTCGAGCAGGCCGCCATCGCCGCCGGCTTCCCCGCCGAGGTGCCCTTCATGCCGGGCCGCACGGATGCAACCCAAGATCAGACCGATGTGGGGAGTTTTGCGGAGATGGAGCCTGAAGCCGACGGCTTCCGAAACTGGCAGCGTCAGGCCTTCCGCACCACGGCAGAGGAAATGCTGGTCGACAAGGCCCAACTTCTGACCCTGTCGGCCCCGGAAATGGCCGTGCTGGTCGGCGGTCTGCGTGTGCTGGGCGCGAACCACGGCGGCAACAGCCAGGGTGTGTTCACCCGGCGCAAGGGCACCCTCAGCCAGGACTTCTTCAGCGAAGTGCTGGAGATTGGCACTGTCTGGACGCAGACCTCCGATGCGGCCGACGCCTTTGAGGGCCGCGACCGCGCCACGGGCGCGCAGAAATGGACGGCCAGCCGAGTGGATCTGATCTTCGGTTCGAACTCGCAACTGCGGGCAGTATCCGAAGTCTATGCGCAGGCCGACAATGCGGGCCGGTTCGTCCGCGATTTCGCCGTCGCCTGGACCAAGGTTATGGAACTTGACCGGTTCGACCTGAAGTAAGGCGCAAAAAAACGGCGCGACCGCAGAAACACGTTGCTCTGCTGCGGTCGCTCTATCGGGCTAGAACCAGTTCCGCTTTCAGCCCGCCCAGCCGTTCGCTGGTGCCCAACCGCAAGCTGCCGCCATGGCTGCGGGCGATATCGGCGGTGATGGCCAGCCCAAGGCCAACCCCGCCACCCCGGTCCTGATTGCGCCCCGGCACCAGCCGGGTGAAGGGCTTCACGGCCTCCTCGCGCTTGTCCTCGGGAATGCCCGGCCCGTCATCCTCGACCGTGAAGCGCACGGACCTTTCCAGGATCGTCACCGACAGTTCAGCCTGGGTGGCATAGGTCACGGCATTGCCGATCAGATTGTCGAGCGCGCGGCGCACTGCGCCTGCCCGCCAGACCGCGCGCCCTTCGCCTTCGATGGCCATTAGATTCACCTGCCGGCCCATCCGCCGCGCGTCTTCGACCGCAAGGCGGGCCAGCGTCACCGGGTCGGTTTCCTCTGCTTCGCCCTCCTGAGCGTCCGACCGGGCAAAGGCCAAAAACCCGTCCAGCATCCGGCGCATATCCTCGACATCGCGTTCCAGCGCCGCGACCTCATCGCCCTCGCCCAGCATCGCCAGACCCAGTTTCAGCCGGGTTAGGGGGGTGCGCAGATCGTGACTGACACCAGACAACATCTGCGTTCTTTGTTCCATCTGCCGCTCGATCCGCGCCCGCATGTCCAGGAATGCCGCCCCAGCCGCCCGCACCTCGGATGCGCCCGCCAGCCGATAGGGCACACTGCGCCCTTTGCCGAAAGCTTCCGCAGCCTGCGCCAGCCGCCGGATCGGGCGCAACTGGTTGCGCAGGAACAAAAAGGCCACGACGGTCATCAGGAAACCCGTGGCCAGCATATAGACCAAAAGCTGATGGGGATTGCGCGCCGTCACCCGGTTGCGGCTAAATCGCAACTCATAAGCGCCATGTGGGGAATTGAACGACAGCCCCACCGTGCGCAGATCCGCCAGATCAAGTGACACGAGATCAGGCAGCGCCTGCTTCAGCGTGCGGATCACCACCCGGCCGGAGAAATCGTAGAACACCCGGGTATCCTCAGGCGAAGGCTGCGCCTGACGGCGCAGCCCCATGTCCAGGTCCCAGGCCATTTTCGTACCCTGAGCAAAAGCCTGCTCTGCTCCCGGATATTTGCGGATCTCGGCGCCTACCTGCTCCAGATCCGGCAGTATGTTTTGCGACATCTGCCGGGTGACATCGGTGAAATAGCGCTGCACGAAGACAATCGACACGACGAGCTGAATCGTGAGAATGGGAACGATCAAGATAAGCGCCGCCCGGCCATAAAGACCTTTGGGCATGAAATTTTTGAACCAGCCAAGCAGCATGGCCAAAGCCTAGCCGGGACTGGGCGGGGAAGGAAGATGAGATGAACCATGCGCCCGCCGGTGTGAGCGAAGATCTGATGCCGGGGTTGCGCCGGATCCTGGCGCCCAACCCCTCGCCCATGACCGGACACGGCACCAACAGCTATCTGGTCGGCCGGGGGGCGGTGGCCCTGATTGACCCAGGCCCCGATGATCCTGTCCATCAGGCCGCACTTCTGGCCGCACTCGGGCCGGACGAGCGCATCAGCCATATCTTCGTGACCCATGCGCACCGCGATCATTCCGCGCTTGCGCCGCGCCTGGCAGGGGCAACCGGTGCCCCCATCCTTGCCTTCGGCAACGCAACCGCAGGCCGGTCGGCCGTGATGCAGGCGCTGGCCGCGCGGGAGAAGCCCCTGGGCGGCGAAGGTGCGGACACGACCTTTAACCCCGACTGTACCCTGGCCGATGGCGAGGCGATCACGACCGGCGACTGGACGATCCGCGCCTGGCATACGCCCGGCCATTTCGGCAATCACCTGTGCTTTCAATGGGGGGATCAGGTCTTTTCCGGCGATCATGTGATGGGCTGGTCCACTTCGATCGTGGCGCCGCCCGATGGAGACATGGCGGCCTACATGCAGTCGCTCGACCGTCTGGCACAGCTCGGCGCCAGCAGGCTCTGGCCCGGCCATGGTGATGCGGTCACCGACCCCGCTGCACGCATCCGCGGGCTTGCCGACCACCGCCGCGCCCGCGCCCGCGCCATTCTTGCGGCGCTTCACGCCGGCCCGGCCACGGCACGGGACCTGGCGCAGGCGATCTACACGGAAACGCCCCCGACGCTTCTAGGTGCGGCCTCTCTGAACGTCTTTGCGCATCTCATTGAAATGATAGAAGCAAATATGGTTGAGACCGAAGGTCCGATCCGCTTTGACGCCCGCTTTTCTGCCCAGCCCGGGCTGTAGAAAAAACTGTCGAATGCCACTGGACGCCCCCGAGCCACCTTGCTATATCGCCCCGGTGTTCCGGCGTAGCTCAGCGGTAGAGCAGTTGACTGTTAATCAATTGGTCGTAGGTTCGATCCCTACCGCCGGAGCCAATAAAATCAAGTAAAGCAAGAAGTTGCCAGCCATCCCGCAAGGGGGGCCTCTGTGGCATTTGGCGCAAGCAGGCAAATAGCAGGCAACCTGCCCTGATTTGCCCTGATCAGGAAGCCGAGGCTGATGGCTTCTCCCGCGAATGGATTGGTGCTGGTCGCGGAGACGGGAGGCCCATCATTGCCAAGACGGCAGTGGTCAGGGAGCGGAGGATCGATCCCGGCAAGACAGTTGCCCATATCGAATGCATCCCTGATGGAAGGTTCGTAGGGATCTTCAATCCTGAATATGGATGGCGCGGTCAGTACCTATGACTCAACCACCTTGATTGAAGCCAAGCGCCTGCCCGCGGGGGACAAGATTCGGGGGCGTGCAATGTCTGGAACAAGATCACCGTCGAAGAAGGCACCCGGCCACCGATCCGCGCGCGCCATGTAAACTGCGGGCGATCTTGTGGCCCTTCGTCGCCCAGGCGGTGGCGATCAACATGTTCCTGCTGAGACTGATCAGTCCACTGCTCGGTCTGCCCGCGCTCTGGCCGTCACTGCCTCTCGGTCTCGTTGTCATCTGGATCGCCGCGCGCCGGCTTCGGAGACTGACGACTGAGGGCGAAGCAGTGTGAAAAAGGCGTGGAGCACTGAACGGATGAAAAAATCCGTTCACTTGATCAAGATCAAGGATCGAGACCGAGATCAGCGCCACAAGGCAGCCATGTTCGTGCTCCGCCCTCTCATCGCGCTGATTGTTGCCGTCGCCCTGACTCTGTCCGGAACGGCCGTGGCCGCGCGCAGCTTCCATGGACCGGTGGAGCAGGTCGAAATTTGTGCGGATGGCGAAACCAAGACCGTCAGCCTTGATGCGCGCGGCAATCCCGTCGCACCCAATCAATGCTGCGGTTGCCTTGATTGCCTGAGCCTCGCCGTTGATCTGTCCGTCACGGCCAGCCTCCGGCAAGCTTCGCAGACTTTGCAGTCTCTTACGTCTGTTCCTGTCCGTTCCATCCTGCCCGTGTCGCCGCGTCATCTGCGGCCGAGTCCGCGTGGCCCCCCAATTGGGGGTCCCGCAGATGATCGCTTGTCGCCGGTCCGGCTTTTCCTTGTCGCGCTTGAGTTTGGTCAAGTGCGGCACGGCAAGGCGGCGTCACAGGGCGGGCAAACCACGAAGGTTGCCCGATGATTTTGTTTGCTCGCCTGCTTTTTGTCATTCTCGCCCTGATCGTGCCGCGCATTGCGCTGGCCGAGCCGGTGCTGAACTCGCTGCTGTCCAAGGTACCCGCGGGCGATCTGGTTTCAGGCGCCGATGCCTATGGCGCGATCCGCGCGGATGCTCCTGTCGTCCCGGTCCTGAAAGGGGGCGAGACCATCGGCTGGGCCTTTGTGACCAGCGATTTCGTCTCGACCACGGGCTACTCTGGCAAGCCGATCCACACGCTAGTCGCCGTGGATGACAAGGCCCATGTGACCGGCGTTAAGCTGGTCAAACATTCCGAACCCATCGTCCTGATCGGCATCCCCGAAGCAAAGATGGTCGCTCTGGCGAAGGGTTACATCGGCCTTGATCTTGTGGCCGAAGCGCAGTCGGGCGGCTCCACGCATGATGTCGACATCATCTCGGGCGCGACCGTGACCGTGATGGTGATCGACGACAGTATCGTGCGCGCCGGGCTAAAGGTCGCGCGGACGTTGGGCCTGGGCGGCCTTGCCCCCGACGCGGCCCCGACCGGCCCCAAGTTCGAGCTGAACCCCGATGCCACCGCCGCGCCGGACTGGATAACGCTGGGGGGTGACGGCACGCTGCGGCGCCTGTCCCTTGACGTGGGTCAGGTCAATGCCGCCTTCGCGGCGATGGGCGATGAGCGGGCGACTGCCCGCCCGCTGACCGAGGCACCCGAAACCACCTTCATCGACATGCAGACCGCGCTCGTCTCGCACCCCGCCATCGCCAAGGCGATCCTGGGCGAGGGCGAGGCCGCAAACCTGGCCGGATGGCTGAAACCGGGCGAGCATGCCATCGTTGTGGTGGGACGGGGGCTTTATAGCTTCAAGGGCTCGGGCTACGTCCGCGGCGGGATATTCGACCGCTTCGTGCTGATACAGGACGACGTGTCCGTCCGGTTCCGCGACAAGATGCACAAGCGACTGGTCGCCGTTCAGCTCGAAGGTGCGCCGGAATTCACCGAATCCGATCTTTTCAAGATACCCGCAGACACGGGCTTTGACCCGACCAAGCCGTTTCGCCTGCAATTGCTGGTCCATCGTGAGGTCGGGCCAATCGAAAAGGTCTTTACCACCTTCGACCTGGGCTATCAGTTGCCCGAGAAATACCTGCGCGCCGTGGCCCAGGCACCTGCGCCCGAGGCCGCCGCCGAGGTAGCCGCCGAGGACGAGGCGGCCGCGCATCAGGCCCTGTGGAAACGGATCTGGGCCGACAAGAAACCGCAGATCGCGATTACCGGCGCGATGCTGGCCATATTGACGCTGGTCTTCTTCTTTCAGGGTTTGGCCACCCGCAATGCGCGAGGTTTTTTCTGGTTCCGCATGGGCTTCCTCACCGTGACGCTGGTCTTTCTGGGCTGGTATGCCAATGCACAGCTTTCCGTCGTCAACCTGATGGCGCTGTTTGGTGCATTGGTCAGCGGTTTCAGTTGGCAGGCGTTCCTACTGGATCCCCTGACCTTCATCCTGTGGTTCTCGATCGCCGCGGCGCTGCTCTTCTGGGGTCGCGGGGCCTATTGCGGCTGGCTATGCCCCTTCGGTGCGCTGCAAGAGATCACCAACCGCATCGCCCGCGCCCTGCATGTCCCGCAATGGACCCTGCCTTGGGGCCTGCATGAACGCCTTTGGCCAATCAAATATATGATCTTCCTTGGCCTTTTCGGCACCAGCCTTATGTCCATCGAACAGGCCGAACATCTGGCGGAGGTCGAGCCGTTCAAGACCGCCATCGTATTGAAATTCGTCCGAGCCTGGCCCTTTGTCGCCTATGCACTCGCGCTGCTGGCGGCAGGGCTGTTCGTTGAACGCTTCTATTGCCGCTACCTTTGCCCATTGGGCGCGGCGCTGGCGATCCCGGCTCGGATGCGGATGTTCGACTGGCTGAAGCGCTACAAAGAGTGCGGCAACCCCTGCCAGTCCTGCGCCAACCAGTGTCCGGTCCAGGCGATCCACCCGACGGGTGAGATCAACCCGAACGAATGCGTGGACTGCCTGCATTGTCAGGTTCTCTACCAATCCAAAACTATATGCCCGGTCGTCATCAAAAAACTGAAACGCCGCGAGGCAGTTGCAACCCCGCGCGATATCGCCGGGCATCCTAACCAACCCAAACACCAACCCGCAGAATGAAAGGACTCATCATGTCTTCAGACCTCTCTAAAGGAATCTCACGCCGGGGCCTTCTGGGTGCCACGGCTGGCGGCGCGGCGCTTGCCGGGGCCATCGGTGGCGGGCGGCTTGCGCTCGGAACCGGGGTCGCAGGCATCGGTGCGCTGGCGCTGAGCGGCGGTCCGGCCATGGCCGCGGGCGAAGGTTTCAACGTCGCACCCGGCCAGCTCGACACGCATTATGGCTTCTGGTCCTCGGGCCAGACCGGCGAGATGCGCATCCTTGGTATCCCGTCGATGCGGGAACTGATGCGGGTTCCGGTCTTCAACCGCTGCTCGGCAACGGGCTGGGGCCAGACGAATGAATCGCTGCGCATCCACCAGCGCACGATGAGCGAGAAGACGAAGAAGCAGCTGGAAGCCAACGGCAAGAAGATCCACGATCAGGGCGATTTGCACCACGTCCATATGTCGTTCACCGACGGCAAGTATGACGGCAAGTACCTGTTCATGAACGACAAGGCCAATACTCGCGTTGCCCGGGTCCGCGCCGACGTCATGAAGTGCGATGCGATCCTGGAAATCCCGAACGCCAAGGCGATCCACGGGATGCGGCCGCAGAAGTTCCCAGGGACCAAATACATCTTCTGCAACGGTGAGGATGAGGCGCCGCTGGTCAACGACGGGTCCACGATGCAGGACGTGTCGACGTACGTGAACATCTTCACCGCGGTCGATGCCGAGGCGATGATGCCCGCCTGGCAGGTCATGGTCTCGGGCAACCTGGACAACTGCGACGCGGATTATGAGGGCAAATGGGCCTTCTCGACGTCGTACAACTCGGAAATGGGCATGACGCTGGCCGACATGACCGCCAGCGAGATGGACCATGTGGTCGTCTTCAACATCGCTGCGATCGAGGCCGCCGTTGCGGCGGGCGAGGGGCAGGAGCTGAACGGCGTCCGTGTGCTGGACGGTCGCAAGGACGCGAAGAGCCAGTTCACCCGCTACATCCCGATCGCCAACAACCCGCACGGTTGCAACATGGCGCCGGACAAGAAGCACCTCTGCGTCGGGGGCAAGCTGTCGCCCACCGTCACCGTGCTGGACGTGACCAAGTTCGATGCCCTTTTCGATGGTGACGTCGATCCGCGCAGCGCAGTGGTGGCGGAACCCGAGCTTGGTCTTGGCCCGCTGCACACCGCTTTCGACGGCCGTGGCAACGCCTATACCTCGCTGTTCCTGGACAGCCAGGTGGTGAAGTGGAACATCGAGGACGCGGTCAAAGCCTATGCCGGCGAGGCCGTGGACCCGATCAAGGACAAGGTTGACGTCCACTACCAGCCTGGCCACCTGAAGACGGTGATGGGCGAAACCTCAGAGGCGGAGAACCAGTGGCTGGTCTGCCTATGCAAGTTCTCGAAGGACCGCTTCCTGAACGTCGGCCCGCTGAAGCCGGAAAACGACCAGCTGATCGATATCTCGGGCGACAAGATGGTCATCGTTCATGATGGTCCGAACTTCGCGGAACCGCATGACGCCATCGCTGTGGCGGCGTCGAAGTTGAACCCGCTGTCGGTCTGGAACCGGCAGGACAAGATGTGGGCGGAAACGCGCCTTCAGGCCGAGGCGGACGGGGTGAACCTGGACGACTGGCAGGACATGGTGATCCGCGACAAGGACGACCCGAAGAAGGTCCGCGTCTACATCTCCAGCCAGGCGCCCAGCTTTGCGCTGGAAACGTTCACCGTGAAGGAAGGCGACGAGGTCACGGTGATCATCACCAACCTCGATGACATCGACGACCTGACCCACGGCTTCACGATGGGCAACCACGGCGTCGCGATGGAGATCGGGCCGCAGGCGACCAGCTCCATCACCTTCGTCGCCGCGAATGCCGGGGTCTACTGGTACTACTGCCAGTGGTTCTGCCACGCCCTCCACATGGAGATGCGCGGCCGGATGTTCGTGGAACCTGCGGGGGCATAAGACTGATGCTCGCGCGCCTCGCACTGGGACTGCTTCTGCTCTCGACGCCCCTTGGGGCGACCGAGATCGTCGTCGCACCTGGCGCAGGCACGTTGGCCGCCGCCATTGCCGGGGCTGCCCCCGACGATGTGCTGATCCTGAAGGGCGGGGCCTATCTGGGCCCCGTCACCATCGACCGCCCCCTGACACTGCAAGGCGATGGCACTGCCATCATCGACGGCCAGGGTCAGGGCACAGTTATCACCATCACCGGCGATGACGTGGTTCTGACCGGGCTGCATGTCACAGGGTCCGGCACCGTGAACGCCGATCTCGACGCCGGGATCAAGATCGTGAAGGGCGCGGACCGCGCGCGGATCGAAGGCAACCGCCTGACCGACAACATGCATGGCGTGGACGTCCACGGTGGCCTTGACACGATTGTGCGCGCCAATGCCATCGAGGGCCGCCAGAACCTGCGAATGAACGAACGGGGCAACGGCATCTACATCTGGAACAGCCCCGGCACCATCATCGAGAACAACATCGTTCGCTGGGGCCGCGACGGCATTTTCTCCAACGCCTCGCGCAAGGGTACCTACCGCAATAACCTTTTCCGCGACCTGCGCTTTGCCGTCCACTATATGTACACCCACGACAGCGAGGTTTCCGGAAACGTCAGCATTGGCAACCACCTGGGCTTTGCCATCATGTTTTCCGACCGCGTGGTCGTGAAAAACAACATGTCGCTTGGCGATCGAGAGCATGGGGTGATGCTGAACTTCGCCAACGCCGGTGACATCATGGGCAACCTGGTCCGGGGTGGCACCAAGAAGTGCCTGTTCATATACAACGCCCACAAGAACCTACTGTTACGCAATCGCTTTGAAGGCTGTGGGATCGGCATCCATTTTACCGCCGGGTCGGAACGCAACATGCTGACCGAGAACACCTTCCTGGGCAATCAGGAACAGGTCAAGTATGTCGGCACCCGGCATATGGAATGGAGCCTTGAAGGGCACGGCAACTTCTGGTCAGACCATCCCGCCTTCGATCTCAACGGCGACGGAATCGCCGACGGCGTCTTCCGCCCGAACGATCTGATGGACCATATCCTGTGGTCGCAACCCGCAGCGCAGTTGCTGACCGGCTCACCCGCCGTGCAACTGGTGCGTTGGTCGCAATCCTCGTTTCCGGCAATCCTGCCGGGGGGGGTGACCGACAGCCACCCGCTGATGCAGCCCATTCTCATTCCCGTTTCCGATGACATCGCGGCCATGGAGGCCGAAGTCGCGGGGCGCTGGAGCAAAGGCCAATATGATGACATCGACCCTGACGATCTCGGATCTCACTAAGCGCTTCGGCGATGTGGCGGCCCTGACCGGGGTCAGCCTTTCGGTCGCCCCGGGCGAACGCGTGGCTCTTCTGGGCCATAACGGCGCGGGCAAGTCGACGCTGATGAAGATCATCCTTGGCCTGATCCCGGCGACGGCCGGCAAGATCACCATCTGCGATGCGGCGCCCGGTTCCTCTGCCGCCCGAAAGGCGGTCGCCTATCTGCCGGAAAACGTGGCGTTTCACCCCGCTCTGACGGGTCTGGAACAAGTCCGCCACTACCTTTGCTTGCGCGGTGAAAGCCCCTCGCTTGCAATGGCGCTTCTGGAGAAGGTCGGTCTTGCCCACGCCGCGCGCCGCCGGATCGGCACCTATTCCAAGGGCATGCGCCAGCGTGTCGGCCTGGCCCAGGCCCTGATCGGCCATCCGCGCCTTCTGGTTCTGGACGAGCCCACCTCGGGCCTTGATCCGGTGTCCCGGCGCGAGTTTTACGCGCTCCTCGACGACCTCGCCGCGCAGGGCGCTTCGATCCTCCTCTCCTCGCACGCCCTGACCGAGGTTGAGGCAAGAACCGACCGGATCGTGATCCTGTCCAAGGGACATTTGGTGGCTGAAGGCAGTCTCGCCGACCTGCGCCGCCGTGCTGACTTGCCTGTCATGCTGCATGTGACCGCCCGGAACGGATATGCCACGGATATTGCGGCACAACTGCCCGGCGCAATTCTGGTGGACGGCGCGCTGCACCTGACCTGCCTGCAATCGCAAAAACTGGAAACCCTGGGCCGCATTGCCGGACTTGGTGACAAGGTGGCTGACCTCGATGTGCTGCCCCCCAGCCTTGAGGACCTTTACACTCATTTCAGCCAGGGGGCCGCACAATGAACCGCATCCTCTCCACCGCTGCGACCGAGTTCCGAATCGCGCTGCGCAATCGCTGGGTCGCCATCGCGATGGTCCTGATGGCAGTCTTCTCGCTTGTCCTGTCGCTGGCAGGCTCCGCCCCAACCGGCGGGCTTGGGGTTGACCGGCTTTCCGTTACCGTTGCCTCGCTCACCTCGCTTTCGGTCTACCTGATCCCGCTCCTCGCGCTGCTGATGAGTTTCGACGCCATCGCCGGCGAGGCGGAACGTGGCACCTTGCCGCTCCTTCTCGCCTACCCCATCGCGCGGGAGGAAGTGCTGCTGGGCAAATTGGCCGCCCACCTTGCGATCCTCGCTCTCGCGGTCCTTCTGGGTCATGGCCTTGCTGCTGGCGTGGCCCTGTGGTCGGACGATAACGCCCTCGACGGCCTCCCCTCGCTTTGGCGGCTGAGCTGGTCCTCCGTCTTGCTCGGCGCAACCTTCCTTGGCGCGGGTTATGCGCTGTCCTCGCTGTCCCGGCGCCCATCGGGGGCCGCGGGTCTGGCGATCGGCCTCTGGCTTGGTCTTGTCGTTCTTTATGATCTGGCGCTTCTGTCAGCCATCGTCGCCGACAACGGCGGTTGGTTCACGACCGAAGCTTTCCCCGTGGCCCTGCTGGCAAATCCTGCCGACGCATTCCGCCTTTTCAATCTGACCGCCTCGGGTGCAACGGCTGCCGCGGCCGGGGTTGGCGGTGCGGCAGATGCCATCCCGCTTTGGCAATCGCTGAGCTCTGTCCTCCTCTGGCCCCTTGCCGCCCTTGCGCTGGCCGCTGCCGCTTTCCGAAAGGTCACCCCATGAAACGCGCGCTTCTTTTCGCCCTGGCCTTGGCCGCCTGTCAGGAAGACGCGGCCCAGAACACCGATCCTCTGCCGTTGACCCCGGAAACCATTGGCTATTTCTGTCAGATGAACCTTCTCGAACACGAGGGACCCAAGGGCCAGGTGCATCTTGAAGGGCTGCCCGGCACGCCGCGGTTCTTTAGCCAGGTCAGTGATACTGTCGCCTACCTGCGCATGCAGGAACAAAGCCACCCCATCCTAGCCATCTATGTCAGCGACATGGGCGCGCCGGGTGCCACCTGGGCCGATCCGGGAGAGATGAACTGGATCGACGCTACCAGCGCGCACTTCGTTGTCGGTGCAGCCGTCGAGGGCGGCATGGGCGCGCCAGAGCTAGTGCCCTTCGCCGACCCCACGGCCGCGCAGGCCTATGCCGACGAACATGGCGGCAGCGTCATGGGGATTGATGCGATCCCTGACAGCGCCGTCATCGCCCCGGCGACAGAAACCGCCAAAGGCGACGGTGACTATGTCCGCCGGCTCAAGGCCTTGACCGAAACTCCCGAGGGTTAAACATGCTCACCCGTCGCCGCTTCATTGCCATCTCCGCCGCCCTCGCCCCTTCGCTGGCGCTGGCAAAAACACCCGACCTGCATATCGAGACCGGCATAGCACTTGGCGCTCGGGTCACGCTGCGCCTGCAACATCCCGATGCCCCGCGCCTTTCGGCAATGGCCATGACGGAAATCCGGCGGCTTGAGGCTGTGTTCACGCTTTATCAGCCCGACTCCGCCCTGTCGCGCCTGAACAGGGACGGACGGCTTGCCGAACCACCGTTCGAGCTTCTTGATTGCCTCACGCTGGCCGGAGCCGTCCACAGTGCAAGCAACGGACGCTTCGACCCGACGGTCCAACCGCTCTGGCGGGCCGAGGCCGCTGCACTGACCCGTGCTGCCCCCCTTACCGATGCCGAGCGCGCCGCGCTGATGAACCAGATTGGCTGGCACGACGTAACCTTCGCACCGGACGCCATCACCTTGCGCCCGGGCATGGCGCTGACATTGAACGGCATCGCCCAGGGCTACATCGCCGACCGGGTCGCCGCGCTTCTGGCCAGCCACGGATTGACCCGTGCCCTGATCGACACCGGCGAGATGCGCGCCCTTCCCGAAGGCGGCTGGCCGGTTCAGATGATGGATGGCGCCCTCACCCTGCGGAACCGCGCGCTGGCCACCTCGGCGCCGCTTGGCATGACCTTCGGCGGCGATGGTGTGACCAGCCACATCCTGAACCCCGCCACCGGGCGCCCCGTGGTGCCGCGGTGGCGCGCCATCACCGTTTCGGCCCCCTCGGCTGCGCTGGCTGACGCCTTGTCGACTGCGGCATGCCTGACCGAAATCAAGGCCGAGATCGACAATCTGTGCGACCGCTTCCCCGGCGCAATACTTGAATCTGCCGTCCCCCTGTAGAAAGAATAGAATAGCCCATCATCCTACGTGTTCTTCCCGTTTTGGCCTTTGTCATGGCCACTCCTGCCCTGGCTGGCGATGGCACCAAGTCGATAATGAGCTTCAAGCTCACCTCCGGCAGCGAGGACATGACGGCATATCTTGCAACCCTGAAGTCGCAGACACGAACCCAGCCCTGCCCTGAATTGGGCAAGGGCCACGGATCCGTGCCGACCAAACCATCGAAGTCTTGCGCGGTCTGGTGTTGGCGCCGCAGCGTCAAGGCGCCGGGCAGGACCAGTCGGTAACGGTGAAATAGGTAGGATCGATGGTTTCCGCGTCATGCAGCCAGGCTGCGCGGCTGGCATCCCAGCGGTTCACATATTCCCAGACCACCTGGCCCGCAGGCGTGACCTCGAACGCGCGGCCGGTCTGGGCGGCGGTGATCATCAGGTTGCCATTGGTCTGAACCTGCTGCGTGCTGCGTTCGGGCGAGAAGAAGCGCTGGCCCTCGGTCCCGCCATAAAGCGTGCGGGCGATATCGGTGGCCGGGTCAATCTCCCACACCCGCGACCCGCCGGCATGTTCGCCGCCGGGGCTGTCGTCGGAATGGTTGTCAAAGACGGTGATCTTGCCACCCTTCTGGAAGTCGGGGTCGTGCTGGCGCACGAAGGGGCCGACCTTCCACCATTTGATCCGCGTCACATTCGCATCCGTCACCAGGATCATGTTGCGGTTGCGCAAGGACAGCATCAGATCGCCCGCCTGAAACATCGGGAAATCGGGCGCGAGCTCGGGTGAAAGCTCCTCAACCTCATTCAGGTGAAACTCGCCGTTGACACGCGTCTGGAACTGCCCGGTCGAGGACAGCCACGCCTGCATCCCGTTTTCGATCATCAGCGTGGTCAGCGCCTTTTCAAAGGTCTTGTTGCCATCCGCATCATATTTGAAGACCAGATCTTCCCAATAGGGACCTTCGAACGGCCAGGGTACATCCCCCCCCTCCACATACCGCCCGCCCGAGACGACGATCCCGCCATCCGCCGTCCAGTTCGGGCTGTGATGGGTGATGTCGGTCGTGGCCCATTTCACCTCGCCACAACGGTCCATCCTGACCAGCCCGCCGCTTTCAAACGAAAAGACGATATCCCCGTCCGGTTTGATGATCGTGCCATGGGTAATGGCGTTCCAGTCGGTCATCGGCGGCTGACGGAAGAAGGACGGATCTTCATAGATCGAGTGGGCTTTCAGCGCCCATTCGGCCAGCACCGTGCCGTCGCGCTTCATCAGGCGGGCCTTGTTGTCGTCGCCCAGAAAACCCGACAGCAAGATCAGATCATCGGTCTTCGCGCCCGCGTTGACCGTCACCCCCTGCCCTTCGTACTGGGCCGGGACAAGGAAATGGATCGGTTCGGTGCCGCGCAGGTTCGGCAACTCCTCCCAAAGGGTCTTGGCATTGTCGAGCGTGCCCCAGACCGCGTGATAGATCCCCATGTCGCGCTTCACCGAGGCCATCCCCACCACAAGCGAGCCGCCTGCCACCAGCGCCAATGATCCCGCGATGAAAAGAGTCTTTGAGAAATCCATATCCGTCTCCGATCCGGCTTATGACTTGCCGAGAATGCTTTTTGCGATGGCCACCAGATCGATGACCAGCCGGTCGTTCCAGCTTTCCGGCCAATGCGCGCCCCGACCAAAGATCACCGGGCGTGGCGTGGCCAGCAGGGGGGCGCCAGTGTCGATCGGCAGCTTTTGGGCCTTGTGCGCCTCAAAAAGCGCCATGTCGCGGATATAGAGGCCGTAGCCGTCATGGCTCGCAAACAGGGTTCCGTCGGTAGGCGTGGCATCCGCCAGCGGTTTCAGCACATAGTTGACCACCTGATCCGGAACCTTGGGATATTCCGAATAATACCACCAGACCAAGGGCGCGCCAAAGAACCGCTCGCCCGGCTCGTTCTCGCCGTAACCGATGGGAAGAAGCTGGCCGAAAAGCTCATGGAACGTATCGAGCGCCTTGGGGTCGAAGCCCCGGAACCGTTCGCCGTCGAGCGGTTCGACCGATGCGTAGCGTGGCCCCTCGGTCGCGATGAAGGCCGCGAAGGCGCGGTCATGGGCGTGCATTCCCATATCACGCGGCCAGGCAAGCCAAGCCGAGAGCAGGATCAGCAGCCCCGCCAGCCCGCGCGCCATGGGCCGTTCCATCCAGTCCTGCCGCCACAGGACCACCAGCGGCGGGATCATCGCCGGGATGAAATGGTGCAAAAGAACGCGGTAGCCCTGTAAATAGAAGAAGAGGAAAAAGGCCACCGTCAGCAACGTCAGTGCCCGCCCGACCCGGTCCTGCCGCTTCCACAGGAGGAGCGAGACGGCCGGCAAGATACCGGCGGGCAGCGCGAGGAAGGCAAAGCGGTTCCAGTCGGTGAAGGCCACGAAGCGCAGGCGCTGGATCACCCCTTCGGCGCTGAACTCATCGCCGGGGATGGGCAGACCGGCGAGCTTCACCAACACCGGGCCAAGCACCGAAATCGCCGCCGCGACCGCCAGCGTCACCCCCGCCCAGACCAGCCGTTCGCGGGGCAGCGGGCGCCAGACCAGAACCACCGCGATCGGCCACAAGAGCAGCCAAAGCCCCCCCGTCGGGATCGACAGATGCGCCATCACGCCGGCCGCGATCATCAGGGCGCGGCGATCCTCGATGAAGGCGAGGATGTAGCCCATGAAACAGACCATCGCGAGGGTTTCACGCGCGGCGGGCATCGGGCTGTCGCCGAACCAGGCGTGATACCCGCCGGAATAGATGTTGGCGAACGCGTAAAGCGCCAACGCCGCCATCAGCACGACATGACCGGCAAGGCCGATCACCGCGCCGGGACGGCCCACACGGATCAGCGCGCAAAGGACCGGATAGAGAAGCGCCAGCCCCATCAACAAAGGCGCACGGACCGAATATTCCCATTCGCCCCAGACCCGCACGAACCAGCTTTCCGGCAGCACGAACAGGAAGGAGGTCAGCCCCGGCGCCTGCTGGATCACGCCCGCGTCCGGCTGCCAGAAGGGCCAGTGGGTGTGAATGAAGTTCCGAGCGAACTGAAGGGAACCTGACCCGTCCCCCGAGAAATTTTCCCAATAGAATTTCGGGGACAGGAGGGCGACCACAATCCAGAACAACGCCAGCGCCGCCCAGAGATCGCCCGCCTGACCTTCGAGATCGAGGCGCAGTGTTTCGCCCTGCGCCAACCGGATGGCAAGGACAAGCAGACAGATCAGGTTGAGGCTCGCGACCAGCGCCAGGAAACGCACGCCGGTCAGCGTGGTGCCCAGCGCCAGATCCCCCAGCATCGCTGCCGCTGCCATCAGCGGCAAGGACGCGCCAAACCCGGCCAGAAGCCAGAAGGCAAGTCCCTTCTGCCGGCCGAAGGCGGCCGCCAGCATCAGCCCCGGCGCAAGACAAAAGACCGACAGCGCCAGCGTCGCAAGTGGGGTTACAACATAAAGGCCAAGCGTCTCGGACGGAATGAAATAGGGATTGGCTGATTGGCCCAGATCCCACAGCCGCAGCATATGTCGCACTACCGGCATCCCGGCCCAAGCCGCCAGCCCGGCGAATAGCACGATCAGCGCGATCTTCAGCGGAGTGCCTCGGGCGGTCTTGCGACGGACGGCGGGATTCATCTGTCTTGTCCTTTGGCATCCGGGTGCGGCAGGAACGGCATCCGGCCGGTCAGCACCAGTGATATCAGAATAAAGGCCAGTGCGGCCATGGGAAGCACCAAAAGCGCCTGCGCGGCAAGCGGCGACAAGCCCGCCACCAGCGCCGCCTGCAACGCCACCGCATTGATCAGATAGATCAACCCATAGGCACCTGCATAGGGCAAAACCCGCCGATAGCCGGACTGATCGAAAACCAGACGCGCGTGGGTCAGATAGTTCCACATGACCCCGATCGCAAAGGAGACCGCCAGCGCCGGTTGCGGGGCAAGGCCTAACCAGATCAAAAGGGCATAAAGCGCATAGCCGAAGGCAGTGTTCAAAACGCCCACGGCCAGAAACCGCGCAAACCTGTGGTGGTCGCCCGATCGCGTCATGGCAGAACCCCTTCGGCAAGCAATGTTGCCCTGACACCCGCCGCCAGATCATGCGCCGGGCGGAAACCCGTGCCATTGGTCAACCGGGTCACATCGGCCAGGATCAACGGCGGATCGGAGGCAGGCCTTGGACGCGCGCCCAGATGAATGCGGTCCTCCCCCCCCATCTCATGGGCGAGCATCAAGATGACCTCGCGCACCGCCTCAGCCCGGCCCGAGGCGACGTTGACCGCGCCTTCCAGCGGACTGACCAACAGATCGCACAGCGCACGTGCCAGATCGAAGGTCGTGAGGAAATCACGCTTCTGCAAACCGTCGGTGCAGTCGACCTGCCGCCCGGCGCGCAGCCCACGGATGATGTCGCCGAACAGCCGCCCATCCGGTTCCCCCGGCCCGTAACAGAAGAAGGGCCGCGCCCAGACGAGCGAAACGCCCAAAGCCCCTGCCCCGGCCAGTGCAGCAATACCCGTCGCCGCCTTGGCCGCACCATAAAGAGTCGCGGGGCGCAGCGGCGTGTCCTCGGCCATCGCACCGCTCGCCGCCCCGGACCAGTCATATTCGGCGCAAGAGCCGACCATCACCGCACGGCGGCCGCCCGCAGCGGCAAAGGCCCGCAGAAGATGCAGGCTCGCCCCCACCCAGTCGAGGTTCGCAGGCGAACCCCAGCGGTCCTTCGGTCCGTCATGCCAGGCCAGATGGATCAGATGCGTCGCGCCCAGCCCCGACAGCGCGCGCGTCACCCCCGCCCCGTCCAGCATATCAAGCGCCAGCGCCTCAGCCCCCGCAACCGGCTCGCCGGAGCGGGATGCAGCAATCACCCGGCAGCCGTTCGCCAGAAGCGGGGCCACCACCTGCCGCCCGATCAGCCCGGTGGCCCCGGTCAAAAGGACGGAAGGCGCGCTCATGCGGTAACGGATACGTTTGGCACGCAAGTGACAAACCGCGTGCCCTTCGCGCGCAGGTCGGAGAGCTGGTCCATGATCTCGGCCTTCAAATTCCACGGCAGGATCAGCACGAAATCCGGCCTGCGGCGGCGCAATTCGTCGACGTCGAAGACCGGAATGTGACTGCCCGGCAGCAGCGTCCTTTGTTTGGCCGGATTCTTGTCGACGCAATAGTCGATCATGTCCGCCCCCGCGCCGCAGTAGTTCAGAAGCGTATTGCCCTTGGCCGCTGCACCATAGGCCGCGACGGTCTTGCGCCCGTGATGGGCCGAGGCAAGGAAGTCCATCAACCCTTCGCGCACTGCCTCGACCTTGGCGGTGAAGCCCTGATAGCCCTCCGCACAGTCGAACTTCGCCGCCGCCTCGTCCGCACGCACCTTGGCGACGCCCGGCCGTTCGGCATAGCTTGCGCCCTTCAGGCAGGCATAAACCCGAAGCGACCCGCCATGGGTCGGCATCTCCTCCACCTCGAAGACCCTCAGGCCCGCATCGGCGAAAATCTTTTCGACCGCCAGCAGCGACAGATAGGAATAATGTTCGTGATAGATCGTGTCGAACTGCACATGCCGGATCAGGTTCAGAAGATGCGGAAACTCGACTGTATAGACCGCATCGCCGGTCAGCAGACGGGCAATCCCGCGCACGAAATCATTGATGTCGGGCACATGGGCCAACACATTGGCCGAACAGATCAGGTTCGGGCGACGGCCTTCGTCAAAAAGCCGTCGGGCCAAAGCCTCAGTCCAGAATTCGACAAGCGTCGGCACGCCCTTCTTTTCGGCCTCCGCCGCCGTGTTGCCTGACGGTTCCACACCCAGCACCGGCACGCCGACATTCTTGAAATATTGCAAAAGGTAGCCGTCGTTTGACGCGATCTCGACCACAAGGCTCTGGCCGTTCAGCTTCAACTCATCGGTCATCTTGGCGGCATAGGCCTTGCAATGCGCCAGCCAGCTTTCCGAAAAGGAGGAGAAATAGGCATAGTCCCCGTGGAAGATCGCATCCGCAGGCACGACATCATCGACCTGACAAAGCCAGCAGGCTTCGCAGACGCGGGCATGAAGGGGATATTTCGCTTCGGGCTTGTCCCCGTCGGCCAGCGGCACATAGGAATTGGCCAGTGGTGACAAGCCAAGATCGACCAGCGTCAGCGACAGCGGAGCACCACAGGACCGGCAAACGGGATGTGCAATATCATTCATCTTAAATAACTTTCGTAGTCCGCGATCTGTTCGCGGCAAAGATCATGGGCTGGGCGGCCTTTCGACCAGCCCGCATACCAGTCGGCCGTCAGCCGGATGCAATCGGCAAAATGCAGCACCGGCTGCCAGCCGAGTTCGACACGCGCCTTGGTGCAGTCAAGACGCAAGAGTTTTGCCTCATGAACGGTGGCACCCGATTCCTCAATCACGATGCGCCCCTTGCCCAGCGCGCCCACGACCGCTTCGGCAACCTCCAGAACCGCGCGTTCGTCCGTGCGATCGGGGCCGAAGTTCCAACCCGACGCCGCCGCATCGTCGCCGGACGCCAGCCGTTCGGCCACCATCAGATAGCCGCGGATCGGTTCGAGCACATGCTGCCAGGGCCGAACGGACCGCGGCGCGCGCAAGGTGACGGCACCATCCGCCCCAAGGCAGCCGCGCACGATATCGGGCACCAACCTGTCCTCGCTCCAGTCGCCGCCGCCGATCACATTGCCCGCGCGCACGGTCGCCACCCGTGCGGCATGGGCGCCCGCGCCGCCGAACGGCGCATAGAAGCTTTTCGCCATGGACTGCGCCGCGATCTCGCAAGCGCCCTTCGACGCCGAATAGGGATCGCGCCCGCCCATCGCATCGGTTTCGCGGTAGCCCCAGATCTGTTCGACATTGTCATAGGCTTTGTCGGAGGTCGCGATCACGATGGCCTTAAGGTCAGAGCAGGCCCGCGCCGCATCCAGTAGCTGCACCGTCCCCATCACGTTCGAGGCAAAGGTTTCCACCGGATCGCGGTAGCTCCGGCGCACGAGCGCCTGTGCCGCCAGATGCAAGATTACCTCTGGCCGCGTTTCGGCCAGAGCCCGTTCAAGGGTGGCGCGGTCGTTCAGATCGCCGATGACCGACCGAACGCCCTTTGGCTCCAGAAGCGACCACAGGTTCGGTTCGGTTTCCGGCGCATGGGCAAAACCCGTGACCTCGGCCCCCATCTGCGCAAGCCATGCTGCCGCCCACGCGCCCTTGAAGCCCGTGTGCCCGGTCAGAAAGACCCGCCGCCCGTTCCAGAATTCCCTGTTCACTTCCAGATCTTCCAAGGCGCTTTGCCGGACGCCCAATGTTCTTCCAACTCCTGCCGCTCGCGGATCGTGTCCATCGGCTGCCAGAACCCCTTATGTTCCCAGGCGCAAAGTTGCCCATCCTCGGTCAGGCCGCGCAAGGGGGCCTGTTCCCAGATCGTCTGATCGCCATCCAGATATTTCTCGACCTTGGGTGACAGAACGAAGAAGCCCCCGTTGATCAGCCCGCCCTCGCCCTGCGGCTTTTCGGAAAAATCCTCGACCCGTGAGCCATCCATTTTCAACTGACCAAACCGGCGCGGCGGCGGCACCGCGGTCACGGTCGCCAGCTTGCCATGCGCCTTGTGGAAAGCGACGGCCGAAGTGATGTCCACATCTCCCACCCCGTCGCCATAGGTCAGGCAAAAGGCTTCCTCATCGCGCAGATAGGGCATGACCCGCGCCAGACGACCACCTGTCATGCTGTCTTGCCCGGTATCGACAAGCGTGACCTTCCACGGCTCGGACGCATTCCTGTGCACCGTCATGCCGCCGGAAGCCAGATCGACCGTGATGTCGGAAGAATGCATGTAGAAGTTCGCGAAATATTCCTTGATCACATACCCCCGATAGCCGAGGCAGACGATGAAATCGGTGATGCCATGCGCACCATAGATCTTCATGATATGCCACAGGATCGGCCGCCCGCCGATTTCGACCATCGGCTTGGGGATGCGCACCGTTTCTTCGGCCAGCCGGGTGCCAAGCCCCCCGGCAAGGATCACGCATTTCATCGGCAATCACCTTTTGCAGAATGCCCAGGGCACAAACCACGGGCGGGTCAAATCTCGACCAGACTATCGGGCAAAATCGGCCTGCGGATCAAACAGTTTGTGGGTCGCAAGCGTGGCGCAAACCGTCAGGGCGGCAATAGCGCAAATCCCGCGCGATTGTCGCTGCAAACTGCACAGACCGCGCCGCTAACCTCTATCGGGCTGGTTTGGCAGGCGATAGTGTGCGACCAAAATTGAGGCTTGGCTGGGATTTGACATGCAGAAATTCTTGTTTCGCAGGATCGAACTTTGGATCGTGCTTCTTCTGGCACTGCTCAGTCTGATCGGAACGATCGGTTTCAGTGCCATCGTTCTGGACACCGAACGCGATCAGAAACATTTCGGCGCATTGGGCAAAGCGGCCTTGGCCGTGGCGAACGTGCCCGAAACGGTGCGCCAGCTGCTGAAACAGAAGACTGCCCTGGCCGCCGTCAAATGGGATCGTTTCAAGGATCAGGCGGCGGGGTGGACCTTCGGCCCGACGCCAACCGGCAGCACGCCCCTGCCCGGTTTTCTGCTGCTGTCACGCTACGACGGCGCGGCGCGTCACCACGTGGTCGAGCTTGTGTCGCTGTCGGACGGCAAGGTGCTTTACTCATGGCAGCCAAATGCCGAGGAGCTTCTAGCCGATGCGCCGCGCACCTCACTCGTGGCCGACTTTACGGGGTGGGACAATGTGCACTACCGAATGATCCATCCGTTCCTTCTGCCCGACGGGTCGATGATCATCAAGGATCACCAGAACTACGCCATGCGGATCGACTCCTGCGGCAAACGACTGTGGTTACAGGATAAATTGCTGGGCCATCATTCCACCGAATCCGATGGCGAAGGCGGTGTCTGGATTCCCGGCCTGATCGAGCCGCAAACGATTCCGAATGTGCAGCCCGACTGGCGCGAGGATGCGTTCCTGCATCTGGATGCGGACGGAAACATCCTTTCGATGGAGTCACTTCCACAGCTTTTCATGGAAAGAGGTCGGGATTGGGCGCTGTTCAACGCCAGCCATCGCGAACGCGATCCGGTGCATCTGAACGATATACAGCCAGTCCTGGAGGATGGTCCGTTCTGGAAGAAAGGCGATCTTTTCCTGTCCATGCGTCACACGTCCGAAATCATGCTTTACCGCCCCGCGACTCGCGAGATTGTGTGGTCCAAGCAAGGCCCGTGGCTGGCCCAGCATGATGTGGATATCCTTGACGATCACCGCATCGCGGTCTTCGACAATCACGCTTATGACCGGGGTCTTGGCGCGCGGGTCGATGGGGCGAACCGCGTGACGATCTACGATTTCACGACCGGTCAGACGACCGGCCCATGGGACAAGGCGCTGGCGGATCTTGGTATCGAAACCCTGTCCGAGGGGCTTTTCTCCATTCTTCCCGACGGCACGCTGATGGTCGAAGAGGAAAACTCGGGCCGTCTTGTTTTCCTGGCGCCCGACGGTGCAGTGCGCGCGACCTTCATCAACACGGCCAAAGACGGCAAGACCTATCGCCTGGGCTGGAGCCGCTGGATAGACCCGGCGCTCGGCGATCAGGTCCTCGCCGCGGTGAATGGGGTGACATGCGGTGGCTGAGAGCCGCGCAAGACATGTCTGGCGTCTTGGTTGCGCCGCGCTGTTTCTGGCGTTCGGCTTTTTTGCGCTGTCTTTGCGCACCAGCCATGGGCAGACCGTCATCACGCTTGACCCAAGCCAAACGTTCCAGACCTTCCATGACTGGGAAGCAACCGCCGTGCTTCTGGGCACCGACGAGGAACAGGCGCGCCGGCTGGAGCTCTTTGACCGCCTCTATCAGGACATCGGCGCCACCAGACTCAGGATCGGGGTCTTCGCGGGTGACGAAAACACTACCCGCTCGATGCAGCGCTTCCTGTCCGGCGAGGTCGATATGGAGCAGTGGCGCGCCTTGCGCTTCGCGACCGTCAATGACGATGCGGACCCCTTCCACATCAACCCTGCCGGATTTGACTTCTACGACCTGGACTGGAAAATCGACAATACGGTTCTGCCGATGCTCGAACGGGCGAAGGCGCGCGGCGAAAGGCTCACGCTGAACCTCAATTACGTGGCCTTCACCAAGCAGATCGTGGGTGGCGAGTATATCCACATCGATCCGGAGGAATATGCCGAATTCATCCTGGCGGCCTTTCTGCATCTGAAGGAAAAATACGGGCTTGTTCCCGACTATTTCGAACCACTACTTGAACCAGACAATTCGCCCCATTGGGACCCGGTCACCTTGGGACGAGCCGTCCGCGCCGCTACGGTGCGACTGAACGGGGCAGGTTTTCACCCTGGCGTGATCCTGCCATCGGTCGCGGATGCCTCTCTTGCCCTGACCTGGCTGGATGGGATCGCCCAAACACCGGGCGCACTCGACGGTTTGGCGGAGCTGTCCTACCATCGCTACAAGGGGGCCGGGCCGCAGGTTCTGCAAGCCATCGGAACCCGCGCCGCAAAACTGGGTGTGGCCACCAGCATGCTGGAATACTGGTTTGGAAACGCCACGCACGACCTGCTGTTTCAGGATCTGACGCTGGCCAATGTCAGTGCCTGGCAGCCCCGCGCGACCTACGGCTTTCACCGGATTGCCGAAGGGGGGCAGATCGTTCTTCAAGATGAAATGCGCTTTAACCGTCTTTATTTTGGGGCCATCCGTCCCGGTGATGTGCGCATCGGCGCAACCTCGAGCAACCCGCGCGCGCTCGCACCGGTAGCTTTCCGCAAGCCAGGTGGCGCGCTCTCGGTGGTGCTTGAAGCAAGCGGTCCAGCATCGGGAATAGTCAGCGGCCTGCCCGAGGGAGACTATCTGATCGAGACGGCGCACGCAGGCGGCGACATCTTCCCGATCCGGGGTCATGCCGGGCCAGAAGGCACCATCGCCGTTGTTACGCCTGCCGTCGGCGTCATCGCGATCCGACCGACAAACTGAGGATTTTGAATGGAAAAGTTTCTTTTTTCAAAGATTGAGACATGGGTTGTGCTTCTTCTGACGATCCTTGGTCTGGTCGGGTGCCTCGTATTCGGGGCGGTGGTGCTTGACCGCGAGCGCGGCAAGGAACGCACTGGCAAGGTCGGCGATGCCGCCGTTGCGGTCGCGGCCCTGCCCGACACACTGCTGCGCTGGACACGGGAAAAGGACGGACGACTGGCGAACCGGACCGAACAATTCGACGGGCGCAGCGGCTGGACCGTGACGGCCGACATTCAGACCAACCCTATCGACGGATATCTCCTTCTGTCCCGCACGGCGATAGAGGAGGACCGTTCGCTTGTCGAACTGGTCGATCTCAGCGATTTCTCGGTCCGCCATGTCTGGCGCCCCGATGCAGACGGGTTCCTCTCGGACTTGCCGCAGGTCTCGGAAATCACCGATTTCGCCCGCTGGAACACCCGCATGTTCGAACCGGTCCATCCGCTCTTGATGGAAAACGGCGATCTGATCGTGAAGGATCACCAGACGCCCGCCGTCCGGATTGACGCCTGCTCGAACGTCTTGTGGCGCAATGCGGATCGTCACTACCACCATTCGACCGAAGTCGATGCAAACGGCAATCTGTGGATTCCATCGGTGATCGACCCGCCCAGCCCCGAAAACGGCCCGACATTTTTTGAAGACGGGCTGGCCCTACTGTCGCCCGACGGCAAACTCCTGAGTGAGGTTTCCCTGCCCAAAGTGATGGAGGACAATGGTCTGGGCGCGATGATCTTCACCGCAGGCGGCTATCTCGACGACGGGCTGCATCTGAACGACATCCAGCCCGCACTGACCGACAGCCTCTATTGGCAGAAGGGCGATTTGTTCCTCAGCCTGCGCCACAAGTCACTGATCCTTCAATACCGTCCTTCGACCGGCAAGATTGTCTGGATGAAGCAGGGGCCATGGCTCGCCCAGCATGATGTCGACATCCTCGATGACCACCGGATTGCGGTCTTCAACAATAACGCCTTCTCCCGTGGCAAGGGCTGGTGGGTCGATGGATCAAACGAAGTGACGGTCTATGATTTCGCGACTGATACTGTGACAAACCCCTATCACGACACGCTTCTGGCCGAAAAAGCCACCTCCCTGACCGAGGGGCTTTTTGACATGGCCTCTTCGGGTCATGTCGTGATCGAAGAGGAAAACCGCGGGCGCATCCTGATCCTCGATCAGGCGGGCAAACTCGTGGCCGATTTCGTCAATCGCGCCCCGGATGGTCAGGTCTATGGCCTGGGCTGGAGCCGCTGGATTTCCCGCGCCGAAGGGGACAGGGCGCTCAAAGCCGCCAACGCTCAGGTTTGCGGTTAGCATGAACATCGAACGATGGATGTTCCGCAAGATTGAACTGTGGTCCGCGGGACTGATCCTGATTGATGCCCTTATCGGTGCGATTGTATTCGGCGCAATCGCAAAAGATTCAGTCGAAGCAAGGCATTCCCGAAACCTCGGCGCGCATTTCGGGCGTATCGGCAAGATGGCTTACCGGCTTGCCGCTCTGCCCGGCACCTTGCAAAAACTTGCCATGGAAACCGAACCGCTGAAGGCCATGGACAAGGGGCACGCCGCGCGACACAGGGCGGCCGGGTGCACCACGCTGATCTAGCCTCCCAAACCGGCTTTTTACTGCTCAGCCGCTATGACGCAGACCGTGCCGAGGCGGCGATAGAGGTTGTGCGCCTGTCGGACCTGTCGGTCCAGTATCGCTGGACAGCCGACCCCGCCATCCTGTTCGAAGGTGCTTCGCGGTCGCTGAAGACCACAGATTACACGCAGTGGCAGCCTTCCCGCTTCCGGGTGATGCACCCGCTTCTGGAGGTTGACGGGTCCATCCTCCTACATGGCCAGCAATCGCCGTTGGTCCGGCTCGGGGCCTGCGGCGCCTTTTTGACCTGACCGCGACCGGGGACGCCATTGTCGAAGAAGATACCGCAGGCCGGATCCTGTTGATCGGCAAGGATCAGACGCTTCTTGCTGAATTCACCAACCGTGCGGACAATGGCCAGCTCTATCGCATGGGCTGGAGCCGTTATGTTCCGCAAGAGCTTGGGGACCGGGCGCTGGCCGCCCTGGCCGACAAGACATGCCCGCACTGACTAGTGACGCAGCCGGAAGCGCTGGATCTTGCCGGTCTGGGTTTTGGGCAAGGCGTCGATGAAGATCACGCGGCGCGGGTATTTGTAGGCCGCGATCATCTTCTTAACATGGTCCTGCAAAACCTTGATCATCAATGAATCTTTCTGATTGCCCGGCGCAAGGACAACGTGCGCTTCGACGATCTGGCCGCGTTCCTCGTCGTCGGCACCGATCACAGCGCATTCCAGCACCGCCGGATGGGCAAGCAGCGCCGCCTCCACCTCGGGCCCGGCGATATTGTAACCGGCCGAGATGATCATATCGTCATTGCGCGCGGCGAAGTGGAAATAGCCGTCCGCATCTTGCCAGAATGCATCGCCGGTGATGTTCCAGCCGTCTTTGACATAGATCCGCTGCCTGTCGTCCGCCATATAGCGGCAACCGGTCGGGCCACGCACCGCAAGACGTCCGACTTCTCCGCGGGGTTTTTCCCGCCCCTCGTCATCAACGATGCGCGCCTCATATCCCGTCACAGGTCTGCCGGTGCAGGCGGGGCGATGATCGTCGAACCGGTTGGTGATGAAGATATGCAGCATTTCGGTCGCGCCGATCCCGTCCAGCATCGGCTTGCCGGTCTTGGCCATCCATTCCTCGTAAACCGGAGCAGGCAGGGTTTCCCCCGCGCTAACGGCCGCACGCAGCGACGAAAGATCGGCGCCTTCCTCCATCGCCTTCAGCATCACCCGATAGGCCGTGGGGGCGGTAAAGCAGACCGTGGCTCTCAGGGTCTGGATGATATCAATCATGTTCGCGGGCGTAGCCTGTTCCAAAAGCGCCGCCGCCGCCCCGAACCGCAAGGGAAAGACCGCCAGCCCGCCCAATCCGAAGGTGAAGGCCAGCGGGGGGGAGCCGACGAAGATATCCTCCGGCGTGACCTTCAGCACCTCTTTGGCATAGCCATCCGCGATGATCATCAGATCACGGTGAAAATGCATGGTCGCCTTCGGCTCGCCCGTGGTGCCTGAGGTGAAGCCCAAGAGGGCCACATCATCACGCCCGGTATCGACCGCCGTGTAGCGCACGGATTTTGACAGTGCGATCCGATCCAGTTCGGCATCATGGTTCGCTGTCCCGTCAAAACCGATCACGCATTTCAGATGGGCCGAGCCCTTGGCACAGACGACCATCTCCTCCATCAGACGGGTATCACAGAGCGCATGGGTAATCTCTGCCTTGTTGACGATCTTGGCCAGTTCGCCCGCGCGCAACATCGGCATCGTGTTCACGACCACCGCGCCCGCCTTGGTCGCGCCCAGCCAGCATGCCACCATAGCGGGATTGTTTGCGGACCGGATCATGACACGATTTCCGGGCTTTACACCGTAATCTTCAACCAATGCATGAGCGATGCGGTTCGACCAGTCCGCGAGTTCCTTGTAGGTGCGGATCCGACCGTTGCCGATCAGCGCAGTATGATCTCCAAATCCCTTCTCGACCATACAATCGGTCAGTTCGACAGCTATATTCAACCGATCGGGATAGGAAAAACCCTCCAGCCGCAGGTCGGGCCAGTCCGCCGCCACTGGCAGACGGTCGCGGGTAAAACTATCGGTATGTGCGGACGATCCCAGCATCTTTCTCTCCCATTCTTGCGCGATCACCACAGGCCCTCCCCGGCCTGGAGTGCGGTCAGTCCGGCACGACGGCCGTCACTTCGATCTCGACCTTGGCGCGGTCCTCCACCAGCGCCACGACCTGCACCAGTGCCATGGCCGGATAATGCCGTCCGATGGTGGCCTTGTAGGCCGCACCAATGTCACGCAGCGCACCCAGATATTCGTGCTTGTCGGTCACGTACCAGGTCATGCGCACGATGTGCTCCGGCCGGGCGCGCCCTTCTGCCAGAACCGCCACGATATTCTCCAGCGCCTGTCGGACCTGACCGGCAAAATCGTCGGTCTCGAACTCCTGATCGGCGTTCCAGCCAATCAGCCCGCCCAGAAAGACCATCCGCCCGCTGGCGGCCACACCGCAGGCATAGCCCGGCGTGGCCTTCCAACCCTTCGGATGCAGGAATTCATGTGGGTTGTCAGCCATTTGTCTTGTCCTTTTCAAGTGCGTCCTGCATTCGCGCGCGCATATCTGCGGGCCAAGGGGCCGCGCGCCCCTCGGGCGTGATCCACACAAGCGTCAGCCGCACTTCCATGCGCAGCTCTTCGCCCGAACGCGCGGCGATCTGAAGCGTGACCGACGAACTGCCCAGACGCACCACATCAAGCGTGAAATCGAGCCTGTCCCCCAGCCGCGACGGTGCCCGGAACTCAGCCTCGATCTTCACCGTGGGCACGCCGTTATGGTCACGCATCGTCATCTGGGCATAGGATCGCCCGACCACGTCGGCGAAGAAATTTTCAGTGACCGAATTGGTCATCTCGAAATAGCGCGGATAAAAGACGATCCCTGCCGGGTCGCAATGGTTGAACTCGACGGGGATCGCGCGGTGATAGGACATCAGTCATTGGCCTCGGGCGGCAGGAAATCCACGTCATGCGCGGCCGAGGCAGCAATCACTGCCGGAACGTCGGTCATATTGTGAAGCACGTCGAACAGTGCCTCAAGCTTACCCGCAGGCGACACCCAGAAAAGCGCGCGCGCCGGTTTGTCGGACTTGTTGAAATATCCATGCGGCACACCACGCGGCATGCGCACCAGATCGCCCGCCTTCGCCGTGCTCCATTTGCCATCCAGCTTCAGCTCCAGCTGACCTTCCTGCACCAGGATGAATTCATCTTGCGTCGGGTGAATATGCACGGGCACGAACTGGCCGGGGTCTGAATTGGTTTCAAAGGCAAATGTCGCCGCGCAACTGGCCTTCGGAAAATACCGCTGACCAAGGATGTTCAGTTCCCGCCCGTGATAGGCCGTGCCGTTCCGGGTAATCCCGCCTTTCAGATCTTTCGTCATCTTGTCCTCCCGTTGCTATGTCAGAATGCTGCGCGCGATCACAACCCTCTGGACGTCGCTCGCGCCTTCGTAAATCCGCAAGGCCCTGATTTCCCGGTATAGGCTTTCGACGGCAAACCCCTGCCGGACCCCGTCCCCGCCATGCAGCTGCACCGCCATGTCGATCACCCGTTGCGCGGCCTCGGTTGAAAAGAGCTTGGCCATCGCCGCTTCCCGGCTGACGCGGGCCGCGCCCATGTCTTTCACCCAGGCCGCCCGATAGACCAGCAATGCCGATGCGTCGACATCAAGCGCCATGTCCGCCAGATGGCCCTGCACCATCTGCAAATCGGCAAGCGCCACCCCCTGAATGCGCCGCGACCGGCTGCGCGCCAGCGCCTCGTCCAGCGCGCGCCGTGCAAAGCCCAAGGCCGCCGCCCCGACCGTGGCACGGAAGACATCAAGGACCGACATAGCAATCTTGAAGCCGTCGGCCGGCTGACCGATCAGCGCGCTGTCGGGCAGAACCACATCCTTCAACCCCAGATGGGCCAGCGGATGGGGCGCCATCACCTCGATCCGCTCGACGATTTCCAGTCCAGGCGCGTCGGCGGGCAGAAGGAAGGCCGAAAGCCCCTTCGCGCCCGGTGCCTCGCCGGTGCGGGCAAAGATTACATAAAGATCGGCAATCCCGCCGTTGGAGATATAGGTCTTCTCGCCGCTCAGCCGCCAGCCGCCCGCCACCCGTTCCGCCGTGGTTGCGGTCGCCGCCACATCGGACCCCGATCCCGGTTCGGTCAGGGCAAAGCCGGCAATCGCCGCCCCCGTCCGTGTCCGCTCCAGCCATGCCCGCTGCGCCGGCGTTCCAAAAAGACTGACCGCCCCCATCCCCAGCCCCTGCATGGCAAAGGCGAAATCGGCTAACCCGTCGTGGCGCGCCAATGTTTCGCGGATCAGGCACAGGGTCCGCACATCAAGCGCCTCGCCCTCCCCCGCACCACTATGCCGAAGCCATCCGCCCACCCCGAGCGCCGCCACCAGCCCCTTACAAGCCGCATCCACATCCTGATGCGCCACCGGCAGGTTCGCGGCACACCAGTCCTCCAGCCGCACCGCCAGATCGCGGTGGCGGGGTTCGAAGAAAGGCCAGTCGAGGAAACTCTTGTCGCTCATTTTCTGTCCATAAATATCCCGGGGTCCGGGGCAGCG
>Ga0073904_10000349_pt1 | contig 32691 bp, 30 predicted proteins | sample KloWWTrecipitate_FD_66668 | JGI IMG/M metagenome (GOLD analysis project Ga0073904, IMG submission 66668) | Active sludge microbial communities from Klosterneuburg, Austria, studying microevolution and ecology of nitrifiers - Klosterneuburg... | ecosystem: Engineered > WWTP > Aerobic digester >... | reverse complement strand
CGGGCGCGGCGTAGAAATCGCGGCGGTCGCCGGGCTGGTGGCTCAGGCGCACCAGCCGCCAGGACGACAGCTCCTTCAGGCCCATGCTCACGTTCGAGCGGCTGACGCCCAGCCGGTCGGTGATTTCGTCGGCCGTCAGCGGCTGGGCCGAGATGAACAGCAGGGCATAAATCTGCCCCACGGTGCGGTTGATGCCCCAGCGGCTGCCCATTTCCCCGAAATGCAGGACGAAGGACTGGCTGAGCGGTGGCAGATCCATGGCGATATCCGTGATTTCAGAAATTTCTGAAATATTAGATATCGCCGGGACCCCGCCGGGCAAGCTGCCGCGGCCGGCGGTTCAGGCAACCATCACGCGTCGGTCAGTTGGCGAAGCGGTAGCTCAGCTTGACCAGGATCTGTTCGTCGTCGCGCAGGGACGTGGCCTCCCCCAGCAGTTCGGCCAGCGGCCGGCTGAGGCCCTGGTCGTCCAGCCCGCCGCGCCCGTAAACCACGTAAAGGTCCGACAGCGGCGCCAGCTCGTAGCGGTAGCGCACCTGGAAGCCCAGGTTGGCCAGGCTGAAATCGGTGAACGTGGCCGCCACCGGCACCGGCCGCCCGCCCGGCCCCACCTGCCAGGCCTGGCGCAGCCGGGCATCCACGGCCAGCGCCTCGAACTTCACGCGCAGCTCCTGGCGACCGCCCCACTGCCACTGCAGGCCGGCCGACAGCTGGGCCGTGTCGGCGCGGTAGCTGCCCAGCCGGTTGCCGCCGCGCCACAGCAGCCAGTCCGGGTTGTGCTGCAGGGAAGCGCCCAGCTCCAGCAGCAGGCTGTCGCTCAGGTGCAGCGTGGGCTCGAAGCCGATCTGCGGCGACACCCCGCGCACGCCGTCCAGGCCGTCGGCGTTGGCGCTGGCGTTGATTTCCCACGACCAGGCGCCGCGCTGCGGGCGCTCGCGCTCCCAGTACGCGAACAGTTTCTCCGGCACCTCCACCACGCCGTTGCCGCGCGTGATGCGGTCGTCGTGGCCTTGCGTCCACATGCCTACGTCGAGGAACTCGTTGCCGCCGTCGCGACGTTCGCTGTAGCGGTTCACCGCCGCCGCGTGCGCGATCACCAGGCCGTGGTCGTTGCGCCGGGTGGACGCGGCCCAGCGCCAGTCGTGCGACGAATACGCCGACGAAGCGGGAAGGTCGGTGTCGCGCCGCGCCAGCTCGTAGCGCAGGTAGTTGAAGTTGTTGCGGTCGATGTAGCCGATGTCGTTGAGCTGCAGTTGGTCGCCCAGGTGCAGGAAGTACACCTGCTGGCGCCAGCCGCCGCCGAAGTCCTGGTCCAGCCGGGCCTGGAAGCCGCTGTCGCGGGTGCGCACGCCAGCCTGCACCACGTCCGACACCACCAGCTGCGTGCGCAGGCTCAGCGCCGCGGTCGGCGTCCACAGATGGTCGGTGGAATAGACGTCGGCGCGGCGGTCCAGGTACGGGCTGTCCACGCGCGTCAGCATCGCGCCCACGTCCTGTTCGCCGAAATCGCGGGTGGCGCGCAGCGCCAGGAAGTCGCGGCCCACGGCCTCGCCCTCGCTGGCGGCCAGCACGCCGTAGCGCACGTCGCCCAGCGACCCGTTGAGCTTCACTGCCGCCTGCACGTCGCCCTGGCCGCTGCGGTCGTCGGCGGGCCCGCCGATGCGCCGCGTGTACAGCAGCCGGCTGTTGCCGGTGCCGAAGGGCACGTCGAACAGCGCCTGGTTCTCGGTGAAGAACGGCCGCTTGTCGCCGAAGAAACTCTCCACCGCGCTGAAGTTCACCACCAGGTCGTCGCTTTCCACCTGGCCGAAGTCCGGATTGAGCGTGGCCGAGAGCTGGAACTGGCCGCTGGGCTTCCAGAACAGGTCGGCGCCCACGGCCAGGTCGCTGCCGCCGCGGGCGATGTCGTGGCTGGCCACCACGTAGGGCGTCACCGCCAGCAGCGCCTGGTCGTAGTGCGGCACTTCGACCTTGGTGAACTCGGACAGGAAGCGGGTGCGCTGGTAGCTGGCGTCGGGCCAGCCGAAGCGTTCGCCCGTGCTGCCCACCACGCGGTCCAGGTACAGGCCCAGCGTGCGGCGGCCGTCGCGCGCCGCCGCCATCGGCGCCACGTGCCAGGGCACCAGGATCTCGGCGTACCAGGCCTGGTCGTCCTGCGACGTCGCGCTGTGCCAGTGGCCGTCCCAGTCGTCGTTGAAGTTGCGCTCGCTGGTGATCACCTCGTCGGCGATGCCGCCGGTGATGCTCACCACGAAGTCATAGCCGGTGCGGCCGTCGCCGTCGAAATCCACCATCAGGTTCACCCGGTCCTGCTGGCCCATCTGGTCGCGGCGGGTGCGCTGGGTGGTGCGCGGCACGTCCGCGGGCTGGTGGTTGCGGAACGCCACGGCCAGGCCCTCGGGCGTGGCCAGCACCCAGGCTTCGGTGGCCAGAGTGGCGGGGCCGCCGGTCAGCGGCTGCAGCAGGCGGAAATCGGTGACGTGCCGGGCGCCGTCCCATTCACCGGGCGAAAGGCGGCCGTCCACGACCACGGCGGCGCTGGCGAACGGCGCGCCGGCCAGGCAGGCCAGGGCGGTGAGCAGTCGAAAAGGGGGCATGCGGGACCGGGCGCGGGAGTGACCCGCATCATCCCGCCCGCGGCCCTCGCGCCCGAGGGCCGTTAGTCATGGGCTCGCGCCGGGTGGTGCGGAGTGGAGGCTTACTTTTTCGCCCGGGGCTTGGGCTGCAGCATGGTGCCGGTGCAGTGCTTCGAGCCGCAGCGGCAGGCCCACAGCTTCTTGAGCCTGGCCGTATGCGCCTCGGCCAGCACGATGCCGTAGTTGTAGGTGAGCTCCTCGCCCTCGGCGATGTCGCGCATGGCCTCGATGAAAATCTTGTCCTTGCGCTTCTTCTTGCCGTGCTCGAGCCAGGCAGCCTCGCAGTTGGGCTCGCAGCTGTGGTTGATCCAGCGGGCGTCGTTGCCGTCCACGTTGGCGTCAATCACGTACTTGTCGTTGAGCGTGAAAAGGAAGGTGTGGCCGGTATCCTTGTCGTCGGCGTACACCTGGTCCACTTCGGCGTGCGTGCGCAGCAGGCCCTTGTAGCGGATCACGCGCTCGCCCTTGGCGATGGGCGCGCTGGCGAAGACGCCGTTGCCGTGGATGGCGGACTGGCGGGCTTCGATCTTCTTGGGCATGGGGCATCCGGCGCTGGGGTAAGCCGCCATTGTCACGCATCGGCGTCCGCCTTGCAGCCACCCGCAAAGGCGTAACCTGAGCATCATCCACCGGAGCAGGCCATGGACTCGATCAACAGCTGGCGCGAAGAAAAGCAATCGGCCTGGCTCTACCGCGCGCTGGCCAAGGCCGAACCCGACTCGCGCATCTCGGCACTGTTCCTGTCGCTGGCCGACGCGGCCGAATCCCAGGCCATCACCTGGGCCGACACCGCCGCCAGGGACGGCGAACGCGTGCCGGCCACCTTCGAACCCACGCCGCGCGCCCGCCTGGTGGCGGGCCTGGCCCGGCGCATCGGGCCCAAGCGCGTTCGCCCGGCGCTGGCCGCGCTCAAGGTGCGCGGCCTGTCCGCCTACACCGCCGCCCTGTCGGGCCACCTGCTGCCCACCGACCTGGCGCAGGTGGGCGTGGGCCACAAGGCCATCGGCGGCGGCAACCTGCGCGCGGCCATCTTCGGCGTCAACGACGGCCTGGTGTCCAACGCCAGCCTGATCCTGGGCGTGGTGGGCGCCAGCGCGTCCACGGGCACGGTGCTGGCCACCGGCATCGCCGGCCTGCTGGCGGGCGCGCTGTCCATGGCCGCGGGCGAATACGTGTCGGTGCGCTCGCAGCGCGAACTGTTCGAATACCAGATCGGCCTGGAGGCCGATGAACTCGAGAAGTACCCGGAGGCCGAAGCCGAGGAGCTGGCCCTGATCTACATCGCGCGCGGCATGGCGCCCGACGAGGCCCGCGCCTTCTCCCGGCAGCTGGTCACCAACCCCAAGCAGGCCCTGGACGTTCTGGCGCGCGAAGAGCTGGGCCTGAACCCCGACGACCTGGGTTCGCCCGTGGGCGCGGCGGCGTTCTCGTTCTGCGCCTTCACCGTGGGCGCGCTGGTGCCGCTGGTGCCCTTCTTCATGGGCAGCGCCTTGCCCAACGCGGCCTACCTCGGCACCGGCCTGGCCGCGGCGGGGCTGTTCGGCACCGGCAGCGCCATGAGCCTGTTCACCGGCCGCAACCCGTGGCTGGGCGGCCTGCGCATGCTGGGCATCGGTGCGGCCGCCGGGGCCACGGTGTTCGCCATCGGCGCCCTGATCGGGGTCGAGGTGGGCTGAGCCGGCCGTTCACGCGCCGCCCATGGCGGGCGGCGCGATTAATAGTACAATTTCGGTCCTGATTCAGACCCCGCCAGGCCGACGCCATGCTTCGCGTCACCAAGCTCACCGATTACGCCACCGTGGTGCTGGCTGCCCTGGCCAGCGATCCGTCGCGCGTGCACAGCACCGCCGAGCTGGCCGAACGCGCCCGGCTCGAGCCCACCACCGTGGCCAAGGTGCTCAAGCCGCTGGCGCACGCCGGGCTGGTGGACGGCTTCCGCGGCGCCTCCGGCGGCTACCGCCTGGCGCGCCCCGCCGCCCAGATTCCCCTGATCGCCATCGTCGAAGCCATCGAAGGCCCGCTGGGCATGACCGAATGCTCGGGCGAACACTCCACCTGCGAACACGAATCGCACTGCGGCGTGCAGGTGCACTGGCGCCGCATCAACGACGTCATCGCCGACGCCCTGGGCGGCGTCACGCTGGCCGACATGCTGCCGCGCGCCGCGTCCCCCAAATCCATCCCGCTGCAGCTGGCTGCGGCACGAGGCTGACATGGCCATCCAGAACCAGGAAATCCAGGAACACCTGGCCCGGCGCTACGACGCCGGCTTCGTCACCGACATCGAGTCCGACACGCTGGCCCCCGGGCTGAACGAGGACGTGGTGCGCTTCATCTCGGCCAGGAAGGAAGAGCCCGAGTGGCTGACCGAGTGGCGGCTGAAGGCCTACCGCCACTGGCTGACCATGACGCCGCCGGAATGGGCCAAGCTCGAGATCGCGCCCATCGACTTCCAGGCGGTGAGCTACTACGCCGCGCCCAAGGCCAAGTACGCCTCGCTGGCCGACGTGCCGCAGGAGCTGCTGGACACGTACGAGAAGCTGGGCGTGCCGCTGCACGAGCGCTCGCGCCTGGCCGGCGTGGCGGTGGACGCGGTGTTCGATTCGGTGTCCGTCGGCACCACCTTCAGGAAGGAGCTGGCGGAAAAGGGCGTCATCTTCTGCTCGCTCTCCGAGGCCGTGAAAGAGCACCCGGACCTGGTGCGCCAGTACCTGGGCAGCGTGGTGCCGGTGGGCGACAACTACTTCGCGGCGCTGAACTCGGCCGTGTTCTCCGACGGCAGCTTCGTGTTCATCCCCAAGGGCGTTCGCTGCCCGATGGAGCTGAGCACCTACTTCCGCATCAACGCCCGCGACACCGGCCAGTTCGAGCGCACGCTGATCATCTGCGAGGACCGCGGCCACGTGTCCTACCTGGAAGGCTGCACCGCGCCCATGCGCGACGAGAACCAGCTGCACGCCGCGGTGGTGGAGCTGGTGGCGCTGGAAGACGCCGAGATCAAGTACTCCACGGTGCAGAACTGGTACCCGGGTGACGAGAACGGCGTGGGTGGCATCTACAACTTCGTCACCAAGCGCGGCGAGTGCCGCGGCGCGCGCTCGAAGATTTCCTGGACCCAGGTCGAAACCGGTTCGGCCATCACCTGGAAGTACCCCAGCTGCGTGCTCAAGGGCGACGACTCGGTGGGCGAGTTCTATTCGGTGGCGCTCACCCACCACCGCCAGCAGGCCGACACCGGCACCAAGATGATCCACCTGGGCGCGCGCACCAAGTCCAAGATCATTTCCAAGGGCATCAGCGCCGGCCGCGGCCAGAACACCTACCGCGGCCTGGTGAAGGTGGAGAAGACCGCCGCCGGGGCCCGCAACTACACCCAGTGCGACAGCCTGCTGATCGGCAAGAAGTGCGGCGCGCACACCTTCCCGTACATCGAGGTCAAGCACCCCGGCGCCACCGTCGAACACGAAGCCACCACGTCCAAGATCAGCGACGACCAGCTGTTCTACTGCCGCAGCCGCGGCATCAGCGAAGAGGATGCGGTGTCCATGATCGTGGACGGGTTCTGCAAACAGGTCTTCAAGGAGTTGCCGATGGAGTTCGCCGTGGAAGCCAAGAAGCTGCTGGAAGTGTCGCTGGAAGGGGCGGTGGGCTGATGCGCCGCGTCCTTTCCCTGTTCGCCCTGGCCGTGCTGGCCGGCTGCGCGCCCGCTCCGGTGGAAAAGCCGGCGGCCGCCGCGCCGGCGCCGCTGCACGCCTTCGCCTTCTTCGTGAGCGACCTGCAGGCGCGCGACCCGCGCATCGCCGACATCATCCAGTCCGACTGCGGCATGGTGGCCATCGCCCGCGTGCCGGCCATCCCGCTGGACGACCCGCTGATCCTGCCCGACCTGGTGGTGCAGTACGACGACGCCGGCGCCGAGGTGCAGCGCTGGGCCAAGTCCTATTCCAGCCAGATCCTGGCCATCTCCGGCAACGAGATGTACTTCGGCGCCAGCCCGGGCGGCGACGCCGGCCCGTTCCGCACCACGCCCGCGGGCGACGTCACGGTGGCGGTGCCGCTGGCGAGCAACCTCGAGGACGACGCGCGCTTCGTCGCCTGCCCCGCCTCGCTGCCCAGCTTCGCCGACATGGCGCTGGTGAGCTGCTACGAAACCGCCGACGTGGCCGGCCGGCCGCTGAAACTGGCCTGGGAAGCGGGCTGCCCCAAAGACGCGTTCGCCGCGCCCTGACCGAATGATGGAAACCACCATGCTCAAGATCGACAACCTCCACGTCCGCGTCGCCGGCAAGGACATCCTCAAGGGCCTGTCGCTGGAGGTGAAGCCCGGCGAAGTGCACGCCATCATGGGCCCCAACGGCGCCGGAAAATCCACGCTGGGCAACGTGATCGCCGGGCGCGAGGGCTACGAGGTCACGCAGGGCCGCGTGCAGCTCGAGGGCGTGGACCTGCTGGCGCTGGAGCCCGAGGAGCGCGCCGCCGCCGGCGTGTTCCTGGCCTTCCAGTACCCGGTGGAGATTCCCGGCGTCAACAACACCTACTTCCTGCGCACCGCGCTCAACGCCCAGCGCAAGGCGCGCGGCGAGGCCGAGCTCGATTCGATGCAGTTCCTCAAGCGCGTGCGCGAGAAGCTGGCCGTGCTCGACCTGAAGGACGAGCTGCTGCACCGCGCGGTGAACGAGGGTTTCAGCGGCGGCGAGAAGAAGCGCAACGAGATTTTCCAGCTGGCGCTGCTGGAGCCCAAGCTGGCGATACTGGACGAAACCGATTCGGGCCTGGACATCGACGCGCTCAAGGCCGTGGCCGACGGCGTGAACCTGATGCGCTCGCCCGGGCGCGCGTTCCTGGTGATCACGCACTACCAGCGCCTGCTCGACTACATCAAGCCCGACGTGGTGCACGTGCTGGCCGACGGCCGCATCGTCGAGACCGGCGGGCCCGAGCTGGCCCTGCAGCTGGAGGAACACGGCTACGCCTGGGTGAAGGATCGCATCGCGCCGGGGGCGAAGGCCTGAGCATGAGCGCCCTGCTGGAATCGATGAGCGCGGAGTTCGAGGCCCTGCCCGCCGCGCGGGTGGACGCGCTGGGCCTGGGCGCACCGCGCCGTGCGGCCCTGGCGGCCGCGCTGGCCGACGGCTTGCCCGGCCCGCGCAGCGAGGCGTGGAAGTACACCTCGCTGCGCGCGCTGTCGGCGCGCCGCTTCTCTCCCGCCGCCGCGGCCACCGTGGACCCGGCGCTGCTGGCCGACATCCCGTCGCCGCGCCTGGTGCTGGTGAACGGCCGCTACGATGCGGCGCTGTCGAACCTCGACGGGTTGCCCGAGGGCGCCGAGCTGCAGCCGCTGTCGCAGGCCCTGCACGGCAGCGACCCGCGCGCGGTGGCCATGCTGGCGCGGCGCTTCGGCCGGGCCGACGAACTGTTCGCGCGCCTCAACGGCGCCCTGGCCAGCGACGGTGCGCTGCTGCGCGTGGCGGCCGGGGTCGCGGTGGCGGCGCCGGTGCACCTGGTGTTCGTCGGCGTGGCGGGCGACGCCTCGCAGCACGATGCCGCGATGCACCTTCGCCACCTCATCGAACTGCGCAAGGGCGCCGCGCTCACCGTGGTCGAACACCATCGGGCGCAGGGCGGGCACCGCCACCTCGCGAACCACCTGGCGCACGTGCACCTGGCCAGCGGGGCGCGCCTGGTGCATGCCCGCGTGCAGGACGACAGCACCGGCGCCACCCTGCTGGCCCGCACCGACGCGGTGCTGGCGTCGGACAGTGAGTACCGCCGCGCGGACCTGGAGCTGGGCGCGGGGCTTTCCCGGCATGAACTCAACGTGGCGCTGCAGGGCGAGCGCGCGGCGGTGGTCGCCGGCGGCGTGCTGCTGGCCGACGGGCGCCGCCACCTGGACACCCGCCTGGGCATCGAACACCAGGCCCGCGACACCCGCTGCGAACTGCCCTGGCGCGGCCTGGCCGACCAGCGCGGGCGCGCGGTCTTCCACGGCGGCATCACCATCCAGGCCGGCGCCGACGGCTCCGACGCGGCGCTGTCGAACAAGAACCTGCTGCTGTCCGACAGCGCCGAGATCGACACCCAGCCGGTGCTGGTCATCCACGCCGACGAAGTGAAGGCGGCGCATGGCGCCACGGTGGGACGCCTGGACGACACCGCGCTGTTCTACCTGCGCAGCCGCGGCATCGGCCAGGCGCAGGCGCGGGCGCTGCTGGTGCAGGCCTTCCTGCGTGAACCGCTGTCGGTGCTGGCCGACGCGGCGCTGGCCGACACGCTCGGCGCGCTGGTCACCGAACGGCTGGAACGCAAGGACCTTTCCACATGACCGCCGGCGCCCGCCCCGACTGGCTGCGCATCCGCGCCGATTTCCCCGTGCTCACCCGCCAGGTGCACGGCAAGCCGCTGGTGTACCTGGATTCGGCCAACACCTCGCAGAAGCCGCAGGCCGTTATCCGCGCGATGGACGAGTTCTACCGCGAGCACAACGCCAACGTCTCGCGCGCCGTGCACACGCTGGGCAGCGAGGCCACCGAAGCCTACGAAGGCGCCCGCGCGAAGCTGGCGGCCTTCGTCAACGTGCCCGCCGACGAACTGGTGCTTACCTCGGGCACCACCTTCGCCATCAACCTGGTGGCCTGGAGCTGGGCCATGCCGCGCCTGAAGGCCGGCGACAGCATCCTGCTCACGCTGATGGAGCACCACGCCAACATCGTGCCCTGGCAGCTGGTGGCCGAGCGCACGGGCGCGCGCATCAAGGTGGTGGGCCTCACTCCCGCCGGCGAGCTCGACCTGGACGACCTGCACGCGAAGCTGACGCCGGACGTGAAGCTGCTGGCCTTCACCCACGTGTCGAACGTGCTGGGCACGGTGAACCCGGTGGCCGCCATCTGCCGGGAAGCGCGCAAGCGCGGCATCGCCACGCTGGTGGACGGTTCGCAGGCGCTGCCGCACCGCGCGGTGGACATCCCGGCGCTGGGCTGCGACTTCTACGCCTTCACCGGCCACAAGATGCTCGGGCCCACCGGCACCGGCGGGCTGTGGGCGCGGCGCCAGCACCTGCGCGAAATGCCGCCCTTCCTGGGCGGCGGCGAGATGATCAAGGAAGTGCGGTTCGAGAAGACCGTCTACAACGACCCGCCGCACAAGTTCGAAGCGGGCACGCCCAACATCGCCGGCGTGATCGGCCTGGGTGCGGCGGTGGACTACCTGCGCGGCGTGGGCATGGCCCACGTCGAGGCGCGCGAACAGGCCCTGCTGAAGCTGGCCGAGGAGCGCCTGTCGGCCATCCCGGGCCTGCGCATCGTCGGCACCGCACCGGGCAAGGCGGCCGTCATCAGCTTCCTGGTGGAGGGTGCGCACGCCCACGACCTGGCCACGCTGCTGGACCTGGAAGGCGTGGCGGTGCGCTCGGGCCACCACTGCGCGCATCCGCTGATGGCCCACTTCGGCGTGCCGGCCACCTGCCGCGCCTCGCTGGCCTTCTACAACACCCACGCCGAAATCGAACGCCTGGGCGAAGCCATCGAAAAATCCCGCAAACTCCTGAGCTGAAAATGTACCAGGTACATTTTCAAGCTCGATGAAAATGTACCTGGTACATATTCACCCGATGTCATCTAACGGAAAGCGTGCATGAGCTGGGTTTCTCCGCTTGAATTTCGTGCCGCCGGGCCGCGCGACGCCGGGGCGATCGTGGCGCTGGTGGAGTCGGCCTACCGCGGCGACGACAGCCGCGCCGGCTGGACCACCGAGGCCGACCTGCTGGACGGGCGCCGCACCGGCGCCGACGACGTGCTGGCCAGCATCGCCCGGCCGCAGAGCCAGGTGCTGCTGGCCGAACGCGACGGCCGGCTGTTGGCCTGCGCCCACGTGGCGGTGGACGAGGACGCGGGCTACTTCGGCATGTTCTCGGTGGTGCCGGGCCTGCAGGGCGGCGGCATCGGCAAACAGGTGCTGGCCGAGGCCGAGCGCATCGCGCGCGATGTCTACGGCCAGCGGACCATGCGCATGACCGTGATCGACGTGCGCGACGAGCTGATCGCCTACTACGAGCGCCGCGGCTACCGCCGCACCGGCGTCAAGAAGCCCTTCCCCTACGGCGACGCACGCTTCGGCCTGCCCAAGCGCGACGACCTGCGCTTCGAAGTGCTGGAGAAATCGCTGTGACCGCCTGGGTGCGCGTTTGCGCCACCAACGAACTGCTGCCCGGCGAATCCCGTGTGGCCTGGGACGGCGACACGCCCATCCTGGTGGTGAACCTGGACGGCGACCTGTACGCACTCGAGGACAAGTGCAGCCACGAAGACTTCGAACTCAGCGCCGGCGCCATCGAAGGCGGCCAGGTCGAATGCACCCTGCACGGCGCGCGCTTCGACCTGCGCACCGGCGAAGCGCTGTGCGCGCCGGCCTACGCGCCGGTGCCGCACTTCCCGGTGAAGGTGGAAGACGGCGCCGTCTGGACCCACGACGACCGCTGAGCGCTACAGCGCGCTGATTTTCGCCAGCAGCAGCTCGCCGCCGCCGTCGATGAGGCGGCGCGACGGCCCGTCGGCGTCGGGCAGCAGCAGCGCGCTGTCGCCCGGTTCCAGCCGCAGCGGCCGCGCCAGGTCCTTGAAGTGGGCCTGGCCATGGATGAGGTGGATCAGCCACGTGGTGCCGGGCTCGGCGAAGAACACCATCGCGCCCACCAGCGGCCGGTGCAGCACCGTCACCTGCACCGCGTCGCGGCGCCAGATCAGGTTGAAGTCGTGCGTGGGGCCGTCCACCAGCTCGGCCGACAGCGGCCGCTCGCCGCTGAAGCGGATGCGCTCGTGCGGCGGATTCAGGGTCACCGCCTCGCCATCGTCGAACTTCAGGCGCATGCCCTCCCCCGCCAGCAGCACCAGCTCGCGGTCGCAGCCGGGGAAGGCCGAGAAGGGCGCGTCCTGGTCGATCTCGGCGATCGAAGCGCGCCACTGCCAGTCGGCGCTGCCTTCGGGGTGGCGATGAATCTCGCGCGTCCAGCCGCGCTCGTTGCGCCAGCGCTCGCGGCGGTATTCGTGGGCGGGCAGGTGCACGATGCGCATGCGGAGAGTCTAACGCAGGCGCCACCACCGCTGGATCAATGCTCCCCGGGCTCGAGCCAGGCCGCGTTCCAGTACGGGTAGTCTCCCAGGCGCTCGACCAGCCCGGCGCGCAGCGGGTTGGCCACCAGGTGGCGGGCGGCCTGCATCGGGTCTTCGCCAGCCAGCAGCAGGCGGTCGGTGAAGCCGCGGCCCCACAGCCACCCGTTCACCCGATGCCTGTCCTCGACTGCGCGCGAGGTGATGGCCTTGAAGCGCCCCACGAGCGTGGACAGCGTGTCGCGCTCGCCCAGGGTGAGCAGCGCCTCCCACTGGTCGGGCATCAGCACCCAGGCCCGCAGGCTGGCATCGCGCCAGGGCCAGGTGGCGGTGTGGATGCGGCAGACCGCGCGCGCCGCGTCGTCGTCGCGGAACACCGGCCGCCGGTACAGGGTAGGCACCGTCAGCACGTAGGTCTGGCCGGCCACGGAGCGACGCGCCAGCCGCTGGGCGCGATGGCTGCGAACGGGGCCGTCGCGGGACGACAGGGTCGCGGACATGGGGGCATCCGGGTTCGGGAAAGGAAAAGGCCCGGCCGGGGCCGGGCCGCGGGTATGGCCGCCCCTCAGTTCGATGCCGGCGCCTTCGGCTTGGGCTTGGCCGCCGCCGGGGCGGCGGCGCGCGCAGCCGCGCCCACCTTGATGCGTTCACGGTTCTGTTCGATCGTGGACAGGCCGATGCCCTTCACTTCCGCCAGTTCATCGGCGCTCTTGAAAGCGCCGTGCTGCTTGCGGTGGGCGACGATGGCCTCGGCCTTGCTCGGGCCCACGCCGTTGAGCACGCGATCGAGCGTGGCGGCGTCGGCGGTGTTGATGTCGACCGTTTCAGCGGCCAGGGCGCTGCCGGCCAACAGGGCCGACAGCAGGATCGTGCGCAGGATCAGGGCGGTCTTCTTCACGGTGTTTCCTCGCTTGGTTTCAGGGGATTTGCCGGGGCGCGGTGGTCGCCGCGGGGCAAGGCCAGTCTCGGACCGCGGCCCGGCGCAACCCATCGCCAATCCTCCCGGCGGCGCTCGGAACCGCGCGGAAAGCGCTGTCGGCGCTTTCCTACCCGCCCGGCGGCGGCGCCCGCCCGAAGGGAGTAAAATCGAAGTAACGAATCACCGAGGACCACCATGGACACCGCCAAGACCGACCGCTTCATCGCCGACGCCTGGGACGGCGACATCGTCCCGCAGCTGGTCGAGTACATCCGCATCCCGAACAAGTCGCCCATGTTCGACGCGCAGTGGAAAGAACACGGCTACATGGACGACGCGGTGAAGCTGCTGGCCAACTGGGCCAAGGCCCAGCCGATCGCCGGCATGCAGGTGCAGGTGCTCGAACTGGAAGGCCGCACGCCGCTGATCTACATCGAAGTCCCCGGCGAGGGCGACGACTGCGTGCTGCTCTACGGCCACCTCGACAAGCAGCCGGAAATGACCGGCTGGGCCGACGACCTCGGCCCCTGGAAGCCCGTCATCAAGGGCGACAAGCTCTACGGCCGCGGCGGCGCCGACGACGGCTACGCGCTGTTCGGTTCGCTCACCGCCATCCGCGCGCTGAAGGAACAGGGCAAGCCGCATGCCCGCTGCGTCATCCTGATCGAAGCCTGCGAAGAGTCCGGCAGCTACGACCTGCCCTTCTACGTCGACCACCTGGCCGAACGCATCGGCAAGCCCTCGCTGGTGGTATGCCTGGATTCGGGCTGCGCCAACTATGACCAGCTCTGGTGCACCACCTCGCTGCGCGGCCTGGCCGGCGGCAACCTCAAGGTCAGCGTGCTCAGCGAAGGCGTGCACAGCGGCGACGCCTCGGGCGTGGTGCCGTCGAGCTTCCGCCTGCTGCGCCAGCTGCTGTCGCGCCTGGAAGACGAAGCCACCGGCAAGATCCTGGTGGACGAGCTGTACGTGGACATCCCCGAACAGCGCGTGCACCAGGCCCACCGCGCCGCCGAAGTGCTGGGCAGCGAGATCTGGGACAAGTTCCCGTTCCTGCCCGGCATGACGCCCATGAACCCCGACCTGACCGAACTGGTGCTCAACCGCACCTGGCGCCCGGCGCTGTCGATCACGGGCGTGGACGGCATGCCCACCCTGCAGAACGCCGGCAACGTGCTGCGCCCGCACACCGCGGTGAAGCTGAGCCTGCGCCTGCCGCCCACGCTGGAGCCCAAGCGCGCCGGCGAAATCCTCAAGCGCGTGCTGGAATCCAACCCGCCCAACGGCTGCCGCGTGGAAGTGGAGCTCGAGAAGGCGTCCACCGGCTGGAACGCCCCGGCCCTGGCGCCGTGGCTCGAGCGCGCCATCAACACCGCCAGCCAGGAGTCGTTCGGCGCCCCGGCCATGTACATGGGCGAAGGCGGCACCATTCCGTTCATGGGCATGCTGGGCGACAAGTTCCCCGGCGCGCAGTTCATGATCACCGGCGTGCTGGGCCCGCATTCCAATGCGCACGGCCCGAATGAATTCCTGCACATACCCACCGGCAAGCGCGTCACGGCCGCAGTGGCGCGCGTGATCGCCGACCACTACGAAGCCAGCCAGCGCGGCGAAACCCGCGGCGTGGGCGTGCACGAAGGCAAGGCCCACTTCGGCGACCACGGCTGCTGCTGATCGCAGCGGGGGCCCCGCGCGCCCACGCGCGCGGGGATCAGCCCGGCAGGCGGGCCACCAGGCCCCAGGCCATCAGCTCACCGTTGTCGAAGCGCAGCTCCACCGCTGGATCGACCATGGCGCCCGACGGCGCAAGCAGCGCTTCCAGCGCCGGGCGGTCGAGCGCACACGCCACCAGTTCGCGCAGGCGCAGCCTGGATTCGCCCAGCTGCGCCGCCATCGCGGCCACCTGCTGCTGGCCCACGCGGGCCGAACCCGCGGCGCGGCTGGCCATCAGCGCACGGGTGATGGCTTCCTGCGCGTCCACGATGACGTCCGGGCACGGCGAGCGTTCGGCGCGCGCACCGGCCTGCGCCATCAGCGCGTTGTAGTCCGAGCGCAGCGCGGCCGCGGCCGGATCGGCCTCCAGCCGGCGGATGCCTTCGGGCGTGGCCGCCAGCGCCAGCGCTTCGCACAGCCGGGCACCGGTGTCGAACAGGGGCACTTCATCGAGCATCCAGGCCAGGTGCCGCAGCTCTTCGCGGGCCTGGCGCACGATCAGCGACTGGCTGGCGTGCAGCACCAGCGCCAACGTGCCGCCGGGGCGCAGCACCCGCCGGAGTTCGGCGACCGAACGGGCGGTGTCGGTGTACTCCAGGCCGAACTGGCTGACGGCGACGTCGAAGCTGGCGTCGGCGAACGGCAGCTGCTCGGCGCGCACGCCGGGATGGAAGCGGGTGCGCGCGCGCACGCCTTCCGGCGCCGACGCCAGCCACGCGGGCTGCACGTTCGCCAGGTCCACGGCATCCACCTGCAGCGCGCGGGCTTCCGGCACGTCTTCGATGAACAGGGCGGGCAAGGCGCCGTTGCCGGTGGCCACGTCCAGCAGCCGCGCGCCGACCGGAAGGCCGGCCGCCAGCGCCCGCCAGAACGCGCGCACTTCGCCGGCGTAATTGCCGCCGAAACTGCCCACGCAGGAGTGCAGCGCACCGCTGGACCAGTAGGCGTTCCAGCTGCGCGTACGCTCGGCCAATTCGTCGGGCGCTTGCGCCACCGGGCTGTTTCCTGCGGTCATCGCCCGATTATAGCTTCCGTGCCGGACGCGATGGATAATCGGCCTTTCGCGTTGGACCGCAGCGTCCAGAGAGCCGGCATGAGCATCCCCACGCACCTCCAGGGCAAGGCCGCCCAGGCCGAACACCTCGCGCAGTCCGGGCAGGCAGGCCAGGCGTCGCGGCTGTTCCTTGAACTGGCGCAGGAAGCCCCCGGCCATTCGCGCGCACCGTTCTTCCTGGCCATGCAGGCCTTCGGCACCGGCGACCTGGCGCAGGCGCGGCGCTGGATCGAACAGGCGCTTGCGGGCGAACCGCGCTCGGCGCTGATCGAGGCCAGCGCCGGCCAGATCCTTCGTGCCTGCGGCGACAAGGACGCGGCCATCGCGGCCTATGAGCGCGCGCTGGCGATGGACGCGGACTTCCTTCCCGCGCGCCTGGACGCCGGCCACCTGCTGTCCGAACAGGGCCGCTCGCTGGACGCCAACCGCCACTACCGCGCCGCGCTCGACCAGGCGTCCCGGATTCCCCAGCTGCCGGCGGCGCTGCAGGCCTCGCTGGTGCGAGCGCGCGACGCCGTGCAGGTCGAGGAAAAGGCGCTGGAGGACGTGCTGCAGGCCGCGCTGCGCGACGCCCGTGCGGCCTTGCCCGACGAAGGCCTGGAGCGCTTCGACGAGTGCTACGACATCCTGCGCGGCCGCAAGCGCGTACAGCTGCCCAAGCCCGGCTTCATGCATTTCCCGAAGCTGCCGCCGCTGAGCTTCTACGGCCGCGAACATTTCCCCTGGGCCGCCGCGCTGGAGGCCCGCACGCCGGAGATACTGGCCGAAGTGCAGGCGATGCTGGCGGCCTCCGGGGGCGGCTTCATTCCCTACATCCAGAAGGACGACGCCGACGTGCCTGACTCCCAGGCCTGGCGCGACCTCAACAAGAACGACGACTGGGGCGTGTTCTTCCTGCACAACCAGGGCGAGCGCGTGGCGCGCCACTGCCAGGCACTGCCGAAGACGGCCGCGGCGCTGGACGACGTGCCCATGGTGCACATCCCGGGGCGCGGACCCACGGCCTTCCTCTCGCGGCTGCGCCCGGGCACGCACATCCCGCCCCACCACGGCGCCACCAACACGCGCCTGATCTGCCACCTGCCGCTGGTAATCCCGGACAACTGCGCCATCCGCGTCGGCAACGACACGCGCCGCTGGAAGTTGGGCGAACTGATCGTGTTCGACGACACCGTCGAACACGAAGCCTGGAACCGCAGCGACCAGACCCGCATCGTGCTGATCTTCGACGTCTGGAACCCGTTCCTGACCGAGGCCGAGCGCGCACTCGTCACCGCCGTCACCGCCGCCTACGCCGGCTTCTACCCCGACCGCCTGCACAAGCTCGACTGAGCCGGCGCGGCCGGGCTGGCCGCCCTCAGCCGCCGAAGGCCTGTATCAGCGGCTGCAGCGGCTGCTCGTACGCCTTCCACAGCTTGCCGCGGTCACGGCGGATGCCGTCGCGCATCATCACCGCGCTGGCGGTGGCCACGGCGTCGCTGCGCTCTTCGATCTTCACCATGCCCGGCTCGAACGGCAGGCCGCAGAACTCGGCCATGCGGCGGGCCACCGCTTCGGGATCCGCCACCAGGTCGTCATACGCCAGGTCCAGGATGCGGCCCGGCAGCACCGCGCGCCAGTGGTCCATCAACGCGTCGTAGCGGCGGTAATAGTCCACGAAATCCATCAGGTCGTAGGAATAGCCGCAGCCGGTGCCGAACAGCGTCCGCAGGTTGGACAGGCCCACGTCTATCGGGTCGCGGCGCACGTGGATGATCTTCGCCTGCGGCAGCGCGCGGGCGATGAAGCCCACGTTGAAATAGTTCGAAGGCAGCTTGTCGGTGATGAAGCGGTACTCCCCCGCCCGCCAGCGCATGCCCGCCACGTAGTCCCGGCCGAAGCGGGCGTAGTCGAACCCGGCGCGGGCCTGCACGGCGCGCGGATCGGATTCACCGCGGAAGTGCAGGCCGCTGGCGCGGCGCAGCGCCGCCGTGATGTCGTAGGTCTCGCCGCCCGCGATCACCTGCGAATGGCCGCTGATGACGCGCTCGGACAGCGTGGTGCCCGAACGATGCATGCCGATCACGAAGATGGGCGTCAACGCCGGATCCACCCAGCCGTCGCCAGCCGCTGCCTCGGCGGCGGTCCAGCCGGCCAGGGAGTCGAACAGCGCGGCGCTTTCGGCCGCGGAATAGCCCAGCGCCTGGCGCTTGCTGCGGCAGCCCAGCATCAGCGCATCCCACGAAGGACCGTACTCCTTGAGGTCGTGCAGCTCGTTGTGCAGCGCATAGCCCAGGTTGGCCAGCGCTTCGGCGTCCTGGGTCTGCCCGATCACCGCCTGGATGCGCTCCACGCGCTCGCGGCCGCCGGGCATGCGCAGGCGCGACGCCAGCAGGTGGCTGCCGGGATCGAGCGGGCTGATCGCCAGGCAACGCTGCACGTGCACCGCGGCCTGGTCGAGACGGCCGAAGAACATGTCCATGCGCGCCATCATGGACAGCGCCGGGGGATGGTCGGGGTCGCGGGCGACCGCGGCGCGGGCGAAGGCTTCGGCCAGTTCGTGGGCGCCCACCAGGCTGAGCTGGTTGGACATTTCCGCCAGCAGGTTGGCCGACTCCCACATGGGCGGCGGCAGCTGCCGGGCGATCTCGACGATGCTGGTGGAATCGTTGATCTTGCCCAGCCGCTTCACCAGCTCCACCGCCACCATCGGCGTTTCGATGAAGCCCGTGGCGGCCTTCAGCACCTGGTCGCGCCCTTCGTTGTGGCGGCCGGCGGCGATGTGGATGTCGGCAATGCGCAGCCGGGTCTGGACGTGGTCGGGATGGGCGTCGCTGGCGGCCAGCAGGCTGACCAGCGCCTGGTCGGTCATGCGGCTCGACAGGTAAACCTCCGCGCGGCGAAGGTGCTTGCGAAAGCGGCTGTCGGCGGCGGGCGTGAGAGCGATGGACATGGGTTCGATGCGCGGTTCCGGGGCGCAAGGATACCAACTTCCGGATGCCCAAAAAAAACAGGGGCCCCGAAGGGCCCCTGCAGGTCACGCAAACAGTCGGTCTATCAGAACGACTGGGTGTAGCGCATGTACGTCACACGGCCGTAGCCGTCGTACAGGTTGAAGTCGAAGCCACGGCCACCGTCTTCGAGGTCGTCGAGCGACGGACCGCGGTTCAGGACGTTGTTCACGCCCAGGGTGATGCGACCGTTCCACGGCGCAGCCCAGGTGGCCTGGACGTCGTGGGTGACGAAGGAAGCAACCGTCTGGGCGTAGCCCACCGTGTAACCGGCATCAGCAGCGGACGAGCTGGTGTTGTCGATCACGTTGATGTTCCAGGCGGCGCTGAAGTCACCCTTCGACCAGTTGTTCTGCAGCGAAGCGCGGAACTCCGGGTAGCCGTTGAAGCCGACCAGGTCGCCACCGTTGACTTCGTAGCTGGCAACGTAGCTGACCTGCAGCAGGTTGTTCAGCTCGCCCCACGCGCCCATGTCGAAGCTGGTGCGGGCGGTGAAGTCGAAGCCCTTCGTCTCGATGGTGCCGAGGTTGGCGTAGCCGATCTGCGAGTACAGGATTTCGCCGCTGATCGGGTCACGCGCGATGCCCAGGCCCAGACCCGGCTGCGGCGGGGTCAGGTTGGCCGGGAGGGCCGAGACGCCCGGGGGGCAGAACGTGGTGGTGCCGGCCAGGCAGGACGCCAGGTTGCCGGTCGAGAAGAAGGCCAGCTGGTCTTCGATCTCGATGTTGTAGTGGTCGAGGGTCAGGCTCAGCCAGTCAGTGGCATCCCAGGCAACGCCCAGGGAGTACTGGTTGGACTGCTCGGACGACACGTTCGGGTTGGCGATCGTGTACGAGGTGACCTGCGTCTGGCAGCCGGCCGGCTGGCCCTGCGCGATGCAGGTGGCCGGGTCGGCGACGCCGTCGGCGCCGAACGCCGGCTGCTGGCCGATGATGTCCAGGGTCGGGGCGCGGAAGCCCTGGCCGTAGGAAGCACGCAGGGTCAGGGTGTCGAGCGGCTGCCAGCGGGCGGCGATCTTCGGGGCGAAGTCGTTGCCGTAGTCGCTGTATTCGTCGAAGCGGCCCGCGAGGGTGACTTCGAAGTTCTCGACGATCGGGAACAGGGCTTCGAAGAACGCAGCCTTCACGGTGCGGTCACCGAAGGCCGAGTTGCCGGCCGAACCGGACACGACGCCAGCGGCGGACAGGGAGTCGTAGATGTCGACCCACTCTTCTTCACGGTATTCAGCGCCAACGGCCATCGCCGCGGTGCCGCCGCCCAGCTCGAACAGGTCGAAGCTGGCCGAGCCGTAGGCTTCGCGCATCTTCGTGGTGGACTCGCGGTTGATCGTGACGATCAGCGAGTTGGCGACCGACGGGTCGGTGGCGAACGGGTTGTGCAGCAGGTACGTACCGTTGTTCACGGCGGCCTGGGCCGAGGAGGCCAGGACGTAGTTGCGACCCAGGACGATGGACTTGGATTCGCTGGTGCGAACGCCGAAGTCAACGTCGACGGCGCCGATGCGGCCTTCGAAGCCGGCGTTGAAGTCGTACAGGCCGTTTTCGATGCTGTCATCGCGGTTGCCGAGGGCGGCGAAGCGGTGACGGACATACACGGTCTGGCCAGCCAGCGACGCGTAGTACGGGTCGCCCGGGAAGCGGACGGCCGGGTGGTTCGGCGAGCCCGGCAGGATCGCCACGCCGGAGGTGCCGTTCAGCCACGGGGAGCTCGGGACGGGCGCGTAGCGACCGAACGACTGCACGCGGGAAACGTTGGCGTTGAGGTAGGTCGACCAGTTGTCGTTGATCTGGTAGTCGCCACGCAGGAAGGTGGACTGGTTCTTGACCGAAGCCTCGTCAGCCGCGACGAAGGTGAAGTCGTACTGGCAGCGGCCGCCCGTGCCCGAACCGGTCTGGAAGAAGCCCGGGGTGTTGGTGCAATCGAAGCCCGGGTTGCGCGAGCCGTTGGTCGGGTGGGTAGCGAAGCTGCCGTTCGGGGCCAGCATCAGGTTGTTGCCGAACGACGAGGTGCCGCCCGACGACCACGGACGCGAACGCTGGAAGACGATGTCGCGGCTGTCGAGCGAGATGCCGCCCAGCAGGCGACCGCGCTCGGAGGCGGTGCCGAAGATGATCGAGCCCTGCTCGGTGTCGCCGCCGTCCAGCTTCGGGGAACCGATGCCGTAGGTGATTTCGACGCCGTTGAAGTCCTTGCGGGTGATGATGTTGATCACGCCGCCGATGGCGTCGGAACCGTAGATGGCCGAGGCGCCGTCGGAGAGGATTTCGATGCGCTCAACAGCCGCCAGCGGAATGGCGTTGATGTCCTGGAAGGTACCCGTCGCCGCGGCGACCGGGGCGCGACGACCGTCGACCAGGATCAGGGTACGACCCGAGCCGAGACCGCGCAGGCTGACGCCGGCGTTGGCCTGGGCCGAGCTGCCCGACTGCGGACGGATCGAGCCGAAGCTGTTGAAGGTCGTGCCGCGCAGGTAGTCAGCCACGGAGATCTCGCCGGAGGCGTCGATCTGGGCGCGGTTGATGACAGTGATCGGCAGGGCGCCTTCAATGTCGGCGCGCTTGATGCGCGAACCGGTGACCTCGATGGTGTCGAGGGTGGCGGCGCTTTCTTCCGTTTCCTGCGCGAAGGCGGGAACCGCCGCGAAGGTGGAAGCGGCGCCGGCGAGGAGCGCGAAGCGAATCGCGCCGGACAGCTGATTGAAATTAGACATTTACTCTCTCTCCAACGTCAGAGTGATGGTGACTCTAGATACCGGGACAAAGCCTAGAGGTCGATCGTCAGGATAACGGTCACCTTGGCCTGCCGGAGCATAACGCAATCTTTACGTCCCGCAAACAAGGTTAAAGCCCCGTAAAGACGGGGCCCGGGGCCCGGAACGGCGCGGGGGCGGCCGCCAGCCGCCCCCGGATCAGAGTAAAAGCTTTAGATTCCCGCTACTTACTCGATCTCGACCCGGACATCGCCGGAAAACGACTCCAGCCGGATTTCGCCGCCGCCCGCCCCCAGCCTGGCCTCGAGCCGCTTGCCGGGGCCGTACTCCTCGGTCTGCACCTTGCCCACGGGGCTGCTGATGCCCCCGCTGAAGGTCTCCACCCGCAGCCGGGCCGAGCTGTCGGCGGGCAGCGTGAGGGTGAGCCCGCCGCTCACCGAGTCGCTGCTGATGCGCCCGCCGGGAGCCAGGCCGGCGCGGACGCGGCTGTCGCCCGAGACGCTGTTGAGCGCTAGGCGTTCCAGCCGCCCGGCCGAGAGCTCCGCGTCGCCCGAGACGGTGTTGATTTCCACCGAGCCCGACAGGCGACCCTTCACCCGGACATCGCCGCTTACCGAATCCACCGCCAGGCTGGCGGTTTCGAGGTCCAGGTCCAGGTCGCCGCTGACCGAGTCGATGCTGGCTTCGCCGGGGCGCGCGGCACTCACAACGACGTTGCCGCTGACCGTGTCCACGGACAGCCTGCGGCCGGCGACGCCGCTGATGGCCACGCTGGCGCTGACGCTGTCCACCTTCACGCCGGCCCGCGCGGGCACCGACACCTCGATCACGCTGGGTCCGCTGCGCCCGCCGTCGCCACCCCAGCCGAACCAGCCGCCGCCGCCGGACGGATTGCGCACCTCGATGCGCAGGTCGTCGGCGGTGCCTTCCACCAGCAGCTTCTCGACGCCCTCGCCCAGCGTGCCGGTGATGCCCACCTCCGCCCGGTCCCAGGTCCGCACGACGATGCGGCCCTTCACGTTGTCAATGGACACCGTGCCTTCGGCCGACAGGGGGCGGACCTGGTGGATGGGGGTGGCGGCCAGGGCGGGCAGGCTGGCGGTTACCAGAAGTGCCGTGCACCAGACTGTGCGCGTGATCATGGAATGCTCCTTTCGTACGTACATATAAGTAGGCGTGGGCTCAGCCGGTGACGGCGCGCTGGGTCAGCGAAAGCCGCCGGGAGTAGGTGCGGCGCAGCTGGTCGAGCAGGAAGCGGGCGCCGGGGTCGCTGTCCATCGCCCGGCGGATCTCGGCCGCGCTCTGGTCCAGGGTGGCCAGCGCCGGTTCGATTGGCGCCGGCAGCGGCGCACCTTCGAACTGCAGCAACGCCGCCTCGTATTCCCGGGTCAGGGCCTGGGCCTCGCGCTGCACCAGCTGCGCCTGCACGTCGGGCGCGGGCGGGCGAGCCTGGTGCCAGGTGATGCCGACTGCCAGGCACAGCGAGGCCGCCATGGCCAGGCCCGCCAGCCAGCCCGGGCGCCAGCGCGCCGGGCGCGTCGCCGGCAGGCGCGCGGCGATGCCGGGCCACAGGTCGCGCGGCGGTTCGATGTCACGCGGAAGCTGGCGCAGTGCCCAGCGAAGTTCATTCTCGCCCATGGTCTTCTCCTAGCCTGGCCCGCAGCAGCTGGCGGGCGCGATGCAACTGTGCCTTGGAACTGCCGACCGCCATGCCGAGCTCGGCGGCGATCTCCTCGTGCTTCCAGCCTTCGATGTCGTAGAGCACCAGCACCGCGCGGGCGCGCGGCGGCAGGGTGGCGATGGCGCGCTCCAGGTCCAGGCCCAGCGCGGTGCGGTGGCCGGCACTGTCGGGCGTGGCGTGCGCATCGAGCGCCTCGTCGTCGGTTTCCAGCGCTTCGCCGCCGCGGCGGGCACGCAGGTCCATCAGCGCGGTGTTCACCGCCAGCCGGTGCAGCCAGGTGGAGAACGCGCTCTCGAAGCGGAAGCCCGGCAGCGCCTGCCACGCGCGCACGAACGCTTCCTGCACCAGGTCCTCCGCCCTCGCCTCGTGGCCGCATAGCCGCCACAGCACCGCGAACACCCGCCGCGCATGCCGGCGGTAGAGCTGCTCGAACGCGCGCACGTCGCCGCCGCCCGCGGCGCGGACCAGGGCGTGGTCCTCGTCGCGTGGCGCGGCGTCGGTGTCGCTTGGGGTGGCGTGAATGTCCACGGCGGTGTTGAGCATACCCACTCGGATGCACGCACCCGCCGAATGGTTTACGCCGGCGCGCGGCCTTCGCGCCAGTGGGCGGCGGCCAGGCGCACCGTGGCTTCGTGGATGTCCACGATGTCGGCCACGTCCGGGGCGTAGCCGCCGGCCATGCAGACGGCCACGGGCAGGCCATGGCGTCGGCAGGCGGCCAGCACCTGGCGGTCGCGCTCGGCCAGGCCGGGCTTGCTCAGGGCGAGGTAGCCCAGCCGGTCGCCGACGAAGGGATCGGCGCCGGCCAGGTACACCACGGCGTCGGCGCGAGCGCGGTCGATGGCCTCGGGCAGGTGGCGGGCCAGCGCGTCCAGGTAGGCGTCGTCGCCGGTGCCGTCGGCCAGCGCCACGTCCAGGTCCGAGTCGGGCTTCACGGCCGGGTAGTTGCGGCCGGCGTGCATCGAGAAGGTGAAGATGGACGGATCGTCCGCGCACAGCTCGGCGGTGCCGTTGCCGTGGTGCACGTCCAGGTCCACCACCAGCAGCCGGCGGGCCAGGCCATGGGCCTGCACGTGGCGGGCCGCCACCACCGCGTCGTTGAACACGCAGTAGCCGCCGCCGCGCGCATGGCCGGCGTGGTGGGTGCCGCCGGCCAGGTTCACCGCCACGCCCTCGCCTTCCAGCGCGCTGCGCAGCGCCATGAGGGTGCCGCCCGACGAGCGGCGCGATCGCTCCACCATGGCCTGCGACCACGGGAAGCCGATGCGCCGCATCAGGGATTCATCGGCGCTGCCGTCCGTCATGGCCTGCACGTACGCGGGCGCGTGCACGCGCAGCAGGTCGGCGTCGCTTGCCGCGGGCGGCTCCTGCAGGCGGATGCCCAGCGCCGGGGCGGCGTCGCGGATGCGCTCGTGCAAGCGCTCGTACTTGGACATCGGGAACCGATGCCCGTCCGGCAGCGGCAGCACGAAGTGGTGGCAGTAGAACGCCTTCATCGCCGATCGGGGGAGGGCCGTCGCCGACCCTCCCGCGGGATCAGGCCAGGCGGGCCGCGATCCTGGCGCGCTCGGCCTTCAAGGCATGCGGGGTGCGTTCGCCGAAGCCGTCCAGGTACTCGCCGATGCTGGCCATCTCGGCCTTCCAGCCTTCGCGGTCGATGGTGACCAACTGCTGGAGCGTGGCCTCGTCCAGGCCCAGGCCCTCGGTGTTGAGGTCGGCCGCCTTGGGCAGGAAGCCCACCGGCGTGTCCACCGCATCCACCTGGCCCGTGACGCGCTTGAGCATCCACTCCAGCACGCGCAGGTTTTCGCCGAAGCCCGGCCACATGAACTTGCCGGCCTCGTTCTTGCGGAACCAGTTGACCTGGAAGATCTTGGGCAGCTGCGCGCCCGGCTTGTCGAACGACAGCCAGTGGGCGAAGTAGTCGGCGAAGTTGTAGCCGGCGAAGGGCTTCATCGCCATCGAGTCGCGGCGCACCACGCCCACGGCGCCGGTGGCGGCGGCGGTGGTTTCCGAGGCCATCGAGGCGCCCACCAGCACGCCGTGGGTCCAGTCGCGCGCCTCGAACACCAGCGGCACCAGCGATTCGCGGCGGCCGCCGAACATGATTGCGCTCAGCGGCACGCCCTGCGGGTGTTCGGCCATGGCGGTGTAGCTGGGGCAGTTCTTCGCACTGACGGTGAAGCGAGAGTTCGGGTGCGCGGCCGGGCCATTGGCCTTGTCGTACGGACGACCCTGCCAGTCCTTCGCCGGCTCGCCGCCGCCGATGCCTTCCCACCAGGGCTGGTTGTCGGCGGTGACGCCGACGTTGGTGAAGATGGCATCGTGGTGCAGCATCGCCATGGCGTTGGCATTGGTCTTGTCGCTGGTGCCGGGCGCGACGCCGAAGAAGCCGGCTTCCGGGTTGATGGCGTACAGGCGGCCGTCCGGGCCCGGGTGCATCCAGCAGATGTCGTCGCCCACGGTCCACACTTTCCAGCCGTCGCGCAGGTAGCCTTCGGGCGGGATCAGCATGGCCAGGTTGGTCTTGCCGCAGGCGGACGGGAACGCGGCGGCGACGTAGTGCGTTTCGCCCTTCGGGTTCTCGATGCCCACGATCAGCATGTGCTCGGCCAGCCAGCCCTCGGTGCGCGCCTGGTAGCTGGCGATGCGCAGCGCGTGGCACTTCTTGCCCAGCAGCGCGTTGCCGCCGTAGCCCGAGCCGTAGCTCTGGATGGCGAGCTCTTCGGGGAAATGCATGATGAAGCGGCGGTCCGGGTCGAGCTCGCCGATCGAGTGCAGGCCGCGCACGAACGAGCCTTCGCGCTCGATCCTCGCCAGGGCATCGGCGCCCATGCGGGTCATGATGCGCATGTTGGCCGCCACGTACGGGCTGTCGGTGATCTCGACGCCGCAGCGCGACAGCGGCGAATCGATCGGACCCATGCAGTAGGGCACCACGTACAGGGTGCGGCCGCGCATGCAGCCGGCGTACAGCGCGTCCATCTTGGCGTGCGCTTCGGCGGGCGACATCCAGTTGTTGTTCTGGCCCGCGTCTTCCTTGTCCCGGGTGCACACGAAGGTGAGGTGCTCCACGCGCGCCACGTCGCTGGGGCTGGAGCGGTGAAGGAAGCAGTTGGGGTGGGTACCCGGGTTGAGCTGCACCAGGTCGCCGGTGGACAGCATGAGGGCGGTCAGGCGGCTGGCTTCTTCGTCGGAGCCGTCGCACCAGTGGATGGCGGCGGGCTGGGTGAGCTGGGCGACGGACGCCACCCAATCGTTGAGCGCGGCAAGTTTGCTGGACATATCGGGGCCGTCTGATAGGAAAAACAGGGGGGCGGCGCGTCAGGACGGCGCCAGCCCTACATCGCCATTCTAACGGCCCGGTGGCGACCTGTCCCCGAAGGAACGGCGCCACGGGGCGTGTTCACACCGGAATGAGCGTGCTCATCACGTGGCCCACGTAGGCCTCGAACTCGTCGTGGTGCAGGCGCGGCTGGCCCAGCTGCAGCGACAGCTGAAGGAAGCCGACGTAGGCCGCATAGGTGAGGCGCGCCCGGTTCTGGGCGTCCAGGCGCGGCAGCCCGGCCTGGCGGAAGCTGGCGGTGAGGTAGTCCAGGCGCCGCTGGGACACCCGGTGCAGCACGGGCTGCACCACCGGATGGTCCAGCGCCTTGAGCAGCTCGGAATAGATGATGTGCGGCTTGAGTTCGTGGGCCACCAGCTGGAACAGCGCCTTGAGCCGGGCCCGCGGATCGGAAATGGCCTCCAGCTGGCCGAACACGGTTTCCTGTTCCATCACTTCCCAGCGCTCCAGCGCCGCCACCAGCAGCGCTTCACGCGACGGGAAATGCCAGTAGAAGCTGCCCTTGGTGACGCCCAGGCGCCGGGCCAGGGGTTCGACGGCGACGGCGGCAAGGCCCTGCTCGGCGATCACGTCGAGGGCGGCGAGGGCCCAGTCCTCCGCGCTCAGGCGGGTCGGGCGTTCATTCTTGGGTAAGGAGGCGGCCATACGGTTCAGTCTACTGGCTGGGCACGGCTCGGGTAAGCCGCCGATTCCCCGGGATGATGCACCATACGGACTGGTATTGACAGGCCGGGACCGCATACCCATACTCGCCCGTATGGTAATTCCCGCCGCCACCGTCCCGGTGCACGAACCCGCGCCCGTCGCCCTCACTGCGGCCGATGGCGTGGCGCTGGCCGCCGCACGCTGCGAGGGCCGCGGCCCGGGCGTGCTGCTGGCCCACGGCTTCGGCCAGACCCGCCAGGCCTGGCTGCAGACCCAGCGCCGCCTGGCCGGCGCCGGCCACGCCAGCCTGGCCTGGGACGTGCGCGGCCACGGGCAGTCCGGCCGCAACCCGCCGGATTCGCACTACTCGGGCGAACAGTTCGTGGCCGACGTGGGCACCGCCGCCGCCGCGCTGGGCCCCGCGCCCGTGCTGGTGGGCGCCTCGATGGGCGGCCTGACCGGGCTGATGGCCCAGGCCAGCGGCCGCCTGTTCTCGGCGATGGTGCTGGTGGACATCACGCCGCGCTGGGAAGCGGCCGGCGTGGAGCGCATCCTTGGCTTCATGAACGCCCACCCGGAAGGCTTCGACTCCTTCGAGCACGCGGCTGAACAGATCGCGGCCTACCTGCCGCACCGGCGCGGGAAGAAAACGCCGGCGCAGCTGGCGCACCTGCTCAACGCCCGCCCGGACGGCCGCCTGGCCTGGCACTGGGACCCGCGCCTGCTGAGTGAGTTCATCCCGTCCACCGACCAGCTGCAGCACCTGATCGAAGACGCCTGCCGCCAGCTCGACATCCCCGTGCTGCTGGTCAGCGGCGGTCGCAGCGACCTGGTCACCAGCCAGACGGTCGAACATTTTCTAGAGCTGGCGCCCCACGCGCGTCACGTACAACTGCCCGAGGCCACGCACATGGTGGCGGGCGACGACAACGACGCCTTTACCGACACCCTGCTTCACTTCCTGAACGATCACTTCATGCACGACCACTTCCTGCACCACCTGGCCACCCCCACGGCCAACCACGGAGATACGCGATGAGCATCCTTGCCCCCTTCCTCGCGCTGGCGCTGGCGACCCTGCTGGTGGCCTACCACCGCTGGAGCCTCGCGGTGTTCACCGCGCTATCGGCCACGCTGCTGGTCGGCGTGGCGCTGGCCGGCGCCAACCCCACCGCCACCCTGGTGGCCGCGGTGTTGCTGGCCGTGGTCGCGCTGCCGCTGCTGATCACGCCGCTGCGCCAGCCGCTGATCACCGCGCCGCTGCTCAAGTTCTACACCAAGATCCTGCCGCCGCTGTCGGACACCGAAAAGACCGCGCTGGAAGCGGGCACCGTGGGCTTCGAAGGCGAGCTGTTCTCGGGCATGCCCAAGTGGCAGCAGCTGCTGTCCCAGCCCAAGCCGGTGCTCACCGCCGAGGAACAGGCCTTCCTCGACGGCCCGGTGGAACAGGCCTGCCGCATGGCCAACGACTGGGACATCACCCACGTCCGCAACGACCTGCCGCCGGAGCTGTGGGACTACCTGAAGAAGAACAAGTTCTTCGGCATGATCATCCCCAAGGAATACGGCGGCCTGGGCTTCTCGGCGCTGGCGCACCACAAGGTCATCCAGAAGCTGGCCTCGATCTCGGCCACGCTCAGCTCCACCGTCGGCGTGCCGAACTCCCTGGGCCCGGCGGAACTCCTGCTGCACTACGGCACCGACGAGCAGAAGAAGCACTACCTGCCGCGCCTGGCCGACGGCCGCGAAGTGCCCTGCTTCGCGCTCACCGGCCCCACCGCCGGCTCCGACGCCACCTCGCTGCCCGACTACGGCATCGTCTGCGAAGGCGAGTGGAACGGCGCGCGCGTGCTGGGCGTCAAGCTCACCTTCGACAAGCGCTACATCACGCTGGCCCCGGTGGCCACCGTGATCGGCCTGGCCTTCCGCCTGCATGACCCGGACAAGCTGCTGGGCGACCAGTCCGACCGCGGCATCACCCTGGCGCTGATCCCGCGCGACACCGAAGGCCTGAACATCGGCCGCCGCCACTTCCCGCTCAACTGCGCCTTCCAGAACGGTCCGCTGCACGGCAAGGAAGTGTTCCTGCCGCTGAGCCAGCTGATCGGCGGCGAAGACTACATCGGCCAGGGCTGGCGCATGCTGGTGGAGTGCCTGTCGGTGGGCCGCGCCATCACCCTGCCCTCCACGTCCAGCGGCGCGTCCAAGCTGGCCGCGGTGGTCACCGGCGCGTATTCGCGCATCCGCAAGCAGTTCGGCCTGTCCATCGGCCGCTTCGAGGGCGTGGAAGAGGCGCTGGCCCGCATCGCCGGCAATGCCTACGCCTGCGCCGCGCTGTCGCAGTCCACCGCCGCCGCGGTGGATCGCGGCGAGAAGCCGGCCGTGCCCTCGGCCATCGCCAAGTACCACGCCACCGAAATGGCCCGCGCCGTCGCGGCCGACGCCATGGACATCCACGGCGGCAAGGGCGTCATCCTGGGCCCGATGAACTACATGGGCCGCGGCTGGCAGGCGGCGCCGATCTCGATCACGGTCGAGGGCGCCAACATCATGACCCGCAGCCTGATGATCTTCGGCCAGGGCGCCATCCGCTGCCATCCGTGGGTGCTCAAGGAAATGCAGGCCGCCACCCATCCGGACCCGGAGGTGCGGCTGCGCGAGTTCGACACCAACCTGTTCGGCCACATCGGCTTCGCCATTTCCAACGCGGTGCGCAGCTGGGTGTTCGGCCTGACCGGCGCACGCATCGGCGCCGCGCCCGGCGACGCCTACACCAAGCGCTACTACCGCAAGCTCAACCGCTATTCGGCCAACCTGGCGCTGGTGGCCGACACGTCCATGCTGATGCTGGGCGGCAAGCTCAAGTTCAAGGAAAAGCTGTCCGGCCGACTGGGCGACGTGCTCAGCCACCTCTACATCACCAGCGCCATGCTCAAGCGCTACGAGGACGAAGGCCGTCCGGCGGCCGAACAGCCGCTGCTGGCCATCGCCTTCCACGAATCGGCGCACAAGATCGAGCTGGCCCTGTCGGGTGCGCTGCGCAACTTCCCAATCCGCCCGGTGGGCTGGCTGCTGTGGATGCTGGTGTTCCCGTGGGGCCGCCGCGCGCAGGCGCCGTCCGACCGCCTGGGCCGCCGCGCCGCGGCGCTGCTGATGTCGCCGTCCGACGCGCGTGACCGCCTGGCCGAAGGCGTGTTCCTGACGCCCTGCGAGAACAACCCGGCCGGCCGCATCAACAGCTACCTGCCCAAGGTGATCCTGGCCGAACCGGTGGAGCGCAAGTTCCTCAAGGCGCTCAAGAACAGCGACATCGAAGCCCTGGACTTCCCGTCGCAGCTGGCCGAAGGCGTGGCCGAGGGCTGGATCACCGCCGAGGAAAAGCTGCAGCTGGAAGAGCTGCGCACGCTGACCTGGGAAACCATCACCGTGGACGACTTCGACCCGGCCGACCTGGTGTCGGCCTCGCTCAGCCGCAGCACGCCGGCGGCCCAGCACCGCGCCGCCTGACGCCCTGCCGCCAGGCCCCCTGTGGGAGGGCCTTCAGGCCCGATGCTTCTCGCCGAAAGGCATCGGGCCTGAAGGCCCTCCTACATGGCTTATGGAGACACCGCGATGTCCGACACGCCGCTGCTCAGGCTCTACCGCAAGTTCACGCGCTACCCGGCCGGCCACTGGCTGTTCAGCCGCGCGGTGTGCTTCAAGGCGCCCTACTTCGGCAGCATCCGGCCGACCATCCACTTGCTGGAAAACGGCCGCTGCGAGGCCAGCATCCCGCACCGGCGCGCCGTGCAGAACCACATCGGCACCGTGCACGCCATCGCACTGTGCAACCTGGCCGAGCTGTGCGCCGGCGTGATGATAGACGCCTCGCTGCCGCACGACATGCGCTGGATCCCCAAGGGCATGACCGTGCAGTACCTGAAGAAGGCCAAGGGCACGATGCGCGCCGTGGCCACGCCGATGATCCCGATCGTCAGCGCCGGCGCCGGCTACGACCTGCCGATCAATGTGGACGTGGTCGATTCCGCCGGTGAGAAGGTCTTCCACGCCGAAATCCGCATGTGGATGAGCCCCAAGCCGAAGCAATGACACGGCAGGAGGGCCTTCAGGCCCGATGCTTTTGTGCGTAAAGCATCGGGCCTGAAGGCCCTCCCACCGGGATCAGAAGTAGTGGACGGCGACTGCGGCCAGGATGGCCGGCAGCGCCTGCACGTACAGGATCGAGCGCTTGACGGTGGCCGCGCCGAACAGCCCGGCCACCACCACGCAGCCCAGGAAGAACAGGCAGATCGCACGGTCGCCGATCAGCAGGCCCCAGGCCAGGCCGGCGGCCAGGAAGCCGTTGTACAGGCCCTGGTTGGCCGCCAGCTGAGCCGAATCCCGCGCGCGCTGTTCGGTGAGTGCGAACACGCGGCGCCCCAGCGGCCGGGTCCAGAAGAACATCTCCAGCACCATGAAGCCCACGTGCAGCAGGGCGACGAAGGCAGTCAGCACGATCGCAATCAGGGACATGGGCAGGGCTCCGGTCAGTCGGCTAGCGCGGCGGCATGGTGCCGCAGATGGTCTTCGATGAAGCTGGCGATGAAGTAATAGCCGTGGTCGTAGCCCGCGTGCCGGCGCAGCACCAGCCCCTGCCCCGCCTCCGCGCAGGCGGCCTCGAAGCGCTCGGGCTGCAGTTGGGTGGCCAGGAATTTGTCGTCCAGCCCCTGGTCCACCAGGAGGGTGCCGCCGAAGGGGCGGCGCTTCACCAGCTCGCAGGCGTCATGCTCGGTCCAGGCGCGGTGGTGGTCGCCCAGGTAGCGCGAGAACGCCTTCTGGCCCCAGGGCACCTGGCTGGGCGCGACGATGGGCGCGAACGCCGACACGCTCCGGTAGAGGTCGGGGTGGCGCAGCGCCAGCACCAGCGCGCCGTGGCCGCCCATCGAGTGGCCGAAGATGCCGGCGCGCCCCGGGTCGGCCGGGAAGTGTTCGGCCACGGCCGCGGCCAGTTCGTGCACCACGTGCGTTTCCATCCGGAAGCGCGACGACCACGGCGCCTGGGTGGCGTCGAGGTAGAAGCCCGCCGCCTCGCCGAACTCCCAGTCGCCGGTGGCGCCTTCGATGCCGGTATCGCGCGGGCTGGTGTCGGGCATCACCAGCATCAGGCCCAGCTCGGCCGCCACGCGCTGGGCGCCGGCCTTGATGGTCGCGGTTTCTTCGCTGCAGGTCAGGCCGGCCAGGAAATACAGCACGGGCACGCGCCCCGCGCGCGCCTGCGGCGGCTGGAACACGGCGAAGCGCATCGGCCCGCCGCAGGCCGGCGAGGCCATGCGGTAGAAGCCCTGCACGCCGCCGAAGCAGGCGTGTTCGCTGACCAGCTCGATCGCCATCAGTACACGACCACGCTGCGGATGGACTCGCCGCGATGCATCAGGTCGAAGGCGTCGTTGATCTTCTCCAGCGGCATCGTGTGGGTGATCAGCGAATCAATGTCGATCTTGCCCTCCATGTACCAGTCCACGATCCTGGGCACGTCGGTGCGGCCGCGCGCGCCGCCGAAGGCGCTGCCGCGCCAGTTGCGCCCCGTCACCAGCTGGAACGGCCGCGTGCTGATTTCGGCACCCGCCGGGGCCACGCCGATGATCACGCTGGTGCCCCAGCCCTTGTGCGCGCTTTCCAGCGCCTGGCGCATCACCTTGGTGTTGCCGATGCATTCGAAGGTGTAGTCGGCGCCGCCCTTGGTCAGCGACACCAGGTAGGGCACCAGGTCGCCCTCCACTTCCGCCGGGTTCACGAAGTGGGTCATGCCGAACTTGCGCGCCATGGCCTCGCGGCCCGGGTTGAGGTCCACGCCCACGATCATGTCGGCGCCGGCCAGGCGCGCGCCCTGGATCACGTTCAGGCCGATGCCGCCCAGGCC
>Ga0073904_10000348_pt1 | contig 32715 bp, 27 predicted proteins | sample KloWWTrecipitate_FD_66668 | JGI IMG/M metagenome (GOLD analysis project Ga0073904, IMG submission 66668) | Active sludge microbial communities from Klosterneuburg, Austria, studying microevolution and ecology of nitrifiers - Klosterneuburg... | ecosystem: Engineered > WWTP > Aerobic digester >... | reverse complement strand
CTTCTCTTTATCAAATATTTAGGTTATATAAATAAATAAAACCGCCCTTATCAGGGTGGTTTTATAATTTTGTAGATTGAGAATTGATTCTCAGACTCCTTCAGGTTAAGTTAAGGTTAATAAATTATGGCAAAAAACCCATTACATTGTTCATTCTGTGGCAGGAGCCGCGATGAGGTAAAGATCCTTATTGCCGGTCAGGAAGGACATATCTGCGAAAACTGCGTAGAACATGCCCGGGAGATTATTGACCAGGAACTTGCAGTAAAAGATGATAAAAGCACTTCATCTTTCAAACTCACTGTAAAGAAACCAATTGAGATAAAAAAATTCCTTGACGAATATGCTATAGGCCAGGACGAGGCCAAAAAAGTATTAGCTGTTGCTGTTTACAATCACTACAAACGTTTACAACAAAAAACAGCTGATCTTAATTCCGGGAATGAAGTTGAAATAGAGAAAAGTAATATTGTAATGGTGGGTGAAACCGGAACCGGTAAAACATTACTGGCAAAAAGTATTGCCCGCATGCTGAATGTTCCTTTTGCCATCGTAGATGCCACTGTATTTACAGAAGCCGGATACGTCGGCGAAGATGTTGAAAGTATCCTGACAAGACTTTTACAGGTATGCAATTATGATGTATCCGCTGCTGAACGGGGTATTGTCTACATTGATGAAATAGATAAAATTGCCCGTAAAGGCGATAACCCTTCCATTACCCGGGATGTAAGTGGTGAAGGTGTTCAGCAGGGAATGCTGAAATTACTGGAGGGAACAGATGTACTCGTTCCGCCACAGGGTGGCAGGAAGCATCCTGAGCAAAAGCTTATTAAGATCAATACACAAAATATTCTTTTCATCTGCGGTGGTGCTTTCGACGGTATTGATAAGATTATAGCCCGCAGGATACAGACCAACACGATAGGTTTTAATGTTGATAAAGAATTGCAGGATAATATGAAGAAGAACCTGCTGAGTTATGTAAATGCAACAGACCTGAAGAGCTTTGGTTTAATCCCTGAACTTTTAGGACGTTTACCCGTAATAACACATCTTGAACCGCTGGATGCTACGACCCTGAGAGCTATTCTTACAGAGCCTAAGAATGCTCTTATAAAGCAATACACAAAATTGTTTGAACTGGAGGGCATCCAATTGACAATAGAAGAAGAGGTACTGAATTTCATGGTAGAAAAAGCCATGGAGTTTAAATTGGGCGCCAGGGGCCTCAGAAGTATATGTGAAAGCATATTAACTGATGCGATGTATGAATTACCCTCCTCTAAGGAAACACATTTTAACCTTGACCTGGAATATGCGAAAAGAAACTTTGATAAGAGTAAGCTAAGCTTGCTGAAAGTGGCTTAATACAAAATATTTTCAAAAAAATGCTGAGTCAAATACTCAGCATTTTTTTTACTTCTTAACCTGTAGATTAATTGGTACCAGTTAATGTCAAAGTAAATCCAGTAGTAACTGTAAGCGAAGCGCCGTTATTCACTGTTATTTTTTTAACAGAAACATTTGAGTTAATAACTGGAAGAAAAGGGGAGCCGCTGGAAATTATTACTTCGCTATTAGCATCTGGCAGGATGCCACAACTCCAGTTCAACGGATTTTCCCAGGCATCGCTGAACGAGCCAACCCAGTTGATACCTGCTGCCGAACAAACACTTTTTACCCATGCGTATCCATCAGTATAAGCCACAGAGGGTATATCATTTCCTATTACAAGGGATATATTATTAGCGACACCAGCAGAAATTCCTTCTGCATTTACGGTTGTCCATGTACCTGCTGTAAATCTCTTTATTGTCAACCTGTTGCCATTGGCTGCATCCTGGTATGCCACATACGGAGTTCCATCTGCAGTAAAACTAAGTGATAGATTGGTAGCAGCGCCGGTTGAAAAACCCCCTGCAGGACCAACATTTACCCATGCTGCACCATCATAGGTTTTTACAGTCACCTTATTACTATTACTTGCATCAGCATAACCGATGTAAGGATTCCCACTACCCGGAGCAATGCCAAGTACAATGAATGTTGCAACACCTGCTGATACTGGCTGTGTTCCCAAATTCACCCAACTGCTGCCATTATATGTTTTAACGATGGCTTTATTTCCTATAGATACATCTGCATCATTATAGGCTACAAAAGGTGTTCCTCCGGGTGAAAGTGCAAGTGAAACAAAGGAAGCCGACCCGACTGAGATTGGCTGTGCTCCTGTATTTACCCAACTACTGCCATTAAATGATTTAACTATGACTCTGTTTGAAAAACTAACATCGGCATCTGCATATGCTAAATATGGAGTTCCAGTTGTATTGATTGCCAAGGAGGTATAGCTTGCACTACCTGTAGAAAATCCCTCTGTTCCAATTGTTGTCCATGCATTATCTGGTGCAAGAAATTTGACGGTCGCTTTTCCGGAATTGGCCCCATCCTGGTATGCAACATAGGGTTTTCCGTCGGCCGCATTAAACGAAAGTGATATAAAATTAGCAGTGCCGGAAGAAAAGTCGGCATTACCTGCAAGATTCCAGGCGCCGGAAACATAATTTTTTACGGTAGCCTTATTGCTACTACCCTTAAAACCAACATACATATATCCATCTGTCCCAAAAACAGCAGAAGTGTATCCTGCCGGTCCTTCAGAAAGCCCGGTAGCACCAACCGTTGTCCAGTCAGCTTCAAGTTTTTTCACTGTTGCTCTTGAATTATTTGTTGCATCCTGGTATACTACATAAGGTACTCCATCATTTGCAATGGCCATCGTTGTATACTGTACCCCACCCAAAGAAAAGCCGGCAGTCCCGGCATTTACCCAGCTAACCCCATTGAATTTTTTAACCGTGGCTTTATTTCCGTTTGCAACATCTTTGTACGAAACATAAGGAGTAAAGTCTTGTGGGTCAATTGCCATTGAAACATATTCAGCAGCGCCTGTTGAAAAACCTATTACTGCCCCTACATTTACCCAATTTGCTCCGTTAAACAACATCACATTTGCTTTACCGCTACGTGTTACATCCTGGTAAGCTACATAAGGAATTCCGTCCGAAGTAATGGCAATGGAAGGATATTTGATAATAGCATTATTGGAGAAACCTCTTGCTCCAACCAATACCCAGTTTGCGCCATCATATTTCATCACAGTGGCTGCATATTGCGTAGTCGCCTGGTCATCCCTGAATAAAATATAAGGAGTCCCATCATTCTGATCAATGGCCAATGAAAGTGCCATCGCCTGTGAAGAGCCTGTGAAGCCAGCAGCTCCAACAGTAACCCAGTTGGCGCCATCATACTTTTTTACTGTGCCTGCTACTGCCAATGTATAATCTCCATAAGCAACAAACGGAGTGTTATCCGGAGCGATAGCGATGGCAATATTCGGATAATAATCAGGAAACCCTGAAAATGCAATCTGTTGCGCATTTACTGAACCAACAACAGACCATGTACCCGATGAGTATTTCATCACTGTTGCATCCAGCCTGAATGGATCGCCGCCATTTTGTGTTTGGTAAACCACAAAAGGAGTACCGTCAGGGGCTATTGCAATCTGGGCATATTCAATCTGGGTGGATGAAAAGCCGGCAGATCCTACAATTTGCCAGGATCCTGAAGTATACCTGGCTACAGTTGCCTTGTTACCATTACCCCCATCCCTGTATACCAAATAAGGTATACCCGCAGCGGTATCTATAGCTATCGAGGTAAAAGTAGTAGGATTGAAATAAGAAGGTTGATTGAAATCATCCGGATCAAGGGGTATCCATGATTGTGCAAACAGGGTATAATGCATCAACATTATCACTAATGTTGTAATATATTTTTTATTAATTCTCATAAAGTATACCATAGGAGGTTTAGGCAACATCATTAAAATTCAGGAATTGAATTCAAAAGGATCTTCGTCTAGGAATTTGGAGAAATTATACGGATTCACCAGAAGCGTTGAAAAGATTTGCAATATACTAAAAATATCATATTTCACAAACCATATGGCCTCCTTTATCTATACAAAAATGACATTCATTTTCCTCCTTTTTTAATATTGTACGCAATTTTTTCCTTTACTTTTAATAAAAAAAGAACCTTATGCAGGAGTTAATAGAGAAATTAAAAGCAGAAGCAGGCCTTACGGATGAGCAGGCAAAAAAAGCCATTACCACTATCAAAAATTTTGTGGTAGAAAAATTTCCCATGCTGGAAGGCGCTGTTAATAATGTATTCGGGGGAGATTAATTCGTCCTGATCCCGAAGTTCTTATTCCAATAAAAATATATGATTACTTAATGGTGGCGCATTTTTTCCCCCGGGGATGATTAGCTGCATCATAAGGTGTCATCGCACGGCTGCAGGATTGAAATATTATACTTCCGATAAGCAGGAGGAAAAGGACTCTGTTTCTCATAGTTACAAATTGAGGTATGAAAGTAATACCTGTTTTGAGAAAACTGGCAGGAAATCCCTGCTGAAATACACTTTTTCTAAAGCGGAAAACTACGGGTTAAAAGCTACTTCTTTACTCTTTTCAATTTAATGCAATAGTTTTTTTTAAAACTACTTCTATAATAAAAAACATCCCGGCTTTTTTGCCGGGATGCAGAATTAATGGGTACCTTCTTTATTTGGTTTTCCGTCCTTTACTTTTTAACCACAACCACCCTGGTTGCCGCAGTTAAGGCATTTGTAGCAGGCGCCGCTGCGCATCATGATATTACCACACACATTACAGGCTGGTGCGTCACTTTGCATATTCTTAGCCACCGCATTCATAGCATCTATACTTGATTCCGTCTTAACCGGTTGGGAAGCCCGTTGATTTCTTACCGGTTGCGGAGCTACAGTTCCGGACGAAGGAGTGATACGAACACTTGACAACTCCGGATCTTTTACATATTCCAACGGATTAGAAGGGACTTCATCCCAATCATCACCACCGGTATTCATTACTTCCGGTTTATCCAGTACATGAACCAGGTCTGTACGGCCCAGGTATTCATAGCCTAATACACGGAAGATAAAATCAACAATAGAAGTAGTTGTTTTAATATTCGGGTGCTCTACAAAGCCTGATGGGTCAAACCGGGTGAAAGCAAATTTGTCAACAAACTCCTCCAGTGGCACCCCATATTGCAAACCGATAGAAACAGAAATCGCAAAACAGTTCATCATACTGCGCATCGTAGCACCTTCTTTCGCCATGTCCACAAAGATCTCACCTAATGTTCCGTCTGCGTATTCCCCGGTACGGAGGAAAACAGCCTGACCGCTGATCTTTGCTTTTTGTGTAAACCCACGGCGCTTGGCTGGTAATGTGCGGCGTTCAACAATGCTGGCCAGCTTCCTTTTCAGCTTGGTATCCGGAGAAGCCTGTACCCTTTTTTGTACCTCTTCCAGCAATTCTTCAACAGTCAGTTTACCTAAATCAACAATATTGGATTCAACCTGCTGTTCAATAACCACTGCTTTTTCTTCTTCGGCAACAATATCTGCTTTTTTCTTCTTATCAGATTTGTTGCTGAGTGGTTGTGATAATTTAGAACCATCACGATAAAGAGCATTTGCCTTCAGACCCAATTTCCAGCTCAGGTAATAAGCATCTGCAATCTCTTCTACTTTAGCTTCATGGGGCAGGTTGATAGTTTTGGAGATGGCGCCACTTATAAACGGCTGGGTGGCTCCCATCATGCGGATATGGCCATGAGCATGGATATAGCGCTGACCTTTCTTTCCACATTTGTTGGCACAGTCAAAAACGGGCAGGTGTTCTTCTTTCAGTCCCGGTGCACCTTCCAGCATCATGGTTCCGCATACATAATCGTTAGCGGCTTCAATCTGCTCATCAGTGAATCCGAGTGCTTCCAGGAGGCTCCATTCAAAATTATTGTATTGTTCAGGGGTAAAGCCAAGTCGTTCCAGGCATTCTTCACCCAAAGTATATTTATTGAAAATAAACCCAATCTCAAAAGCGGTGAGTGCGGCTGCATCAAGCCGTTTGATCTCATCAGCAATAAATCCTTTTTCACTCAATGTCTGGTGATTGATAAAAGGAGCTCCTGCAAAGGAGGCAGAACCTGTTGCGTATTTAATAATAGCCTCGGATTCTTTTTCAAAGTAACCTAAATTTTTAAGAGCAGCAGGTACTGACTGGTTGATGATTTTGAAATAACCGCCACCGGATAATTTTTTGAATTTCACCAAAGCAAAATCTGGCTCTACGCCGGTTGTATCACAATCCATCACCAGCCCAATGGTTCCTGTTGGTGCGATTACAGTGGCCTGAGCATTCCTGTAACCATATTTTTCACCCAGTTCCACTGCATCATCCCATGCTTTGCATGCAGCTTTTAACAGATAATCGGGACAATATTTAACGGTAATACCCTGTGGTTTCAGGCTCAGGTTTTCATACTCATCTGCATCATAGGCAGCAAGGCGGTGATTCCGCATTACCCGCATCATGTGGGCTTTGTTCTCCTCGTATCTCGGAAAAGCACCAAGCACCTGTGCCATCTCTGCGGATGTTTTGTAAGACGTCCCTGTCATGATAGCAGTGATAGCTCCGGCAATGGCCCTTGCTTCTTCGCTGTCATAAGGGATGCCGCTAACCATCAGCATAGTACCAAGGTTGGCATAGCCTAATCCCAGAGTTCTATACTCATAACTTAGCTGTGCTACTTCTTTAGACGGGAACTGGGCCATCAATACGGATATCTCAAGCACTACTGTCCACAAACGGCAGTTGTATTCGTAGCCCTCCACATCAAACTGGTTCGTTTCTGCATCAAAGAACTTCATCAGGTTTGCAGAAGCAAGGTTACAGGCCGTATTATCAAGGAACATATATTCTGAGCAGGGGTTAGAAGCCCTGATCTCCCCGCCTTCGGGACATGTATGCCATTCGTTAATAGTGGTATTATATTGTGTTCCGGGATCTGCACAACTCCATGCAGCATAGGCAATCTGGTTCCATAGCTCCCTTGCAGGAATTTTTTTCATCACTCTGCCATCCATTCTGCCGGTAAGTTCCCAATCTTCATTAGCATCCAGCTTTTCAAAGAAGGAATTGGGGATACGTATGGAATTATTAGAATTTTGTCCGCTTACTGTCCGGTATGCTTCATCCTCATAGCCGGAAGGATAACCGGCAGCGATCAATGCTCCCACTTTTTTCTCTTCCTCCACTTTCCAGTTGATAAACTCCACAATTTCCGGGTGGTCCAGATCCAGGCAAACCATTTTAGCTGCACGACGGGTAGTACCTCCAGATTTGATCGCACCTGCTGCACGGTCGCCGATTTTCAAAAAGCTCATCAAACCGGAAGAGCTTCCGCCACCACTTAATTTTTCACCAGAGCCACGAAGGTTGGAATAGTTTGTTCCAACACCTGAGCCATACTTAAAGATCCTTGCTTCACGAACCCAAAGGTCCATAATACCTCCTTCATTCACAAGGTCATCGTCAACACTTAAAATAAAGCAGGCATGCGGCTGGGGACGTTCATATGCGTTCTGTGATTTTTTCAGCTGACCATCATTTGGATCTACATAGTAGTGTCCCTGTGGTTTACCGGTGATACCGTAACTTTCATATAAGCCTGTATTAAACCACTGCGGGCTATTGGGCACACACATCTGGTTCAATATGGAATAAACCAATTCATCATAGAAAACCTGTGCATCTTTTTCATCGCCAAAGTAACCATATCGTTCACCCCATACTCTCCAGCAGTTAGCCATACGATGTGCCACCTGCTTTGCAGAAGTTTCTCTTCCCAGGCTGCCATCGGGTTGTGGCACACCGGCTTTCCGAAAATATTTTTGGGCTAAAATGTCTGTGGCAATCTGACTCCACTGTTTGGGTACTTCCACATTATTCATTTCAAATACAACTTCACCCGACGGATTACGGATTACAGAGGTACGATAATCATACTCGAACATATCATACACATTCACATCCTCACGGGTGAAGCGACGACTAAATTGCAAACCGCTTTTGGCGGATGCCTGCTTCTTATTTGCCATAACTAGAAAGAATTTACTGGGTTTTTGGTCCTGGTTACAAACAGACCACTCTGGCGAGAGGTCTGTTACGAAAGTATTTTTTATAACATGAAGTTCAAACCTTCAAATATTAACATTGTGTGGATAAGCAAATCGTAAAATCCCGAAGTGCTTACCTGTATTGGTTTAGCTAATTTCTTCACATCTACTAATCAATTTTTGGACAAATTTTTTTTGGAAAATTCAATCTCAACTATTAAAAAATTATTAACAACTCACCCTTGCCCTGAAACGCAAAACAGGTAAGGATTTTTTGTAATAAATCCGCTGAAAGGCTTTACCCTGCTGTATTTCATAAAAATATAAACCTGAAAGCCTTGCCTGTCGTATAACGCAGACTTAAGCAAATGATAAAAAACAATTAATCTCATTATTTTGCAAATTTGCTTATATGATCAAGTCTATACTTACTGCCCTTATTATCGTATGCAGCCCGTTCTTTATTAACCTGCATGCACAGGCACAATTTACCGGATGGCTGGCTTCCTTTAATACCATAAAAACCGGTAAAAACACAAGCTTGCATACCGACATTCAACTCAGAACTACAAATCAATGGCAGCAAACCCAAACAATATTGCTTCGACCCGGTATCAATTTTCATCTGAATAAAAGAATAATTGCAACTGCAGGTTATGCTTTTATCAATAATAAAAGAATAATGGGAAATGTTGCCGGCTTTGCACCTGAACATAGAATTTGGGAACAGTTATTATTCAATCATAAACTGAAAACTATTTTTATAAGTCATCGTTTCAGGATTGAACAGCGGTTTCTTTCCAAAGTCATTATTGTGAATAATGAACTGGAAACTAACGGTTCTGTCTATGCTAACCGTTTCCGGTATTTTAACCGGAATATTTTCCCCTTTAAAAAAGAAAAAGCTTTCTCAACAGGAATGTTTGCTGCTTTACAGAATGAAATCTTTATCAATATTGGAAACACAGCGAATGTTAACGGGGAAATCTTTGACCAGAACCGATTGTACCTGGCAATAGGTTACCGCCCCCATCCAAAAGCTGATATTGAAATCGGCTATATGAACCAATACGTAAATGGAAAAGGTAACCTGTTTACCAATAATCATATTCTGCAGTTGGCTGGGTACCTGAGGCTATGACAAAAAGAAGTTTTTACCTGCCGCAAAGCCAACTATTTTTCGCATTTTTGCAATAACCAACCGGTACCGGATGAAGTCAACCATTTATAACACATTGGCCGATAAGAAAAAGCAAGGAAAAAAATCCTTTGCTGTACTCATCGACCCTGATAAGGTGAACACATCGGTGCTGGATGAATTGATAGAACTGTCCATTTCAGCAAAAGTTGACTATTTCCTCGTTGGTGGCAGCCTGGTTATCTCAAATCACCTGGATGAATGTGTGCAGCACATCAAACAAAACTGCAATATCCCGGTAATCCTTTTTCCTGGCAGCCCATCGCAAATAAGCAAGTATGCCGATGCATTATTATATCTCTCCTTAATTTCAGGCCGTAATCCTGAATTATTGATTGGCCAGCATGTGGTATCTGCTCCGTTTGTAAGACAGAGCGGATTGGAAATAATGCCAACCGGCTATATCGTTATAGATGGGGGTGCCCCCACTACTGTTTCCTATATAAGCAATGCTGCTCCTGTACCGGCTGACAAAAACGAAATAGCTATGTGCACAGCTATGGCGGGTGAAATGCTGGGAATGAAACTGATCTATATGGATGCTGGCAGCGGTGCTAAAAGACCTATCACGGAAAGCATGATAAAAGCAGTGGCAGACCATATTGAAGTCCCATTGATTATCGGTGGCGGTATCATCCAGCCTGAAAAAGCTTACCTGAACTGCAAGGCCGGCGCTGATGTTATTGTTGTAGGCAATGCCATTGAAAAAGATGCTTCACTAATAAAAGAGATGAGTGATGCAGTGCATAGTGTACCCGTAAAGGCTTAACGCAATTCATCCACTTTGACTCTCGTTGGGGTTTCTTTTCCTGCGATAATACTTTTTGAACTTAAGGTAATCGCTTTTATCACTTCAGTCATATTGGTCAGGTCAAGTGTTTCCACATGGTCAGTCAGTTTGTGGTAATGAGGTTCCACATCCATTTTTGAGGTAGAAATCGTATGTGCCGGTACTCCTAATCTTGCCAGGGTGGCATTATCTGAACGATAAAATAATTGCTGTTGAGGGTATGGGTCCGGATAAAAAGCAAATGCCGTTCCTTTCAGGTCTTTGGCTAATATTTCACCCATATTGGTCTTCTCATAACCGGTGATATAGGCCGAGTTCTTTCCCCATTTACTTTCGGTACCTATCATTTCAATATTAAACATGGCCATGACTTTATCCGCATCTATCTGACGGGAGAAATATTGCGAGCCAAAGCCTCCTACTTCTTCCGCAGTGAAGGCAGCAAATACAATTGTCCTCTCATTATTATTCACTTGCTTAAAATAGTTAGACAGCATGATCAAAGCAGTTATTCCCGCTGCATCATCGTTTGCACCATTATAAATGGAATCTCCGTTCACCGGTTTACCCACACCAAGATGGTCATAATGACCTGAAAATATCACATACTCATCCTTTTTACTCTTCCCCGGCAACACAGCCACTATATTAGCAAGCTTTTGCTCAGTTATCTCGTGAGTGGATTCTATGTCGAAACGGGCAGGATCAGTATCAGAAAGCACAAATACCACATTGGTATAAGCTTTAAACATGGACGATTTAAGCCTTGATATATTTCCGAAGCTGTTGCTAAAACTTTTATCTACCAATACCAGCAGATTTTTATTGGAACGGACCATTTTTCTTGCTTCTATCTGCAAATTAGTCCCGGCTTTAATCGACACTTTTTCGTAACCTGAACTTTGGTTGATCTTTAAGTGGGATTGAGATGTAATTACAATAATATTTTTTTCATCAATAACAGTTCCGTCAAAATTTCCTGAAGTAGCAATATTTTTAGTACGAACCATCGCAAACTCCTGCCTGTAGTTATTGTTATTATTCCATATTTCCAATCCAATGCTCTTGAATTCGGCGGCAATAAACTCAGCGGCCCTGTCGATGTCGGGTGTAAAAGCCCGCCGGCCCCGCATTGCATCTGAAGCAAGTGTCTTTTCAATCCTTTCCACTTCCTTTACATTAATTACTTTATCAATACCCGGCACCGGCGCTGATGCAGCATTTTCTGTTGTACCACAGCTTATAATCAATAAAAAAGAGGTTGTTGCAGTCAACAACCCCATTAAAATAAATTTTCTCATTTGTAAACTTGACAAATTAATAAATGAACAACTTTTATATTTTAAGCTGTTCGCTGCACAACCCGCTATTCACTATAAACTCAGAGGCTCATCATTTCTTTGAACTTCACCGTTTGCCTGCGGCTTACTTCAATTTTCTCGCCCCCTTTCATATCCAGTAATAAACCACCGTTAAAATAGGGTTCAATTTTTTCAATCATTCTAAGGTTAACAATGTGCTTACGATTAGCCCTGAAGAATATTTTTTCATCCAATCTTTCCTCCAGTGCATTCAGTGATTTCAGGATTAAAGGCTTATTGTTTGCAAAAAAAACTTTGGCATAGTTACCCACACTCTCAAACAACCTGATATCACTTAGTTTTACAAACCAGCACCTTTCACCATCCTTAACAAACACCTGGTCATTTTCGGATAAAATACTATTATTAGTGAATTCTGTATCTGTACGGATCTCCTTATTTTCTGAAATCTGTAATTTTTGAATAGCATCGGCTAAACGTTTGGGTTCAACAGGTTTCATCAGGTAATCCAGCGCATTTACTTCAAAAGCTTTTAATGCAAATTCATGGTGAGCAGTGGTAAAAATCACATGAGGAGACTTATCCAATTCAGCCAGCATATCAAACCCCGTTTTACCGGGCATTTGTATGTCAAGAAATATAAGGTCTGGTTGAGTCGCTTCTATTTTGGAAATAGCCTCATCTGCATTGACGGCCTCATCAATTACTTCTATCTCCGGAAATTCCTGCAACAACTTTCTTAATTCAAGCCTTGCCAGGCGTTCGTCATCGATAATAATTGCTTTCATCGCTGATATTTTTAATGAATTTCAACCGGTATTAATACTTTGGCTTCTACCAAAGAGCCATTAATTTGCTTTATAGCAAAACTTGCTTTGTCACCATACAGCAGATTTAACCTGTTGGTAGTGCTGGGAATACCAAACCCTTCTGTGTTTACAGAACCATTCAGCTGACCGGTATTTTGAACAACCAACTCATGATAGTCACCTTTAAAGTCTGAAATTACTTTTATTACACCTCCATTGATCTGCTGGCTGATACCATGTTTAATTGCATTTTCCACCAGTGTTTGCAGCATCATAGGTGGTACTGGCTGATCAAGGGTGTCTTCATCAATATCATATTCTACTTTAAGCCTGTCTTCAAACCTCATATTCTCTAATGCCAGATAATCCTTAATAATATGCAATTCCTTCTCAAGAGGTACCGTTTCCATTTTTTCTGTCTGCATGCTGCTTCTCAAAATATTACTTAGTTCCGTTACTGCTTTCCTGGCCCTTTGTGGATTTTCATCAACAAGAGCCCTGATACTGTTTAAAGAATTGAAAATAAAATGAGGGTTGATATGTGCCTTGATTGTCTTCAGTTCCAGTTCTTTTACCAGCGACTCTAACTTTAGAGTATCTAATTGCTGACGACGGCTCTTATTGTAATAATGATAGAAGTAATAGATCATCAACCAGGGAAATATAAAGAGACCATTATCAATGGTAGAACCCAGCACTTTTTGGAAAAAAGATATATTTTGTTTTGATTCAGTACTAAGATTAAATACTTCTATTGAACCTAAAATAAGAACACTGAACAAAATAGATGTAAACAATACTGCTATAATAAGCCGGGGAAGTGCTTTTTCGACCGGTAACAGCATCCAGCCACTCCATTTAATGACCCCCCTTAAAGCATGGGTAGTGATTATACCAGCAAAGAAGACAATTGTAATTCTTTTTAATAGAATAGGTGTTGAAATCTGAACATCGTAGATATGAGCAAACAGCAACATTACAAGGCCAACCAGGCCCCAACCCCCAACCTGTAGTATCCAGTAAAGTTTATTTTTAGACATTATAGACATAAATATAGGAGCAAAATTATAGTTTACCGCTACCCCTTGTCCCTATCTTTATATCAATGGCAAAAAAGGGCTGTAAATGGAAGATTGGTAATAAAAACCTTTTCGGGACGTTTTTGTTAAATAATGCTATTCGCTTTCCTCTTTGCCATAAAACACTAATTTTACATTCATAAAATCCCAGCATGCAGATTACACCAGGATCACTTTTACAAACCATTGATTCTCCGGCCGATTTGAAAAAACTATCCCGTGAAAAATTACACCAGGTCTGTGATGAATTACGACAATATATCATTGATGTGGTAAGTGTTCATGGTGGTCATTTTGGTGCCAGTCTTGGAGTTGTGGAACTAACAACTGCACTTCATTATGTTTATAACACTCCCTATGACCAGTTGGTATGGGATGTTGGGCACCAAGCTTATGGACATAAAATACTGACAGGCCGCCGGGATAATTTTCATACCAACAGGAAGTACAAAGGGATTAGCGGCTTCCCTAAAAGAAGCGAAAGCGAATATGACACTTTTGGTGTTGGACATTCCTCGACTTCTATTTCCGCAGCATTAGGGATGGCAATGGCAGCCAAATACAAAGGTGAAAAAGACAGAAAGGTAGTGGCGGTAATTGGGGATGGCTCTATGACGGCTGGTCTTGCTTTTGAAGGGATGAATCATGCCGGCGTAGCAGATGCAGATATGCTGATCATTTTAAATGATAACGGTATAGGCATTGATCCGAATGTGGGGGCCCTGAAAGAGTATCTTACAGATATTACCACATCTCCTACCTATAATAAAGTAAAGGATGATGTATGGAAGCTGATGGGCAAATTACCGGTAGGTAAAAATTTTACCCGTGCCATGGCGCACAAGCTGGCTGAAGGAATGAAAGGAATGGTAAGCAGTAGCGCCAATTTATTTGAAGCATTGAAGATCCGTTATTTCGGTCCCATAGATGGGCATAATGTAGCCAAACTGGTGGATACACTAAAAGATCTTCGGGATATACCTGGTCCAAAGATCCTGCATATTATAACGACAAAAGGCAAGGGCTATGCGCTGGCAGAGAAAGATCAAACTAAATGGCATGCGCCGGGTTTATTCGATAAAGTAACCGGGGAAATACAGAAAAAGATATTCGATTTGCCACAACCCCCGAAATACCAGGATGTTTTTGGATATACAATGATTGAGCTGGCAGAAATGAATGATAAGATATTTGGTATTACCCCCGCTATGCCCTCTGGTTCATCATTAAAATTCATGATGGAGAAAATGCCAGACAGGGCATTTGATGTAGGCATTGCTGAACAGCATGCTGTCACGGTTAGTGCCGGCATGGCTACCCAGGGGCTCCGGGTATTCTGTAATATCTACTCCTCTTTTATGCAAAGAGCTTATGACCAGGTAGTGCATGATGTAGCCATTCAAAAATTACCAGTGGTATTCTGCCTTGATCGTGCCGGTCTTGTTGGTGATGACGGCCCAACGCATCATGGCTGCTATGATATTGCCTATTTCCGTTGTATACCCAATATGATCATCAGCGCCCCGATGAATGAGAGTGAACTTAGAAGCCTGATGTATACAGCGCAGCTGGAATCAACCACACTTCCTTTTGTTATCCGTTACCCGAGAGGTGAAGGTGTTATGCCCGAATGGAAAACAGAGATGAAAGAAATTGAGATTGGAAAAGGAAGAAAATTAAAAGAGGGCAAAGACATTGCTATTCTTTCATTCGGTCATCCGGGAAATTTTGCAGCAGCTGCAATCCGTGATCTGAAAAATGATGGTCTTAATCCCGGTCATTATGATATGCGATTTGCCAAACCATTAGATGAAACTTTACTCCATGAAGTTTGCCGGCAATATCAAAAATTGGTTACGGTTGAAGATGGATCTGTTGAGGGTGGTTTCGGCAGTGCTGTTTTGGAATTTATGGCCCAGCACGGCTATAAGAACGATGTAAAAATTCTCGGCATACCTGATAACCTGGTAGAACACGGTACACCCAAAGAGCTTCACCGGGAGTGTGGCTATGATACCCAGGGAATTATTGAAACGGTGAGAGCAATGATGAAAGTAAAGGTTACAGCAGACCAGTTAATAAGTTAAGTTCTAAGATAAAAAAAAGCCGGTTACTACTAAGTTGATGCGTAACCGGCTTTTACTATTAATTAAGGATATCTTATGCAAGATTGGCTTCCATTGTAATTTCAGTATTCAGCAATTTACTGATAGGGCAATTAGCCTTTGCTTCTGCAGCACACTCAGCAAACTTAGCAGCATCAATACCAGGTACGGAAGCTTTTACCTCCAGGTGACTTGATGTGATAGCACCATTCTCTAAAGTGATTGTACACTTTGTATCAATGTTATCTGGTGTGAAGCCAGCGGCACCCAGTACAAAACTCAGCTTCATGGAAAAACAGCCTGCATGTGCAGCAGCCACCAGTTCTTCGGGGTTTGTAAATGTTCCATCTTCAAAACGGCTCCTAAAATCATAAGAAGTGTTCTCAAGGACTTTTGATTTCGAGGTCAAAGTACCGCTTCCTTCTTTGCCTGACCCTTTCCAATTGGCAGATGAATAGCTTTTCATGTGTAATAGTTTAGCCTCATTAAAAGAGGCGGTTAAAAAAATTATTGTTGATTTTGTTCTTCTAATTCAGCAATCCGGTTTTCAGGTTCATTATATTCAATAATGAAATTATTCTTGCCTTCCCCGATCATGATCTTCATAAACTTCTGTTGCACAAGCTCCAGAAGTGATAAGAAAAGAAAAATAGCATGAACCCTGTTTTCACAACGTTCAAATATTTTTTCAAAGGAAACTGTCTTTTCTTCCCGGGCCAGATTCAGCATCTGGTCGCGGCTTTGTTCCATAGTGTAATTATACGACACTACAGTATGTACAGGCTTATTGATGCGGTCGCTGTATTTCTGCATGGCTTTTTCAAAGGCCCGCATTAATTTGAAAAGAGTGATATTTTGAATTTCTGTTCCTTCACCCGTTTCTTCCCCAATCTGTGACAATTCCTTCTGGATATTCCCCCTTTTCACCATAAGCATCCGCAATGCTTCCATTTCAGCCATTTGGGCCGACGCCTCTTTAAACCTTTTATACTCCAGTATTTTATTAATCAATTCCTGTCGTGGATCAATTTCATTGCCTTGTGCATCCAGTTCCTTGCGGGGCAGCAGCATTTTGGCTTTTATACGCATCAGGGTGGATATAAAAAGAATAAACTCACTGCTGAGCTCAATATTCAGCTCTTCACTCTTATGAATATAGTCAAGAAAATCATTGATAATACTGGTAATAGGAATATTATAAATATCCAGTTCATCTCTCTCAATAAAGAAAAGCAATAAGTCAAATGGTCCCTCAAACTGGGGTAATTTAATCTGGTACGATGTATTCTGCACTGTAATTGGGTTTGTGAAATAACAATAAAGTCCTGTTCTACCAACAGGACTTTACAAAAATAAGGGAAACAGGGCTCAGGGAATTCGCCTGTTTTCCCCAAAATTATTTTTTCAGTGCATCCCTGATTTCACGCAACAGCGTGATATCCTCAGGTGGGGGTGGCGGAGCAGCTGCTGCCTCTTTTTTCTTAGATGCATTAACAGCTTTTATAACCATGAACAAGAATAAAGCAATGGCTAAAAATTTCACCGCCGCAGAAATAGCCAGACCGTATTTCAATTCAGCATTTCCCACTTTAACAGACAGGGCATCGAAATTAATGCCCCCTGTAATCATTCCTACAACGGGCATTATAATGTTGTCGACTACTGCTCCAACAATGGCACCGAAAGCAGCACCAATAACGACACCCACTGCCAGGTCAATAACATTGCCTTTCATGGCAAATTCTTTAAATTCTTTTAGCATTCCCATAAAGAAATTTTTAATAGTTAATAAATCGTTTCAGATGATCCAGGTTCAAAATTTCCAGGTTCCTATTTTTTTAGACCAGGAAACTGCATATCAAGATTTTTCAGCAACTCGTAAAGTTGCGAAGCAATTATATACTCTTTATACCAATTCTGATCTGAAGGTACAACTGTCCAGGGAGGAGTATTACAGTTATTGAAACAATCTTCATACATTTTCATATATTCATCCCAAAGCTTAGCCTCCTCAAAATCCTTATCATTATATTTCCACATTTTCGCCGGGTCCTTCATTCGTTCACTCAGCCTTTCATGTTGTTCTTCCGGTGAAACATGCAGGTAGAATTTTAAAATATGTGTGCTATTATGTTTTTGCAGCAATCCTTCAAAATCATTTATAGCTTCCATTCTTTTTCGGGCTGTTTCATCATCACACCATTTATGAACCCTGGTTACCAATATATCTTCATAATGAGAACGGTTAAATACCTGTATCATTCCCTTTCCCGGAGCATGCTGGTGAATACGCCATAAGAAATCATGCGACAACTCTTCCGGAGTAGGAGCTTTATATGATTTCACCGTAACGCCCTGCGGATTCATATTCCCCAACACATTTCTGATTACGCCATCCTTACCACTTCCATCCATTCCCTGAATTACTATCAATATTGAATGTTTGCCTTCAGCAAATAAAAGATTTTGTAATTCATCCAGTTCAACCAGAATTTTTTCTGTCTTTTCTTTTAATTCCTTTTTGTCAAGATCCTTAGGTGCACGGGTATCAATTTTTTTAAGTTCAACCTTATTCATAGTATGTAGTTTACCGATATATGTCTGCAATATAAAAAAATTGCCTCTGTCTGGCTCTGTTTTATGACCTTTGCCCACATTTATGAGTAATAAATTTATCAGCTGGGTGATCTTCGTAATCCTGTGTTTTATCTGGGGAAGTTCTTTTAAATTAATGAAAGACAGTGCCATTGCTCTTAACGCCTCACAGATAGCCTCTCTTCGCATTTTTGCAGCCGGGGTGGTCTTTATACCTTTTGCCTTCTTTCATTTCTCTAAAATCCCACGACAAAAGATGGGCACCGTTATTCTTAGTGCCGTATTTGGAAATTTAATTCCCGCTTTTCTTTTTGCAGGAGCCATGACAAAAATTGATGGCTCACTCGGTGGTATACTTAACTCGCTAACGCCAATTTGTGTTGTAGTAATAGGTATCTTATTTTTTAAGGACAAGATTAAAGCCCAAAAAATTACCGGAGTGATTATTGGATTTATCGGCCTGGTATTACTTACGATTAGTCCTGTACTTATCGGTGAAAAAAATATAAGCTTTGACAACATGAATTATTTGTTTCTTATACTCGGTGCTACTTTACTATATGGATTAAATGTTAATATGGTGAGTCATTATTTAAAAGGGCTGAACCCGATTCATGTTGCAACAGTTTCGCTGGCTTTTATGACCATCCCTGCTGGAATAATTCTCTGGCAACAGGATGTCACACAGCTTGATTTTCACAAGATTGAAGTACGGTATGCAGTCATGGCTTCTGCCGGGCTTGGTGTATTGGGAAGTGCTATAGCGACTGCTTTGTTTTATATTTTAGTTCAAAAAGCCGGTGGATTGTTCGCATCTTTAGTTACGTATGGCATTCCCTTCATTGCACTGTTTTGGGGCTTTCTGGATAATGAAAAGATTTCTGTGATTGAAATCGTCTGCCTGATGATAATTCTCTTTGGAGTTTACCTTGCTAACAGGTCTGAAAAAAAGAAAGCAACACCGGCAGATGTTGCTTCATAAAGATTCATGTAAGGTATTTTATACCGACATAATTTCTTTCTCTTTAGTTGCCAGGTGCTTTTCTACAGCAGCTATGAACTTATCAGTTATTTGCTGTATTTCGTCTTCTGCATCTTTGGCAGCATCTTCACTCAACCCGTTTTTTTGTAACTTTTTAATATGTTCAATAGCATCACGACGAATATTGCGGATGGCTACTTTTGAATGTTCTCCCTCTCCCAGGCATTTTTTAACCAATTCTTTTCGTCTTTCCTCAGTCAAAGGCGGTAAAAATAAACGAATCAGGACACCATCATTCTGAGGAGTAATTCCCATATTGGCTGCGATAATAGCTCTTTCAATGGGTTGGAGCATATTTTTTTCCCAGGGCTGAATGCTCAGCGTTCGGGAATCCATTACACTAATATTTGAAACCTGGTTAACTGGCACAGGTGATCCATAATAATCCACCATTAAGCCATCAAACATCTGCGGGTTAGCCTTCCCAGCCCTTATCTTCACCAATTCTGCTTCCAGGTGACCAATGGCTTTTTTCATGAAATCTTCTGCGTTACTTGTAATTGATGCAATATCTTCTGACATAACTTATAGTTTAAAAAATCAAATTTACTCCGGTACAATTTTATATTGTACCAAGTCAGGACACAAATCTAATGAAAGAGGTGTATTCAAAAAAAATGCCGGCAGAACTTTGTTATTTGTTTGCCGGCACAGAATACTTTTTTTGCTTCAATCCACTGCAGATTGGGCTTCTTTTGTCAGGGTGACTATTTTAGTAGACGACGTTTTTATTTGAGCGACCCCTTCACCTCTTTTGGCAATGAGTATTGCACGCCTGGGCCTCTTGTAATAATACAATATGGCTAACCCGGAAAATGCCAGGGTTAGCATAATAAGTAAAAGATAATTTGGTCCTAATGATCTGCCAAACCAGGCAATCATGATAAAACCAATATTAGCGCTTACACATGTAAGCGTTACCGAAGCATGATCAAGCCCCCTGTCCAGCAAAAGATGATGTACATGGTTTCTGTCAGGCGTAAAAGGAGAAACACCATTAAATATCCGGATACTGAAAACCCTGAGTGTATCCAACAAAGGAACAATTAAAATCGCAAATCCAATGGCAACTGCTGAAGAAACCGGGATAGCAACCAGCGGGTCATTTGCCACATTGATAAATTTAATTACAAGGATAGCATTGATCAGGCCTATCATCAGGGAACCTGAATCTCCCATAAATATTTTTGCAGGATGATGGTTAAAAATCATAAAGGCACCTAAACTTCCGGCCATGGCAAATGCTAATAATGCATATGCCTGAAATCCAATGGCAAAGAAATAACTACCAAAAACAAGCATGGTCAGGATACCCAGGCTGGCAGCCAGCCCGTCTACCCCATCAATCAGGTTAAATGAATTGATCACAACAATTATCGTAAGATAAGATAATGCAAGGGCAAAACCCTCAGGCAAATTTTCAAAACCCATCAGGCCATACATACTATCTAGCCTGATACCTCCCAGGTGAATAAGGATAGAGGCAGCAATTAACTGACCAATAAATTTCTTACTGGCAGATAAAATAATGAGGTCGTCCTTTAGTCCCAAAAAAAAGATAACTAAAGCAGCCGCGAAAAAATACTGAAATTCAGAATTGAGATGCCCCTGGATTGATAACAGGGAAGCCAGAATAAAGCCACCAAAGATACCAACACCCCCTAAAGAGGCTACCAAACGGGTATGTACTTTTCTTTCGTTTGGCATGTCAAACAACTTCTTTTTTTCTGCCACTTCCAATACAACCGGTACTGCCAGGAAAGTGATAATAAAAGAAACCGAAGCTGTTAATAAAATATCGAGCATCTAAGCAGTTTTATATGGTACAAAAATAGGCTTTAACCCTTTTGGTTTTTATATTACACAGACATTTTAAAGTTTCTGACATTAATTCTTTGTAACCGATAGGATGTGTTGAATATATTGTCAGATTAATTTAATTCAGTTGGATTTTGAATCAAAAAAGAATGCAAATTTGCAACTAACCTGACCTTTGAGGGTGCAATGTACTAAAAGTTTAACAAAAAACTATTTTAACTATATAAGTATGAATGAACTAGCAGCAGTAGCCTCTCAAATCAGAAGAGACATTGTAAGAATGGTCCATGGAGTCAGCAGCGGTCATCCGGGTGGTTCACTGGGTTGTACAGATTTCCTTACTGCCTTGTATTTCAAGGTGATGAAACATAATCCAGTCTTTGACATGAATGCTACAGATGAAGATGTTTTTGTACTGTCTAATGGCCATATTTCACCCTTATTTTATTCAACACTGGCCCGTTCCGGCTATTTTGACATTAAAGAATTAGCCAGCTTCCGGAAGTTAAATACAAGATTGCAGGGCCACCCTGCTACTCATGAACATTTACCCGGTGTTAGGATAGCTTCCGGTTCACTTGGCCAGGGAATGAGTGTGGCTATTGGTGCTGCATTGACCAAAAAACTGAATGGTAAAAAGAACCTTGTTTTTTCCTTACACGGAGATGGTGAGCTGGATGAAGGACAGATTTGGGAAGCCGTAATGTTTGCAGCACATCACAAAGTTGACAACCTGATTTCAACCATTGACTGGAATGGACAGCAAATAGATGGCCCAACAAATAAAGTCATGAATTTGGGAAATATCCGGGAAAAATTTGATGTTTTTGGATGGACAACTCTTGAGATGAATGGTAATGATATGGATGAAGTGGTAGCCACCCTGGAGAAAGCGAAATCGCTGACCGGCCAGGGAAAACCAGTCGCTATTATGATGCATACAGCTATGGGCAAAGGTGTCGATTTTATGGAGGGCACTCATGAATGGCATGGCATAGCACCTAACGATGAACAACTGGCTAAAGCACTGGCACAATTACCGGAAACGCTGGGAGATTATTAAGAGCTTAGATTTTATATAAGCAAAGGATTATTGGAACCCCAAACCAGTAATCCTTTTGCTTTTAAACCTGATAAATCAAGAAAACCTTAATTATTCACTTCTTAATGAAAAGTTTTGATTGGCTGCTTTCCGGGAAGGTAACCATGAAGCAACCATTGCAATGATAAAAACGGTGGCGCCTACCAACAAAAAATCAATACCCCTGAGTTTTACAGGATAATAATCTATCAGAAAAGAACCTCCCTGCAAAGGGATAAGATGAAATTTTATCTGCAACCAGGCAATCAAAAAAGCCAGCAGCATACCAATTCCTCCCCCAATAAGAGCCAGTAACATTCCCTCACTTAAAAAAATTCGTTGAATAAAACTCCGGTTACCACCCAGTGCATGCAATACACTGATATCTTTTTGTTTTTCCAGCACCAGCATCGTTAAGGCACCTATCATATTGAAAGCTGCAACGACAAGGATCAGGCATAGCACTCCATATACAATCCAACGTTCTATATTCATAATGGAAAAAAGACTACGGTTCTGCTCGTACCGGTCTTGTATAAGATACCCGTTACCAAAAATTCCTCCCAGTTCTTTCCTTATAACCTTCATTTTCGAGGGGTCTTTTAGCGCAATTTCAACCCCACTATATACATTCGCAGTAAGGCGCAGTGATTTTCTTACAAAGTCGATATTGGTTATGCCATATTTATTATCAAAGTCCTGCTGTATAAGAAAAGCTGCCGATGACTGTATGGTATCATTGCTGATATCCTCCATAATATCTATTTGTTTGGAATTACTTTTTCTTGGCAGATAGATTTTCAGCGTAAAAATATTCCTGTCAGCATATATACCCAGCGCATCCTCAACTCCTGCTCCAAGTACCAACCTGGGAACTTCTTCGTTCCCGATATTATATTCACCATTAATCAAATGATCAGCCACTCCGGTTATATAACGGTAATTCTCATCGACCCCTTTCAGGTAAATCACAGTCTGGTTATCCCCATTTTGCACCATTGCTTTTTCTTCAAGTATCATAGAAAAATTACGGATACCAGCTACTCCTTTCAGTTGTTTTATTTGCTCAGGCGTGACAGTTATCATCTTACCTGATACCGGAGAAACTTTAAGATCGGTATAAAAAGAAGAGTAGAGAGATTTGACCAGCCCTTCAAATCCATTAAAAACACTCAGCACCAGAATCAATGCTGTAGTACCGATAATTATAGCAGTAATACTTGTCCATGCAATGATATTAATGGCATTGGTAGACTTTTTTGCTTTAAAATATCGCCAGGCAAAGAGAAAATTCAAGTTGAAAAATTGAGAGGTTTACAAGTTGGCAAGAGTTATTATCCGTTATTTCCCTTCTTTTCTTCCTCAATCTTTTTGAATAGTTCTTCCATTTTAAAAACATGGTCCAGGGTGTCATCCTGGAAAAATTTCAAAACCGGAATGCTACGAAGCTGGTGCCGCACTTTTGCCGCCAGCTCTTTTTTTATTTCATGGTGACGGTCCTCGATCTTTTTTAATGCGGAACTTATATCTTTTACCTGGAAAAAACTCAGGTAAAATCTTGCTTCCAGAAGATCAGGTGTCACTTTTACCGATGAAATAGACACCATTCCCCCGTCAATCATATTAAGACCGAGCCGCTGGAAAATAAAATTCATCTCCTCGTTCAGTAATCCGGCTATTTGTTTCTGTCTTTTACCTTCTTCCATGTTTTAGTCATTTTTTTTGTCTTCCGGGGCACAAGCATCGGATGACGGCGTAAAATTAGTTACTTTGTCCCGTTTACGCTACCAAATAACGACATGAAGCAATATTCAAGGATTTTTCAATATCTCGGAGCCTATAAAGGAAAGATATTCCTGTATTTTCTCTCTACACTTCTTAGTATTGTTTTCTCGATCGTATCTATTGGAATGTTGATGCCCTTTTTACAATTGATCTTTACAGGCAGCCAAACTGCATTAGTGGCAGAAAGCAGCAACCCGGTAATTCAGTGGGTAAATGATTTTCTCAACAATTCTGTTCTAACAAGAGGCAAAATAGCCACCCTGGGATTGATCTGTCTGCTGATGGTAAGTTTCATTGCATTAAAAAATGTATTCCTTTATCTATCGTACTATGTACTCAACCCATTAAAAAACAGAATTGTTAATCAATTACGGGAAGACCTGTACGACAAAGTACTCCGGTTGCCTATTGGTTTCTTTAATGAAAAGAGAAAAGGTGACCTGATGAGTCGTATGACCAATGATGTTAGTGAAGTGGAAAGCTCCGTTGTTGGTACACTGGAAGGATGGATCAGGGACCCGATGACTATTATAGTCACCCTTACCGTACTCTTCCTTATCAGCGTACAGTTAACTTTATTTATTCTCATACTTATTCCCGTATTAGGCCTTGTAATTGGCCGGGTTACCAAATCCCTGAAAAAACATTCGCAGGATGTAGCCAATAAATATGGTGAAACACTTTCAACACTCGATGAAACATTGGGAGGGTTAAGAGTTATCAAAGCTTTTAATATTGAAAAAGTATTACGATCGAAGTTTTTTAAAAGCAATGAAGAATTGCTGTATTCAAAAAATAAAATCAGCTACCGGAGAGATCTTGCTTCCCCTTTATCTGAAGTGATGGGAGTGGTACTTTTTACTGCTGTATTGTATTATGGCGGACGTTTGGTTTTACAAAATCAATTATTGGAAGCATCTGCTTTTTTAGGCTTTCTCGGTATTTTCTATAATATTATAAACCCTGCCAAGGCATTATCCACTTCTTTCAGCAATATGCGGAAAGGGGCTGCTGCTATAAATCGTATTGAAGAAGTACTGAAAACACCCATTACTGTAGACGACAATCCAAAAGGGAGACTTCTTCCTGCTTTTACAGACAAGATTGAATTCAGGAATGTAAGTTTTGCTTATGACGATGCTATGATACTGGATAACATCAATCTTACCGTCAAAAAAGGCCAAACCATTGCACTGGTTGGTTCCTCCGGGGCTGGCAAATCCACACTGGCCGACCTGGTACCAAGATTTCATGATGTAACAGGCGGTGAAGTACTGATCGATGGCATCAATATAAAAGACTACTCGTTACATTCTGTACGCAGCCTGATGAGTATCGTAACACAGGAACCTATTTTATTTAATGATACTATTGGCAATAACATCGCTTTAGGCCAGCAGGGCGCAACAGAAGAACAAATTCATGAAGCAGCAAAAATTGCCAATGCCCATGAGTTTATCATCAAAAAAGAGGGAGGATATAACAGTAATATCGGTGACAGGGGCAGCAAACTAAGTGGTGGGGAAAGACAACGGTTGACCATTGCCCGTGCTGTATTAAAAAACCCACCGATCCTGATCCTGGATGAAGCCACCTCTTCTCTTGATACTGAAAGTGAAAGGTTGGTACAGGACGCCATTAATAATATGATGCAGAACCGAACCAGCATTGTCATTGCACATCGCCTCTCGACCATCCGGCATGCAGATGAGATCATTGTATTGCAAAAAGGAAAAATTGTTGAAAGAGGAAACCATGAACAGCTGCTGGCACAAAATGGTTTCTATAAAAAGCTGGTAGATATGCAGGAAGTGAAATAAGACTTTACTTAAACAGCGCCACTAAGCCATTATTTTTTACAGGTTCACCTTATAAAGCTTTACTGAATATTACTTCAAAACTTCTCTCGATATAACCAGCTTCTGTATCTCACTTGTACCCTCACCAATAGTACAAAGCTTTGCATCCCGATAATGTTTCTCTACCGGAAAATCTTTGGTATAACCATACCCGCCAAATACCTGTACAGCATCATTTGCTACTCTTACAGCGACTTCACTGGCATAGTATTTAGCCATGGCTGCTTCTTTGGTCATCGGCAGGTGGCGGTTCTTTAAATCACAGGCTTGTAATGTCAGAAGTTCTGCTGCTGCAATTTCTGTGGCCATATCTGCTAACTTAAACGATATGCCCTGGAAAGAGGAAATCGGTTTATCAAACTGGTATCGTTCCTGCGAATATTTCAATGCCGCTTCATATGCACCTTTGGCAATACCCAATGAAAGAGAGGCGATAGAAATCCGGCCCCCATCCAATACTTTCATGGCTTGTTTAAAACCATCTCCCACTTCACCCAACCTGTTCGTATCCGGTATACGGCAATTATCAAAGACCATTTCAGCCGTTTCACTGGCCCGCATTCCCAATTTATTTTCTTTTTTGCCTGCACTGAAACCAGCTGTTCCTTTTTCAACTACAAAGGTGGTGGAGTTGTTTTTTGCTCTTGGTTCACCAGTACGGCAGATCACCACGGCAACATCACCACTCTTACCATGAGTGATCCAGTTTTTGGTACCGCTGATCACCCAATCATTACCATCTTTCACTGCTGTGCATTTCATGTTACCTGCATCACTGCCGGTATTAGCTTCGGTCAATCCCCAGGCTCCTATCCATTCAGCTGTCGCCAATTTCGGTAACCATTTTTTCTTTTGCTCCTCGCTGGCAAACGATAATATATGTCCTGTGCACAAAGAATTATGTGCTGCTACACTCAAACCTATTGATCCGCAAACTTTGGCTATCTCTTCAATAATTGTTTTATACTCAAAATAAGTGAGTCCGGCGCCACCATATTCATGCGGCACCAGTACACCCATCATACCCAGTTTACCCAGTTCCTTAAATATATGAACTGGGAACTCCTGGCTTTCATCCCACTCCATCACATGTGGTTTGATATGTTGTTGTGCAAAATCTTTTGCTGTCTGTGCGACCTGTTGTGTAAGTTCAGCTGACTGAAAATTCATATGTATTTAAATCGTTGTTATTGTCATTTAATAACTGTGCCACTCCCGGTAAGGGGTGGCACAGTTTAGGCCTTGAGATCAAAAGCAAGCATTCGTTAAAGGCAGGTGCAAGATAATGGAAATTTCACAAAACTAACAAGTGTTAGTGCAAAGAAATTTTTCAACTATGCCTTCTTATTTAAAATCAAGTTCCAATCCATCGTAAGCCAGGTGGATATTATCAGGCAATTCAGCTTCAATTTCAGCATGTAGCCCGATCTGGTGTGACATATGGGTGAAATAGGCTGTCGGAATTTTTAATTCCTGCACTACTTCAATTGCCTCTTCAAGTGTGAAATGGGAAATGTGCTTTTGTTTGCGAAGGGCATTTAATACTAATACTTCACTGCCTCTTATTCTTTCCAACTCTTTATCATCAATCCGGTTAGCATCAGTGATATAAGTAAACTTACCAAACCGAAAACCAAGCACCGGCATCTTTAAATGCCATACCGAAACCGGTGTGACAGGAATATCTCCAACCACAAATGGTTCAGAAGAAATCGTATTAAGGTTTAATTCAGGTATACCTGGATACTTGGTATCAGTAAAAGCATAATAAAAATCTCTTCTTACAGCTTCTTCTGTCAGTGAATCAGCATAAATGTCTATATGCCTTTTAGTAAAAAAATTATAAGCCCTTACGTCATCCAATCCCGCCAGGTGGTCTTTGTGTGGATGGGTAAAAACTACCGCATCCAATTTTTTAACCTTCTGGCGAAGCATTTGGTAACGAAAATCAGGACCTGTATCTACCACCAAAGTTGTTTTGGCTGACTGGACAAGAATACTTGAACGGAGCCGCTTATCTTTTTCATCTGAAGAAGTGCAAACCTCGCAATCACAACCGATCATAGGAACACCACTGCTGGTGCCTGTACCAAGAAATGTTATTTTTAAAGGAGGGCAAATCACAGGGTAAAGTTAATTAGTTAATCAGGTATCAGGAGAGGATTCAATTAACTTAATCCCCCTGATTAAAAAATTACTCTAATTACCATTTTCCTCCTTCTCGAGTTTGGAAATGATACCTGTATACAATTTTTTGGACTCCTCTGTCAGTAATTCAGTATTAATCTCCAACTGTGGGATCAGGTCTATCAGCGTATTGATGCGGCCTTCGATTTGCAAAAACTTATTTAATACAACCACTTTTTTGGATTCAAGTATACAATAACCGCTCTGGAAAGTACCCCTTTCATAGCGAAGTACGTAACCCGCCTCCTCTGGTATTGCTTCTAATTTATCTAGGGTGGTTTGAGTATATTTCATAGTAAATAGTCAAAAGTGATTTTTTTCAAAGGTAAATTACTCTTGACGGCGAAATGGCTACTATCAATTAATATTTTCCACATCGCATTAACTATTCATAACAGCCACTTGCTTACCTGCTCTGCATCTTTATAACCGGAACTATCATTTCCTCCAGGCTCACTCCACCATGCTGAAAAGTATTACGGTAATAATTCACATAATAATTATAGTTGTTGGGGTAGCACAGAAAGCTGTCTTCTTTTGCAAAAATGAAAGATGAGTTAATAGTGGGTACCGGCAAACCCGCCTCTCTTGGGTCACGGAAAGCTAATACCTCCTTTGGTTCATAATTCAGATTACGGCCATGTTTGTAGCGAAGATTCGTGGTTGTTTGTTTATCTCCCACCACTTTAAATGGTGTTTTCACTCTTACACTGCCGTGGTCCGTAGCTAATACTAACTTTATATTCTTATCAGCGACCTTTTTTAAAGCCTGGTGCAGTGGTGAATGCTCAAACCAGGAAGCCGTGATGCTACGGTAACTCATTTCATCACCGGCCAGTTCCTTCAGCACTTCCATTTCTGTACGGGCATGGCTCAGCATGTCTACAAAATTGTAGACAATGACGTTGATATCATTGTTCAGGAGGTTATGAATGTTATTTACCAGGTCCAAGCCTGCCTGGTTGTTCACTACTTTGGTATATGATACTTTCAGGTCATTTTTACCTAATCGTTTCAGCTGAGCCCGGAAAAATTCTTCTTCATGCAAATTTTTTCCGCCTTCTTCTTCATCATTTTTCCATTGCAACGGAAACTGTTTTTCAATTTCAACCGGCATTAGTCCCGCAAAGATGGCATTACGGCAATATTGTGTAGCGGTTGGCAATATGCTGTAAAAACTTTCTTCCTCCAGTATGCGGAAGCTTTCAGCAAAAATGGGTTGTATAGCCTTCCATTGGTCAAACCTTAAATTGTCAATCAATATAAAAAAGAGGGGTGTCCCTTTTTCCAGATGTGGCAGCACTTTAAATTTTAATAATGTATGGCTCATCACCGGGCCATCTGTACTTTTTGGCGAAACCCAGCTGGCGTAATTCTTTGAAACAAATTTAAAAAACTCAGTATTGGCTTCGCTTTTCTGATTTTGCAGTATCTCCTGCATTTCCGGGCTGTCACTCTTTTCCATTTCCAATTCCCAAAACACCAGCTTTTTATAAATATCCATCCACTCATTATAATCAGGGTTACTATTCAGTGCAGTAAAGAGATGGCGAAACTGCTGTTGATAAGCCGTAGTGGTCTTTTCTGCTACCAATCTTCTGTTATCAATTATCTTCTTCAAACTCAACCATACCTGGTTAGGATTGACCGGTTTAATAAGGTAGTCACTAATCTGCGAACCAATCGCATCATCCATCAGGTTCTCAGTTTCATTTTTAGTGATCAATACAACCGGTAACGATTGATTTATCTCTTTAATTTTAGCTAAAGTCTCTAACCCGGTAATACCCGGCATGCTTTCATCTATCAGTACCACATCAACAGGATTTTCCTTCACATAGTCAATCGCATCAAACCCGTTAGTAAAAGTTTGTACTTCATATCCTTTATTCTCCAGAAAAAGTTTCTGAGATTGAAGGCTTTCTATTTCGTCATCTACCCAGATTATTTTTGCTACTGCCATTCTTAAGATTGATTAAAAGTGTGACCTGTCTGCCAATAAGGCCTGAATGTGGTAAAAATAGCTTTTTAATTTCTCCCTTTGTACATTTGCCGCCTGCCCTTTCCGGGCCTTTAACAAAACCCCAACAATGCCCAGCGTCCGCAAAATCATAAACGACCCGGTATATGGTTTTATTACCATTGATCATCCGCTGATATTGCAAATTATCTCTCATCCTGTTTACCAGCGGTTGCGTAATATTCACCAGATGGCATTTGCACACCTGGTATATCCCGGTGCCGTACATTCGAGACTGCACCACTCCCTCGGTGCCTATCATTTGATGTGCATGGCACTGGGCGAATTAAAGAGTAAAAGCATTGAAATTTCTGCTGAAGAAGAACTAGCAGCTAAAGTAGCAATTCTATTACATGATATTGGGCATGGCCCCTTTTCCCATGCACTGGAAAATGAGTTGATAAAAAATGTACACCATGAAACCATTTCATTGTTGCTTATGCAAAAACTCAATAGTGAGTTGAACGGGCAGCTGGCAATTGCTATTGAAATTTTCACCAACAAACATTCTAAAAAATTTCTCCACCAGCTGGTTTCCGGTCAGCTGGATGTGGACAGAATGGACTACCTCAACCGGGATAGTTTTTTTACCGGTGTGGCCGAAGGAGTCATCGGCTACGATCGTATCATCAAAATGCTGACCGTGAAAGACGGTAACCTGGTGGTAGAAGAAAAAGCCATTTATTCTATTGAAAAATTCCTGGTAAGCCGCCGTCTTATGTACTGGCAGGTGTACCTGCATAAAACGGTGGTAAGTGCTGAAATGATGCTCGTAAAGATTATCCGGCGGGCCAATGAACTGATTGCAAAAGGTGAAAAAGTGGCTGCAGCATCCAATGAACTTGATTTCTTTTTACAAAATTCAGAACCAGATTCATCAATCGAGCAGCATTTAGATACTTTTTGCCGTCTGGACGACCATGATGTGATGGCTACAATTAAGAATTGGTGCCATCACCAGGATAAAATATTGGCCACACTATGCCGTTATTTAGTGGAACGAAAATTGCTGAAAGTAAAATTACAGGCCGAACCTTTTGATGAGCAATTTGTAAATCAGAAAAAAAAAGAAGCTTGTATCAAACTTGAGATCAGTGAAAAGGAAGTGGATTATTTTGTATTTACCGGTGAAGCCAGCAATACAACATATAACCCAGGGGACGAGCGGATCAATATTTTATTCAAAGACGGATCAATTAAAGATATTTCAAAAGTAGATAATGCACTGATTCAGCATAACCTGAGCGGCACTGTTAAAAAATATTACATTTGTTATATGAGATAGTTGAGCGTTGAGAGCCTTGAGCTATACGCCTGAAAAACCAGGCTGTTGCTCAATCTCAGTTTTAAAACTTAAAGCTTATAAATTCATGCAATTCCCTGCTGCACAAATAGCCCTAATCGTTAAGGGTAAAATAGAAGGCGATCCAAATACAACGGTAAACTCTTTTGGAAAGATTGAAGAAGCCAAAGAAGGTCAACTTAGTTTTTTAGCTAACCCCAAATACGAAGATTATTTATACAGCACCAAGGCTTCTGTGATTATTGTCAATGAAAATTTTGAAGCTAAACAACCCGTTAATGCCACACTTATCCGGGTGCCGGATGCGTATACAGCATTCGCTACATTGCTCAGTAAATACCAGGAGATAAAACAGCAGCAATTAAGTGGCATCCAGCAACCAGTTTTTATTGCTCCAACAGCCACTTATGGCCAAAATGTCTTCATCGGTGCATTTGCCTACCTGGGAGAAAATGTAGTTGTGGGAAATAACACCAAGATTTATCCCAATGTATATGTAGGAGATAATGTAACGCTAGGCGAAAACAGCATTTTACATCCCGGTGTGAAGATCTATCATGATTGTAAAGTGGGTAACAATGTAATTATCCACGCCGGAACTGTTATCGGCAGCGACGGTTTTGGTTTTGCGCCACAAGCAGATGGAAGTTTTATTAAAGTGCCGCAGATCGGTAATGTGGTGATAGAGGATAATGTAGAAATAGGATCAAATACTACTATCGACCGGGCCACTATTGGCTCCACATTGATCAAAAGCGGTGCTAAACTGGACAACCTTATTCAGATAGCACATAATGTAGAAGTGGGAAACAGTACAGTCATTGCCGCACAAGCGGGTATCAGCGGCAGTACTAAGATTGGAAATGGTGTTATGATTGGAGGCCAGGCCGGCCTTGCAGGCCACCTTCATGTTGCCGATGGTTCTAAGATCAATGCACAGGCCGGTTTAGGCAAATCGCTGAAAACGCCTAACACCGCTGTTACCGGATCACCGGCTTATGAGTATAACAAGGCGATCCGGAGCCAATCCATGGCACGCAACTTACCTGAGTTAGAGAAAAGAGTAAAAGAACTGGAAACAATAATAAAACAACTTTTAGCAGAAAGAGTTGTATAAAAATAGTTGTACAGCCTTCAGCTTCTCAGCAATCCTTAGTAATAATTCCTAATTTGCCATCATGAGAAAAATTTCCTTGTCGCTTTCTTTTTTCTTTCTTGCGGTAACCATTCTAGCACAGCAAAAACCAGCTTATATTTTATATAATGCCAAAGGCCAACAAATAACGTATAAGAAAATGCTGAAAACGCTTCAGCAAAAAGACATAGTACTGTTTGGTGAATTTCATAATAATGCTATTGCTCATTGGTTGCAACTGGAAGTAACAAAAGATTGTGATGCTACCCGTGACCTGGTACTCGGCGCTGAAATGTTTGAACAGGATAACCAGCAGGCACTGGATTTATACCTGCAGGGTAAAATCACTGCAAAAGGGCTGGACTCCATGGCCCGCCTTTGGAAAAACTATCCGACTGATTATGCCCCTCTGGTGAATTACGCCAAAGAAAATAAAATAGCTTTTGCAGCTACGAATATCCCCAGACGCTATGCTTCCTTAGTATCCAAAGGAGGCTTTGAAACACTTGATACTTTATCTGCC